>Ga0182024_10015906_pt1 | contig 14336 bp, 14 predicted proteins | sample P32metaG_FD_120480 | JGI IMG/M metagenome (GOLD analysis project Ga0182024, IMG submission 120480) | Permafrost microbial communities from Stordalen Mire, Sweden - P3-2 metaG (Illumina Assembly) | ecosystem: Environmental > Terrestrial > Soil > Wetlands > Permafrost | place: Sweden: Stordalen... | reverse complement strand
CAGTGACAAGCGCCCGGGCAATCGACACGCGTTGCTGTTCCCCGCCGGAGAGTTCCCCTGCACGGTGGCCAGCTCGAGATTCCAAGCCAACCTCCGTAAGCCACTTCCGCGCCATCCCCTGCGCAGAGGTGAAATTTTCGCCGCGCAATAACAGCGGCATGGCCACGTTCTCTTCGGCCGTAAAATCAAGCAGCAACTGGTGCCGTTGCCAGAGAAATCCAACGGCCCGATTACGAAATTCCGCGAGCAACGAGTCTTGATTCGATTCAATTGCTTTCGTGGCGAAGTATACTGTACCGCTTGTCGGCATGTCTAGCGCGGCCAGCAAGTGCAGAAGAGTACTTTTACCCGCGCCGGATGGGGCCACAATGGCAATCATCTCTCCCTTGCGCAAAGCGATGTTGGCGTCCACCAAAACCGGCAAAACCTTGGGGCCTTGGCCGTAACTTTTCTTCAGATGGCGACCTTCCAGCACGACAGGAGCGAGCTGCGCATCTGCGAGTTGCGGAGTGGCAGCTTGCGCGATAGCAAAACCCGAGTTGGAATCTGCTGTGGTCATTTAGGTCTGCTAAACTTTGCGTGGATTACTTGCTTTTCGCTAAGTCCACCACGCCCCATAGCTACTTAGATGCGTCGATGCTGCCACTTGTAGCTAATCGCCTTGGTCGCGAAAAGCTTGCCAAGATTGTCTGCACAACTGGACAAAAGGGTTCCTTTTTTCCCCTAGGTGGATGGTTCGCGAAAGTGAGTTCTCCAGTACCATTTTGGTACATTACTAACATCCTTTGTTTCAACTAATTGAAGTGGCCTCTTTTGGAGCTCATCGGCTTGGGCTGCACCGGTGGGGGGGCCCGCCTCGCCTTGCGCCACTCTAGGAGCAAATTGTGCACCAATCGAACGCGCTTATCATTCGTAACGGAGTATCTCCACAGGCAAGAGACTGGCGGCGGACCAGGCTGGCAAGATAGTGGCACCAAACGAGATAGCCATGGCTATTAGGGTGATCCACACGCCGTCCCATAAGCCTGGATGAAAAGGTACGTAGGGCACGGCATAAACCTGGGGATCAAGCGGAATTAAGTGGTAAAAACCGGCGATAAAAGCGAACAGATAGCCCACACATAGACCGACTAATGTGCCCACGGCACCGATGGTGATTCCCTGCCACAGAAAGATTTTTCGAATCTGGGTGCGGCGGGTTCCCAAGGACATTAGAACGGCGATGTCGCGGGCCTTATCGGTCACGGTCATGGAAAGCACGACCAGGATGTTCAGGCCGGCGACGAAAGTGATCAGCCCGATGAAAATCGCGGTAACCAATTTTTCCATTCGCAAAGCGCGGAATAAGGCGCGATTCTCGTCCATCCAGGTGGAAGTGGCAAAACCGGGGCCGGCAATCTGCTGAACTTGTTGCGCGATGGCTGAGGCGTTCTCGGGATTATTCAGGCGAAATTCCAGAACATTTACAGCATCGCCGCCACCGGAGAGATTTTGCGCGTCAGCGAGGGTGAGGAAACACCAATTCTGGTCGTAATCGTAAAAACCGGAATCGAAAACGCCGGCGATGCGAAATCTTCGCGAACGCGGAAGCAGTCCAAAGGGAGTCAAGCGGCCCTGAGGGCTCATGAGGGTCACATAGTCGCCAGGCGAAAGTTTCCACTCTTCGGCGAGTTGTTTCCCGATGAGGAGCGCGCCGATGCCGTCTTGGTCTGGGGAGAAATCGAGTTGACCAGCAACAATGCGCTGCAGCGCTTCGTCGGCGCGGCGCTCTCGCTCGGGGTCGATGCCTTTGGTGACCACGCCGCGCGATTGACCGGCAAAGGTCATAAGCACGGTTTGATACACCGCTGGAGTGACGGAGCGTACTCCGGGTATCGCGGACAATTTTGTGGCGAGCGATTCGTAATCGCGAATGCCGCCGGAACCTGGACGGGTGAGTGAAATGTGGGCGGTGACGCCGAGCAAGCGATCCTGGAGCGTTTCGCGGAAGCCGGTGTTCATGGCTAACGCGATTACTAAGGTAGCGACGCCCGCGGCTACACCAATGATCGAAAATAAAGTGACCAGACGAAGAACCGCAGGACGGTGCGGCGACCGCAGATAACGCCGGGCTACAAACCATTCAAAGCGCATGGGAGGCCCTGCTCGTTACGCTTTCCCGCCGGGATTGGCGGCTGGTGGATCCGATTGAGATTCTGGAAGCTCCGGGCGTAATAAAGGAAATAAAATAACGTCGCGAATGGATTTGGAATCGGTTAGCAGCATGGTCAGACGGTCTATGCCGATACCTTCGCCGGCGGTGGGGGGCATGCCATAACAAAGGGCTTGGATGTAATCCACGTCGAGGCGCTTGGGAGATTCATCGCCGCCTTCGGCAATTTGCGCCAGGAAACGGCGCTCCTGTTCCGCGGGGTCATTTAACTCGGAGAAGCCGTTGGCGATTTCCATTCCGGCAACGTAAATTTCAAAGCGCTCGACCAGCGAGGGGTCGTCGGGTTTCTGCTTTGATAGCGGCGAAATGTCGATAGGAAAATCGTAAAGGATGGTGGGCTGGATCAATTTGTCTTCGGCTATGGTTTCGAATAACAGGCCAGACCATTCACCGGGCGCTAAATTTCCTTTTGCCGCGGCATACGGAGCGCCAGTGCTTTTGGCCCACGCGTTGTAGCGCTGGCCGATCGCTGCTGGACCATCGGGTGACGAAAATTCCGACAGCGCCGGTGCGGGCTGCAGTTGCGCGGGCCAATATTTAATGATGGCTTCGCGCATGGAAAGACGCTCGAACTTTGCAAAATCGAGTTCGTACTCCCCGTACTTTATAGTTGTGGAACCGGCGATGTTGGTAGCCAGCAGAGCAAAAAGATTTTCGTTGAGGTCCATCAAATCGCGATAGTTGCTGTAGGCCTCGTAAAATTCCAGCATGGTGAATTCGGGATTGTGCTGCGTGGAGATCCCTTCGTTGCGGAAATTGCGATTGATCTCGTAAACGCGGTCAAAACCGCCAACGGTTAATCTCTTCAGGTAAAGCTCCGGGGCGATGCGGAGGTAAAGGTCCATGTCCAGGGTGTTGTGATGGGTTACGAACGGACGAGCAGTAGCACCGCCAGGGATGGGATGCATCATGGGAGTTTCTACTTCTATATAACCCCGGGCGTCGAAGAATTTGCGCAACTCCTGGATGATGCGAGCGCGGGTGGCAAAAACCTGACGGGACGCGTCGTTGGCAATAAGATCCAGATAGCGCTGGCGATAACGCAGCTCGACATCGGTCAAGCCATGCCATTTTTCGGGCAGGGGCAAGAGCGCCTTAGAAAGAAGGGAGAGCTCTTCCACAAATATGGATAGCTCGTTGGTGCGAGTGCGAAACAGATGGCCGCGGACCCCAATGGAATCGCCCAGGTCCAACAGGTGAAAAAGCTCGAAACCTTTTTCTCCTACTACATCCTTCTTTACATAGATCTGGATGCGGCCGCCGCTGCCTTGCAGATGGGCGAAACCGGCTTTGCCCATGAGGCGAAGGGAAACGATGCGTCCGGCGACACGAACGTCGCGACGGTTGGCCTCCAGTTCACTTGCGGATGATTGGGAATATGCGTGAACAAGCTCGGCTGGGGTGTGGGTCCAGCGAAATTCGCGAGGAAATGGATCAAAGCCAAGCTGTTGAATCTGCTCAAGCTTTTTCTGGCGCTGCTCAAACTGATCGCGGGGCTCAAATTGCAAACGGTAAATATCCTTTCGGGTGTTGGAGGGCGAGTATAGCGGCCAATGCCGGAATTGAGCAAGGAACCATGGAGTGGCGTAGCGAGAATTCCGGCGAGGCAGCACATTTCGGCTGAACTGGCATGAACACGTAAGCGAGTCAGAATGCGGACAATGAATCTTAATTAACTAACAAATGAGCCGTTGCGGGTATAAGCCAAATAGCCCGTGGTTTGCCGTCCTACAATTGATGAGGTAAGGGGGAACTAATAAAAACGGGCCTCGGCTTGCGTAGTTTGCTATACTCCCCCTCTGTCCCCAGGAGACCCAACTTGAGAGACCCCGACAGCCCACTCTCAGGTCGTCGTGGCACTGTGCAAGACGACTGGCGTGCCCGCCTACCGGAAGAAAAATTAAAAGTTTTTACCGCGTACGTGAGAAGGTTGGATTGCGCGTACGGGATGCTTAGCGTTTCCCTCAACGAAGCGCTAGCATTGCGTCGCGAAGGCCGACTGATGATGTGTTGCCAAGCGGTGAACGTAACGCCGAGCCTTTGCGCGCGGCTGACCGAACCGCTGGCATCTTTGATTCGCGTGCTGAGCGAACATGCCAAACATTATGGCACGGTACCGAATGCCGCTCCGCTAGACCCACAAAACTTTCAAACCGTAAAAGGACAGCGGTCGGCGCGCATGAGCGGGCTACTGAGTAGAGTTTTGCTATCGCAACGCACGCAGTTTCTGCATAAATTGGGCACATTACTGGAAATGGTAGAAAATCTGGGGAAAGAGTATCGCGCGAGCGCGGAAGAGTTGGGTACAGGATTATCCGTTGATCCCTTCCTGCTGTGGAATACCATCGATGCCGCCCATTACGATCTCAATACTTGCCTGAGGGAGACTATTGTATTGTTGAAGTCATTCCTGCGGGCCTTGCCAGATGATCAGCTGGGAAGCTTCCAGAAATCTGTAATGGGGGCATGGAGAGTTGCCACGCAGGAAAGTGAAACTATCGCGAATCATGATTTACGGCATAGACGTATAGCCCACAGCGCGGGAAAATAGCCAAACCTGCTCGCCGGCAGCATCCCGATGCGTCACTTCGGGGAACAAAACCCGTGGAAGCGGGTTTGTACTTTAGGGCAATGCCGGCTACTGCAAGGACAACTCTAGGAGGGATACGGTGCATCCGAACGTGTGGATGCGCTGCTATTGGACCGTTGGCGCGTAATAGACCAAGCGATCCGAGCGCTTCAGCTGTTTCACAATCGCCAAAACAAGCGACAAGTTCGCAGTCGCCTAAGACGATGAGTGAGGCGGATGCTATTCGTCTGGCTCAGGCCGGAGATGCTGCGGCTTTTGAGTTTTTATACCGGCTTCATGGCCGCCGCGTATACGCATTGTGCCTGCGAATGGTGGGTAATCCGAGCGATGCGGAAGATCTGATGCAGGAAGCGTTTCTGCAGCTTTTCCGCAAGATCGGGACTTTTCGAGGTGAATCGGCGTTTTCGACGTGGCTGCATCGCATGACCGTTAATGTGGTGCTGATGCGCTTGCGGAAGAAAACGCTCCCGGTAGCTTCTCTGGAAGAAACGACGGAGCCAGACGAAGAGACCGGAGGGCCGAGAAAAGATATAGGTGCGCCGGACTTGAAGCTGACGGGCGCGGTAGACCGGGTCAATCTGGAACGTTCGATTGAAAAACTGCCCCCGGGATATCGCACCGTGTTCGTGCTGCACGACGTGCAAGGCTACGAGCATAACGAGATTGCAGACATCATGGGATGCTCGGTAGGCAATTCGAAGTCGCAGTTGCATAAGGCTCGAACCCGGTTGCGTGACTTGCTGCAAGAGGAAGTACGAGAGCAAGCCAGAAATGAACGCCAAATCGCAAAAACGCAGACGGGACAGGCGCGTTGAGCTAGAATAGGGCGCAATTCGTGTTATGGACTGCGCACGAGAAGCGGGCGGAAAGCCATCCAGTGTCCTTTCCGCGGGGTGATGTGCAATGCAGTGCAGGGAATTAGAAGTATTTTTTGAAGAAGAGGGTTTGGCGCCACTTTCTGCAGCTGCCCGCCAACACTTGTCTGAATGTCATGCCTGTAAGCATTTTTTTGAGGACGTAACAGGCATCGTGGCGTTGGCGCACCAACTTCCCGCTGAGCTTGATCCTCCTGAACACATTTGGATTTCCATTCGAAATGAGCTGGTACGCGACGGAACTATTCGCGGACTTTCGGGCGACCGGGTACCGTGGTGGCAATCGTTCGCGGAGCTATTCCGGAATCGCAGCCTGGCTACCGCAGCAGTGGCTATGGTGATAATCGTAGTGGCATTTTTGTTGGGCAGTAAGCCTCGCGAGCAGGTTCTGCAGGTACAAGAAGATCCTTACGCTTCGACGGTTATGGCTTTGAGCCAACAGGAGCATGATCTCGCGAACATGCAGCTGGCCAGCACCGGGGAGAACTCGGCGGTGGATGCTTCGCTGCGACAAAATTTGGAACAAGTTAACGAGTTCATTGCAGATTGCGAGCGTCGCGTTAGGGAAGAACCCTCCGATGAACTTGCACGCGAATATTTAACTAACGCGTATCAGCAAAAAGCGCAATTGCTATCCGCGATGATGGATCGCGAGGGGAGCCTGAACTGAAATGAAGCTATCGACGGTGTTGAGGCGAAGTGTAATTCTGCCGGTAATCGGCGCGGGCGTGCTGCTGTCGCCATGGATGGCGGCCAACGCGGCGCCGCAGCGAGTGGAAAAGCACTTCACCGTCAAAGGCCGGCCGGTGGTGGTGATTCGCAACGTTGGCAACGGACGCATTGAAGTGAAGTCCTGGAAAAATTCTGAAGTGGTGGTGACCGGTACGAAGGCCTCCGAGAAGATTGCCGTTGAGACGGAACAAGCCGGCGACCGCATCGACGTGACCTCCAGTATTGTCGATTCCACGGCGAACGCCAGCGAAATGGAAGCGAACTTTCAGTTGACGGTTCCGGAAGAAACGGAACTGCAGCTTAAAACCCAGACAGGATTAATTTACGTTGAACAGGTAACTGGCGACATGACCCTCGACAGCGTGGCGGGGGACGTCCATCTGAAAGAAGTTTCGGGCTACATTATCGTGACTACCACGGGCGGTTCGCTGGTATGCACACAATGCGCGGGAAAATTGGAATTCAGCTCCATCAGCGGGAGCGCTCAAGTATTGCAACCAAGCTTGAGTAACGTAAAGCTGCGGACCATGACCGGCAATATTTTGTTTGACGGCGATTTCGTGCACACCGGGCTGTACAGCATGCGCAGCGGCAAGGGCTTAGTGGAAGTGCGCTTTTCTGGCAACGATTCCTTTGACTTGAACGCGCAAACGGCAACCGGCACGGTGGACAATCAAGCCGCGCAATATCTGAAGCCTGATTCTCACGGCGTAAAACACATGGCCTCTAAATTTTCCAAGAGCCTTTTTGGCACAGTGGGCATGGGTTTCGCGAAGGTCGAACTTTCTTCCTACAGTGGTACAATCCGCATTCTGAAGCGCGATTAGTTTTTCGCGGCACACAAACGTGACACAACCTCCGCCTTCGCGCGGGCCGCGCGCCCGTGTACAGATTTTATGCCTTGCAGGCTTTATGGGCTCGGGCAAGACTACCGTGGGCACCTTATTGGCCCGCCAGCTTGCGTGGCGATTCGTGGATCTTGATGCGCGCATCGAAGAAGCGGCGGGATTGACCATTCCGGAAATATTTGAACGGCTGGGCGAGACGGCGTTTCGGCAAATGGAAGCGGATCAGCTGCGGGCCGCGTTGGGACGCGCTTCGGAACATAAAGAAGGTATGGTGCTGGCGCTGGGTGGAGGGACGTATGCGCAAGCGGGATGCCCGGAATTTTTGCGCGCCGCCGGCGTGACCGTACTATGGTTGGACACGCCGATAGAAATGCTGCTGTCGCGCTGCATGATCATGCCGGGGCGGCCGTTGTTTCGGGACGAGTCTAGCTTTCGAATGTTGCACGCGCAGCGGCTGCCGTCGTACCAGCAAGCAGATTATCGCGTGGACAGTTCGGCGGAGCCGGCAACGGTGGTGGCGGAAATATTGCGGTGCGGAATTGTAGGTGGCGGCACGGGGGAAGAGCACCTCGTCGTGGAGAAACCGTGATGCTCGGGATGAGTTGGATGGAGATGCAGATGAAGACGGCATCGGCAAAAATGCGTTTACTGCCAGTAGTCGTGATGATTTTTATCTGTAGTATTTTTGGGCTGGCGCTAACGAAGAGTGGGGCAGCTGCTGGCGGGGCGCCAGTTTTTAGTCCAGACAAAGGGAAGCTGGTAATTCAGCTCAATGGGGAAACGATCGGTAGCGAGCAGTTCGAACTTTCGCAGACGGGAAACAACTGGCTCGCGAAAGGGACGACGGAACTGAAAGTGCCGGGGACGACGGCCGCCACCAGCGTGAGCGGAACATTGATGTTGCAACCGGACGGCGCACCCATCAGCTACGAGTGGACTTCGCACGCGGACAAAACCAACGGAGCACACGTGGTTTTTTCCAACGGCACAGCGAAAATTACTTTGCAGATGCAAGGAGCGCGGCCGTTCGAGCAGGATCTTTCCTTCAACGTCCCAGTGATTGCGATTCTCGACAACAATCTGTATGACCAGTACGCGCTGCTGGCGAAGTTGTATGACTGGTCGAAACGCGGCACGCAAACTTTTCCGGTGCTTATCCCGCAAGATCTGACGCCGGGAACTATTTCGGTGGAAGCTACGGGCCCGCAGACGGTGGATGGAAAAGCTTATGAAGGACTGCGAGTGACTACGGTTGATCTGGAAGTGATACTACTGCTGGATTCGAATCATCGGCTCATGCGGCTGGAGGTGCCTAGCGCTAAAGTTTCGGTGGTGCGCCAATAATTCGACTGGCGTCCTGCGTGCTTCAAAGACAAGTTCATAACCTCAGAAAAAGCCCCACCCTTGCAAAAACCGCATGAATGGGGCACCCAACTTCAAAAGCTAACTTCAACTTCAAAGGCTAACTTTGAAGACTTAGAAAAGAAAAACGGGATAAACAATTTTTGTTTATCCCGTCTGTTACGTTGAGATGGGTCGCGGTAAATCGTTTACATCTTGGCTAGCGAGCGCTGATAAACCGGCGCTCCGGGGCGTCGCATTGGATAGCCCTGGGGATTGCCGTGGGCGTGAGTGAGTGCGTGTCCGTTCGAATGGCCGGTGCCGATGTGACCGTTACCATTGCCATTGCCGTTGCCATTCGCCGACGCTTGCTGCTGAGGCAGGCGCGCCGGATTACCGATAGGGCGGAGCGTGGCCGGAATCGCAGCAACGTGATCGCTGATGGCCTGCAGCCTCTTCAGAATGGATTGCCACTGCTCCCAATCCAACTGGCGCAAAAAGGGGCGCAATCCCTGGATGAACGGATCTTCCAAGAGCGCTTCGCCGTCGGATTCCGGAATAAAGAAACGATTCAAGCCGACGTTGAGCGCTTCGGAAATTTTTTCCAAAGTGCCGAGGCTAGGAGTCATCTGACCACTTTCAATGCGCGACAGGTAGGAGCGCGAGACCTTGGAGCGCGATTGCAGTTGGCTCTGGGTCATCGCGCGCGATTCGCGCAACTGGCGAATGCGCTGGCCGATATTCTCAACCGTCTCCTGGTTAATGAAGCGGTCGGAGGCCACTTCCGCTACTGCTTCCTCCACGGGCGCGGCTGGAGGAATCAGGAACTCCAGACGCTGCGGCAGGGCCCGTACACAACGGCGGCAGTTACCGGTACGCGTCCGGTATTGCACGAGGCCACAGGTCTTGCAGCGAATGACTTCCCTGTCCATCTCGAATGAATCCAACGAATTCATAGTTTCTTTATCAATTTGTGAAGACACCGGCACTCCTTGCTGACTGTTTTTTCCGGCGTGCGGATGGGATGAGAACGCTGGAACGTTCTAAGGGGGGAAGACAGTAACTGGCGCGAGAGGGAGTTTCTCGCGAGAGGCGGTTGGTGTCAAGAGTATTTTTAGTTTTTTTTAATTTTTTTTTGAGAGGTTACGCTAGACGTTCGCCCTGTACGGAGGGACAGGTACCAAATAAATTAGGTACTTTTTCTAAATTGGTGCGGTCGCTTCACTGGAGCTGATCGATTTTTTGGCATGGCATACTTCGCGCGTCGAAATTAATTTTCAATTTTCGCCGAGAAGACATCGTCACGAGCGAATGCCGACATTTTTCGGTATCCTGTTTAGCTTTCTAGAGAGGTGCGAATGCCTACGCGTGAAGATGCCTGGAAATTGCTTTGTGAATATACAAGTTCTGAAAGTTTGCGCAAACATATGCTCGCGGTGGAAGCGTGCGTTCGAGCGTATGCGCGCAAATTCGGCGCGGACGAAGATCTCTGGAGGATTACCGCGCTGGTGCACGATTTCGATTACGAGCGGTGGCCGAATAATGAGCACGCCGCGGACAAGGAGCACCCGGCGGAAGGCGCAAAGATTCTGCGCGAGCTGGGGTATCCGGAAGAAATGGTGCGCGCGATTCTTTCGCATGCGGATTATACAAACGTGCCGCGCACATCCCAGTTGGAGCACACCCTTTTTGCGTGCGATGAACTAGCTGGATTTCTGACGGCATGCTCGTACGTGAGGCCATCCAAGAGCATTCTGGATCTGGAAGTGGATTCGGTGAAGCGGAGGCTGAAGGATAAGGCCTTCGCAAAGGGCATCAACCGCGAAGACGTGCGCAAAGGCGCCGAAGAATTGGGAGTGCCGCTTGAGGAGCATGTGCAGTTTTGTATCGCGGCTTTGCGGGAAAATGCTGACGCCCTAGGGCTACGCGGGAGTTTGTAGATTAGCCGCAGCGCGAAGTGAAGTTTAGTGTTTCAGTTCCTAGAAAACTAGGCGTCCGCGGGATGCGGTTTCTCGAGGTAGGCCCAGCGCTCCGCAATTTTTTGATTCGCTATGCGCCAAATGACAATGCCGCGAAATGCGATGCGCTGATTGGTAGCGGCGTTCGTGCCCGTCCAGTGATTGCGGACGACTACGCGATCGTCTTCAGCGATTATGTCTTCAATTTGGACGTGAATATCGGGGAAGCGTTTATAGGCACCGCCCACGTATTGTTTCGCGCCTGCTGGGCCCGGAGCGGTTCCGGGCGGCACATCGGCGCCGTGATCGATAAATTCGGCGGCAAAATTGACGTCGGCGATGTCCAGATTCTTCTGGTTCACAAACTGCTCAAAGTGGCTGCGAATAAAATCTTTCATTTGCTCCAGGGTCAAGCCGGTTTTCGGATTTACGGCTTCCCTGCCGGTTGCGCTCATGCTTTGGCCGCCTGTTCACGGAATTGGTCAGCATTTTCTTTCAGGAAGGCGTCCATTTTTGTTGGGGCGCGATTAATAAGCGATTCAAGCGTGCCATCGACTTTGGAAGCTTTGCCGGCCGCGTAGTATTCCTGTAATTCCAGCAAAGCGGTAACCAGGAAGTCCGGCATGCTCATATCTAAGAGCGCTTTTCGCTGGGCGTCAGGAGGAATGTCGACGTACTGCACCTTGCGACCCGTGGCCTTGGAGATTTTTTCTGCGACCTCCGCGTAGGACAACGCCTCCGGGCCATTTAGTTCGTATATTTTACCCGCGTGATGCGAGGTGGAGAGCAGTATCCGGCCGGCAGCTGCTGCAATATCGCGCAGATCGATGTGGCTGATTTTTGCGTTTCCGGTGGATTGATAAAACGCACCTTGCGCGCGAATGGAGGGCGCGAAATACGCGATAAGGTTCTGCATAAAACCATTGGGGCGCAGAATGGTGTAGGCCATGCCGGATGCCTTGAGTTTGTCTTCCACTTTGCGGTGCCGATGGGAAACGATTTTGGGAAGTCTCCGGCTCCGAGCGCGGAGTTCAGCACGACGTGTTTGACGCCGGCTTCGCGGCAAGCATCCAACATGTTGTTTTCCAGCTCGACTAACTCGCGGACGGGCGAGCAAACCAGATAGACGGTGTCGACGCCCTCCAGAGCTCGACGAAGCGATTGCTTGTCGGCGATGACGGCGGTGGCGCCCTGTGCGGCTTTGGCGGCATCTTCCTTCGAGCGATACAAGGCTCGCACACCGCTGCCACTCTTTAGAACTTCATGCAGAACTGCGCCTCCAGCGTTGCCAGATGCTCCGGTGATCAGAATCATGGCTATGCCTCCTGAGTCAGCGCGCCGCGAATCGCGAAAAATCGTTTACGACTGGATGGTATTACAGCGAATTAGACGCCGGGACCGCCCAATTGGCTAGGTCGTTAAAGCATCTTTCGAAGCGTACGCCTCTGAACCCAACTTTACGTTCACGGTTCCCAACCACACAGACAGAGCGCGGGTTCCCTGCAAGGGGTGAATCACGTTAGAATTGGTAAAGAATGTTTACTCAGATAGAAGGATTTGAAGCCAACGTAAGCAAGCATCCGCGGCGGAAGACTTACGCTGTGAAGGTTGGGCATGTGCGCGTAGGCGGCGGTGCGCCTGTAGTGGTGCAGTCCATGACCAATACGGATACTGCGGACGTGGAGTCTACATTTCGGCAGACCGTGGAGTTGGCCGAGGCCGGTTCGGAGATTGTGCGCTGGACCGTGAATGTGCCGGAAGCGGCGGCGGCGGTGCCGGTGATAAAGAAGCGATTGCTGGATGCAGGATGCGCCGTACCGATCATCGGCGATTTTCACTATAACGGGCACGTGTTATTGACGAAATATCCGGAATGCGCGGCGGCGCTGGACAAATATCGGATTAATCCCGGCAACGTGGGGGCGGGCCAACGACGGGATGAGCAATTTTCCACCATCTGCAAAGTGGCGCGTGACCATGGCAAGCCGGTGCGCATCGGCGTAAATGGCGGTTCGCTGAATCAAGAATTGGTCATGCAGAAGATGCAGGAAAATACCGATCAGAATCTGGGAAAAGAATCGGAACAAATTATTAATGAATGCATGGTACTTTCCGCGCTGCAATCCACAGAGCTGGCGCTGGAATCGGGGTTGAGAAACGATCAGATCATTATTTCGTGCAAGACTTCGCGGCCGCGGGACCTGATTACCGTTTATCGCGACTTGAGCGCGAAGACCGAGCAGCCGTTGCATCTTGGGTTGACGGAAGCGGGCATGGGCACGAAGGGCCTGGTGTGGTCGGCGGCTTCGCTGGGTGTGCTGTTGTACGACGGGATCGGCGATACGATTCGCGTTTCGCTCACGCCGCGTCCAGGAGGCGACCGGCGGGAAGAAGTGTACGCAGCTTGCGAACTGCTGCAATCGCTGGGGCTGCGGTCTTTTTCGCCGAGTGTTACGGCGTGCCCGGGATGCGGGCGGACTACCAGCACGACGTTCCAGGAGTTGGCAGAAAGCGTTCAAGATTACATTCGGAACATGATGCCCATCTGGAAGACGCAGTATGACGGCGTGGAAGAACTGACGCTGGCGGTAATGGGCTGCATCGTAAACGGGCCGGGTGAATCGAAGGCTGCGAATATCGGTATCAGCTTGCCAGGAACGGGCGAAGCGCCGCGGTGCCCGGTATACATCGATGGGAAAAAAGATGTGACTTTGGAAGGCACTTACGCGGAGCTGGCGGTAGCTTTTCAGGCCCTGGTGGATAATTACATTCAGAAAAAATACCCGCGCAAAGCAGTGGAAGCGGCTCCCGCGGGGCGCTGAGGAATCCAGTGAAAATTACCCGCGAAGACGTGGTGCGTGTGGCGGAACTTGCCTACCTGGACTTAAGCGAAGACGAGCTGGAAAAGTACCGGCGACAAATCGACGAGATTCTCGATTACATCGACAAATTAAACGAGTTGGATACCTCAGGCGTGGAGCCCATGGCGCAGGTGTTGGCGGACGACCAAACCGCAGATGCCACTCTGCGCGAAGATCTGGTAGTGCCTTCCGCGGTGGCGGACGATGTGCTGCGCCAGGCTCCCGATCCGGAGCCGCCTTATTTCCGCGTGCCGAAAGTGATTGAACGGTAGACTTCACGAGCCGCGAATCTATTTCATTGGATTTAGCTAGACTTACCGGGCGAGTCCCATTTCATTTGAATAAAAATTTCGCGAAGGATGAGCTCTAACTTTGACGACAGCGTGGACAATCGATGGAGTCCGAACGGCGCTTACCGAGAAGAAGATTTCCGCGCGCGAACTTACCGCGGAATTTTATAAGCGCATCGAGGCGCGTAATCCGGAATTAAACGCTTTTCTGGCGCTGGCTCCCGAGCGGGCTCGCAAGCAAGCAGACAAAATAGATGCGCTGATCGCATCCGGCAAAACGCTGCCCGCGTTGGCTGGCGTGCCCATTGCGGTGAAGGATGTGATCAGCACGCGCGGGATCGTCACGACTTGCGGATCGCGAATATTGCAGAATTACGTGCCGCCGTACGATGCCACGGCCATCGAACGGCTGGATGCCGCGGGGGCGATCGTCCTGGGCAAGACCAATTGCGATGAATTCGCGATGGGTAGCTCTAATGAAAACTCCGCGTATGGGCCGGTGAAAAACCCGGCATCCACGGACCGGGTGCCTGGAGGGTCAAGCGGTGGGTCAGCGGCGGCGGTTGCGGCGGGACTGACGGTGGCGGCGCTGGGGACGGACACGGGCGGGTCAATACGACAACCGGGGT
>Ga0182024_10015904_pt1 | contig 14338 bp, 11 predicted proteins | sample P32metaG_FD_120480 | JGI IMG/M metagenome (GOLD analysis project Ga0182024, IMG submission 120480) | Permafrost microbial communities from Stordalen Mire, Sweden - P3-2 metaG (Illumina Assembly) | ecosystem: Environmental > Terrestrial > Soil > Wetlands > Permafrost | place: Sweden: Stordalen... | reverse complement strand
TGCGCCAAGCTGGATGAAATCCTTCACCGCGATCTTGTAATGGTCCGGGTCGCGCGTGGCGCAGACGAGGTCCACGATGTAATCCTTCACCTTGTCGTCCACATAAATGTCATTGATGACTTCGCGAGCCTTGAGAATGTCCTTCGGGTCAACGACGGCACTCGCGGTGGGCGTGCCGGAGGTTTTCGCCATCATTTCGAGAATCTGGCGTTCCTCGGCGCGCGACGGGTAGCCGATCTTGAGCTTGAGCATGAAGCGGTCAATCTGTGCTTCGGGCAGAGGATAAGTGCCTTCGTGCTCAATGGGATTTTGTGTGGCGAGCACAAGGAACGGTTCGTCGAGCTTGAAGGTCTGGTCACCGATGGTGACCTGCTTTTCCTGCATCGCTTCGAGCAACGCGCTTTGCACCTTGGCGGGCGCGCGGTTGATTTCATCGGCGAGGACGAGGTTGGCGAAGACCGGGCCTTTGCGCGTGGTGAAGCCGCCGGATTGCGGGTTGTAAATCTGCGTGCCGATGACGTCGGCGGGCAACATATCGGGCGTGAATTGCAGGCGCGAGAACTTGACGTGGATACAATTGGCCAGCGATTTCACGGCAAGCGTTTTCGCCAGACCGGGCACGCCTTCGAGGAGGACGTGGCCATTGGCGAGCAGACCAATGACAAGCCGCTCGGTCAGATAATGCTGACCAACGATGACTTTGCCGAGCTCATTAAACAACGGGTGCGTGAAGGCGCTCGCTTCCTTCACCGCTTCATTGATGGCAGAGATTCCTGTATTCATTTTTTATGATTTTACAAACGGATTGACAGTGTGACCAGCCAGCTTGTTCAAGCAAAATTATCACCTCAAAACCACAGTTTTACCTGGGCAATGTCGCGGGCGATCTGTTCGCGCAATTCTTTCGGCGACGCAAATTTTTTCTCATCACGCAATTTGTCACCAATTTCAATTTCCAATTCCCTGCCATAAAGGTCTCCATCGAAATCGAGCAAATGCGCTTCGACCCGAAGCTGCGGCATGGGAGGCGAAATTGTCGGGCGGGAACCGATGTTGAGCGCAACGTGATAAGATTTTTTTTCCACGGTTGTGAAACCGGAGTAAACGCCGTTGGGCGGAAGCACCAAACCCATCGCGTCGAGATTCGCTGTTGGAAAACCAAGCTGCCGGCCAAGCTGGTCACCTTCAATCACGCGACCGGAAATCGCGTAAGACCGTCCGAGCATTTGGCTCGCCGCGTCAAAATTTCCCGAGCAAATCATTTCACGAATCCTCGTGCTACTCACAACTTGTCCGTCCAGCGAAACCGCCGCCAGTCCGTGAACTTGGGAATTCAGTTCGCCGCCAAGTTTTTTCAGCAACGCGACGTTGCCGCTCCGTTTGTGACCGAAAACAAAATCGGCGCCGACGCAAACGCTGTGAATCGAACCAAAATCGCGCGATAAATTGCGGACGAATATTTCGCCAGTTTGGCGGCTGAATTTCTCGTCGAACGGGATCAATAGCAACACGTCCGCGCCGAGCGTTTCAATCGCGCGCAATTTTTGCGGCAGCGAATAAATCAGCGGGGGCACGCGAGTGGGCGCGACGATGACATTTGGATGGCGGTCAAATGTAAGAACCAGCGCAACGGCGTCATGCTGGTGCGCGTCGGCAATTGTCTGACGGATGATTTGTTGATGGCCGAGATGAACACCGTCGAAAAAACCGATGGCAACGCAGACTTTGCGTCCGTCAGGGGCAAGTTCATTTGGGGCGTGGATGATTTTCATCGCTTAAGCTCCGGCTGCCAGTTTTAAAAACGGAAGCACCTTCTTCTCCAATTCCGCTGCCGTCAATTTTAACACATCATCCAGGCGCATGGCGTCGGCCACATCGAATTTACCGGAAGCACTGCGCCGCAGCGTGGCGAGATGCGCGCCGCAGCCGAGTTTCTGGCCAAGATCATGCGCGATGCTGCGGACGTAAGTGCCCTTGGTGCAGGCGACGCGAAATTCACCGAGCGGTGGCTCATAATTTATGAAGCGAAAATTGTAAATATGAACGAGGCGCGGCTCGCGTTCGACCTCGATGCCTTTGCGCGCGAGTTTGTAAAGCGGCACGCCGTCCTTCTTGATGGCTGAAACCATCGGCGGCATTTGCATCTGGTCGCCGATGAACACAGCGGCAGATTCATTAAGTTGGTCGAGCGTCAGGAAAGGGACCGGTTTCGTTTCGAGAATTTCGCCGGCGGCGTCGTAGCTGTTGGTCGTCTCACCAAATTTGATCGCGCCTTCATAAACTTTATCGTCGCCCATGAGTTTTTCCGAAAGTTTGGTGCCGCGACCGAGAACAATGATGAGCAGGCCGGTGGCGTTCGGATCGAGCGTGCCGCAATGCCCGACTTTCTTGATTTGAAAGCGGCGGCGAATCACGTCCACGACATCGTGTGAAGTCGGACCGGCGGGTTTATCGACGAGAATCGCGCCATCGAACGGGCAAAATTCTTGCATGAAAATTATTGGGCGGAATTCAAAGCGCGTTTGATTGCAGCAATCACTTTGTGTTGAACCGATAATGGTTTGCCGACGATGCGCGCGCCCGCCGCCGCCGAGTGTCCGCCGCCGCCGAATTGCGCAGCGATTTCATTCACATTGATCTTGTCGCTCTTGGAGCGAAGGCTGATGCGCGTCAGTTCGGGTTCGATTTCTTCAAAGACGCACGCGACGATGACCGGCTTAATCGCGCGGATGTGGTCAATGAGTCCCTCGGAATCGTTGCTCTCCGCGCCGGTGCGGACAAAATCGCTTTTCTTCAGCCAGAACCATGCGATGCGGTCGGCGGCGGTGAGTCGGAAGCGGCTGTAAACGTGCTTGAGCAGCCGCGCGCGCGACAGCGGATACGATTGATAAACTTCGTCGCAAATTTTAGCGAGGTTCGCGCCGCGCGTGACAAGTTCCGCGCCGGTGTGAAACGTGCCGGGTCGCGTCGTGGAGTATTGAAATGAACCGGTGTCGGTCGAGACGGCGGTGAAAAGATTGTCGGCGATCAATTTCGTGATCGGCCAGCGCGCGACTTTGAGCAGACGGAAAATCAACTCGCCGGTCGAAGGTTCGCGTGCAGAAACCCAGTTGATGTCGGCATAGCGCGGGTTGCTTTCGTGATGGTCAATGTTGATGAAAATTTTCCGGTCGCCGATGCACTTGCCAGCTTTGCCGAGGCGCTCAAAACTCGCGCAATCGGTCGCGATGATACAGTCAAATTTTTGTCCGCGTCGGGGTTTTTGCAACAAGCCGTCGGGGTCGAGAAATTTCAGTTTCTGCGGAATGGCGTCCTCATTCCAGCAAACGACCTTTTTGCCTTCGTTTTGGAGCGCGAGGGTGAGGCCGAGTTGCGAACCGATGCAATCGCCGTCGGGCCGGACGTGGCCGACGATGCAAAATGTTTTGTGCTCGTGGATGGCTTCGAGAATGCGGTCAATGATTTTCGGGTAATTTTTCACGGCTGTTCATTTGGGTCGCTGCCGACGGGCATGGATTTTTCCAGTTCCTCGATGATTTGCAGCACGCGGTTGCCGCGCACGATGGAATCGTCGAAAACAAATTTCAACGCGGGTGTGTATTTCAAAACAATGCTGCGCGCGACCAGATTTTGAATGCGAGTGCGATGTTCGGTGAGCAATTGAAAGCCGCGCTTTTGTTGATCTGCGTTGCCAAGAATGCTGACGAATACGACTGCGGATTTCAAATCACCGGCGACATCAACGTCATTGACGGTGATCAAGCCTGCGTCGCTGACGTGAAATTCGCGGCGAACGGCCTCGCCGATTTCGCGTTTCAAAAGTTCGCGCACACGTTGGAGTCGGAGGCTGGCCATTTTTCGTTGAATCGTTGCTCACAATTTCGCCGCAATTTTTTCAATCGCGTAACATTCAATCGTGTCACCGACTTGAAAATCGCTGTAGCCTTCGATGCGAATGCCGCATTCCATTCCGGCACGGACTTCGTTGACTTCATCCTGAAAACGACGGAGCGATTGCGCGATGCCTTCGTAAATCACGTCCTTGCGCCGACGCACACGCACTTTGCCTTTGGCGATGCGACCGCTGGAAACCATGCAACCGGCAACCGGCACGCCCTTGGATAGTTCAAAAACCTGCCGCACTTCCGCCATGCCCGTGATCGTTTCCTTGGCCACGGGATCGAGCAGCTCGGCCATCGCTTCCTTCACCTGATCAATCAATTCGTAAATAATGGCGTAAAGTTTGATCTGCACACCCGCGTGCTTCGCTTTTTCAGCGGCGGTGCTGTCCAGGCGCGTGTGAAAACCGAGAATGATCGCGTTCGACGCAGACGCGAGCGCCACGTCGTTTTCGCTGATCGCGCCGACGTCGCTGTGCATGATTTCGAGCGAAACTTTTTCTGCCTCGATTTTCTTGAGCGCCTCGACAATGGCCTCAACCGAGCCTTGCGTGTCGGCTTTGACGACGACTTTGAGCACCTTGTCCTGATTTGCGGCGAGCGTGGCAAAAAGATTTTCGAGGGTGACCTTTTTGTTTTCCTGGCCTTCCGCCCTGGCTTCAAGAAAACGTTGCTCGGCCAGTTCGCGCGCGGCTTTTTCGTCCTCAACCACGCTGAATTCCAAGCCCGCATCCGGCACGCCGTTCAAGCCGAGAACGCGAACGGCAACCGACGGACCAGCCTCTTTAAGCCGGTTGCCTTCCTCGTTGATGAGCGCGCGGACGCGACCGTAAAACTCGCCGCACAAAATGATGTCGCCGACGCGCAACGTGCCTTTGCGAACCAAAACCGTGGCCGTCGGGCCGCCGGGTTCGACGCCGGATTCAATGACATTGCCTTTTGCACGGCGATTCGGATTCGCCTTCAACTCCAGCAAGTCGGCCTGGAGCAAAATCATTTCGAGCAATTTATCAATGCCTTGCTTCGTCAACGCGGAAACGTCCACGAAAATTGTCTCACCGCCCCAATCGTCCGGCACGAGTTCCTTTTCCTGCAACTGCTGGCGAACTTTCATCGGGTTCGCGTTCGGATGGTCAATCTTGTTGACCGCGACCAAAATCGGAACTTTCGCCGCCCTTGCGTGACTCAAGGCTTCGAGCGTTTGTGGCATGACGCCGTCGTTCGCCGCGACGACGAGCACGACGATATCCGTCACGTTCGCGCCGCGCGCGCGCATCGAGCTGAACGCCGCGTGCCCGGGTGTGTCGAGAAACGTGATTTGCGCCAGCTCCTTTTTGCGCTCCGGATGCGGCACAGAAATCGTGTAGGCGCCGATGTGCTGCGTGATGCCGCCAGACTCGCCCGCCGCGACGTTCGCCTTGCGGATCACGTCGAGCAGTGATGTTTTACCGTGGTCAACGTGACCCATGATCGTCACAACCGGCGCGCGTGGTTTGAGTTCCTCCGGCTTGTCCTCGACATCGAGTGCAACCTTGTTCTCGACCGCGTGAACCACGCCACCACCGCGCTCGCGTTTCTCGACTTCAAAACGGAAACCGTATTTTGCGCAAAGTTGCTCGGCAATTTTTTCGTCGATCGCCTGGTTCACATTCGCGAAAACGCCCAGTTCCATTAAATCGGCGATGATCTTGAACGGCTTCTGTTTCAACTGCGCGGCGAGTTCGCGGACGACAATCGGCGGTTTGACGACAATGACTTCGCCGCCTGCGGGCGCGACAAATTTTGGCTGCGGCGCTGGTGCAGGTTTTGCCGGTTCGCGTTGCGGTGGCGGAGATTGACGACCGCCGTATTGCGAACGCTGGTTTTGCCGGGAATCGTTTCGTTGCGACGCAACTTGACGAGACGGCGGAAATTTGGCTTGGCCGGATTTTTCGTTGCTACGCGGTTGTGGACGCGGTGACAATTGGATAAAACCGACTTTCTCGCCGACCTTTGGTGCCACCGGTTTCGGCGGCGCGGATGGAATTTTCGGTGCTTCGACAATTTGTGTGGGCGCAACTGATTTGCCGTTTTCAACTTTTATTCCAATCGGCGGTATTTCTTTAATTTCCGGCTTCAGTTCGGGCGGCGCGGTAATGAGGACTATTTTTTCCTCGACCGTCACGGATTTTGGAGGTTTGGCGGCGGGCGGTGCGGCGAATTTTTCGGCAAGGCCGGGATGGTCTTTAAAGAGTTCTTCTTCGAGAAACTCTGCGCTGATCTTATCGAGCGAACTGGACGGGACTTTGGCGGCGGCAATGCGCAGCACCTTGGCCTTGGCGAGAATTTCCTTGTTCTCCAGGCCGAGCTTCTTCGAAATGTCGTAAATCCGAACGGGCATAAAAAAATTTCACCGCCGCCGACTGAAATGTGCGAATGGCCTGCATGGCTAAATCGCACGAACAAACGCTGTTTCAATCCGCATCATAAATTTCAACTGTTCACGGGCGTTTCGCCGACGTTCAACGTACAGCGTTCCGCTTCGGCGCGCACTGCTCTCAAAACGTCCGCCGCCTTTTCACCAATTTGCGGAATGCTGCTCAAATCATTTTCGTCTGCCGACAATAAATCTTCAATCCGCGTCAGACCGGCGTGAACCAGCGCGTCGGCCTGCTCGCGCGAAATGCCGGGAATGGCCGCGAGCGACTGGACGGCTTCCGCAACTTTTTCTTCGAAGCCTTTGGTCACGATGACTTCGGCGTCAATATCCACTTCCCAACCAGTGAGCTTGGCCGTCAGGCGCGCATTTTGGCCGCGCTTGCCGATGGCGAGTGACAATTGATCTTCGCTCACCAAAATTTTCAGGCGTTTTCCAGCCTCGTCTATTTCAATGCTTTTCAGCTTGGCCGGTTCGAGCGCTTTCGTAACGAAAGTTTTGATGTCCGACGACCACGGAATCACGTCCACTTTTTCATTATTCAGTTCGCGGACTATGTTTTTCACGCGCTGGCCGCGCATCCCAACACACGCGCCGACGGGATCCACTTTGCTGTCGCGCGAATAAACCGCCATCTTCGTGCGGAAACCGGGTTCGCGCGCGATGCCTTTAATCTCAATCGTGCCGTCGTTGATTTCGGAAACTTCGAGCTGAAAAAGTTTGATGATGAAGCGCGGGTCGGCGCGTGACAAAATGATTTCCGGACCGTGCGGCCCTTCCTCAACGGCTTTGACGTAGCAGCGGATGCGTTCGCCGACTTGATATTCCTCGATCGAAACACGCTCGCGGTTCGGCAGCAGCGCCTCGTATTTTCCCAAATCCAAAATCACATCGGAGCGCTCGAACCGGCGAACCGTGCCGCTGATGATGTCGCCAACACGGTCTTTGAACTCGGTGAAGATGAGCGCCTTTTCGGCCTGACGAATTTTCTGCATCAACGCCTGTTTGGCGAATTGCGACGCAACGCGGCCAAAACCGGTGGGCGTGACTTCCTTTTCGATTTCGTCGCCGACCTGCGCGTCGGCCTTGATGCGTCGCGCGTCAAAAACGGAAATTTGGTCGTGCTGGGAAATGACTTTTTCCGAAACGATGAGCTTGGCGAATGCCTTGATGTCGCCATTTTTCTGGTCAATTTCGACGCGTAATTCGCGCGCCGGGCCGACCGCTTTTTTGGCGGCGGACAGCAAAGCTTCCTGCACAGCACCGACGAGGACATCACGGTTGATGCCCTTTTCGCGCTCCCAGAATTCCAAAACTGCTAAAAAATCTGCATTCATACGCTCAACACGGCGTTTGCATCCGGCGAACAAAAAAGTCGGAGATGGTTATCATCCGACTTCACACGCTGGCCGAACCAGCAAACTTTACCGTTCTTGACCCAGAGGATAATTTTTAAGCAGGCAACCGTCAAGCGCAAATCAACCTCACAAAATCAAGGTGAAATCAAGCCCGCGCCTGAAAACTTCTCCACATTCTCGCCGGCAATAACCCAAGCACGATGAATCCAAGCTGGCTCGCGACGAAAAGCATCAGCCATTTAAACGCCGCGTCCGTGAAACCGTAGCTGTGCAACCCGATTCCCAACATATTCACGCCAAACCACGACCAGCTCGTGACGATGTTACCGCCAATGGCGCAACAAATCAGGCCGCGCTCGCGGATCATTCCTCCCCAACGCAAATGTAAAATCAGCGCGTTCCACAGCACGATGATAAGTGCCCCGTTTTCCTTCGGATCCCAGCCCCAAAATCGTCCCCACGATTGATCCGCCCAAATTCCGCCAAGGACAGTTCCGACGAAACTGAACAGCGTCGCGAAACAAACAATTCCATAAACCATTCGTGCAAGTGATTTGCCCGTCGCTTCGTCCAGCGTTTTTGTGAACACGCCGCGCACGATGTAAATCAACGCCAGAAATCCCGCCACAAACGTGCTCGCGTAGCCGAGTGTAACAACGACGACGTGCGTCGCCAGCCAGAAATTCGTGTCCAGCACCGCGCGCATCATTTCCATCGTGTCGCCGTCGAGCGCGAGATTTTGCGCGATGATGAGCGTGATGAAAGCCATGCCCGCTGAAACCACCGCGCCGATGCCGTTCTTGTAAAATTTTTCCAGCACAAGTCCGAGCACCACCGCGCCCCAGCCGATAAAAATCGCCGACGAATACAAATTTGTCACCGGCGGACGGCCTTGCAGCACGATGCGATAAATCAAACCCATCGTGTGAATGAAAAATGCCAGCACGATCAGCCACACCGCTGACCGGCGTAATGTTTCGGACAAATTGAACCAGGAAAAAATCGCGAGCAACCCGGCCAGAACATATATGACCATCGCATTATAAAACGGCTGCATCTGATTGAAAAAAACTTCCGCGCGTGATTTGGCCAGCGCGCGCGAAAAATTCGGAACGAGTGACGAGCGGTAATCCGCCAGCGCGGAATTGAAGCCGGTGATATTTTCATTTTTGAACGTATCGGCCATTGCCATGTAATCTTGAACCGACGAATCAATTTTTTTGCCTTTTGCGGCTTCGAGCAAAACCGTCCCCACGCGCCGCCAATCGCCGGACGAATTTTGCGGCGGCACAATCAGCGGCGGTTCGAGGCTGGCCATGAAATCGAACCGCTGCAACTCGGCGAGAAATTGATCGAAAGTCTGTTTGTCATATTTTTGTCCCGCCTGCTGCGCGCGGACGGCAGCGACGCCCGCCGGAATTAGGTTTTCGTAATCAGCCAATTCCTGTTTCCAGTTCTGCACGTCCTGCGGCTGAATCGTGTTTTTGAGTTGCGCGTAAAGCTCCAGCCGCTCATGCACTTTAATGACGGCGTGCTCATAAGCATTGCGACTTGCGCTTTCGATTTTTTCCACGCGTTCATTTTCCTTGTCAAGCGTGTCAAGCGACGGTGCGATTTGATTCCACGAATAATGCTTTCCGTCCTGATGCTGCTCCTCATTTTTCTCCGGCAATTTCAAAAACGTGATGAGGTCGGGATTGTCCACGCGAAAAACTGGCCACGCATCCGCGACCGCAGGATTCATCATCACGTTCGCCAGCCATTCAGTCGCGGAAATAATTTTTGGATTTTCGCTCCAGTCTTTCCACGGTTCGGTGTTCAACGTCTGCTTTTCGCGGATTTGTAAAAGAGAATTTCGCGCAAGCGAATCCATCGGTTTCAAACGGCCATTGAAAACAACCGGCAATTTCCCAAATTCACTGAAGGCAAAACCCTTGTCGTGCGGCGGCTGCAACTGGCCGAAAAACCATAAGGCCATCACGATCATCAAAAGCGGCGGGAACCCTTTTTGAAAAATCTTTTTCATTTCGATTTCCTTTTGGAAATGAACCCGACGAGGTGAAACATGAATTGAGTCACGAGTCCAGCGGCCACCAGCGCGCAGCCGATGTAAGGCGTCAACCAGCTTGGATTGCGCACGACTTGCAGCACCGACGACGGCACGCGCCCGGCTTCCCGCGCCGCCTCGCCCGCGTCCATTTGATACTGGTAAAACGTCAGCCCGGCGTAGCGCAGCGGATGATTCATGGAAATTTCCACTTCGCGATTTTCACCACTCTGCGGATTTTGCAACTGCACGCGGCTACGAAAGTCCTTTGGAATGTCCGTACCGGGATAAATGGCGTGCTTTGCCTTGAGCAATGTCAGCGAAAACGGATGATAGATTCGTTCCGGTCGCAGCGCAAATGTGAATTGTTTTCCGCTTACGAAAACAGATTGCGGTTCAGTCAAGCGGCCGATAATTTTTTTTGCCATGTCCGCGCCCACTTGTTGTTCGTAACTTTGTTGCAATGCTTGAATCATCGTCGCGTCCGCCGTCCAGCCGGAAACAATCCAGTCGCCGGACGGGCTGTTTGCGCCAGTAATTTCAATCAACGCCGTTGGCACGTTTTTGTCGTCCATCGTTTTCGTTTCGGCGACTTGGTGAAAATCAAAATTCACCGCGACGCCATTGATCGTCAGCGGCGGCCCGTTTTGCATCATCGGCGCGCGAAATTGCGGTTCGGAGTTTTTCCAGAAACTTTTCACGCGGATCGTGAGCGGCAGATTTCCATTTTGAATTTCGCCGCCGTGCGCAAGCAGTTTTTCGGAAATCGAAACAATCTGTTCGCTGTTCACGCTGTCTTCACTGGTGAAAACCAGTTCGTAATTTCGCGCGCTTTCGGAATACGATTTCGTTTCGCCTTCGACCAGACGCATTTGCGTTTCATGTGACAGTTGGTCGGTCACAAGTTGGCCAACGAGCAAAAGAATGACGCCGGCGTGCGTGAGTTGGATGCCGATTTTTTTAATAGTGAATTGAAAACGGTAAACGTGCGCCGTGAGAAGGTTGATTAGTAGCAGTACTCCAATAAGGTATCCGCCAGGCAAAATGACCGGAATTTTTTTGCCGAACACCTCTATACCCAAAATCACTAACTTATGAAAATAGCGTGTTTGTGCATTGTAAAGTCCCTCATCTACTTGTGCGAGTGTGCCGATAAACACAAGCAAAATGGCGAATGCCAGCAGGATTACCGTGAGTCGCAGCGAAGCGAAAAATTTGCCCAACCACTTGACGAACTTAACGAGCATTCGCATAGTTTGCCGATTGGATGAATTTTATGAAAGCGTCTTTCTGCTGCGCAACGATTTGTTCGTCGCCCATCAGTTTGTAAAACCACGTTTGCCCGTTCTGCGGCACGATGGCACCAACGAGCCGAGCAGGTTTGCCGGTTTTGGAATCTGTGCCGGTGAAATCCACGACTTGCGCCGTGCCGACTGTGACACTAATTGAAGTTGTCAAAATTTCAATGATAGGCGGCAAACCCAGTTGTCCGCGCCAACGATTTACATTCGCAGCCAAGCCACCGCCTTTGCCGGCAAGCGAACTGACGTTGACTTCGGCTTTTGCGTCGCCGTTCTGCACCAAAAATTTTGCGACGAGAAATTCTGATGGCGGCAATTGCTGCCAGTCGGAGGGAATTGACCAGATTGAAGTCGCACTTTCGTTTTGAGTTATTGGCACGTTTGAAATTTGCGCTGGCGCGTTTTCGACAAACGAAACCGATTTCAGAAATTGAAGAAAATTTTGTTTTTGCGAAGCGACAAAAGAATCTTCACCGGTCATTTTGAAAAACCAACTGGTCGCGTCGCGTGTCAATTCGGCGACCAAAATTCGCGCGCGAAATTTTCCGTCAATGATCGCTGCGCTGCTCGCGATGTCGAAAAGTTTGCCTTGATCCGGACCGATAGCGACCGTTTCTGCGTCGGCGTTGGTCGCGTCGGGCAATTGCATCTGTTCACGCCACATATTGACCAACTGGATTTCCCGTCCCGTTACCGGTAACGGAATCACGCCGACGTCGGCGGTTTCGCCATTTGCGCCAGCCACATTAAAACTGGCGACGCGCATCTGGCTCGGCGCTTTTTCCTGCCAGCCGCCGGGCAACGTCCAATGCAATTGCGGTTGTGAGGCGGAGCTTTGTTCGAGCGCGACTGTTTCGTCCGGTGGCGTGGAGTCATCTTTTGCGACGTGATAAACTTTCACATCGTCGCGTCCGCAGCCGGTGAGCAAAACAACAATGGAAAAAATCGCCGCACAATGTGCGAGCGGCCGGTTGATTGAAGCGCAGGACGGCGATTTCACTATATGATTCTATTTATTTTTGAGGCGGCAGCAAGTCGTTTGGTTCCAACCCACGGCAAAGGACTTGAATTTCCCCCAGGACTGGCTTATCACAGTCGTGGAAATAAAAAGGAATTTTATGAACACAAACATTGGAATCGCTGACAAAAACCGCAAAGCCGTCGCGGCGGAACTGGCCAAATTGCTGGCCGACGAATTTTTGCTCTACACCAAAACCCGCAACTCGCATTGGAACATCGAGGGCAAAGATTTTCATTCCATGCACGTTTTTTTCGAGTCGCAGTATGAGCAACTGGATGAAGTCATGGACAGCGTGGCCGAGCGCATCCGGCAACTGGGGCATTACGCGCCCGCGACATTGAAGGAATTTCTTTCGCTGACGCATCTCACGGAAAAATTAAGTGAGAAAAACAACAGTCAGGGCTTCACCAAGGAATTATTGGCCGATCACGAAAGTATCATTATTTTCCTGCGCGAAAACATCAACCGCTTTGCCGACGACTTCAAGGACACTGGCACGAGCGATTTCATCACCGGCCTGATGGAAGAACACGAAAAGATGTCGTGGATGCTGCGCGCGCATCTCGTGTGAACGCGTAGCACACATAGATCATCAGGCACATGATCATGATGGCAAAGAAGATGGCGGAAAGGTTGATAAGGTGATTGGACAAGCCGTTGTCCTGACTGTGGGCGGTCAACGTCAAAATCACCGAGATCGTTCCTGCGCCGGTGGTCATCGGAAACGCCAGCGGATAAAAAAGAATGTCCTCGGTTTGTTTGTCCCGACTTGGACTGGAAGATTCAAGCGAACCTTTTGCGCCGTCGTCCGATGAAAGCAGTTGCCAGCCCATGCGGCAGATCAAGATGCCTCCGGCAATCTGCACCACCGGTAACGAGATGCCAAAAATTTTGAAGAGCCAGCTTCCGATCAGAAGCGCGCCGGTGCAGATCAAAAAGCAATAAAAACCGATTTTTGCCGCCGCCTTGCGTTCTTCGCGATTCAAGCGGTGAAGGAAGGGCTCCACGATAAACGCCGTTCCCACCGGGTTTACCGGTGGAAACAGCGCGAAAAAACCCACAAAAACCAAGCTCAAAAATGACAGCGCCGTCTCCATTTCAACCCACGCTCATGCCGAGCAGGAATTCGATGTTGCTCTTGTTTTTCTTCAGCTTGCCCAAAAGCAAATCCATCGCCTCGACGGGCGGCACACCGGTGAGCGCGCGGCGCAGCAGGACGACGCGGCTGGCTTCATCCGGATGATAAAGTAATTCTTCCTTGCGCGTGCCGGAGCGCTCTATGTTGATGGAAGGAAAAATGCGGCGATCAACGAGCGCGCGGTCAAGGTGAACTTCCATGTTGCCGGTGCCTTTGAATTCTTCAAAAATCACTTCGTCCATGCGGCTGCCGGTGTCCACAAGCGCGGTCGCAATAATTGTCAACGAGCCGCCTTCTTCGATGTTGCGGGCCGCGCCAAAAAAGCGTTTCGGTTTGTGCAATGCGTTTGCGTCCACGCCGCCGGACAAAATTTTTCCGGAATGCGGCTGCACGGTGTTGTAGGCGCGGGCGAGCCGCGTGATGGAATCGAGCAAAATCACCACATCACGTTTATGTTCGATCATGCGCTTGGCTTTTTCGATGACCATCTCGGCGACTTGCACGTGGCGCTCCGGCGGTTCGTCGAACGTGGACGAAATCACTTCCGCGCCTTTGCAGGAACGCTCCATGTCCGTGACTTCCTCCGGCCGCTCGTCAATGAGCAGAATAAAAAGATACGTTTCAGGATTATTCTTGAGAATCGCGTTGGCAATTTTCTGCATCAAAACCGTTTTGCCCGTGCGGGGCGGCGCGACGATGAGACCGCGCGAACCTTTGCCAATCGGACAAACCAGATCAAGCACGCGTGTGCTCAATTCATCCGGCGCGGTTTCAAGAATGAACCGTTTGTTCGGGAACAGCGGCGTGAGGTTGTCGAAATGCGTTTTCTCCTTCGCCTTGTCCGGTTCCTCGCCGTCCACGCCTTCGACTTTGAGCAGCGCAAAAAATTTTTCCTTTTCCTTCGGCGGACGGATTTGTCCCGCAATCAAATTGCCGGTCTGCAAATCGAACCGGCGGATTTGCGAGGGTGAAATGTAAATGTCCTCCGGGCAGGGCAGATAATTAAAACTTTGTGAGCGCAAGAACCCGAAGCCTTCGGGCAAAATTTCCAGCACTCCCTCGGAGAATAAAACGCCCGCGCGCTCGGCATTTTTTTGCAGGATGTGGAAAATGACCTCGTGCTTGCGCATGGTGCCGAAATTTTCCACGCCGAGTTCG
>Ga0182024_10015903_pt1 | contig 14338 bp, 10 predicted proteins | sample P32metaG_FD_120480 | JGI IMG/M metagenome (GOLD analysis project Ga0182024, IMG submission 120480) | Permafrost microbial communities from Stordalen Mire, Sweden - P3-2 metaG (Illumina Assembly) | ecosystem: Environmental > Terrestrial > Soil > Wetlands > Permafrost | place: Sweden: Stordalen... | reverse complement strand
GGGGTACACCATGGGTGCTTTTTGGGGGGTACACTATGGGTGCTGACGGGGGGTACACTATGCCCGCTTTTCGGGGGGACACTATCAGGTGCTGACGGGGTACACTATGGGTGCTGGCTGACACGATGGAACAGTTCATCATGCCTTAGCTTTTTATCGGAATCAAAAAAAATGAAGGCCGCCCTTCAATACCGCAAGGCATCCGTGCACAATTAGGTAATGGAACGTGCTTTGGAAGTACATTTTTGTAATCCCCAAAAAATGCATAAATTCAAACGAGTGTTTAAATAAGTTTCACGAGGTGGAAGTGGCATAAGACTTGCAATTTACTCATTAAGCTAGCCTTTCACTGACCGTAGAACTTGGCGCCACTGCCTACCACACACCTGCCGACGGGATCATCCACCATGCCTGCCCCAGCCACCCAGGAACTCAACGACCTGATCCTAAACGAAAATCTGAGCATCCACTACCAACCGATCATCTCACTCAAGCAAAAAGCGGTGGTGGGCTTGGAGGCCCTGGCGCGCCCCGACGCGCGGCCGGGACTGCCCCCCTTGAACGTCCTTGAGATGTTCCGTATGGCGCATAACGAAGGACGCCTGCTGGACTTGGACCGCCTTTGCCGGCGCAAAGCCATGAGCGTGTACCGGGACCTGGCCCTGCCCGAGCCCAGGCCGCTCCTCTTTGTGAATTTTGAGGCCTCGGTCATCGACCAGGGGGTGGAAGGCTCAGGCGCCATCATGCAGGCCGTCAAGGAATGCGGCCTCAGCCCCGGGGATATCGTCATCGAGATCAACGAAAGCAAGGTCGTGGACGGCCTTTCCTTAAGGCGCTTCGTGGACCGCCACCGCGACCAAGGCTTTCTCATCGCCCTGGACGATCTCGGCACCGGGGAGAGCAATCTGCCCAGGGTGGCGGCCCTGCGGCCCCACATTTTGAAGCTGGACCGCAGCCTGATCGAGGGCATCAACGCCGACTACTTCAAGCAGGAAACCTTCAAATCCCTGGTCAGCCTGGGGCACAGGGTGGGCTGCATGATCCTGGCTGAGGGCGTGGAAACCCAAGCCGAGGTGGACACCTGCGCCGCCCTGGGCGCCGAGCTGTTCCAGGGCTTCAACTTCAGCCGCGCCCTGCCGCCGGCAGGGCTGAATCTTGAAAGCTTCACGCCGGCCGTCAACGCCGCGGCGCAGCGCCAACGGGAAGCGGCCGTCCATGCCATCCACGCCCGGAGCGCCCAATCCATCCATATGAGGCAATTGAGCGACACCGTGCGCGACAGCCTGATTTCAGCCCATGACAGCGGCTTCGACACGGTGCTGGAGCACCTGGTGCGGCATGAGCCCGAGGTGGAATGCGCCTACATGCTGGACAAAAACGGGATCCAAGTGACCAAGACGCACTCCCTCGCGAACATGGGCCTTCCGATCAACCGCCTCTTTTCGCCGGCGCCCAAGGGCACGGACCATTCCAACAAGGAGTATTTTTACGGCCTCATGGACGCCGGCCTCGACCGATACACCACCGATATCTACCTGTCCCTGGCCACGGGCTACCATTGCCGGACCGTCGCGAGCATGGTGAACCGGCCGGACGGCTCCAAATACGCGCTATGCCTGGATCTGAGCGTGCAGGACTGACGGGGCTTTAGGACAGGCGCCTGAAAACGGCCGGCCTGATCCGGCGGGGCCCTTTACGCCGGGTGACCGAAGGCTTGGGCGGGCGCTCCAGGCCCTCTTGCCAGGCCTGGCGCGCCCAATCTCTCAGGCGCTCGGGCCGGCTGTGGAAGGCCGAAGGAAGCAAGACCCAGAACCGCGCGGCCTTGTCCCCCACGATCCAAGAATCGGCCCCGGGCAGGGCCGCCAGCTCGTCCCGGCTCCCTTCCCCGGTCAGCCGCAGGCCCAGCCGGCCTTCTTTGAAGACCAACGCGAAAATGTTGCCGTTGACGAAATAAGCGTCGCTGCCAAAAAGCTTCTTGGGCTCCACGCCCTCCAAACCCGCCAATGCGCCGTCAAAAACGGCCTTGAGCCGCGCCAGGCCGTCGGGCGTGACGTCACCGGGCCTCATTCTCGGCCCGGGTCAGGCTGTAGTTCCAAACTTGATGCACCTCGAGGCCCCGGCCGCCGTCGAGGCAGGACCGCACCTCGCTTTCGGCCGCTTCCACGGTCAAATTCTTGAACACGATGCCTTCAGGAAGCAGCTGGACCACGGGCGCGTGTTCACACCAGCCCATGCACCCGGTTTTGGTCACATAAAGTTTCCGTTTGAGGCCGGCCTCGGTGCGCGCGGTTTTCAAGGCGTCGGCCAGGGCATGGGGATTTCCGTCGCGGGCCTTGAGCGCCGCGCCGCAATCCGCGCCATAGGTGCAAACCAACAATTGGCGCGGACGGTCGCCGTCGAAATCGTGCTCGTTCATAGCCTACCCCTTCAGATCGTGAAACCCGGTCCTCGGCTTGGAATAGATCCACACGGACAGCCCCGCCGCGTCCAGCTCCTTGGACGGCGGCCCCAGCGCGCCGCGCACCGCCGCTGGATCGAGGCCGTTCAAAACCACGAACTGCACCGTCCGGCCACGGGTAAAGATACGCCGATCCACGATCCAGGCATAGGGTTTCAAGGCCCCCCCCTCGGTGGCCACGGGGCTCAAAAACAGGCCCTCCTGGCTAAGCAGGCGCAGGGGCCGGGCATGGGAGTAATCGGCCAGCCCCTGGGTCAGGCCCTGGGCGCCTGTTTGGCTGTCCAGCCATTGGGACTGGATGAGGGCCTGGTTCCGGGGCGTTTCCGAAGGGGCCTGACTATAAGCAAGACAGATCAGGCCCAGCAGGCCGGCCGCGGCCAAGGGCAGGGAATGCCCATCCAGCCTTAGGCTGCACGCCAGGGGCAGGAAGGGAACGCTCATGCAGACGAAACCTATGAAATAGCGTCCTTGCACCGACCCTTCCAGGGCCGCCAGACCCAGCCCAAACAGGGCCATCAGGACCAAGGCCGCGGCCAGCCGGCCGCCCAAAGGAACGCGTTTGCCGAGGCCGCTCAAAAGCGCCAGTGCCAGCAAGCCCAATAAAATCGGGACGAATGCGGTGCTCAGCGCGGGCAGACATTGGGCCAGGAGGGAGGCGAGCAGTGCGCCGGCGTGTCCAAAGAAATAGGACCAGCGGAAATGGGCCACTTGCATGCCCAAGCGTTCCCAGCAAAAAAGCGCCATGCCCCGCGCGATCCAGCTTAAGGCCGCGGCGCCCCATATACGGCGGCGCGCCTTGCCGCTGAGGCCCAGGCTCAGCAGCAGTCCGGGCAGGACCACCCATACGGGCGTGATCTGGTCCGAGGCCCAGACCAGACCGACCAGGCAAGCCGCCCAAAGGACGCCCGCCCAAGACGACAAAGCGCGGTCCTGCCCCGCGGACCAGGACAGGAACGCCAAAGCGCATAAGAGGGCGCCTCCGTGGTAGCCGGGGGCCAGGGCCTCCCCCAATCCATTGGCCGCGTTGAGGCACGGCAGCAGGAGCAACAGGCCGGCCGCGGAATAGGCGCGCGCCGCGGACCCGTCCAAATTCCCCATGCGCTTCATTAAACGCGCCAGGAACCACCACAACAGTAAACCCTGGATCAGGCCATAGCAAATCTGGCGGCCCACAATATCCGGGGCGAATTGGGCGCCGATCCCATAGATCGCAAGGTCCGGAAACACATAGGGGTGCGGGCCCATGACCCAGTCCCCCAGATGGCCCCCGCTATGCAGGCTGTTCCAGAGATCGGCCACCCCCAAAGCGTCGGCATCCAGGGCCACATGGGACCCCAACCAGGCCTTCAATACCGCCAACCAGAGGAAGCCCAGCAGCCAACCCAACATCAGCCCCTCACCGTGGCGCCCACTTCGGCCATGCGGGTAGTTAAAAACCCTCTGACATCCCCGTCCAAATCCGCAGCCGGCAGCAGCACGCTGGCGCCGTTCTCGGCGTGCTGCAGCAGTACCCACACGTGCTTCATGCGCCACAGGCTTTGGAACCGGGACCATTCAATGGCCCCGGCCCCCCAGGCGGCCTCATAACGGTAGGCATCCCGGTCCAGGCTGATCCGCACCGGCTCATCCTTGAAACGGCTGAAATTATGAATGGCCAGCTGCTGGTAGTAGCGGCCCACGATGAAAAGGGCGCCCAAACCGGTCGCGGCCATCAAGACGGCGAAGCCCAGATACCACCACCAGACCAAACCGCGTACCGTGGCCATGAGGATGCCTTGGGCCGCGGCGAACAGGCCAAGCAGGCAGAGTACGGATACGGGCTGGCCCACGGTTTGGCGCCAGAAAATGCCAGAGGTGGCATCCTTCACGTGTGCGGATTTGATTTCGGTTTGGAATTGGAGCGGCACGGGAGCTCGCCAGAATATGGAAAGGACCATTATAGGGAGTGTCGTCCCTGGGAGGCAGAGGTTTATGTGGCTCGCCAAGGCAATCCCCGTCTTGGGGGGCTTCCTGGATGCCTTGGCGAGCCACATAAACCTCTGCCTCCAAGTGGGACTCCCACTCTTTGCTTGGTCCCCCGTTCGAGGCCCGTGGATGGGATCCTTATGGAGGGCCAGGCGGCAATCCATACCGCCGAAATCCCAGGCCCGGAAGAAGGATCCCATCCATGGGCCCCGAAAGCCGGGTCGAAATAAAAAAAGAGGGAGGCCCGTATGGCCTCCCTCTCTGTGTTTGGATCGGAGACTGCGGCCTAGGAGCAGCCGCTCGTGGTGCCGCAGCTGATGCATTTATGGCAGCTGCCGCTGCGCACCATGATGTCCCCGCACTCGGGGCAGGGCGGGGCGTCGCTTTCGACCTGGAAGGCCACCTGGGTCTTGCGGGCGCCCTTGGACTTCGCCTCCACCATGGGTGAGAAGGCCAGCGGCGAGCCGACGGGCTTGGTTCCGGCCAGGGCCCTGGGCGTCTCCCCCATGGCGCTGAGGTTGTCGGACTGCGCTTCGGAGGAGGACTCCTTGGGCAGCACGAACTTGAGCTCCAGCCAGCGGAAGATGTAGTCCAGGATGGACTTGGCCATGGGGATGTTCGGGTTGTTGGTGAAGCCGTTGGGCTCGAAGCGGGTGTGGATGAATTTTTTGCACAGGACTTCCATGGGCACGCCGTACTGAAGGGTGATGCTGGTGAGGGTGGCGACCGCGTCCACGAGGCCGGAGACCGCGGAGCCCTCCTTGGCCATGGTCACGAAGATCTCGCCCGGGGTGGAGTCCTCATAGAGGCCCACGGTCAGGTAGCCCTCGTGGCCGGAAATGCTGAACTTGTGGGTGATGGCGGCGCGTTCGTCGGGCAGGCGGCGGCGCTGCAGCCTGGCGTCGGCCGCGGCCTCGCCGTTCTTGCCGCTGGTGTCCTTGAGCTTGTCCAGGCTGGTGTTCAAGGGCTGGCTGCGCTTGCTGCCGTCGCGGTAGACCGCCAGGGCCTTGATGCCCATTTTCCAGCTTTCGGTGTAGGCGGTCATGATGTCCTCGACCGTGCACTCGTTGGGCATGTTCACGGTCTTGGACAGGGCCCCGCTGATGAAGGGCTGCACCGCCGCCATCATCTTGAGGTGGCCCATCCAATGGATGCTGCGCACGCCGTTGGTGGGCTTGAAGGCGCAATCGAAGACGGGCAGGTGCTCGTCCTTGAGGCCGGGCGCGCCCTCGATGGTCTCGTTTTCGTCGATGTAGCCGATGATCTCCTTGGCCTGGTCGGCGGTGTATTCCAGGCGTTCCAGGGCCTCCGGCACGGTCTGGTTGACGATCTTGAGCATGCCGCCGCCGACCAGCTTCTTGTATTTCACGAGGCTGATGTCCGGCTCCACGCCGGTGGTGTCGCAGTCCATCATGAAGCCGATGGTGCCGGTGGGGGCCAGCACCGAGATCTGGGCGTTCTTGTAGCCGAACTGCTGGCCCAAAGCCAATGTCTCGTCCCAGACTTGGCCCGCCTCGGCGAGCATCTCGGCCGGGACGTGCTGGCGCTCGATGTCCTTGACCGCCGCGCGGTGCTGGCCGATGACGCGCAGGAAATCCTCGCGGTTCTTGGCGTAGCCCTCGAACGGCCCGTGGTTCTTGGCCACCTGGGCGCTCAGGCGGTAGCTGTTGCCGGAGAGCAGGGCGGTGATGGCCGCGGCGTAGGCGCGCCCGTCCGGGCTGTCATAGGCCATGCCCCGGCTCATCAGCAGGGCGCCCAGGTTGGCGTAGCCGATGCCCAGCGGCCTGAAGGCGTGGCTGTTCTTCTCGATGGAGTCGGTGGGGTAGCTGGCGTAGTCGACGATGATCTCCTGGGCCAGGATGACGATTTCGCAGGCGTGGCGGAAGGCCGGCACGTCGAATTCGCGGTCCGAAGGCCTGCGGAACTTCATCAAATTCAGGCTGGCCAGGTTGCACGCCGAATCATCCAGGAACATATATTCGCTGCAGGGATTGCTGGCGTTGATGCGGGCGGTCTTGGGGCAGGGGTGCCAATGGTTGACCGTGGTGTCGAACTGTATGCCCGGGTCGCCGCAGAGCCAGGCGCTCTCCGCCGCCATCTTCATCAGGTCGCGGGCGCGGTAGGTGTCCATGACCCTGCCGTCGACGATGGCGCGGGTCTTCCACTCCCGGTCGTCGATCACCGCGCGCATGAATTCGTCGGTGACGCGCACCGAATTGTTGCTGTTCTGGAAGAAGACGCTGGCGTAGGCCTCACCGGTGAAGCTGCCTTCGTAGCCGGCGTCGATCAGGGCCCAGGCCTTCTTCTCCTCTTTCTCTTTGCACTGTATGAATTCGACGATGTCCGGATGGTCCGCGTTGAGGATCACCATCTTGGCCGCGCGCCGGGTCTTGCCGCCGGACTTGATGACGCCGGCGAAGGCGTCAAAGCCCTTCATGAAGCTGACCGGGCCCGAGGCGACGCCGCCCCCGGCCAGATGCTCCTTACTGCTGCGCAGGGGGCTCAGGTTCGTGCCGGTCCCCGATCCGTGCTTGAAGAGCATGCCTTCGGTCTTGGCCAGGCCGAGGATGCTGCCCATGTTGTCCTGGACGCTGTTGATGAAGCAGGCCGAGCACTGCGGCTTGGCCTCGATGCCCACGTTGAACCAGACCGGGCTGTTGAACGCCGCGTGCTGGTGCAGAAGGATGTAGGTCAGCTCGTCGCGGAAGGATTCCCGGTCCTCCTCCTCGGCGAAATAGCCGCCGTCCCAGCCCCAGGCCGTGAACGTGTTGACCACGCGGCCGATGAGCTGCTTGACGCTGTGCTCGCGGTCCGGGGCGCCGGGCTTGCCGCGGAAATACTTGCTCACCACGACGTTGGTGGCCAGCAGCGACCAATTGCTGGGGATCTCGCAGTCCTTCTGCTCGAAGACCACCTTGCCGTTCTCGTTGGTGATGGCGGCGGTCCGTTTTTCCCAGGTGCAGGTGTCCCATACCGCGGCGCCGGGCTTGGTGTAGTAGCGGCCGATCTTGAGCCCGGTCCGCGCCCCGCGGGCGGGAGCGGCGGCGGCTTCCTGTTTTTCCACTGAGGCGGCGGTCTTGTTGTTGCTCATGCTTTTACTCCCAGGGTGGGGAAGCGCGCCTGCCCCGGTCAAGGGTAGGCGCGCTTGAAGGCTTAGAGGGGGCCCGCAAAGGGCTGCGGAAACCGTCTGAACCCCCCAGGGACGGCAGTGCCCTGGGGACATTTTGAGAGGTCCTAGTGGCCGATGCTCGGGTGGCCGGCCCGTCGAACAAATCAAAGTCTCGGAGCAGTGTTTGGGTTTGTGGAGCTGGGGAGGATGAGCGCCCGGATATTTCAGTCCCTCCGGATGGGACTTACTCACACTTGCTGCTTGGGCCCGCAGAGGGAGCCTGGGAAGGCTCTGGCACTGCTTACTTAGGGGTATACTGAGCCCAATATTTAGCGAGGGCCGCAATATAACCCACCAGATATAGTGCGTCAAATTAAATCAACCCTTAGACAAAGAATTTTGAAAAAACATAAAAATTATTGTGGATAAATGATTTTTGAATTCCATAGCGTGGAATTATGATAAAAACAACGATTCGTTAAAGTACTACATGAACAATTATTTTTGAATAAATTGGAAAAAAAACAGATTTCCCCTTGTTACAGAACGCTTATCTCCTGTTTACGCGTTCCATAAAAAGCATAAATTTGGAGCCCCAGATCCATGGGGTTATTCACAGGAACCCTAAAACGCTATTTTCCGATACAAAAACGCCTAAAAATTTCCTCCACCACCTGGGCCCGCGGGGTCGCTCCGACAATCTCACCCAAAGCGTCCAGGGCCGCCCTTAAATCCACGGCCAAAAGTTCAACGCCGGCGCCGGACGCGTGCGCCGCGCGCGCGCGCGCCAAGGATGCGCGCGCATCACGGGCCGCGTGCTCGTGCCGCTCCTGGGTCAGCGCCGCGGCCTCCAACATTTGTGAACTACGCCCCTGAAGCGCCATCTCAAAAATCCGCTCCATCAGCGCGTCCAATCCGTCCCGCGTGCGCGCGCTCACATGCGCCACATGCCCTTTCAGATCCGCGCCGGCCGCCCACGCGCGCGCTCCGGACGGCAGGGCGGCGCTCAAGTCCTTGAGATCCCAGACCGCGCGAAGATCGCTTTTGTTGAGGACCAATAAAATCTCCCCGGCGGCGTCGCGCAGCACCTCGAGCGCCGACGCCTGCAAGGGGACCGAACTGTCCAGGACCAGCAGGAGCAGGTCCGCCTCGCGAGCGAGCCCCCATGCGCGCCGCACCCCTTCGGCCTCCACGGCTCCGGCCGCGTCCCTCAAGCCGGCGGTGTCATAGAGGAGCACCTGCAGGCCCTGCACGGCCAAGCGCACCTCCAGCCAGTCCCGCGTGGTGCCGGGCTCCTCGTTGACAATGGCCCGGTCTTCATTGCATAACGCGTTCAAGAGGCTGCTCTTGCCGACGTTGGGGGCGCCGGCCAGGGCCACGCGCACGCCCTGGCTGAGCATGCGGCCCATGCGGGCCGTGTCGAGCAGGGCGTCGAGCTGGAGGATCAGCGCTTCAAGCCGCCCCGAGAAATCCGCGCCGCCCGGAACCTGTTCGTGCTCCTCGGGGAAATCGCAGGCCGCCTCGCATTCCGCCAGCAGCCCCAGGGTCTGCACGCGCAGGCCCTCTATAGACCGCTGCAGTCCGCCGCCGAGCTGGCGCACGGCCGCCTCGCGCGCGAGCGACGACGCGCTCTGGATCAGGTCGGCCACGGCCTCGGCCCGGGTCAGATCGATCTTGCCGTTGAGGAAGGCGCGCTGGGTGTATTCGCCGGGCCGGGCCAGGCGCGCGGGCCGCGGCAGGGATTTGGAGGCTTCAAGGAGGGCCGCCTGCAGCTCCCGCAGATGGTAGGTCCCCCCGTGGGACTGGACCTCCACCACATCCTCGCCGGTGAAGCTGTTGGGCGCGGCGAAACGGACCACCATCACCTCGTCCAGCAGCCCGCCGGAGGGCCTGAACAGTTTTCCGAAAGCCAGGAAGCGCGGGGGCTGGTCCGCCAAAGCGCGGCCATCGGAGGCCTTGAACAGGGGCGCCACCAGGGCGACCGCGTCGGATCCGCTGACACGCACCACGCCCACGCCGGCAGCCCCGGGGGCCGTGGCGACGGCGACGATGGTGTCGGAGCTCATCCCTTTTTCTGTATGACCAATTTCTTGACGCTGCCCTGACCCACGCTGAAACTCTCGACGCCCGCGACGGACTTAAGGGTCATGTGCACCACGCGCCGTTCGACCGAACTCAATTGGCCCATGCTGGCCTGGGCCCCGTCCAACAAAACCTGCTCGGCCAGCGCGAGGGCCTTCTCGACCAGGCGCTGCTCTTGGCGGCCGTGGTAATCGGCCACGTCCACCACCACGTAGAGGCCGGGATCGCCCTCGCGGCGCCCCATGAATTCGTTGATCAAGGTCTGCAGGGCTTCGGCGGTCTGCCCGCGCCGGCCGATCAAAAGGTTCTCGTGCTCCGAAGAGAGCACGTTGAGCACCATGTTCCCGGCCCGCTCCTTGCACTCCACCGCGCCCGGGGTGCCCATGGCGGCCAGGAGCCGCTCCAGGTCGTCCGCGGCCCTGCGCGCCTGGCCGGCGTCGGGGATGTTGCGCACGGGAGCCTGGGCGGCGTAATCCGCGGGCTTGGCGTAGTGTTCGGCGCGCTCCGGCCGCTCCGTAAGCGGCCGGTCGGTCGGATGCCCGCCGCCCGCCGCGGCGTCGGAAAGCGGGGCCTCGCCCAAGGGCGGCATCTGCGCCCCGGGTAGGCCCACGCGCACCTTGACCCGGCGGGCGCCTGGGCCGGACAGGACCTGGACCTGGGCGTCCTTCTCGTCGATGCCGAGCGCGCGTGCCGCGGCGAACACGGCCTCAGGAACGGATAGACCCTCTTTCTCGATGTAATCCATGCTAACCTCTTTTAAAAAATATCCCAAGACGCGGGCGATTGTGTAACGCAGCCAAATGGCGCCTATCGCGCCGGCTGCTTCGCAAGGGCCCCACAGGGGCCCTTGCTGTCGAGGCTCCGCAGGAGCCTCTAGCTAGTTGGTCACGACGCGGTTCACCACGATCTGCTGCAGCACGCCCATCAGGTTGCTCGCGGTCCAGTAGAGCAGCAGGCCCAGCGGCCACTTCATGTACAGGGCCATGCCCGTGAACATGAACGGCATCATCCACAGCATCATCTTCTGCATCTGCACCTGTTCCTCGGTCGCCGCGGCGTTGGTGGTGGCCATTTTCTGCTGGGCGAACATGCTGATGCCCATGGCGATGGGGAAGAGGTAGGTGGGATCGCTCGCGGTGAGGTCCGTCCACTTCCATATGAAACCGGCCCCGCGCAGCTCATAGGCCGCGGCCAGGGTGTCGTAGAGCGCGAAAAAGACCGGCATCTGGATGAGCATGGGCAGGCAGCCCCCCAGGGGGTTGACGCCGAACTCCTTGTACAGCTTCATGGTCTCTTCGTTCATCCTCTTGGGATTGTCCTTATAGGTCTTCTTCAGGCTCTCCAGGCGCGGCTTTAGGATGGCCTGCTTCTTCTGCATATGGCGCATGCTGACCATGCTCTTCATGCTCGGATAGAAGAGCGCGCCGCGCACCAGCAGGGTCAGCAGGATGATGGCCACGCCCCAGTTGCCGGTGACCGCGTGGAACCACTTCAGGATGTACAGGAGCATCACGCACACTGGGTTGAGCCATTCAAGCCACGACAGGGACTGGAACTGCACCACGCTTTGGAAGTTGTTGCCCACCCTTTTCAAGGCGGTGTATTCCTGGGTCCCCGCCCAAAGGTCCGCCTTCAGGACCACGGTCTGGCCCGGGGCGACGCTTAAGCCCTCGCTCTGCAGGGCCACAGTCAGGTGCTGATTGCCCTCTTCGCGCACCTCCGCGCGGGTCCACGGCGAGCCCGCCTCCGGGAAGATGCCCACCACGAAATAATGGTTCTTCAGGGCCACCCAATGCGGGGCGGCGTAGTCCAGCGTCTGCTGGTCGTTTCCGGCGCGATCGCGCACCACGCGGTCGTCCAACTGCACCACCCCGGCGCGCTGGCCGCGGGCCATGCGGGCGGATTCGTTCCCAATGCCGCCCAGATCCGGACCCCACACCAGGGACAGCGGTGACACCAGGTTCTGCAGGGTCTTGCCGGGGTTGTGGACGTCTATTTCCACGCCCACCGTCGACGTGTCCGGGCCGAACGTGAAGGTCTTGGTGAATTCAAGTCCGGACCCTGGGACGCGGGCGCCGAAGCGCACGAGTTGCGCGCGCCCTTGCCGCAGCGGCTTCGGGGTGAGTATGGTCCAAGCCATGCTGTCCAGATTGGTGCCGCCCAATTCCAACGCCCCATGGCGCGGGGCGTCCGTGTCCGGAACAAGGTCGAGCATGCCGTCGCCCGCATCCTCCATGCTCCGCACGCCCTTCAATTTCAGGCTCGAGAACTGGGCCCCCTGGTTGCTCAGTGCGATTTCAAAGGCCCCGGTCTCCACCTTGACCAGCTTTTCAGGGGAAACGTGCAGGCTCGGAATCACAGCTGAGCCGCCCACAGCACCGGCGGATGCAAGCGCCGGGGCCGACCCCGCGGAAGCCGCCGGACTCGAGCTCGTGGGTTGGGCTGCGCCACCGGCAAGGGTCGCGCTCGCGGCCGGCGGGGTGGGCGCGTAGTGGTCCACCAAACGGTTCCACAGCAGGAGCACGCCCACTGAAGCCAGCACGAAAATGATTGCGTTGCGGTTCATGCGTGTCCTTCCTTTGCCTTCATAGGCGGGACGGTGCTCGGCACGGGATCGTAGCCGGAGCGGCCCCAGGGATGGCAGCGGGACAAACGACACAGCGCCATCCAAAGGCCTCGTGCTAAACCATGGGTTCTAAGCGCTTCTGCCGCATACAGTGAGCAGGAGGGTTCATACCTGCAAGCATGCGGCAAAGCCGTGGATATGGTTTTATGCCAAAATTCAAACATTTTGGCTAAAAATTCGCCAATAAAACGCACTATTGATCCTTTTTAAGCATTTTTCCGCGCCCAAGAAGGCTAAATAGCTTGTTTTCTAGATCTTTGTAGGACAATCCAACCGCTTCCTTGCGTGGAATGACCACTAATTCCGTTCCCATGAGCATTTTTTCTTGATTTAGACGAAAAATCTCGCGCATTCGTCGTTTGAGCTGATTGCGCTGGACCGATTTTCCAACCTTCCGTGAAACGGACAAACCCAATCGGGGGGGAAAGCCCCCTTGGCCCCGGTTTTCTTTGGACACGGAACGGACGCGAAAAGCCAATGTGAATTCCGGCAGGCTTTGGCGCTTGCCCTGCTTAAAGACCCTGTTGAAATCGGAAGCCTTCAGCAAACGCCTGGCTTTACAGAAGTCCCGCTTCAAGCCCATCGGGCGCTGCAAATCGCTGTGAGCCCCTGGCGCCGAGGCTTGCATGGTCTTAGTAATCCGTCTTGATCTTATGGCGGCCCTTGGCGCGGCGGCGCTTGATGACCGCCTGGCCTGAGGGGGTGGCCATGCGGGCGCGGAAACCATGCTTTTTGGTCGCGCGGCGGTTGTGGGGCTGATACGTTCGCTTCGGCATTGCCTCTCCTTCTGATGCTTTGATGGGGCGGGACTCAAAAGAGCCCTAAAAGCCGTAAAGTGTAAGACGTGCATGCGGCCAGGGTCAAGCCCTATATTTGAAACATATTGAAAAACACCACGATTACAACCTATAATGATCACCGCGAGAGCGTGGCCGGAACATTCTCCCCAATTCTTCCGTGGATTGGATGTGCATTTGTGGAAAAGACTGTGAATAAGATGTCCGGCAACCCAGGGAGCTGAGTATGGGCGACAAAATGGCGGCTTTGCCATGGCCCCAGTTGCAAGCCAAATTGAGCCTGCGCTTCTCGGACACCGAGTTCGAGACCTACTTCAAATCGGCGCGCTTGTCCGGCTGGGAAGGACACGCCCTGGTGCTGGAGGCGGCTGACCCGTTCCGCCGGGAATGGATGCTGCAGCAAAAAGGCCGCATCACCGACGTGCTGCGCGAAGCCAGCGGGGACGAACTTCTGGCGGTCAGTTTCAGGGTCCCTGAAAAGGAGGACCTCAAGAGCCGCATCATGGTTTCGGAACGCGTGGTGCTCCCCATTCCGGTCGAAGAACGCGTCACGCCGCTCAACCCCCTCTTCACGTTCACCAACTTCATCGTCGGTCCCAGCAACCGTTTCGCCCAGGCGGCCTGCCGGGCGGTGGCGGAAAATCCCAGCAAGTCCTACAATCCTCTCGTCCTTTATGGGGGGGTGGGCCTGGGCAAGACCCATCTGCTGCACGCCATCGGCAACCTTGCCCTCACCCACAATCCCCAGCTTCGGGCGCTTTACATAAGCTCGGAAAATTTCATGAACGAGATGATCTCGGTGCTGCGCAGCGGGGGCGATATGCGCCTTTTCCGGGAGAAATTCCGCAACACCGACATACTGCTCATCGACGACATACAGTTCCTGGCCGGCAAGGAAAGCACCCAGGAGGAGTTTTTCCACACCTTCAACGACCTGCACAGCCACGGCAAGCAGATCGTCGCGACCAGCGACATTCCGCCCCGCGAAATCAACCTGGACGAACGCCTGCGCAACCGCTTTGAATGGGGCCTGGTGGCGGATATCAGCCGGCCCGACTATGAAACCCGGCTCGCCATCCTGCGCAAGAAGGCCCAGTCCGAACACTGCGGGGTTCCGGAGGACGTCCTGGAGTTCCTGGCGCGGACCTTCACCCACAATGTCCGCGAGCTGGAGGGCTCCCTGGTCAAGATCATGGCCCTGAGATCCATCCTCGACCGGGAGATCAACCTTGACCTGGCCAAAGAGGCTTTGCGGGACCTGCTCAAAGCCCAGGCGCGCCCCATCAGCATCGACTTGATCC
>Ga0182024_10015902_pt1 | contig 14338 bp, 13 predicted proteins | sample P32metaG_FD_120480 | JGI IMG/M metagenome (GOLD analysis project Ga0182024, IMG submission 120480) | Permafrost microbial communities from Stordalen Mire, Sweden - P3-2 metaG (Illumina Assembly) | ecosystem: Environmental > Terrestrial > Soil > Wetlands > Permafrost | place: Sweden: Stordalen... | reverse complement strand
GCCGCATGTGCCCGCTAATGGGCGGACTGGTAAAGTACTCCAGAAAGCCCGCCAGTTGCTGGTCATTGAGGATGATGGGATAACCCTGGTGCCGCAATTCCCTGAGTTCATTGAGAACACCATGAAATTCATTTATATCCTTGATCCAGAACGGCTTGTTCATTTCTCCAACGTATGGTTGGAAATGGATTTGGATTTTGGAGCTGGTTCCAAAATGGCGAACCAACGCCGGCAGCCCGCGATAGTTTTGCTCCATGATGGTCGGCTTGACGATGATGCTGACGCGCGAGCCGACTCGTTCCTTTTCCGCCAGCAGGTTGTCGATGCCTTCGAGCGTACGTTTGGTGCCGTCCTTCATGGGACGAAGGGCTTCGTTGATCTTAGGATCGACAGATTCCAAGGAAACATTGATGTTGAACGGGTCGTGGGCAAGGAGTCTTTCGCAGTTCGATTTGCCGAGGGCAAGGCCGTTGGTGGTAAAGCCAAAATTCACTCCCAGTTGATGTGCCAAGGCGAGAGTATCGTAAAGGGGCTTGTAAATCGTTGGTTCGCCGCCGCTAAGGGAGATGTTGAACCCCGTGCCCGAGAGGTCTTTGGCTTCGCGCACGATGCGCAGCATGGTCTCCGCCGAGAGGATCGGATCGACTGCCGTGTAAATGGTGCAGAAGGTGCAGGCGAGGTTGCAGCGACCGCTGAAAATGACGTAGTAGGTCATCGGGGTCGAGAAGACTTTGCCTGTGCTCAAGGACAAGCGCCGACTCAATTCCTTTTCCAAGTAGGGCACACCGCGAACGGCTTGTCTGGCCATGCTGATAACATTAGGCATAATAATCAGGCAATTAATGTGATCTTCCGGATACGACGGCTTAAGGCAAGCTTTTTCCCTAATGCCGGTGCTAACTGGAATTGATCATCACGCGCCAAGTTATGCCCGTTTTGACCGGAAAGTCAACTCATAATGTGGAGGCCATGCAGATGGCAAAGAGTCCCTTTAGTCTGAAGCGAACTGAATTTCACTGGAACCCCTGTGCGGCTGTTTAACGGGCAGCATGTTGGGCCGGCTGGTTGGTGTGCGTCAAATTATCCAGGATGCCAGCCATAAACTCGCTGAATCGCACTTGGGCGGCCCTGTTGACATGGGTTAGATCGTCGTAGTCTTGTTCCGTTTGGACAGGCATCTGCGCTTCTTCGAGCAGCACGATGTTGGTATCCTGAGCGGCTTGGTGGCGCAAGAAAGCAAGCATATTGGCGCGGAGGGACGGATCGATCACCCGGCCGAGGATGGGATTCAACTGTCCACAGCAAACAATGAGGACGGCGTGCCGGGCGCGGCATTTGGCTGCGAAAACGCCAAAGGCATTCTTTTGAAAGACCGCGTTTGGCCCAGGGTGATAACCAGCGGCGGCAATCTTGGCTCTGGTGGCCAAATCTGTGAGCAGGGACTGATTCCACTCCTCCTGGCTCAAGTTCATCATGGTGTGGCCCAGAATGCGGCCGAGAAGAGAATCGCTCAGGCGGAACAGAGGAAGGGTATTTCCCAGAAGGCCATAGGCAAGTGGAAGGACGGGATGGGTGAGAGCGCCGCCCATGCTGAAGAATTCGGGGAGATCGCGGAAGTTCAGGAATAACTTCATGCTTTCCATCTGCGGACCGGCGATGAAATTGCCCTCGCTCAGGTAGCAGATGACGTAATCCACTTTGACTGGTGGAAGGTCCTCCAGGTTCAAAAGCATGTCGTAAATCTGGTTGCCCGGAAAGTGCAATTCGGTGGTCCACAACTGCGTCCCCAAGCGGTCGTTGAGGAGGCCCTCGTCAATTTCCGCGCGGGTCTGGCTTGAACCAAGGAGAACAGCCTGTTTGGGTGCCTGCATTTCCCGCATCAGGCCCCATTTGATCTGGTACTGAGTGAAATTGTGGGTGGTACCGGTGCCGGTGAAAAGAAGACACCAGAAGAGCACCGTGTGCGCGGCGACAACAGCGAACACATTGAGGCAGACAAACCCGCTGATCGCGCTTAAAATCCAGGCCAAACGGGAGGAAGTCCTTCTCTTAATCAGGGAATCGGCCAGGAGTTGGGCCAGGGCGATCAGAGCCGCCGCGGTCAGAAGCAACACGGCCTCTCGCAGGCGCATCTGGATGAACACGCGCGAGTCAGTAGTTTTGCCAGCGGCCATCTGGAGAACGCGGAGCCCAAAACGGGAATCCAATGCGCCTGCCAGTGTCCGGCCCAACGCCGCATACAGCACCCAGGCCGCGGCGGGAAATAAGGCCAGCGAAATGATTAGCCTTCGGCGCGTCATTTAGAATTGAAAGTAAATGAATTGCGCGCCCTGAAAAACGCCCATGACGGTGATCAGAGCCAGCGCCGTCGCGACAGCCAAGGCCTTGTTGGAACCGGACCACTGTGAAAACTCATTCATCTTCCAGTTCCTCCACTGGAAGAACAACGCCAGCGCACCAAGCATGGCCACGGGAACGATGAAGTTGAGCAAGAGATGGGTTCTTTGAATATGGAACATGGCACGTAGATAGGACTTGACAACCCCCCACTGACTCCAGCGCCGCACGCCGCCGGCCCGGAATAGGAGCCAGCCCAAACAGGTGATCTGGAAAAACACCACCACCAAAAAAAACATCTTGAGCCGGCTCAACCACCCGTAGGGGTGAGGGTCGGCGCCGTGCGCAGGCAGACCGCGGAATTCCGACCACAAGCGATGGACCGCCAGAAGCAGGCCGTGGAAAAGACCCCAGAGAATAAAGGCCACGCCGGCGCCGTGCCACAAGCCTCCCAGCAACATCGTGAGCATGAGATTGCGGTAAGTCTTCCATCTTCCGTGACGGTTGCCCCCCAGTGAAATGTAAAGGTAATCACGCAGCCAGGTCGAGAGGCTGATGTGCCAATGGCGCCAGAAGGCGGCAGGATTGGACACCAGATAAGGCGCGCGAAAATTGACGACCAACTCGAACCCCATGAGCTTGGCCAGTCCACGTGCGATGTCAGAATAGCCGGCGAAATCGCCATAAATCTGGAAGGCAAAGGCGTAAATCACGACCCACGCATTGAGATTGTCAAAAGGGGCGGCGGGTTGGGCGAAGCTCCAGTCCACAAACTGGCCGAGGCGGTCGGCAATGACCATTTTCTTTATATAACCCATCAAAATAAGCCAGATTCCATTCTCAACCTCCGCCGCCTTGATGACGCGTTGGCGCTGGATCTGCGGGAGGAGATAAGAAGCTCGCACAATGGGCCCCGCCACCAGATGCGGAAAGTAAGCCACATAAAGCATGAAATCCAAAGGGTGGCGAGTGGCCGGAATCTCCTTCCGATATACATCGATGGTGTAGCTCATGGAGAGGAAAGTGTAGAAAGAAAGCCCGATCGGCAGAATCAAATGCAGCGTTGGGAAATCCAGATGCATGCCTATGTCCCCAAAGGCGGACTGCAGACTGGAGGCAAAGAAATTGTAATACTTGAAAATTCCCAGAACGCCCATGTTGACGAAAATGCTGGAGGCCAGAAAGAGCTTGCGCCGGGCGGCCCGGTTCTCGGCCTCAATTTTGAGGGCGCAGACGTAGTCGAAGAGCGAAGTGAACAGCAGGAGGCTCAGAAACCGGTAATCCCACCAGCCATAAAAGAAATAGCTGGCCAGCAGGAGCATGACGTTCTGGCAGCGGTGGTTCAGTCGGTAATAAAGCGCCAGCACCACCGCCAAGAACACCAGGAATATCAGTGAATTGAAGACCATGGGCGACAGCGAGTCAGACCTTGAAGATTGACTCCAATCGTCCTTTCCATACAAAAGTCGGGCGCGCCACGAGATGGACCGCCCGATTGTCCGAGCAGACCAAGGCGTGGAGCACGGCGTCAAAAGGTTTTAGACTGCAGGCGCCGCGGATCAGACGCGGGTCTTGGGGATCGCTTCGTTCTTGACTCATGATTTCGCCTCTCTATGTTCGGCTGACCGTATGGTGAAATCAATCAAATCCGTCGCCGTTTTCGGTTTGGGCAAACTGGGAGCTTGTATAGCCGCTACCTTGGCTCAGAGGGGGTTTGACGTCGTCGGAATTGACATTGATCCCGAGAAAGTGCGCCTCGTCAACGACGGCCTGGCCCCGGTTGAGGAGCCTTTGCTGGCCGAAACCATCGCCGCCGGCCACGCGCGCCTCCGGGCGGCGACTGACCCACGGGAGGCCATCACCGCGGATGCTTCCTTCTTTATCCCGCCTTCGCCTGGGCTTCCTGATGGAAGTTTCTCCAACGAGTTTCTTCTGCGCGCGATGCAATCCGCCGCCCAAGCCATCCGCAAGGAGGACAAGAAGGGTCATCTGTTCGTGTGCAATTCCACGACCACGCCGGGGGCGATGGATGGAGTCCTTATCCCTATGCTGGAGAAGGAAACGGGCTGGCGTTGCGGCCAGGACTTTGGTGTCTGTTACAACCCGGAGTTTATTGCCTTGGGAAACGTCGTGCGCGGTCTGTTGGAGCCGGACATGGTTTTGATTGGCGAATCGGATCCCCGAAGCGGCGCTGCCTTGGAGGAGCTTTACCGAAAATACAATCAAAACAAACCCAACATCGCACGGATGTCCATCATCAGCGCCGAGTTGACCAAGATTTCCGTCAACAGTTACATCACCATGAAGATCAGCTTCACCAACCAACTGCGGCTGATTGCGGGAAGACTTCCCAACGCGGACATCCACGCCATTCTTGATGCCATTGGCAGCGATGGCCGCATTGGGCGGAAGTACCTGCGCGCGGGCCTCAGCTACGGCGGCCCATGTTTTCCGCGCGATAACCGCCTCCTGGCCTATACCGCCCAGCAATTAGGCTTGCGGGCGCCCCTGGCCGAGGCCTCCGACGCGGTCAACGAAATGACCAAAGATAAACTTCTCGAAACAATTCAGCAATTCACGCAGCCCAACGATACCGTCGTTGTCCTGGGACTGGCTTACAAACCCGATACCTGGATTGTCGAGGAGTCCGCCGGGCTTCACCTGGCCCAACACCTTCAGCGGCGCGGTCGCAATGTGCTGGTTCATGACTACGCCGCCAACCCGGCCAACAGTCCAAACCTATACGAATTCAAAATCCTGGACGACCCCAATACTTTGTGCAACCGCCCAGACGTGAAAGTTGCGGTTTTGTGCTGCCCGTGGCCGCAATACGCCTCCCTGCAAGTCCACTCGGCGACCAAGCTGGTGACTTTCTGGAAAAGGTGATTTATGCCGGATCCAGGATTGAAAGGACAGGTTCAGCAGTTTTGGAACCAGCAAAGTTGCGATACACAAGTTGCCCGCTCGGCAAAATTCTCGCGAGAGTATTTCGAGGAAATCGAGAGCTTTCGTTATCGAGACCAGCCATTCATCCATTCTTTCGCGCAGTTCACCCGCTATCGCGGGCGCAAGGTGCTGGAGGTTGGCTTCGGCGCGGGCACCGACTTCATCCAGTGGCTGCGCGCGGGGGCGCTGGCTTCGGGCATTGATTTAACGCCGGAGGCCTTGGAAAACCTCAGCCGACGCATCGAAATCTACGATCTGCCCAAGCCGGAACGGATTTGTGTCGGGGACGCGGAGAATCTACCCTTCGCGCCGGATAGCTTTGATCTCGGTTATTCGTTTGGCGTTCTGCACCACTCGCCCGACACGACCCGGGCCATCGAGGAGTTGGTGCGCGTTATCCGCCCTGGCGGTGAGCTCAAAATCATGCTTTACAATCGCCGTTCCATCTATGCGGTCAACCAATGGATCAAGCATGCGTTGCTCAAGGCGCGTCCGTGGATATCGGTGGCCCAGGTCATTTATAGCCACATGGAGAGCATCGGCACCAAAGCGTACACCCGGCATGAACTGCGAGACATTCTCTCGAGCCTGCCTCTGGAAGACATCCAAATTCATACAGAGATCACTTCCGCCGATTACCTGTCATCCTCGGCCTTCCCGCCGCTCCGATTTTGCAATCGGGTCATTTTGAAATGCGGAGGATATTTCCAAGATTGGGCGGCCGTTAACTATGTGAAACGCGGAGCGGCCCCTGATGAATTCGCGCGCCCGGCGAAGCTAAGGTACACGGGCAATCCATTTGGATTTTACCATTGCATCGCAGCCGTTAAGTCTTCTCGCCCAGCCGGACCACGGGGTTCATAGCTTGTCAACTCCGATGTTGGAGGAAAACGCGGTCTTCTCCCGCATATGCTTCCTCAGAATCCACATCCCGGGAATCAAGTCGCACGAGCCGCGATACACCAGCTTCTGGATTTGGCGCCGGATACGCGCGTAACCCCACGCTATCGAACCCAACATCCCGGACGGGCATCCGTGCTGCCTGCGGATGCGTAAATACTCGGCCGCCATATTGCGCAGGACACGCATGTCGGCCGACTGTCCATGTTCATGAAAGCGATAATTCACCAGGAATTCGGGGATATGACCAATATTGCACCGGTTTTGCCCAAGCCGCAAAATTAAATCCGCATCACAGCAATTCAAGTATTCCCGATGCTTGTAGCCGCCCAGCCGGTCGTAAACCGCTCTCTTAAGAAACAGGGTCGGGTGCACGATGTAGCAAGTGTCGCTGAAGCGCAAGACATCGTAATCGTAACGGACCTCTTTTCTGGAAAAAATCTTCTTTCCCTGCGCGTCCACATAGACCACGTCGCAAAAGAGGCCATCCCAATCGGGATGCTGTTGAAAGCCTTCGGCAATTTTTTGCAACGCCCCGCCGCGATAACAATCATCAGAGTTAAGAATCCCAATGACCTCGCCGGTGCTTCGCGCAATCCCCTTGTTCATCGCGTCGTAATGCCCCTGGTCCTTCTCCGACGTCCACAGAAGGTGCGGGTACTCCTGAACAATATCCAAAGTGCCGTCCTGTGATCCCCCATCGACGACGAGATGTTCCAAATTCGGATAGTTTTGTTGGCAAACGCTCAGGATCGTTTCGCGGATGGTCGTCTCGCTGTTAAAGCTCGGCGTGACGATGGAAATTCGAGGCAACGGCATGCGCGCTTAGGCCGGCGCAAAGGCGGTGGCCAGCGGGAGGCCCGCCACGCTTGGCTTCGCCAAGGCCGGTTTCCGGCACACGCCGCCGTTGAGACTGACACTCAGGCCTAGAATACCTAAAAATACCGAAAGCTGCGTGCTGATTGCGCCGAACACAAAAAAGAAAAAAATGCATTGCGTCAGGAAGAACGAAAGGAGAGCCATGTTCGCCTGTCTCAAGCGGGCATCGCCATAACGGCTGTTGCGATGCAGCGCTTTCACCCCCGCTCCCAGCAGCCAGAGAACAGCGATCGCTCCAAACATTCCAAACGGCATCAGGACCGAAAGGGGGCCGTTATGATAGTCACCAGCAATGATCGACACGTCGTAATTGGGTAGATAACCCGATTGAGCCGCCTCCGTGGTTAAATACAGGTCAACTGGATCAATCGAGTATCCCTTGCCCAAGAAAAGGTATCTCGGAACCTCCGGGTACACTTGAGACCACATTTCGTGGCGCCACGCACTGGAATTCTCCGCTTCCAACTGCACGTCAGGATTGATGTCCAGCGGCAAGACAACCAGAAAGACAGCCAGACTTCGCTGCACAGCGGGAGGCATCTTGTGGGCGAACAGCAGCAGGGGTGTCAGGCACAGCACCCCCAGCACGAAGAACAGCGGAAGGAGGTAGGTCTTCCAAAGGCCCTCCACCATGAATTGCACCACAAAAAAGACGCCCAAGAAGCCGATTACCGAACGAAAACCGCTGAAAAGGCCCGCCACCACGGCTGCGGTCAAGAGTAACAACCGCCACGGTTTGTCCCATTCCAACGTCCGCCGGATGCCCCAACGCGCCAGAATAAAGCAAAGAAGCCCGGTCGCGAGAGGACCCAAACCGTTAAAGCGTTCCACCCCTAGCCCCCAGTCACCCGCGGCTTGGGACATCGCGAAATCCACGGAAACAAAATTATAGAGCACGTAAAAGGCCGGCCCGAGGGCGTAAGCCAGATTGCTTAAACCGAACGTCATACCCGAAAGGAAGAACCATTTCACCATCTGATCACTCTTGCCGATCGGTATTTGTTGGGCCGTCAAGGCAAAATATCCGAGGATCGCCCCCAGCACATAAATGTAACCCCTGCCTCCATAGCCGGAGCCGCCGAGAACCCGCGAACCCAGTCCGCCCCGAAACCACGCAGTCACCAGGACCACCGCTACCAAAAACAGGAGCGGCTTGGTCAGCTCGGGCGCGCGCAAGAAGGATTTCAAGCCGGACACGTGGTTAACCGCCGCCATGCCAAAGGCCAACCCCGCCAAGAGGAGCCACAGACGTGGTTGGCCGGGCATAAAACCCAGGATGAATGCTGAATTCCAGCTAAGGAGGAGCAATGCGTGATGCCATCGGATCACCAGCGGAAGCGCGAGGCAAAAGAAAACGAATCCGACTGCCGCGACGCTGGCCAGGTCGGGCGTCGCCACCCAGTATCCCAGCACCAAAGCCAGCGGAATGGCGATGGCGTAAGCAATCAGAATGCGATGGATATGAAACATTTCTTTCAGATTCAGCTTGCCGGAACCGCGGCCATGCAGGCAAGCAGATTTTTTTCCGCGGCGCCAGGGGATTTCCGATGAGTAAAGAGCATTTATGAATCTGTTGGCCCGCCTCGTGAATAACCTGCGTGTCGTGGCGGTCCGGTCACGTTTGGATCACTGGAAGGGCCTCGAACAGCCAGAGCAGGCGTGGCTCATGGCGATGATCTCGTGGTAAATCGCGACGTGCTTTTCCGCAATTCTTTGTGGATGAAAGCATCGTAGCGCCTTTTCTTTGGCCCTCTCGCCCAGTTCCGCTCTCTTGCTCTCATCCGCTAATAATTCTGCCACGGCGGCGCGGATACTATCCTCGTCGCCTGGGTCGAATAGAAGGCCATCGGTTCCATGCGTAATTAATCCGGGTAGGCCACCTACCTTTGCGGCCGCCACGGGCACTCCCGCCGCCATGGCCTCCAAAACCGCCATCGGGCAGTTGTCCTCCAAAGAAGGCAGAATCAACATCGCCGCTCGGGCCAAGGCGGCGCGCAGGTTGGCGTGTTCGGCATAACCCGCGAAATGACACCACGGGCGTTTTTCCAACAAGTGGAAAAATTCAAGAACATAGGAGTTCTTACGGTCCGCGGCGCCGTAGAAAATCAGTTGGAATTTTTCCTTTAGAGGCAGCGATTCCAAGGCATGAATCAGCCGCACTTGATTTTTCAGGGCTAATATATTCGCCACACACACTAGCTCTCTGGGAAACACCGGCCTTCGCTCAACCGCGTAAAAAGCGCTATCCACCGCGTTGGGAACGATCCACGTTGCCCGCGCCAAATGCGCCACAGCGCGACGAGTATGATCCGTAATGCAAACGACACCGTTGGACCGCGGCAGGGTGAAGGCTTCCAGGCGCGCCGCCAGCCATGCAAAGGAAAATGGGCGGCTTCGGTTAATTTTGGCAATGAGCCGCATGTTCCCATGAATCGTCACGACATTTGGGAAGCCGGAATAAACGGCTGCTAGAGCGCAATAACGTTCCGTTCCCTGTCCATGCACCAGGTCCGGCTTGATCTGGCGCAATTTCCGGCGAATGGCCCCGATGCAGCCCAGGTAAGCGCCCCGCATCCAACCCCATTTGGGAACCAAAACGGAATGATAGTAGATATTATGGCCGGCCAGCTTCGGTGGGGAGCGGAGAGGTCGCTGGATGCAACAGAGAATATGGATTTCACAACCAGGTATCATGGCCAAGCCGCTCAACAGCGCCGTGGGGGCCGGCCCAAAATAGGGTTCGGGATCGGAATACCGGCGGAACTCATCCCGATTATCGGGAACCAGGATGGCGATTCTCATGGGCGTCCTAGAATGCTTCGATAGACGTCCGCGTATTTTTCCGCCACTTGCCGCCAAGTCAAGAGCGGAAATGTTGTTCCAGGCTGCCGATGGGCCACGGTGTAAAATGATCCCAAGTCGGCGGCGATGTCCGTCATCGAGCGCAAGCGGACAAACTTCACTCCCCGCGCCTTTGCATAAACCTTGGAGGCCCACGGCAAATCCGAGAGCAGCAAGGGCAAACCGGCGGCCCCGGCCTCATGCACAGCGATACATCCGCTTTCATATTGACTCAGCAGCGCAAAACCACGCGCGCCACGCAGATAACGCCATTTCTCATGGTCGGAGATAAATCCCGGGTAGCGTACGATCTTCCCGTCCACCCATTTCTTAAACTCCAAAAAATACGGGTCATGCCCGGCGTAGGGCTTGCCTAAGAACACCATAGGTGTTCCGGCCCGATGGGCCGCTTGCGCCAGCAGAACGGTGTTCTTGCGCGGATGAATCGTCGCCACAGAAATCAAGTAGTCTTCTTGATGTTGTGGCAGCGCCAATTGCCGCAACGCTTCCTCCTCCAGCCCGTGGGGAATGACCCGCCCCCTGTCCGGCCTGGCGCCGAAAAGGTACTGGGCTACTTCCCATTCATGCTCGACCGCATAGACCATGGCGTCGAGTTGTCCGTAAACATCCCACCCCATCCGCGACAACATGCCCGGCGGCAAAAGCGCGCGGGCCAGCTTCGTGAAGGATCGCTGGGCCAGAAGTTGCGCGCGAGAGCGCGACGCGGTCTGATCCAGGAGTTCGGTCATGACGACCTTGAAGCCCTTTTGGTGGGCCAATTGAACATTCGAGGGGGCGGGGCGGCAAAAATAGTGGATGACATCGCCCTTCTGATTCTCGTCCCACCATCGTTCCGGCTCCACTTCCACGCCCAGGCCTGCCAATTCGCGCATCACCGCCTCCACGAGCGTCTGAGCGCCGCCGTGCGCCAAAAAAAACGGCGGACTGCTGGAGAATAAGACCTTCATTTTCGAAATATTCATCGGAACTCAAAGCCAGGTCATCGCGTCTCTCCAGATAGCTGTGCCGAAAGCCCCCGCTCGGCGTTGACCATCATTCTGACGACGGAGAACATGTCGTGACGAGCTTTCCATCCGAGTTCGCGCTGGGCTTTGGCGGGGTTTCCGCACGCAAAATCAATTTCGGCGGGCCTAACCAGAGAGCCATCAGTCTCAACGTGGTTCTTCCAGTTTAGACCGACCGCGTCGAACGCCGCGGATACAAACTCTTCAAGCGCGTGGCATTGGCCGGTCGCGATCACAAAATCCGAAGGCTGCTTGGTCTGGAGCATCAGCCACATGGTTTCGACATACTCGGGCGCCCAACCCCAATCCCGCTGTACATCGGTGTTGCCAAGGTGCAGCACCTCATCGCTACCTGCGGCGATGCGACAGGCCGCCGCAACAATTTTTCGAGTCACGAATCTGGCCGGGCGGAGCGGTGATTCGTGATTGAACAGAATCCCAGAACAGGCAAACAGATTGTAAACTTCCCGGTAGTTGGCCACCTGCCAAAAAGCCGTGGCTTTCGCCACCGCGTAGGGGCTTCGCGATCGAAAGGAATGATCCTCGGTGGCGCCTTCACTCTCAGTCTCTCCGAAGCACTCACTTGAACCCGCGTTGTAAAACCGAATGGGGTCTCCAAGCACGCGGATTGCTTCCAGTAGATTCAGCGTGCCGACGGCAATGCTGGCAAAGGTCTCCATTGGCTGCTGGAAGGAAAGACCCACTGAGCTTTGGCTGGCTAGGTTGTAAATCTCGTGTGGCGAGGCTTTTCGCACCACTTCGGCCACGCTGCGAAAATCATGGATCGCCATCGATTCCAAGGAAATCCGTTCGTAGATTCCCAACCGCTTCAAGTTGTCAAACGACGAGATTCGGGCATCGCGAGATGTTCCAATCACGTCGTACCCGCGATCCAGCAAGAGCTGGGCGAGGTAGGCCCCGTCTTGTCCCGACACGCCACAGATTAAGGCTCGCGGCTTGGAGAAAGGTGATGTCATGGAACGGCGGGGGCCGAATGGAGTCTCAGGCCAAAGTGGATCGGTAACTATGCGGGATTTTTTGTTTGACTGGCACTGGTGAGAAGAGATGGGAGGCCGAACGGCACATAAAGAATAGTTTCATTTTGGGCTCGACTCAGGTGGCCACAAGAATTCTTCCCTCACGATGATCCTTAAGAAGCTGAATATCCGCGCCCACCATTAATTGGACCAATTCTGGAAACGTGGTTTTGGGCTCCCAGCCCAAGCGGCGTTTGGCTTTGCTGTAATCCCCGCTGAGCACATCGACCTCGGCCGGACGGTAGTAGCGTGGATCAATCTCGACGTATTTCCGCCAGTCCAGACTCACGCAGCCAAAGGCCAAATCAAGAAACTCGCGGATGGAATGCGTTTCACCGGTGGCAATGACGTAGTCGTCCGGTTGGTCTTGCTGGAGCATGAGCCACATGGCCTGGACGTACTCTTTGGCGTAACCCCAATCGCGCCGGGCATCCAGATTGCCCAAGTAGAGCTTGTCCTGCAAACCGGCAGCGATGTGGGCCACGGCGCGGGTGATCTTGCGGGTGACGAAGGTTTCCCCCCGGCGCGGTGATTCGTGGTTGAAGAGGATGCCGTTGCTGGCATGCACGCTGTAGGCTTCGCGATAGTTGACCGTGATCCAGTAGGCAAAAACTTTCGCGCAGCCGTAGGGGCTGCGCGGGTAGAACGGCGTCTTCTCGTTCTGCGGAGTTTCCCGGGCGCGGCCGAACATTTCGCTGGAGGAGGCCTGGTAAAAACGGGGCCTCAGCCCGGTCTCCCGCATGGCCTCCAGCAACCGCACCGTGCCGGTGCCGGTGATGTCGGTGGTGTATTCGGGAGCATCGAAGCTGACGCGAACATGGCTCTGGGCGGCCAGATTGTAGAGTTCGTCCGGTTGCACCCGGGTCAGGAGGTGGTGCAACCCGCCAGCGTCGCTGAGATCGCCATAGTGGAGAAACAGCCGGTTGTCAAGGTCGTGCGGGTCGGAGCTCATCGCTCTCAAGCGCCCCCTGTTAAAGGTGCTGGCCCGGCGGACGAGGCCGTGGACTTCGTAACCTTTGGAGAGAAGCCATTCCGCCAAGTACGAACCGTCCTGGCCCGTGATGCCCGTGATTAAAGCTTTCTTAGCCATCAATATGATTCGAGACCTGCCCCACCAAGAGTAAAGCAAGGCCCGGAAGATAAAACCCCGGCCACCCCATGTCAACACGGACAAAACACGAATTTCCGCCGGCTTGCCATTTCATCGAACGTCATTTAGCCTTCAACATGTGAGCGGCGAAGGCATGAAACAAGGTCTGCTAGTTGGCATCGTTTGTAAGTGTGTTATTTACAATTGTTGCCGGAGTGGCGAAATGGCAGACGCACAGGACTTAAAATCCTGGGTCCGTAACAGGACGTGCGGGTTCGAGTCCCGCCTCCGGCACCAGCTTTAACTTGTTGATTTTCAACAAGATGGTGCAACCAGAGGAGGCCAGTGCCAGTGAAATCATTTCCGGGTTAGACCTCAACAACTACTCCGGTATTATGGCTCGCCGCACAAGGAGGGCACTTTTGAGGCGCATGGCTCTGGCTGATTTGAATCACGAAACATCCATTGCGATCTACCTTCGCGAGATCGCCGATGTTTGGAACGATTCCATCGAACGCTGGGTGTATGTGTCCGGCACGGACTGGTGCCGGGAGTTCAATGTCCGAGGGTATTACGTGCGGATAGCGCCAAAGCAGACAGGAGCAGAAGGGTCGAGTTTCCAGAAGAATGTTGATATAAAAAATGTTCCAGCCGCCGAGGATTCCCGCCGGCCAGGTCATCTGGTGAGTCCTGACGCTCTGGCGTTGGTGCGTTTCGGCCTGCGCGCCGCCGCCGACCCTCGCATTCGCGATACGGCATGCGTCGTTGACGCGTTGCTCAAGGTGGGGACACCGTCCGGCCCTGCCTGGCATCGTTACAATGACGATGGATACGGCGAGCATGAGAATGGTTCGCCTTTCGACGGAACGGGAATTGGCCGTGTGTGGCCACTGCTTGTTGGAGAGCGGGCACACTACGAATTGGCGGCGGGCAGGATAGAAGAGACAAAACATCTTTTGGCCGCGCTGGAAATATACGCGTCCACGCGCCGGTCGCGGTTTAGTTTCGTTTTCGCGGGCATAGGTTTAGGCCGAACGTCTCAAACTTTATAGACACAAATGGATCGACCAAACAATCCGCAAAGTCTTATCCTCGCCGACTTACCGAAAAGGTGGGACATTCTTGGACGAACGATTCCGTCGGCGCGACGCCGACGGATGCCGACGAGACGACCGCGCTCCCGAAGAAGTCGCTAAGGATCGGGGTGGCCATGCGATGCGCAACTCTTGCGCAGATCTGAGCAACATTTGCGCGGCTAAATAGGGAAATGCCTCGAATCGTTT
>Ga0182024_10015901_pt1 | contig 14338 bp, 12 predicted proteins | sample P32metaG_FD_120480 | JGI IMG/M metagenome (GOLD analysis project Ga0182024, IMG submission 120480) | Permafrost microbial communities from Stordalen Mire, Sweden - P3-2 metaG (Illumina Assembly) | ecosystem: Environmental > Terrestrial > Soil > Wetlands > Permafrost | place: Sweden: Stordalen... | reverse complement strand
GTGGCAAACTGCCGTCAACGATGCTGAACAGGAAGGGTGCGGATCCGCCGCTGACTGAAGGCACTGCATTGTAGGCGGTCCCAACTGTGGCCTGTGCTGCCGGAACTGAAATTTTTAGTAGCCCGCCAGTTGGGCCGGTGGAAGGACTTGCCGCACTGGCACCCCGGGCTCCAGCGCCACATGCCGTCAGGCCGGCCACGCACAGTAACAGCAAGAGGACGGTGATATTCGAGGCAACAATCTTATTCGCGCGATAGCTTTTTGCTGCTCGCAAGTGCCCGGTGTGACGCATCGGAGGATAACCTCAGAACAAATTCGGGGGACTGTCGGTCTAGTCCTTAATGCACTGTAGGGAAGGAGAGACGGGAGGGGCAGATAACGAGGGGCCAAGGCCCATCAGGCCACACTAGTACATCACGGGTGTCCATGTACTTTCGCGAGTGGCAGCTGAGTTGGAAGTGGGATTGGGCCGCGCGAACCATACGCCGCTGGCCATGTTCTTAGATTTCTTCCTGCTGATAGGTCTCGATCAGACCGACGGCAAGTTGGTTGGCCGTGTCCTGATCATGAATGCCTTCGACCTGCCACGCTTTGCGCGTCCAAATTGCCCACAGAAGTCCGACTCCATAAACCACCGAGCCCGCCAGGAGTTGAATAGCGAGTTGAACGTAGTTATGGGCAACGAACCAATGGCGAATAAGCAACAGAACGGCAACCAACGGAGCGCAAAGCATCAGAGGCAGCAGAAAGGCTTCGCGCAGATAAATACCAATGCGCAGCTTCAACACCCGGCAAAGATGCCGCGGCAGGAAGAGCAGAGTGGTGCAAGCCAGAGGGATCGCGGTGCCCGCTGCATCGCCCAGAATACCGAAGTGCCTGACTAGAAAAATACTGAGAAACAGATTCGCACTGCCTTCCAGCAAGGTCACGATTGCAAGGGATTTGTGCTTTGCCATCCCGAACAGAACTCGGCCGGAAGCGGATTGTGCCAACATTAAAGTAGATGGAATTATCAGTACCAGCAAGACGGGATAGCTTGTGGACACATAGCGCACCCCTACCCAAGCTTCGATGATGGATTTGCCCAGGACGATGAGAATGGCGGCTATTGGGAAGATAATCAAGGCGCAAGCCCGGTTGCCGGCGACAAGAATTCTTCTCAAGCCGGCCAGGTCTCCCGTTGCATCGGACTTGCTCGACATGGGGACAAATACCTGTGCCAGCCCGCTGACAACTTCACCGCCGTAATCCACCAGGCGTGATCCGATGGCGAAATAGGTGATTGCGGAGGAGGAAAGAAATGTGCCAATGACCATCGCATCGGTCTTGAAACGCAACCGGGCCGCAACGATGATGATGAAGGTCGAACTGCTGTAGGTGGCAATGCGCCGCAGACTTTCGCGGCTGACATTGTTCAGGTGAAGACGCAGAGGCAGAATGCTGAGAACCACGGTGGCGTTGACAAGTCCGGAAATCAGAGGCATCAAAACAGTGATCAGCGCCACTACGAGAAGGCCATACCCGTGGCGGACCGCGATCACAATCGAAATCGCTCGCAACACGGTTGCGCCGATGCTGGTGAAATTCAACAGGTAGAAACGCTGCAGACCCTCAAGCACACCGCCAAATACTCCCATGGGAAAGCCCAGAGAGACGGCCGATCCGACAATCAAGAAAAGCCATCGCGCCGTGTGGAGGAATTGCGGCGATATTTTAAAGATCGAATCAACGTAGAAACTGCCACTCACGGTGATCAGAATCGCGACCGCGCCGATTCCACTGTAAGTGAACAAGGCCGTGCTGATGAGGCGGTTCAACTCCTCCTTATTCTGGGTCGCCGAGTAGGTGGCAACATAACGCACGATGGAGGAACGAATCCCTAGATCGAACAACCCGTAGTATCCGGTGATGGAGAAGACCAGAAACCATAAACCGAAAGCGTCATCTCCCAGATGATGAATGATGTAGGGCGAAATAAAGATGCCGACTGAAATGTTGACTCCCAGAGCGAACCAACTGGAGCCGACATTCTTGAAGAGCGCGAGTTTATCCAGCTTCTTCATGGACTGCAGATTTTTCTGGAAGCCTGGAATTCCGGGCGGCGCCGGAAGTCCGCCCCCAAAATTGTCAAGAGGGCTGTGATCCTGCGCTGTGCTGCCGGTTTTGTTGAGCACCAATCCAGGAACAAAGCCATGTGGATTTCATCGGAGAATGGAGTACGGCTGGCTGGGTTCGCTCGCCATCAGCGGATACCCCAGCGTCGTCATCAGATTTCCCCAGGTGGACTCGATCTTCGATACCAATGGCCCTGGCAGATCCGACTGCCAGCGGCCACTCATCGCCGCTCCCACGAACGGGATGTCCTTGCGATGTCCTTTGGTGGCGACCCAGTGCTCCGATTCAGTTCGTTCCATCTCCCGCATCCGCTGCGACGAACTGGCCTCGATCACCTGGGTCAAGCGCTCCGTCGTGGGTTCCAGGCCGAGAAAGGCCGCCATGCGCCGCAGTTGCTGAACCGTATTGCTCTTCATATCTTCATAGCGCACGAGCAAAAATCGGTTCTGGTTCTGACGGGTATAAATCCAACTGGCCACATTCTCGCCCCAGGTGCCCCAGTCGGCCGAGATCAGCCTGCCGCCGGCAAAATCGTCGACATAGTCCGTGAGCGGATAATCGTCCGCAATCTGGCGGTATTTTCTCTGAAAGTTGTAGTAAGAGAGCACTAGATCGCGGGGGTCGCGCACAATGTAGAGCACCCGGTGGTAGCGCGGATCAAAGTACTGGTGGCTCTTTATGATTCTTGGCCGGGGGATGCGCTTCAGTACGCGATTCGATAGCGCAGCCGAATCTGGGACCAGGCGTTCAATGTTTGCGAAAGTTACCTTTTCTGAAGGGAAAACCAGGTTCGCAATGAGAAAGCGCGTCCAGGTGTTGCCGGAACGCGGATAGGAAACGATAAAAGTGTCGTCCGGATAAACCGCCAGGTTGCGGTCGGCGATGTCGGTCCCTAACAAGTGCCTGAGAACAACCTTAAGTCCGTACATCATTGAGAGGAATCTCCATCAGGGCTAGCGGTATTGGATTACCCTCTCCGTGAGCCGTTGTAGCGGTTGTAACCGTCTCATACCCCAGCACCCGCATGATGTGCCCCCACGCCCGCTCGATCTGGGCAACGGCGTCGTGGGGCAGACCGGACTTCCATTCTCCGGCCACGGCACTGCGCACGAAGGCCAGGTCTTTGCGAGTTTCCCTGGTAGAAGCCCACTTGCCCGCCTGCAGCTTTTCAAGCTTTCGCATCCGATCGGCCGAGCTTAGTTCTACCGCTCTCGCCAACTGCCCGCCATCGACCTCAAGGCCCAGCAAGCCGGCGATTTGCGCCAACCCCTCCTCCGGGCGCTCTTTCAGGTCTTCGTAGCGCAGCAGCAGGAACCCGGGCGTATGGTGTCGCGCAATCAGCCAGCTCCCTACGTTCTGTCCCCACGATCCGTACTCGTTGGTCTCACCGGCCACAAAGCGCTGCACGAACTCTTCCATGGGATGTCCAGTCTTGATAAGGCCGCGCTTGATTTGAAAGTGATATTGCGAGAGCGCCACGTCGCGCGGATCGCGAACGATGCAGATCACCCGCTTGTAACGCGGATCGAAAGGGTGATGGCTTTTCATCACCCGTGGGCGGGGGCAGTTCTTCAAGAAATTCCGCGACCGCAGATCGGGGTCTGGGACGATGTGATCAATGTTGAGGAAGGTGACCGCCTCCTGGGGATGAATAAGGTTCGCTACCAGAAATCGCGTCCAGGTGTTGCCCGACTTCGGATAGGATGAGATAAAGACGTCATCCTCACGCACCGTAAGATTGCGACCGGGCGTGTCTCGGCCGAGCAAGAGTTTCATCCCGTAGATCAGCTTGTGAATCATCTCGTTTCTGCCAAGGTTGCGATGCAGTTGCCCGAGGTGGCGGTAAATGCCAATTCTGGCCTTGTACTTCATCTTCGCATAAAACCGAATCGATATTGAACGGAAAGTAACGTCCGCCGAAAACTATAGTTCTTGCCGGCAGAATAGTAGCCACGGGGTAGTGTCTTAATTTAAGACACGACCAGCCACGGATCCAGCTTTATCGCCGCGATGTTGAAGTGTTATTCTATGGGCGTAGCGGCTCTTTCTTCCTTACTCTTTGTGAATCTCTTGGTTCGGCACGAGTCTGGGAAGCGATCCGGGCACATACAACAAGCGAATTGAGCAAGTAGGGATCCTGACTGCTAAGAACTTACCGGCCCAACCATCCGCTGAGTACTGATTGCGGACGGCGAGCCGTGGGCCACGGCTCTTGGCCACAGGTCGGGCTGGTTTCTTCCGGAATCCATGAACCAAAAAAAGATTGTAATCGTTGGCGCCGGGCCCACTGGACTGGGCGCAGCCTACCGCCTTCACGAGCTCAATTACGGCAACTGGGTGCTCTATGAGAAATCCGATTACGTCGGCGGCCATTCCAGTTCCCATGTTGACGCCCACGGCTTTGTGTGGGACGAAGGCGGCCATGTCATCTTTTCTCATTACCCCTATTTCGACAAACTCGTCGACCAGATGCTGGGGCAAGAAGAGAACCATCTGGTTCGCGAGAGCTGGATCGTCAAGGGAGAGTCATGGATTCCGTATCCCTTCCAGAACAATCTCCGTTACCTGCCCAAATCGCTTCAGGTGAGCTGCCTGCTGGGAGCAGCCCAGGCTGCTGCTAACGGAAGCGCAAAAGGCGCGGCCAACTTTCGCGATTGGATACTTGCCACTTTCGGTGAAGGTATCGCCGAAGCCTTCATGTTCCCCTATAACTCGAAGGTATGGACCACGCCTCTGGAGCGGATGTCGAAATCATGGATGGCCGAAAGAGTCTCGGTGGTGGACTTCAAGCGTTTGCTTGAAAATGTCCTCTACGAGCGCGACGACGCGGGTTGGGGCCCGAATAGTAAGTTCAGGTTCCCTCTGCACGGCGGAACGGGAGAGATCTATCGCAACATGGCCAAGCGCTTTCCGGCGAACGTGAAGACGGGCAAGGAACTGGTCGCAGTTGACACCTCGTCCCGGCAAGTCTCATTTGCGGATGGGACTGGCGACTCTTACGACGTGCTGATCTCTACCGGGCCCCTGGATCTTTTGACCCAGATGCTGAAAGGCGCCGACGGCAAACTGCTGGAAGCCGCGGGCAATCTTGAGCACAACAACCTGCTTGTCCTCGGACTGGGATTGGAAAAGAAAATTGAAACTGGCAAGTGCTGGATCTACTTTACCGATTCCGATCTGCCGTGCTATCGCGCTACCTACTTCTCTCATTACTCCGCCTTCAATGTCCCCAACGGAGATACCGATCGCTACAGTTCGTTGATGTGCGAAGTGTCGTTTCGAGTGGGCGAGACGCCAGATCCGGAGCAGAAGCTCGATCAGGTGATCTCCGGTCTTATTCGCGTCGGGATGCTCGACGAGAATGACCGGAATCGCATCGTCTCACGCTATCATCGCGTCGTCGGCTACTCTTACCCAATTCCCACGCTGGGCCGCGATCAGGCTCTCGGCATACTGCAGCCCGCCTTACTGGAAAAGGGAATATACTCCCGCGGCCGCTTTGGCGCGTGGCGCTATGAGATTGGCAACATGGACCACTCCGTGATGATGGGAGTGGAAGCGGTGAATCACGCGCTGACGGGAGCGGAAGAAGCTGTTTTCCGCAGTGCGTGATCTTCGGAAAGGTTATGGGATCAACTACGCCCAAGATTAGCGTAATCATGCCAGCCTACAACACAGCCCAGCTGATCGCGGCTGCGTTGGACTCCGTGTTTCAGCAATCGCTGCAGGACTTCGAGATCATTGTGGTGAACGACGGATCCCCCGATACGGTTGCGCTGGAAGCCGTTTTGGCGCCCTATCTCCAAAGGATTGTCTACATCAAACAGGAGAATAAGCGGGCCGCGGGAGCCAGGAACACAGCGATCCGGCGGGCCAAAGGAGAATTCCTGGCCTTCCTCGACAGCGATGACACGTGGCTTCCCGATCACCTGAATTCGCAAATGAAGCTCTTCGCCGAGGACCCCGCCTTAGGACTGGTCTATTGCAACTGCTTCGCATTTGCCGATCCAGCGCGAACCGACACTTTCATGGATCGATATACCTCCGAGGGCCCTGCAGCCTTCGATGCTTTGGTCGTCGAGCGCTGTCAGATTCCGATTTCCACCGTGGTGGCGCGCACCAGCGCCATCTTCACCGCGGGATTGTTCGACGAAGGCCTGGCGCGATGCGACGATTACGATATGTGGCTACGAACCGCTTTCCATGGGGCGAAAATCGGATACAGCCGCAAAGTGCAGGCTCGCCTGAACGAGGGGCGGCCCGGCTCTCTCGGGGTGTCGGACGCGAGGATGACTGAGGCTTACTGGATCATTCTCGAAAAAGCAGGAAAGACACTTCCACTGACTGCGGCCGATCGCGAAATTGTCGAGAATAGAGCAACTGAAATCCGGGCGCGATATCTCCTCGAAGAAGGCAAGCTTTTTCTTCGCGACGGTCAATTCGACAAGGCCAAAGAAATGTTTTCTCAAGCCAATGCGCATCTTCGAAGGCCAAGAGTGAGTCTTATTCTTTTCGGATTGAAGATCGCTCCTCGAGCGACAAGCAAGCTGGTTAATATGGCGAGACGGATTCGGCGGCCCAATCCTGCGAACGGAGTTCACAGTCGCAGCCTGGCACAAGATTCCGGCGGCGGCGCCAAGCCCGGGAGTTAGCGAGCCTGTTCCGCCACGCGAAGGTGCGGTTCCACCAGAGCCAGCAGTTCATCTTTCAGAAAAGGTCCGCTGGCCAGCAGGCCTGATAGCAGAGGATCGCGGCGATTGGCGCTCAGCGCGGTTTTTTCCAGAGTGCCTGTAAAGCCTCCGGCGCTCTCCGCAATGCCACTCCTGCCACCACATCCCATTCGTTCTTGGGCGTCAATGTGAATGTAACGTCGGCCAGGCCGGCTGAAACCAACGCAAGCTTGTAGGCCACAGAGCCCATGGCGCGAATCTTGAATGCTGCATTTTCGAACGGTTTCCATTCGCCGCGCTTGACTTCGCTGCGGCTGGCAAGAACCAGCGCTCCGTCCAGGGTACGCCGCTGGCTGGGCTGGGCCGGGCCGGCTTGCCGTTATAGGTGACACCCGAGTCGATCGCTCCCAAGAAAGTTTCGTCCGTCGCTGGATTGTAGATTCCCCCGGCCACGGGACGGCCATCCTCTACATAACCGATCGAAGCGCAAAATTCCGGAATGCCCTTGACGAATTCCCGAGTGCCGTCGAGCGGATCGACCACCCAAACGCGCGATTCGCTGCAAGCGAGTGGGATCGTCCACAGTCCCTTCCGATAACCACTGTCATCGCGCAGTCGTTCGCGGCAGGTCGAGCCGGTTTTCGCGATCTGCGTTTCTCCTTCGAAATCCTTTCAGCGCCCAACGCAAGAACAGCTTCCTTCTAGTCAGCCTAGTCAGCGTGAGTACCATAACGGACACTCAAATCCTGTGCGTGGCATCATAGAATGAACTTCCCTCCATCTATCTAGTTGATCTTGCTGACCGCCTTTGTCCGCTACCACTAAGGCGGTGTTCTTCATAGTGGCATGCGGTGCACAGTGTAATTAGATTCTCTTCCGAATCCACGCCCGAATGGCTGCGAAACTCCTTGTGATGGACCTCCAAGTTCGACATCGTGCCGCACAATTGGCATCGCCAGCCGTCACGACGCAGGATCCGTTGCCGCAAAGCTTCGTAGAGCTGTGGATCCAGCCGTAAGCGCGGAAGGTGGCCGCTCGAACTCACGACGCTTTCTCGCTCAGGCCTTCGAGAAATGCTTGCTGTTGTTTCCGAGGCAGAAATCGGAAGAATCTCGTTATTGAGAACAACAGCATCTCGGGATCTCCATGATCCAGGTTGGCTCCGGCGATAAAATCTGCACAGATCATCTCCAAACAATAAGCTCGGGATCGATCACTTCCCAGCATAAGAGCTGCAGTCTCGATCGCGCGCTCAATTACCGGAATCTGGCTCTGGTACAATTTGAAATAGATGATCTCCCACGGTTCCGTTTCCCGCCCCGTCAGTTCCTTTTCGACCTCCTGCTTGAATTCTTCCTTCGGCATGTGACTGGCTTTGTGCAACCAGGTTGCACAATCGAAGTTCTGCCTGTACCTCTTGGCTAGCTTGGCCAACTCGATGCCCTTGGTCCAGCCCACCTCCTTCAACCGCTTCCGCGCCTGCGGTGGAAGATGTTCATGAATCGACATCAGGTAGTAAGCCTTTCGCCGGGAACCAGGAAACCGCATTTCTAGAAACTCATCGAAAGACTTCAGCTTTTCCAGCCGCCAGTATTGTCTAGCGCGCACCTCGAATAGATAACGCCCTAGGTCGACGAACTTGGTGTCCCTCTCGGTTTCCTTCCGCTGCTCCCAAGCCAGAATCTCGTCAATCTTGCCCAGTACAAATAGGGCGCGGTGGCGATCGAACTTCGGAGGCATGGGCGGATTCTCAGTATGCAAGCTCGTCAAGCCAATCAAGATTCTCTGCTCCTGGACGCCGCACCAGGCGGACGTCTGCCATCGCCTGCTTGCCAAGACAAAGCCCTACATACGGGCAGGTGCTGCAGGGATTCTGCGGGAAGCGGATGCCGCTGTGGGGCAAGAACTGTGCGGATTCGATTCTTCCGACCGTGTCCTGAACTAAGCGGCCAAATTCCTCGCGTTGCTCATTGGTGATGGTGGTTCGCAGGTATTGAACCTCGGCTAGCCCCTTGCGAACGAAAACTACTTGCGCTACCTCCGAGATTCCCGTCATCCATGAATAGCAGACCAGTTGAGGATCGAGAGAAAGCAGACCCTCGGGCTCTTCCGGATATCGGCTGGAAGAGGTCTTCCACTCGATCAGGCACCGCTTTCCGTCAAGTGTGCCGATGGCGTCGATGTAAGCAACGAAGTCATTCTTTCCGCCAATGGGTCGAGTGAATTTGATCTGCAGATTGCGCTTCGGCTGACGGACATGAATGCGGTCATCCTGGCAGAACCGGGTCAAGAGCATGAGACCCTGCCGCAGCATTCGGTCCCAGGAATCATGGTTGGAATAGCGCAGGCCCTGACTCTGACAGGCAGACCATTCAGTGAACATGACTGCTCCGGGATCTTCCCCGTGAAAAATAGCGCCGACAGCTTGTTCGAACGCGCGGCCGAAAAGCATAGCTGCACGCGTGTCCTTTTCTTTCCAGCCATCAAGGTAGCGATGCCGGTAACGCCGCGGGCAGGTGACGTACTGGCTGATCTGCGTGTAGCTGTAGGTCATGGTCAGGCCACCTGGGGATTATCGAGATTCGTGGGCGAAAGTTCTTCCCAACGGCCGGCGGGAGCAAAGCCGTCTAGCCGCAGCAACGAAGTGCCGTTGCAAACGATGTGGCTGATCTTGACTACGCCCTTGAGGCCCACGAGCTGGGTCTCATCCACCTCATCGCGTCCGAGCAGTTCGGTGTCGTATCCGAAGTCGCGCAGGAACCAGTTCAGTTTCCACAGTGCTTTCGGGCTGCAATAGAGGCAGCTCGATAGGTTGTGGCGAGCAAACCGGCTGGGCTCAAGAATGGCCAGAGTTAGCGTGTAGTAAGGCTTTTGTGCCTGCCGCCGAAACTGGACACGTTGCACCCGAACCAGAAAAACACCATCGGGGATCTGGTCGGTGGCACAGCGGTCGGCAGCGTGCAAGCCGGTGATCTGGCGTTTCATGCGGCACCTTCTTTCTGAGCAGCGGGATAACTGTTGAGCTGGCACAGCAGGGCATTTCGGTCCTTCTCGGCCCAATCAGACAGCTGCGTGATGAAGGCTTCGACCTGTTCGCGTGTAGCTTCGCGAAGCGCCTTGACGCCGCAGAAGTCCGTGGCATAAGCCTTGACCAGGTTAGGATCAAGTCCATGCTGCCGAATCAATTGGCAAAGGCGATCGCGAACCTTCGCGCCGTTGTGGTTCCCGTTCCCCTCGGACGGTTGTGGCGGGAGCTTCTTCGACTCTCGCGAGGACTGCGGCGGTTCGGCTGAGGAACCGATTTCCTCGACTGAGCAGATGCCGATGCCGTAGGCCTTACGAAGAGCCCGGTTGACCGCCCTGGTTTCTGCGACCCGCATCTCGGCGCCGTGGACGAGGTAAGAGACGTTGGAAGGGTCCGCATCCCCGTAGCCGACGAACCCTCGACAGGTCTTGCTTTTGTAGACCGTGGCCTCGAATGCCCAACGCTGTGAGGACGGAACACAAAAGTCGGACACAGGACGAACGTGAATGCCGGCGCAGCGACTACGCCGCGCCAACCCCAACAAGCCTGTGTGAGTGACGTACCAACCATTGTTTAGGTAAATCAGGTCTCCGGCACACACTGAGAAGTCATGCTGAATTGCTATCTCCCTGAGGCGGACGAGCGCTTCCCGAGAGAGATTTTCCCAGATTCTTCGCGCCCTACGGATGCTTGCCTGGACTGCGTTCTTTCGCGGCATAATACCTCCAGTGTTTCATACTCAGCGCTAAGTATACTAAGCGCTGAGTATAATTGTCAAGAGGCGATTTGATTTTTGGGGACGAGTAAGGCTAAGTTTGAACCTACAGAATGACCGACAAAAAAGAGAAAAATCCTAATGCCGTAGCGTTGGGCCGCTTAGGTGCAAAAGCGCGTCAGGAGAAACTGAGCCCGGAACAGCGGCGATCCATTGCTCAGAAAGCGATTCGTGCGCGTTGGTCGAAGGTGAGAAAGAAGACTTCAACTTAGCTTTGTATAACTTCGAATTTCCACTTCCTTTGAGCAAACTCCTCGGACGTAATCTCCCAGAAACTCAAGAAAAGATGTGCGGTTTAGGCACATATTATGACCGTCTAGATTTGGCATTCCAGAACGCAACAAAGGGAGCGGGCGAGACTCTTGTAACCGTACAAGTTTTGCCCAGTCTCCATCGTGAGTATGCGCTAGCGTTGAAGCGGGTCGGCCAGAAGTCAAGCTGCTGCGCGCCACGTTCGAAAAATAACTTTGGGCTCAACTCGGGCCGCCCTAAACGTTCCGAAGACTCGGCAACAATGTCTCGGACTTAGCGTTAGTCGCGAGGGTCGATACGGTGGAACTTTCCGCACGCGCAGAATACCGCTACTGCGCCTGTTCTCGACTCCACTCATCAAGTCTTTGACCAGAGCCCCCAGGAGAGCCAAAGCAATTCCGCCATAGCCAGATCAGGGGACCACACATTCCTAATGCCATGTTGGAAATCAAGGAGGCAACTCTTCGCGGGGTTTCCACGGAGCAATTCAAGCTAGGTCTTCTACACTACTGCCCTAACTGGTGGATCACATCTTTCGCGTGCCCGCTAACCCGAAAAATAAGGTAACGCGATTCGCAATCAGGATTCTGGGAGCAGCAACCAGGCCCAACGCGTCGTCGGCGATCCTGACATTGACATGTTCCGTTCTTTCGCCCGGTAGGAATGGCCCTCTTGTGCAGCGCCAATACTGCGTTAGGACTGCCCCGGCAAAGTGCTGGCCTAAGGGCAGAAGCCCACATTACCTTCGTGCTCTGCCCTCTTGTAACGACTCCTCACGCGCCGAGTGTCTTGCATTTCGGAACAATTCAAGGGACAATTCAGGTTGTCAGAAGTTCTGGACCGGGGGCCTCAGCGCCGCCACGCTAAAGTGAGAAACACTTACTTGACGCACCCTCAGCGGTAGCGACAAGCGTGAGCTCCACACTCAAATAGACGTGCACCAACATTTTCGGTCGCTAGCGACGATTCGGTTACGTCACCGCGCCTGGAAAAGAGTGACTGCGTGCAGACTACACGCGCAGCTGGGGCTCACCTACACGTGGATCAGAGATTGACTCTGTACCAAACAGACGTTGATCAATTGAACAAGTGGGGGGCAGTCAATGCGGCGAGATCTAATCAGGAAGTTAGAGGCGTGGGACGCACAACCACGCGCGCGATGTTTGCAAGTACATCATCATGTCCCACCCGGAACAAACGGCCAAGTATCAAAAAGAAAACAAAAGTGGGCCTTTTATCCACAGACTTGAACGTGTTATAGGTCTGGGAGTGAAGAAAAGGGGAAATACCCATTCAAAACTTCGACAAGGTTTGTAGGAGGGCGGATTAGGGAAAACAACGATATCGATCGCACGTGAGGGCAAGAATATTTCAGTTCTTCGGGAGAAGCCATGTCTTTACAGAAACCTTCACCAAATTTCTCAGTCCCACAAACTGATTCACCAGAAAATTCTGCTGGCAAGCGGCCGGCATCGGAACGCAGAATTCAGGCTAATCGGCGTAACGCTCTTCGCTCAACGGGGCCAAGAACCGAGCGGGGAAAACGCAACGTGTCCCGTAACGCCATTAAGCACGGATTCCTCTCACGCGAGGTCGTGATTACCGCCGGCGATGGCGAGGAAAGCTTGAAAGAGTTTCACGACTTGCTTGAAGACCTCAGTGAACAGCACGAACCTGTTGGGGTCGTCGAGGAAGCACTTGTCCAAACTATTGCCAGCTGTTGGTGGAGGAAAGCGCGTGTCATACGCGCCGAGAATGGATCAATATGCAAGCGTTTGTATACGGTGGCAAATAACCGGGAACGGCGTAATTTAGATGAACACTCCGGTTTGGCGAAGCTCAGTGCCATTCTGTTAAACGCGAAATGCGAAATCGTCACCGACGGATACATGTCGGAGCAGACTCGGATTAAGATTTATTCTACTTTCGGTCCTTCCGACCCTTTCGCGCTTACCTGTTCTTCCGTCGGTCCCCCAGAAGTAGGGACGCAAGACCAACAATCTGAAAAGATTGTGGACCAAGAGGCGAATGAAACAAAAGCCGCCAGCGTCGTTGCCTTGATCGAGAGCTACCAGAAATCGATTAGGACTCAGCAAAACAGTGCGACAGCCCGCCAAAAGGTCGAAAGAAACAATGAGACACGGAGCTTCAGCCTGCCACCCGCGGATGTGACAGACAAACTCCTGCGCTACGAAGCTCACTTGGACAAGCAACTCTATCGCGCGATGGACCAACTGGAGCGTCTGCAACGACAGCGCAGGGGGGAAGCAGTGCCGCCGCCTCTCAACATCAATTTGGGAAGGGGGAGATAGGTATTTTGCCAAACAAAGCCAAGAAGTACTCTGTTTTCATCACAGCCGTTGGTAATCGTTAGCGAGCTTGTTTGGCGAACTTTTTTGTCTAGCGAACTTGGGCCGCAGCCTGAATGTGCGGTCCTACCAGCGCTAACAACTCCTCCCTTAAGAAAGGTCCGCTTGCCAGCAGGCCTGACAGCAGGGGGTCGCGACGATTGGCGGTTAAATCGGTTTTCTCCAATGTGCTCACAAAGCCGCCTCCACTCAGCACCAGGGCAGCGCCGGCTACCACGTCCCACTCGTTCTTGGGAGTCAGGGTGAAAGTGATATCCGCGAGCCCGGCCGAGACCAGAGCAAGCTTGTAGGCCACCGAGCCCATCGGGCGGATTTTAAGAGCAGTGTTCTCAAATGGCTTCCATTCGCCGCGCTTGACTTCGCTGCGGCTGGCGAGAACCAGGGCTCCATCGAGAGTGCGCCGCTGGCTCGCCTCGGCTGGCGTGCCGTTATAAGTGACGCCGCAATCGATCGCTCCCAGAAAAGTTTCGTCGGTGGCAGGATTGTAGATTCCTCCGGCCACGGGACGACCGTTCTCGACGTACCCGATGGAAGCGCAAAATTCCGGAATGCCTTTAACGAATTCCCGAGTGCCGTCGAGCGGATCGACCACCCAAACGCGCGAACGCTGCAAGCGAATGGGATCGTCCACGCTCTCTTCCGAGAGCCAGCCTTCTCCATCGCGCAGCAGTTCCTTGCGCAGAACGGCGTCGAGCGCGCGATCTGCCTCGGTGACGGGATCGTGCCCAACTTTGTATTCGGTTTCAATTGCTCCCGGCGTGAAGCGTGAGAAAACCGCTCGCGAAGCTTCCAGCGCGGCCTGAATGCGTTTCAATATTTCTGCGTAAGATTTTGATTCCATAATCTTTCTCAATCGCTCTCTTTATTTACTGCACTGACTGGCAACTGGAAGCTGGCGGCCGGCAACTGTTTTCAAGCCATCAACATGCGCGCGCCCGTTGCCAGTAACACCGCGCACAGAATGCGCCGGAGCCATGGAACTGGCACCCGCGTGCTCAAGTAAGAGCCCAGCAATCCTCCCGGAATCGATCCGATCACGAGCGCCCCGACTAGATGAGAATCGACATTGTGCATCCGGAAATGGAGAAGACTGGTTACGCCCGTGAGCAAGAGCGCGTGCACAATGTCAGTG
>Ga0182024_10015900_pt1 | contig 14340 bp, 13 predicted proteins | sample P32metaG_FD_120480 | JGI IMG/M metagenome (GOLD analysis project Ga0182024, IMG submission 120480) | Permafrost microbial communities from Stordalen Mire, Sweden - P3-2 metaG (Illumina Assembly) | ecosystem: Environmental > Terrestrial > Soil > Wetlands > Permafrost | place: Sweden: Stordalen... | reverse complement strand
TTCTATCTATCGGAGTCGCCGGGCAAGTGGCGGAACTGGCAGACGCGCTGGACTTAGAATCCAGTGGGGCGACCCGTCAGAGTTCGAGTCTCTGCTTGCCCAGACTGGCGGACCCCGGGCACCGACGTGGCATGCGGAAGTAGCTCAGTGGTAGAGCATCGCCTTGCCAAGGCGAGGGTCGCGAGTTCGAATCTCGTCTTCCGCTAATTTATTTATTTATGACCAACTCGACATTAACGCGGCTCGCCCCAACCCAAGTGGCGCTCGAATTTTCGATCAGCGGCCCGGAGCTTGCCGCGGCCGAGGAGCGTGCCTTTCGAAAACTGGTGAAGAGCGTTCGGCTCCCTGGCTTTCGTTTGGGTAAGGTACCGCGGAAAATTTTCGAGCAGGCCTACGGTAGCCAGGCCGTCACGACTCAAGCCGTCGAGGACGTGTTGCCCGAGGTTTACGCGAAGGCGATTCGGGAGCACGATCTCGACCCGGTTGACCGGCCGACGCTCGAGGTTCTGGAGGAGAACGACGGCCGCCCCACCCGCATGAAGGCGACCGTTGAGGTCCGTCCGTCCATCGAGCTGCGGCCCTATAAGGGCGTCACGGTGACCGGTCCGCCCGTCGAGGTAACCGAAGGCGACGTTGAGCGGAGCCTCGAGGCCCTGGCAAAGGAGCGGGCCACCCTCGTCCCCGTCTCGCGCCCGGCGCAGCTCGGCGACGTGGCGTCGCTGGACTACGAGGGCACGATCGACGGAGTCCCGTTTGAGGGGGGTCAAGCCGCCGGGGAGACGATCGAACTTTCAGAGGGCCGGTTCGTTCCGGGATTTGTCAGTGGCATCGTCGGCATGACTCCGGGCGAGAGCAAGAACCTGGAGCTGCGCTTTCCCGACGACTACCCGTCGCCTGCCGTGGCTGGAAAAGCGGCGGTCTTTGCGGTGAAGCTGCACGATCTCAAAGAATTTGAGCTTCCGCCACTTGACGACGAACTCGCTAAAGCCGTCTCGACCAATCAGACCCTCGACGAGCTAAGGGCAGATTTACGCCGCCGGCTCACCGCCGTCGCGACGGGCCGCGCGCGCCGTATAATTGGTAGTTCGATCCTCGAGCGACTTGTGGCGGAACACGATTTCGCCTTGCCGCCATCGATGGTGGAGGCCGAGCTCGACCGTCTGATGGAGGACGCTGCGGCCGCGGCGGCTGGGAGCGGACCCAGTTTCGACGAGTACTTGAAACGAATCGAAAAGACCGAAGCGGATCTGCGCGAGAGCTATCGCGGCGGCGCAGAGTCGCGCGTGAAGACGACCCTGCTGATCGAGCAGATTGCCAGGGCAGAAAAGATCACGGCGACTCCGGCCGATATCGCAGCGGAACTAGAGGTACTCTCACGCCGCTACGGTCAGCCCCCCGCCCGAATACGCAAGGCGTTGGGCAACAATTTACTCTCCCTCATGGACGGGATCGTGCGGAATAAGACGCTCGAACTGCTTATTGACAACGCCGAGGTCGTCTCCAACGAAGAAACTTCAGACTCGGCGTCGTAGTTAAGGCACCATATGGGACATTTGGTGCCGATGGTCGTCGAGCAAACGGCGCGCGGCGAACGAGCGTACGACATCTATTCGAGGCTGCTCAAGGATCGCATCGTCTTCGTGGGCGGCCCGATCGACGATCACCTTGCAAGCCTCGTGATCGCGCAACTCCTCTTTTTGGAGAAGGAAGACCCGGATAAAGATATCGACATGTATTTGAATAGCCCGGGCGGCAGCGTCACTGCCGGCCTGGCGGTGTACGATGCGATGCGCTTTATCAGGCCCGACGTGGCGACGATCTGCATGGGGTTCGCCGCGTCAATGGGTTCCATTTTGTTAACGGGAGGCGCCCCAGGCAAGCGCTACGCGCTCCCGAACTCTAAGATCGTCATCCACCAGCCCTGGGTCTCGCAGATCGGCGGGCAGGCCACGGACGTCGAAATCGCCGCCCGCGACCTCATCGCGACCCGCCTTACGGTGGCGCGAATTTATGAGGAGACCGCCAAGAAACCGCTCGAACAGGTTCTCAAGGACATAGAACGAGACTATTATATGACTGCACAAGAGGCCAAGGATTACGGTATAATCGACCAGATCATCTCGAGCCATACGAGCCTACCGGTGCCGGCATAAAAGGAGTGGAGGAGTCCCGGGCGAGCAATGTTCCGATTCGGAGACGATAAGGGTCAGCTCAAGTGCAGCTTCTGCGGCAAATCGCAGGAGCAGGTCCGCAAACTCATTGCAGGGCCCGGCGTTTACATTTGCGACGAATGCATCGAGTTGTGCAACGAGATCATCGAAGAGGAGCTGTACAAGAACGTCGATGACAATCTCAAGCTTCGCAACATCCCGAAGCCTAAAGAGATCAACCACATCCTCAATCAATATGTGATCGGGCAGGAACGCGCAAAGAAATCTCTAGCGGTTGCCGTTTACAATCATTACAAGCGCGTCAACGCCGGCGCAAGCGCCGACGACGTCGAGCTGCAGAAATCGAACATCTTGCTGGTTGGTCCGACGGGGTCGGGCAAAACGTATTTGGCGCAGACCCTTGCCAAGATTCTGGACGTCCCCTTAGCGATGGCGGATGCCACGTCGCTGACCGAGGCCGGCTACGTCGGCGAAGACGTCGAAAACATTTTACTCAAGCTCATCCAAGCCGCCGACTACGATGTGAAGCGCGCGGAGAAGGGCATCGTCTACATCGACGAGATCGACAAGATCGCGCGCAAGAGCGAGAACCCTTCGATCACGCGCGACGTTTCCGGCGAGGGCGTGCAACAGGCGCTGCTCAAGATCTTGGAAGGTACGACGGCCAACGTGCCGCCGCAGGGCGGACGCAAGCATCCCCACCAAGAGTTCATTCAAATCGACACAACCAACGTGCTGTTCATTTGCGGCGGAGCTTTTGACGGGCTGGAGCGCATCATCGAAGCGCGTGTCGCCGCCAACAACATGGGATTTCGCGCGAATCCGGAGGGCAAGCGCGACCTGCATATCGGCAAGCTCTTCCAGCAGCTGATGCCGGAGGATTTACTCCGGTTTGGATTGATTCCCGAGTTCATTGGTCGCCTGCCGATCGTCGTGACGCTCGACGCGCTCGACGAGCTGGCTCTGCGCCGGATTCTCACCGAGCCGCGCAACGCGCTCGTTCGTCAGTTCCAAAAGATCCTCGGCATGGATGGCGTCGATCTTCAGTTCACCAAAGAAGCGCTGGTAGCGATCGCGCACAAAGCTCAGAGCCGTAAGACCGGCGCTCGTGGCTTGCGTTCGATTCTCGAAGAGACGATGCTCGAGGTCATGTACGATCTCCCTTCGCTTCAAGGCGTCAAGAAGTGCGTCGTCAACAAAGACGTGATCGAGAAGAAGGAAGCTCCGACGCTGATCTACCACGAACAAAAGAAAGACATGCCCGCCTAGGAGGCCCTGATTCAGCCGATCTCGTTGTCGGCTCGGGGCTCGATTGCCATAGCAAACTTCGCCCCTCGCCTCCTAGAGCTCGACTAATTCAGAACCTCCTAGGACCGAACATAAGCGATGAAGGCTGCGTGGATGGCAGTGCGGAACGCTGGCGCACCCATGGAACTCCCAAAGCATTACGACCCGCAGACGGTCGAGCCGCGTCTGTACGAGCAATGGGAGCGCAACGGCTACTTTCACGAAGAACCGGATCCGGCGCGGCCGCCGTTTATCATTTGCATGCCGCCGCCCAACGTCACCGGGCGCGCTCACTTGGGCCATGGTTCGACCTTCACGCCGATGGACGTGCTAACGCGCTACCATCGAATGCTGGGCAACAATGCGGACTGGCTTCCCGGCGTCGATCATGCGGCGATTGCCACCGAGGCCGTTCTGGTCAAGCAGTTGGCGCAGAAAGGCCTGCGGCGCGAAGATCTCGGGCGCGAAGGCTTCGTTGCGCATGCATGGGAGTGGTCGCGCACCTACGGTGGTCAGATCGACGCGCAGTTTCGCCGTCTGGGGTTCGGACCTGATTGGGAACGCTCGCGCTTCACGATGGACGAAGGGCTCTCCGCAGCGGTGCGCCGCGTCTTCGTCCACCTCTATCGCGAGGGCCTGATCTATCGCGGAACGCGTCTCGTCAACTGGGATCCCACCGCGAAAACAACCGTTTCGGATGCCGAACTCGAGTACGTGGAGAGCGACGGCACGCTTTGGCGCATCCGCTATCCATTTTCAAAAGAGGATCGCAGTGATGGCATCGAGATCGCGACGACGAGGCCGGAGACGATGCTGGGAGACGTCGCAATTGCGGTTCACCCACAGGATCCGCGTTACTCGAACATCGTCGGCCGCAGCGTGTGGCTGCCACCGCTTTTCGAGCGCGCGATACCGATCGTTGCCGACGAAGCCGTCGACGTCGAGTTCGGAACCGGAGCCGTCAAGGTAACGCCCGCTCACGACCAAGCTGACTACGAGATCGGCGTACGGCACGCCCTCGAAATGCCCTCGGTTATCGGGCTCGATGCGCGAATCGTCGGCACCGACGTTAACGTCGGCGGGTATGCGGGCCTCGATCGGTTCGAAGCGCGCGAACGAATCGTGGCGGACTTGAAGCGGTGCGGCGTGCTTGTCGAGGCGCAACCGCATCGGCATTCCGTCGCGACCAGCGATCGCAGCGGTGACGTCACGGAGCCATTGCTCTCGCTGCAATGGTTCGTGAAGATGGCGCCGTTGGCAAAACCGGCGCTGGATGCCTATCGGGACGGGCGGCTTCGGTTCGTGCCGGAGCGCCACGGCCGCACCTACGAGCGATGGTTGGAAAACATCCGCGATTGGAACGTTTCGCGCCAGATTTGGTGGGGGCACCGGCTGCCGGTTTGGTACACGCCCGACGGCCGCGAAGTCGTCGCCGAGAGCGAAGAAGAGGCCCTCGAACTCGCGCGCGCCACGTACGGCGCGAGCGAGATCACGCGCGATCCCGACACGCTCGACACGTGGTTTTCCAGCGGACTTTGGCCATTCTCTATTTTGGGCTGGCCGCGACAAACGGAGGAGCTGCGCTGCTGGTACCCATCGCAGACGATGATTACCGGCGGAGAGATCCTCTTTCTTTGGGTGGCGCGGATGGTGATGCTGGGGCTGCACTTCATGGGACGCGTTCCGTTCCGCGACGTCGTCATCACACCGTTGGTCTTCGATGCCGCCGGGCGCAAGATGTCGAAGTCGCTCGGCAACACGATCGATCCGATGGAGCTTGCGGAGAAGTATGGCGCGGACGCATTCCGCCTCTCGATCCTTCGGCAGATGCGTCTCGAAAGCCAGGAAGTTCGCTATCAAGAATCGCGTTGCGAAGAGGCACGCAACTTCAACAACAAGATTTGGAATGCAACGCGGTACATGCTTGCGCTGCCCGAAGGTTTGCCCTCGGCGATGACCCTGCCGGCGGCGGGCGCATTGACGCCTGCCGACCGCTGGGTCCTCACGCGGCTGCGTGAGACCGTCGTGCGGATGGGTGAGCTACTCGGTGCGTACGATTTCGGGAGTTCGGCCGAATGCATCTGGCGCTTCCTCTGGTACGAAATCTGCGATTGGTACGTCGAAGCGACAAAGGCACCAGGGAATCAGCCGAGCCGGGCACCCGTGCTCTCCTTCGTTTGGAATAACGCGATGAGGCTGCTGCATCCCGTCGCGCCGTTTATCAGCGAAGAGATTTGGCTCGCTCTGCCGCACGACGGACCGACTATAGTAACGGCGACTTGGCCCGACCCGCTCGAAATTCCGGCGTTCGAAAGCGAGGCGCGGGACTTTGAAACCCTCAAACGCGCGGTCGAACGAGTGCGCAATCTGCGGGCGGACCTGGGACTGGCTCCGAAAGAGCGAGTGACGCTCGAGGTTCCGGCGAACGTGCCTGAGGAGATGGCGCAGCTCCTCGCTCTCTTCTGCGCGGCCACGATCGAGCGATCGGCTGCGACAGGTGAGAAGTTGGTCGAGGCCCTGGGTGGCGTCACCGTGCGAGCGCCGCACGGCGTGTTGGAAGAACGCTATGGCAAGGAGGTACGGCAGTTGCTTTCGGAAATCGAGCGCGGCGAGAAGAAGCTGGGCAATGAATCCTTCGTCTCGAGGGCGGCTCCGGAGATCGTCGCCAAGGAGCGCGAAAAGTTGCAAGCTTATCGAAGCGAGTTGGCGCGAGTCGAAGCGGCATTACGCGCGTTGAAGGAACCGGCATGACGGCGACGGCAGCGCGCCGCGTTTTGGCACGCAGCGACGAAATCGCACGGATCATCGCGCGGCTCGCCCACGAGATCGTCGAACCGAACCAGGCGCAAGAGGGACTCGTCGTGTTGGGCGTACGGCGCGGTGGGGAGGCGCTGGCCGTGCGGCTCGCGGCGGAGATCGAGCGCATCAGCGGATGCAGGCCCGCGCTCGGCTTTCTGAACATCAATCTCTACCGCGACGACCGCGTCACGCACGAGCTGCCGGATTCGCAAATTCCCGTCGACGTCTCGGGCCGGGTCGTCATCGTGGTCGACGACGTGTTGTACACCGGCCGAACGATTCGTTCGGCACTGGACGCCGTGACCGATCTCGGGCGCCCGGCCGCGATTAGGCTGTGCGTTCTAGTGGATCGCGGATTGCGGGAACTCCCGATTCAGCCGGATTACGTTGGTCGCTTTACGCCGACGTCAGCGAATCAACGAGTGAAAGTCGCACTCTCGCCCGAAGTCAGCGCTTCCGACGAAGTGACGATATTAGGACACGCCGATGCGGATCCGCCGTAGCCTGATCGATCTGGACGATCTGACGGCTGAAGAGATCGCCCAGGTCTTCGAGCAGACGGCGGCGTTCGAAAAAACGGCGCCGGGGCGACGCCTGGGCGGCAAGACGTGCGTCAACATGTTCTTTGAAGAGAGTACTCGGACGTTCACATCCTTCAATATGGCCGAACTGAGATTGGGGGCCGACGTCGTCAATCTCGCACCGCGCGGCCTGACCCTCACGAGCAAGGGCGAAACGCTGGGAGACACCGCAATTACACTCGGCGCGATGGGGGTCTCGGTCTTAGTCGTGCGCCACCCGGAGGCGGGCTTTCCGCAACGCCTCGCCTTAGGATTTGACGGTCACGTCATCAACGCGGGCGACGGCGTGCACGCCCACCCGACGCAAGCGCTGCTCGACATTTACACGCTCATCGAAGAGTTTGGCGACCTCAAAGGGCGAGCGATTGCCATTGTAGGCGACGTTCTTCACAGCCGCGTCGCGCATTCCGCAATCCGCGGGCTTTCGCGGCTCGGGACCACCGTCGTCCTGGTCGGGCCCGAAGGTTTCCTGCCGAGCACGCATGCGGGCGAAGGCGTTCGCGTCGAGCGCGATTTCGACGCCGTCCTGCCCAACGTCGACGCGGTCATTTTGCTGCGCATTCAACGGGAGCGTTTCGTTGCGATGCCGATCTCCGATGAAGAGTACGTCGCCGGCTATCGCCTCGATCGCCGCAGGCTCGGCCTATTGCGTAAAGAGGCGATCGTCATGCACCCCGGTCCGTACAATCGTGGAATGGAGCTCGACGATTCCGTGCTGGATTTCGCGGGCTGGCGCTACGCGCGTCAAGTGCACCACGGCGTGGCCGTGCGGATGGCGGTCCTGGATCTGCTCGTTAACGCGAGAAGCCTGTAAGGTCTTCAATGACGGCGCTTCTCATCGCGGGCGGCAGAGTCGTCGATCCCGCTATGTCGCTCGATGCCGTTCGCGACGTGCGAATCCACAACGGAATCGTCGCGGAGATCGGCGAGCACCTCGAACCCGGTGAAGGCGAAACCGTGCTGGACGTCGCCGGCGCGGTGGTCGCACCCGGTTTCGTCGACATGCACGTTCACTTGCGCGAACCCGGCTTTCCGCAGAAGGAGACGATCGCCACCGGAACGGAGGCCGCGGTGCGTGGAGGGTTCAGCAGCGTCGCCTGCATGCCGAATACGAATCCGGCGCTCGATGCCCCCGCGACGCTTCACTGGCTGGCGCAGAGCGTGCAACGTTTCGGGCGCTGCCGCGTTTACCCGATCGGCGCGATCACCGTTGCTCGCAAAGGGCGCGAGCCATGCGACTTTGCAGCGTTGGCGGGAGCCGGCGCGGTGGGCTTTTCGGACGACGGCGATACCGTGGAGGACGCCGGCGTTCTGCGCGGCGCGGCATCGCGCGCATGTGGCGTTGCCGGCGTTTTTATCTCGCATTGCGAACCCGAGGATCGAATCGTCGCCCGGGATCTCCTCATAGCGGCAGAGAGTGGTAAGCGTTGGCACCTCGCGCACCTTTCGACGCGCGATGCGTTGGAGCTGGTACATGAAGCGCGGGCCGGCGGCACACACGTTACGTGCGAGGCGACGCCTCACCATCTCACTTTTACGGCTGCCGATGCTCGCGAGATCGGTCCCGCCGCACGCGTTAATCCGCCGTTGCGTTCGCAGGCGGACGTAGCGGCGCTGCGCCAAGGTGTACGCGACGGAACCATCGATGCGCTGGCGAGCGACCACGCGCCGCATACCGAAGCGGAGAAAATAGATGCCGCCAATCCCGCTCCGGGGTTTACCGGATTGGAGATCGCCGTCGGCGCCTACGCCGGCGCGCTGCCGGATTTACCCATGATGCGCTTCGTGGAGCTGCTATCGACGAACCCCGCGCGAATTCTCGGCATTGACGGCGGGACGCTGCGCCCGGGAGCGCCGGGCGACGTGACGATTTTTGCCCAACGCCCATGGGTCGTCGATCCATCAAAGTTTGCATCGAAGGGGAAGTCGACGCCGTTTGCGGGACGCCGCCTGCCCTGCAAAGTGCTCGCGACAATCGTCGGCGGAGACCTGCGCTATTGCGTGCCGGAGCTGAAGGGGTGATGGCTTCGCAGACGCCGGCAGCGTTGTTCCTTGCCGATGGCAGCCGCTTTGACGGTCGCGCACTCGGCGTGGAGGGCGTTGCGCTCGGGGAAGCAGTTTTCTATACCGGCATGACCGGCTACGAAGAAGCCTTGACCGACCCTTCGTACGCCGGGCAAATTCTGACGTTCACCTACCCGATGATCGGAAACTACGGGATTTCCGGCAGCGCTGCGCAGTTTCGGCGGCCGTGTGCCGCGGGAACCGTGATCAAGCAGATCGCGCACCATCCGTCGCACTATCTCTCAAAGCAGAGCCTTCCGTCGTGGCTCGACGAGTACGGCGTGCCGGCGCTGATCGGCGCGGATACCCGCGCAATTACGATTGCGCTACGCGAGCACGGAACCATTTGGGCCGCGCTTGCCGCCGGCGAAGCTGCGCTCGATGACGCCGAACGCAAGCTCACGGACTTCGTTCGGACCGCGAACACCAAATTGCTCGTCGCAAGTGTGGCGACGCGAGAAGTCTTCTCGCAGGGAACGCAAAAGGGCATTGGGATCGTGCTCATCGACTGCGGCGTTAAACGTGCTATTCTGCAGCAACTGCAAGCGCTCGACGCTCACATTACGGTCGTCCCCTACGACGTAACCGCCGAAGAAGTATTGGCGTACGATCCCGATGCCGTCGTGATCTCACCCGGGCCCGGCGATCCGGCGGATTTGGTCGAGACGATCGAAGTGCTGCGCAGTCTGATCGGACGCAAACCGCTCTTCGGCGTTTGCCTCGGCCACCAGCTCCTCGCAATCGCGTGCGGCGCGCGAACGTATAAATTGCCTTACGGGCACCGGGGAGGGAATCAACCGGTGATGCAGCTACGTGCCGGCACCGTGATCGTAACCGCGCACAATCATGGCTATGCGGTGGACGCGCGCTCGCTGCCGGACGAACTGGAGCCGACGATGACGAATCTCAACGACGGCACCAACGAGGGCTTCGCGCACCGCACGTTGCCCATTGAGGCCGTACAGTTCCATCCGGAGGCCTCTCCCGGACCCTTCGACGCACGTCATCTCTTCGCGCAATGGCTCGAAAACTTACCCCGCCGTTAATCCTCGTCGCCGTCGCGTGCCTCGCCTCCGCGGGAGCCGGGCGGGGGCAGACGCTGCAGCGCCTGACCGTCCAAGCCTTCGTGCTATCGACGGACACGATGCAGCCGCAGGTGGACGAACCCTTTCATGTGGTCGTCACCCTCCACGTTCGCGAACGCGTCAGCGCGATCAATAACCTCCAGCTTCCGATGCTCGCACAGCTCGAACTGCTCGGCGACGAACGCCAGACGGTCACCGATCCTCGCGGAACGCAGTACCGCGAGGTCGTCACCGTCGTTGTTCATGCCGCCGGGCGCTTCACGATTGCGCCCGCAACACTTCAAGCGATTGACGCGCGGGACGGCAGACCGAAGCAGTGGTTTACCAACGACCTGCCCTTCTCGGTCAGCTCGTCGGCGACGCGCATCGCCTCCGGTGTGGCGGCCGGGCTGCTGCTTCACATCGCCAGGATCCTTGCGGCGCTGATTTGGCTCGCGCTGTTAGTGGGAGCCGCGCTCCTTACGATATTCCTCCTCCGCCGTCGCGCGCCCGTCGCACCGGTTCCCGCACCGGTGGCGGAGCCCGTATCGTACCAGCGGGTACCGAGCGAAGCCGAGCGGCGCCGGCATCAAATAGAGGATGCGCTCCTCGTGCTTCGCGCCGAGCGAACCAGATTGGCTGCGGTTCGCGTTCGCGCCGCGGTGTGGCGCATTATCGGTGCGCCCGAAGGCGAAACTTTGGGCGATGTGCTGCGCCGGCCTGGCTGCAGTGAAGGCCCGTTGCGCGACTTGCTTGTCGCACTCGAACGCAGCGCGTTCACCTACGATGAAGATCTGGCCGCCGCCGTCGACGACGCCGGCGCCGCGCTCGAACGCTATGCTGAGTCGCTGACGTGACGGTCGAGCGGCAACCCGGCGATCTACGCGCGGCGCTCGCGAAAACCATCGTCGGGCAAGAGGGCGTGCTCGAGGCGTTGCTGCTGGCGTTGCTCTCCAACGGGCACGTGCTGCTCGAAGGGCCGCCAGGTTTGGCAAAAACGCTCGCTTGCCGCTCGTTAGCCGCGGCGCTGGAAGGCGATTTCAAGCGCATTCAGTTTACGCCCGATCTCTTGCCGAGCGACATCGTGGGAACGCGTATTTTCGATCAACGCGAGAGCAGCTTTGCCACGGTGCTCGGTCCCATTTTCGCCAACGTCGTGCTCGCCGACGAGATCAATCGTGCCCCCGCGAAAGTGCAGTCTGCATTGCTCGAAGCCATGCAGGAGCGCCAAGTAACCATTGGGTCGGAATCGCATGCGCTTCCGGATCCGTTCGTGGTCATGGCGACGATGAATCCGCTCGACTCCGAGGGCACGTACGCGTTGCCGATCGCGCAGATGGATCGCTTCCTGATGAAAATCAACGTCGGCTATCCGACGCGTGAAGAAGAGTTGCAGATTCTCGACCGTTTCGCGATGGCGGATACCCAGCCGGTCCGTTGCGTAGCGACGCTCGACGACGTTCGCGCCTGGCGCGCCGCGGCTCATGCGGTGCACGTGGACGAAAAGCTCAAGCGATATATCGTAGACCTGGTCGCGATCACTCGTGCCGCGCAAAGCGTCGCCGTGAAATCCGCCGGGGGCGCTTACCTGAAGGCAGCGGAGCTGATCGACTACGGTGCGAGCCCTCGCGCGACCCTCGCACTGGCCTTCTTGGCGCGCGGCCGCGCGCTCTTGGATGGGCGGGATTTTGCCCTGCCGGATGATGTACGGGCGGTCGCCGCATCGGCGTTGCGCCACCGCATCGGATTCAACTACCGGCTCGCGACGGAAAACGTGAACGCCGACGTCGTCATCGACGCGATGATTGCCGCGATTCCTGCACCGTGATAACGATTCGCGACGCGCTGCTGCGAGCGCGGCGGCGGCCGCGTCATTTCGGGGCCGGATCGCCGACGATCTTTCGCGGCGACGGTTACGAGTTCGTCGAGTTGCGCGGGTACGTTCCCGGCGACGACGTGCGCCGGATCGATTGGGCCTCGACCGCCCGCTCGGGGGAGCTACAGACGCGCGTCGTGCTCGAAGATGTGACGCTGACGTTGGCGGCGATCCTCGACGCCTCGCCGTCGATGCAAGTCGGCCGGAAGCGGCCGTTGCTGACGGCGGCACGCGAGGCGCTGGCCGAGTGGTTCGGCGCCGCGACCGCGGAGGATCGCTGCATTCGAGTTGCTGGCGGCTCGATTACGCCGGCCGCGCTGCAGCGAGGGTCGCGGCGCGCGGTCGCGTTGCGCGATGATGCCGCTGAATTCGATTTGACGCGAACCATGCGCACGGCCTACGCCGCGCTGCCGCGAGGAACGGCGCTCCTGGCAATCTCGGATTGGTACGATCTCGACGCAGCCTTGGATCGCGAGCTGGCCGGGCTCGGCGCGCGCTTCGACTGCACAGCGTTGATTGCGCGCGACCCGTGGTACGAGCAGCTTCCTCTGGCGGGCGTCGTCCGTTTGCGCGGAGCGGAAGGCGGAGTGGCGCGGGGCTACATCGGGGCGCGGGAGCGGGCGGCGTATCACGCGGCCGTTCGCGCACGAGAAGCTTCGCTGTTGCGGCGTTTCGAAGCGGCGAATTGGCGCACCGGGATCCTGCGAGAAGAAGAGGGTGGCGCATCGTTGGCGGCGGCCTTCGGATTGCGATCGTGACGATCGACCACCCGCTGCGCCTCGGACTCGGGGTCGTCGCTCTGGTAATTTTTGCCGCGCTCTACGCGACACTTGCGCGGCGCGCCACGACGCAAGACCTGGCCTATTCAAACATCGCGTTCTTCACCGACGCGGCGAAACCGAGAACGTGGATCCCGCGTGCGTTGCAGACACTTTGGATCGTTGCCTTCGCATCCCTCGTCCTCGGCGTGGGCGGTCCGCACCTACAGCTGATGCTTCCGGCGCACGACGGCAGCGTTTTCATCTGCATCGACACGTCCGGATCCATGGCCGCGACCGACGTCTTTCCGACCCGCGCGGAAGCCTCAAAAGCCGCGGCGCGGGCCTTTATTGCCGAGAGCCCATCGGGTACGAAGATTGGAATCATTTCGTTCGCTGGTGCGGCGGGAGTCGTCGTCCCGCTAAGCGCCGATCGTCAATTCATTCTCTCGGGGCTCGATGAAATTCCGTCGCCAAACGGTGCCACTGCAATCGGCGATGCACTTGCGCTTGCCGCGCGGATGCTGCCTCGCAGCGGCCATCGCGCGATCGTTCTCATTACGGACGGCGTCAACAACAGCGGGGACGATCCGATGGAAGTTGCGCAACGGCTGGGTACCCAGCACATCCCGGTTTACCCCGTCGGCATCGGCACCCAGAACGGCGGCCTGATTCCGGGAACAAACGAAGAGGCCACGATCGACGAGGACGCGTTGCGCGGTTACGCGCAGGCTAGCGGCGGCGCCTACGCGCGAGTCGAGAATGCGACCGAGTTGCGCGACGCGCTCTCCACTCTCGGCCGAACGACGTCGCTTCAACGCAAAGGGATCGACGCGTCGCTGCAGTTCGCAGTCGCGGGCGCCCTGGGAATGGTGTGCGCGTTTTTGGCCGGTTTGGGATTGGGGCGCTACCCGTGAGCGGCGATCCGATTGTACGGCTGACGGAGTGGATCGAACAGGCGGGCGGCTCAAACCGTATCGAGGCGATCGCGATGTGCTTGGCGACCGCCGGCGCGAACGATCGTCCCTCTGCACGCATGGTGTTATTGCGCGGCCTCGACAGCCGCGGCCTGCGCTTCTTTACGTCGTACGAGAGCCGCAAGGGCCGCGAACTTGCCGAGAATCCCTTCGCGGCCGCGCTGCTCTATTGGCCGTGGCTGGAGCGCGAAGTCCGGATCGAGGGCGCCATCTCGATGCTTTCAGAGGGCGAATCCGACGAATACTTTGATGCGCGGCCGCGCGGGCATCAGTTGGCGGCGTGGGCCTCCGAACAGAGCGCGGCGATCGAGTCTCACGCCGTGCTTGAAGAGCGCTTCGCGCACTTCGAGCAACGCTTCGAAGGTGCAGCGGTTCCGCGGCCGCACTCCTGGGGCGGCTATTTGCTCGTGCCGTCATATTTTGAGTTCTGGCAAGGGCGACCGAACCGCATGCACGAGCGCATCGAATACAAACGCAGCGGAAACGACTGGGAGATGACGTGGCTTCAGCCCTAGCGTCGTCTAGAGGGACTGACAGACCACTCCGATAAAGCAACGGCCCGAGCATGTCGCGCCGGAATGTCATGGTCATCGGGTCGGGGCCGATCGTCATCGGCCAGGCTGCCGAGTTCGATTATGCAGGCGTTCAGGCGTGTCGTGCGCTACGTGAGGAAGGCCATCGCGTCGTCCTCGTCAACTCGAATCCCGCCACGATCATGACGGATCCCGAGATTGCCGACGCGGTCTATCTGGAGCCGCTTACG
>Ga0182024_10015899_pt1 | contig 14341 bp, 15 predicted proteins | sample P32metaG_FD_120480 | JGI IMG/M metagenome (GOLD analysis project Ga0182024, IMG submission 120480) | Permafrost microbial communities from Stordalen Mire, Sweden - P3-2 metaG (Illumina Assembly) | ecosystem: Environmental > Terrestrial > Soil > Wetlands > Permafrost | place: Sweden: Stordalen... | reverse complement strand
CTCCGGGATCGTTTTCCAAGTCAGTAAACTTGGTCCACTGCCACACTTTCCCGGTCTGGGTGTCGAGCAGGAAAGAATTGGGGGAGACCGGCAAGGTCATGACGATCTGATAGCGCCCCACATTACCGGTCGGAATCTGAGCATTGCCCTGATTCGTCGGGGGAGTGGATGGCCGGGAGCTTTGGGCATAGGCCAGTCCAAGAAGGAGGAGAAAGAACGCGAGATAGACTACGTGAGTCCGTTTCATGGCGCAACAATATCACAGAGGATTTCCAAAGAAAGGCACCGGCCCTGAGGTGTAGCGGCCCTGAGTATATTGCGATGGACTGGAAGGCGTTCTTTGACCCACGGCTGGTCTTCGCACGTCCCATCAAGGCGATCGGCATAGTCTCCGCCTTAATTGGGCTATTTAACGCTGCCCCGGATCTGCATAATCGGTGGCTGACCTTTGGTCTATTCCTGCTTTGTTCAAGCTCGGCGACTCAGAAATCAAGATGGATATTTCGCCGATCACGGATGGGCGACTGGGGCCACAAAATACCATCATTCTTTAGTTTTGCGATCTTGCTTCAATCTCTTGCCCTTTGGGCTTTCACCGGACTGTTTTTCCTTCTTTGCCTTCATCAGTTGGGCCTGACGCCTCGCTTGGACGCGTATCTTTCCCAATGGATACATAGCCAACCGTTGCTCTGAGATCCTATTCGTCTTCCCCGCGTGGACGGATGCTTCTGGCGCCGGCTTATTCGATTCGATGCGCCCGTTCGTCAGCCGGCGGCGGGCATTTTTTGGCGTAATTCGCCGCGGTAGACTTCCGCAAACCTGGCGATTATTTCGTCATGCAGCAGGCCATTGTCGGCGAGAACGTCGGGCGAATTCACTGAGTGCTTTTCACCGCGCATGGTGGTGCAGGTTCCGCCGGCTTCGGTAACCAATAATTTGCCGCCCGCCAGATCCCAGGGGCTCAGGCCGATTTCCCAGAACGCGTCGAGGCGTCCGCAGGCGGTGTAGGCGAGGTCGATGGCGGCCGAGCCACCGCGGCGGACGCCGTGCGATTCGACTGCCAGCTGATAGAAGAAATGAATATTCGGATTCGTGCCCCGATTGTGATTGGGGAAGCCCGTACAGGACAGGCTGTTCGCCAGCTTATCGACGCGCGAAACCTGAATCCGCTTGCCGTTGAGAAATGCGCCGGCTCCTTTTTCGCAGGCGAAGAGTTCGTTGCGATTCGGGTCGAAGACCACGCCTACGATCAGCTCTCCGGCCTTTTCGAGCGCCATCGTCACGCTCCAAACCGGGTAGCCGTGGGCGAAGTTCGTGGTGCCATCGAGCGGGTCGACGTACCAGCGGTATTCCGAGCCGGTCTCGCCGCCGCCGCCTTCCTCGGCCTGAATCGAATGCGACGGGAAATACTGTCGCAGACGTTCGACGACCAGCTTCTCCGAGGCTTTGTCGGCTTCGGTGACCAGATCGAATTCAGCTTTCAGTTCGAAACCGATTTTGCGCTCATAGTGGTAGCGGAGCAGGTTTCCCGCGGCGAGAGCGATCTCGACGGCGGCGTCCAGATGCGATGGCATGCGGGGTTACGCGACCTCGTAGAAATACTTGATATCGTGCTTGAAAATAAACAGATTCGGTTCGCCCTTGCGAGTGATTCGGATGAAGCGCTGGTCGTAATATTCGACGGTGCCCGTGATCTCATCGTTATCCGTCAGCTTCACGCGGATGGGAATTTTGCGCTCGATCAGATGTTTTAGATAGCGCGTCTCCTCAAACGTCTGTTCCACGGGCCGTGCGGCCTTGCCTTTGTTCTCCGCCATTGTGAGCGCCTTTCCCCCCGATTACTTTCCCGTTTTACTTTCCTGTACCCGGCTGCTGATTCGGCGCCGGTTTCGCCGTCGATTTGGTCAGCGGCTTTTTCGGGCGTACCGTTTCATCCGGCTGCGCCACGTCCACGGCCTGCGACTGGTTGCCCTTAGCCGTGGCGGGCGCAGGGAGTGCATCTCCATAGTAGCCGCTGCGGGCCGAGACTTTCCAGGATGGGTCGGCGCCTTCGCCGAGGGTGGTGAGGGTGAGGGTGTGAAAACGCTCGGTCGTGATCGGCACGTTCTTCGGATAAAATCCCAGGAAGTACTGGGTGCGGAGATCGCGAAGAATGCCGTCGAAAGCCTTGTCCATGGCCGCGCCGAGCGTGGGCTGGAAGACGCGGCCGCCGGTGCGTTCGGCGAAAGTGGTGAGCGCATTTTCGCCTCCGATGTTGCGGCCCGCGTCGTTGGTGACGGGCATGACGAGGATGGGAAATATGACCGCGTCGGCCAGCTGGGCGGCTTCGGCGGCGCGCTGGAAGGAGGTTTTGCTGAGATTGTCGCCGCCATCCGTAACGACGATCAGGACCTTGCGGCCCTGGCGGTCCTGAATGTCGCGGGAGGCGAGCAGGATGGCATCGAAGAGCGAGGTTCCACCAACGCCGTTGAGTTCGCGCAGACGGCGATCGATGGCGGCGGGATCGCGCGTGAAGCCGGTCTGTTTCACTACCTCCCAGTTGAAGCTGTAGAGAGCGACCGTATCCTGCGTGTTGCCGGATCGGGTAACGGCGCGGACAAAGCGGGTGACGGATTCGGTTTCATATTTGAGATCGATTGCCGTGGAGCCGCTGCTATCGATGAGAACGGCGATGGAGAGCGGCTGTTCGGTCTGGCGTTCGAATACGGCGATTTGCTGAGGCACGCCGTTGTCGGCCACCTGGAAATTGCGGCTTTCGAGCGAGCCTACAGGAGTGCCGTTCTGATCCTTCACGGTGGCGAGGATATGGACCAGACGCACATTTTCCTGGAAGATGGGCGCGGTGACATCCTGCGCAAACGCTATGACGGCGAGGCTAAACAGTACCAGCCCGCGGCGCATCGGCATCCCACTCTCCCTCGACCCAAACTTCACCATCCGCGAAATACTCCTTCTTCCAGACGGGAACCAGCCGCTTCAGGCGGTTGATCCCTTCGAGCGCCGCGTCGAACGCCGGGCGCCGGTGCGGGGCCGTGGCGATGACCACCACGCTCGCTTCGCCGATCTCCATTGTGCCCAGCCGGTGCACCATGGCGATGCGGCTGATGGCGAATTCACCGGCAATCGCTCTGCCGATTTCCGCCATTTTGCGGATCGCCATTGCTTCGTAGCATTCATAATCCAGACGCAGGGTCTGGCGACCTCTGGTATTGTTACGGACCACACCCTGAAAAGTTACACTGGCGCCGTCTAAACCTTGTATCAGCCGGGTTTCGAGGGCGCGGAGGTCGATTGGATGGCGGGTCAGGGCGAAATAATGGCCTTCCGGGTCGGCGATTTCGTGGTGTGGATCAGATCCGCCGCTGACTGGCGGGAGGAGGGCAATTTCGTCGCCATCGGCCAGGGACTGGGAGCGCGTGGTGAACTCCTGGTTGCGGGCTATGACGATGCTGGCGGCCATATCGCCCAGTTTGGGATAGAGCGCCTTATAGTGATCGAAGACGAAGCCGGCGTCGGCGCCGTCGGGCGCTTCGAGACGGTCTTCCGCGCGTCCGCAGAGGTCTTTGAGCAGGCCAAAAAAGAGTACTCTGATTTCCATTAGGTTCGTGCGGGTGGCGTTCTCCAATGCCTACACGCTACCATGTTGATGCACAATGTCTCCCGCCCTTACGCCCATGACCAGGAGTGTGACCCGAATCCGGGCGCGATACTCGGAAACCGATCAGATGGGCGTGGTCTATCACGCGAATTATCTGGTGTGGATGGAAGTGGCGCGGGTGGATTACTGCCGGACGGCCGGGTTTCGCTACCGGGATCTGGAGAGTGAGCACGGCATACTGCTTGCGGTGACCGAGGTGGATTGCCGGTATCTGAGTCCGGCGCGGTATGACGATGAGGTGGAGATTGTGACGTCGCTGACGCGGGTTAACTATCGGGCTCTCACGTTTGAGTATGAGATGTGGTTGGTGGCGGCAGAGGGTGATGGCGAGAAGGCGCGGAAGATCGCGACGGGGCATACGAGCCATATTTTTTTGAATCGGGAGATGCGGCCTACTACGCTGCCGCAGAAGTTTTGGGGGATGTTTGGGATTCCGGAACGGCCGGTGTAGGTTGGGCTACCGCTCCCTCTCGGTCGCGGCTCTGTAAGGGTCGCGCGGAGTGTGGAGCGGTTGTGTTTAGTCGAAGATTTGTTCGGGCCGCAGGGTTAAATTCAGTTCGGGGACGAAGAATGACGTCACTTCCGTCAGGCCTGTATCGCAGGTGTAGAGGCGGCGGGAGTGGGGATCGACGAGCCAGACGTGGCCGACGCCCCAGGCGCGGTATTCCTGGAGTTTTTCGCGAACGACGCTCATGCGATCGTCCGGCGAAAGCACTTCAATGGCAACCAGCGGAGGCGAATCTGGCACAAGGCCAGGCCGTGAGGGCCAAAAGACAGAGACATCCGGGATCAGGTAGACACCATCACGAAGCTTCATGCGGGCTTCGATATAGGCGAATAGAGAAAGCTCTTTTCGGAAGCGACCGAAAAAAGGAACCCAACGCGAGCTGGGTTTCAGCCTGAAATGTGTCGGGCAATGTGCGTTCCACCAGTTCGCCGTCCCGGTACTCGCAGTCGACGCCAGGGAAACTGGTATGCAGGTATTCCTGTTCGGAGATTGCCGCCTTCGTTCCCATAGTCAAAGAATAGCGCCTCACGGCAGCGGTTTCAACGCTTCGCCCTGCAATAACGCTCCAGACGCTTCCATGTGGCGCGCGCCATCGGCGACCTTCACTACGATCTGGCCGCTGTCCAGGGTTTCGCCGGCGCCCGTCCACCTGGTTCCCGCGCTCTGGATGGTCAGCATCGAAAGGCGCAGCTTCGGAGTTGTCTTCGCGACAGTGAAATCGAACCGCCCTTCCACGCTGTCCCAGGGATTGAGCGGCGCGATCTCGAGCTTTCTGCCGGTGAAAGTGCCTTCCGCTTTTAGGTTCGATAACAGATCCACGCCCATACCCGAAGTTGTGAGGGCGCCCGTGGCCGCCAGCGTGCCGCCCTGCCAGGGAAGTCCGGAAAGCGTGCCATTCATTTCGTAGCTCGGCTGACGTCCGGCGAGATGAATTGTCGCGTCCCCGGCGAATGTGCCGTCAGCCAGACGGCCTGTCAGGCCTGTGAGATTCACATCTGTGCCATCCCAAACCAGATTGGTTTTCATGCCGGCGACCTGGGAACCCGCGAATGCGAGAAGGCCTGCTTCGATGGAACCCTCGGCATGCATGTTTCGCAGCCAGTCGGGCTCAGGGATGCGCCCGAAGTTAAACGCATAAGCGAGGATGCTGCCGCGGCTGAGCGCATGCACGAGCACCGCTTCGAGATCTTCGGCGTCGGCGGAAGGGAGCCAGATGTGAAAGCGATGGGGATGCTTAGCGCCTGTTTCGTAGCTATATTCGCCCTGGGCGGCAATGCCTCCTACGGTCATGCTGAGATGCTTCACAACGGCGCCGGCGGAGTCGATGGAGGCATCGGCATCCAGGACATGGATGGGTTGCGCGAAAGCTTCGAAAGGAATGTCGGTGTCTTTGAGATGAATATCTCCGGTCCAGCCCGGCGCTGTTACACCCGCCGGCGGACGGTCGTAGCGAAGGCTGCCACTCCAGATGCCGGAAGTCGCGAGGCCCAGCAGGGGCGCGCCGGCCACGGAAACCTGACGGCGCAAAGATGCGATTGCCATGCCTGAGCTGGTGAGTGTGACCTGGAAGTCGCCCGAAGCAATGTCGTAGCGGCCGTCGATGGCGGCACTCTCGCCGGCATCATTGACGATCGACGTGGGTGAAAGCGAGATCGCCGAACCCGCAAACATGACATCCGCCGTGGCGATTTTGAGCGGTGGCGCGCCCTGTGCGGCGAGGGTTGCGTTCGAGACGCGCACCTGGCCCTGCATTCCCGAGGCGTTCAGGTAGCCGATCTCGCCGCTGGCAATTCCATCGAGCGTCAGATCAGTTGGGAGCGCGATTCCGAAGTTGCGGGCGATGCCCGTCACAGGAGCTACAGGCACGCCATCCAGAGTGACGGCTGCATCCCAGCGGGGACGGCCAAGGTAATCGGCCACGCTGAGGCGGGCGCCGATGGGCGACGGCTTGCCAGCGCCGCTGGCCTGCAGTTCGATGCGTTGGCCAGGAGCATTTATCGTGCCGCCGATGGTAAACGGCCAGGCGTTGCCGCCGGGCGGAAGCTGGTTCCAGCCGTGCAGATCGGAGACATTCAGACGGCCCGAGATGCCGATGTGCGACATGGGTCCCGCCAGATGCGCGTCGCCCCAAATGTTGCCAAGCAGGGTGGATTTGCCGCCTTCGAAGAGCGATAGAACGTCGCTCAACTCGCTTTTCTCCAGCTGGACGTTGAGTTCGAGCGAGTGATCCTCGGAGTTCCACTGGCCATTGGCGACGAAGCTGCCGAAGCCGCGCGAGGGCTTGTCAGTGCGGGCAGGCTCGCCGGTGACTCGGATCTCCAGAGGGCCGCCGGGCGTGGCGGAGGGCGAGAGGTCAACGTCGGTATCGAGCAGGTAGAAGATGGACTTGGTATCGCCGAATTTGAAGTTGATGCGTCCACCTGTCATGTGGATGGCGGGAAACGAGGCGGATTTTGCGGCTCCATCTCCGGTTTTCGAAGTGAACAGAGTGAAGTTCCAGCGGACGCCGGCGGGTTCGGAATCTATTCGCGTGAGGTTGAGGCTGGCGTCTTCGAGGCGCACCGAGCCTATGGCGAACCGCCCGGTAAACAGCGGCAGAAGCGCCGGGCGAGCGACCAGGGTACCTACCCATGCGAACGGTTCCGCCCCGACGGCGGGATCTTCGCCGATTCTCACGGCGTCGATGGCAAAGCCGGGGGTCGGCAGGAGCCGGAAGCGGACCTGGCCGACTTCGACTTTACGTCCGAGGCCGTCTTCAAGCGCTCGTATGAGCTGGTTCCGGAACATCCCCTCTGTGTATTTCGGCACTGCCCACACGGCGAGGGCGAAAAGCAGAATGGCGGCAAGAATGGCGCGCGGCCAGGTGAAAATTTTCGGGCGGTCTTTCACGCGCGCGCACCCTCCCGCGCGAGAAGTTCTTCGTAGTGCTGCGGATCGTCGATATCGTCACGGACGCCGGGATCGCTTACCTCGATGTAATGAATCTCGGCGGCGTGGCGGTCGATCACATGGTTCAGTTTCGATGTCATCGGCTCGGCCAGAATTTCACTGGCGATTTCTCGGCTCATGATGACCGGATGACCGCGTTTGCCGGAATAGCGTGGAATCGCCAGAGGGGCGGCGCATTCGAGCAGGAGACGGATCGTGCTGGTTTTAATCGCGGGATGATCCACCAGGGTAAACAGGATACGCTCCGGAAGTTCGGGAATGGCGCGCAGGCCGGCCTGTAGGGAAGTCAGCATGCCGTATCGATAGTTCGTATTTTCCACCGCGATGACGGGTGCGGGCGTCCAGGCCATCAGATCCTGCGCCTGGTAGCCGAAGACCACGCAGAGAGGCGAGCAGGTTTCGCTCAGCTTTTCGGCGAGCACGGAGACGAAGGTGCCGCCGTGATAGGGCAGCAGGGCCTTCGGCCGGCCCATACGGCGCGATTCGCCGGCGGCCAGAATGATAGCGGCACAGCTCACTTCAGCACTGCGCGAGATTGTACTCACTTCAGTACTTCGCGGAACCGCTCATCGGCGAAGATGGATTTCGACGTCGAGCGCCAGTTTCCGTCCGGAACGCGTCGCATGGCGATCATTTCCGCCGCCACAGAAATGGCGATCTCCTCGGGCGACACCGCGCCTATTTCGAGACCCATGGGCGCCGACACTTTGTCGAAAGCGGCGCGCGGAAGCCCTTCCTTCTCCAATTCCTTTACGACCGAAATGGTTTTCCGTCTGCTGCCAATCATGGCGATGTAACGCGCCTGAGTATTGACGGCCCAGCGAAGGACGCGCATATCGTCGCGATGGCCGCGGGTCACGATGACGATGTAGCTCGATTCGGTGATTGAGAGCAGCGGGAAAACATCTTCGTACTCGGCCGCATGAACTTCCGCCGCTTCGGGAAAACGCTCTTTGCTGGCGAAGGCTTCGCGGTTATCGATTACGGAGACGCGGAAGCCGGCGAGATCGAGCACTTTGGCGAGGCTTTTCGAAATATGGCCGCCGCCGAAAATCAGCGCGGCAGGCTGCGGCGCGATGCATTCGACAAAGACCTCGAGCTGGCCGCCGCAAATGAGGCCGTTATCGTAGGCAGCATCCTGCCCCAGGCTGAACGACATGTTGCGCGGCTTGCCGGATTCCATTACTTCGCGCGCCGCGTTCCAGACTTCGGCTTCCACGCAGCCGCCGCCGATGGTTCCCACCATGGAGCCGTCTTCACGCACCAGAAGTTTCGCCGACTGAAAGCCGGGAATGGAACCGCGCACCTGAACGATGGTGGCGAGGGCGCATTTCTGGCCGGAGTTGCGGAGCCGCAATAGTTCGTCGAATACATCCATCCGGAACCAATTATAGCGGGTGTTGGAAGGTGGTTTGACGAGGCGCGGGCGACTCCGGACTCCTAATTGATGTCGCGCGACACCATCAGTTTCAGCGTGATTTTGTCGGAGCCGCTGGTCAGACCGAAGCCGATACCGGTTTCGATGCTGATCGATTTGCCCGTCTTGCCTTTGCGATCGACCACGGCCCAGATTTCCTGCAATTGCTGGTTGAGCGGCTGAAGGTCGCGGAAAGTGCCGTAATCCGCATATTCTTCGGCGGCAAGTGCCCAGGTGTCGTTGAAATTGTATGCCATGCGGCCTGAGGGAGCGAAATCCAGCCCCTTGATTCCGTGCAGGTACGAATTGTCGACGATCGGATTGACAATGAAGTCCCATGGCTTCAGGTGCCAGCCAATGATGGGCCGGATTTCGGAGGTGTGCTTCCTCGGATCCCATCGATTCTGGTTGAAACTGAATTCGAAATTCAGGCCGTAGAAGAACTTCTGCTCGGCGGCGTGCGGTTTGACGAACAACGCGCGAAACTTGTAGCCGTTAAAATATGCGCCGTTCGCGGTGAAACTATACAGCGGCATGTAGAGGCCAGCTTCAAACCAATCGGTGACACCGTAGGCCCATTCGGCCGCCCCATTGTCCGAATGATTTGGTATCTCGCCACCTGGGAAGCCGGCGACCTTCCGTCCATCGGGCGTGAAGTTGCTGTGGATCATCAGATTGAACGTGCCTTTATCTGCGATCTCGGCATCGTAGACCTGTATTTCGTCCGTTTGCGCGAAGCTGAGGGCAGGCGCGGCAAGCAGGGCAATGGCGAACAGCCACGAGCGGAGGTGGATTGACATAGGAAGTTCAGTAACGATGGCGGCGGTGGTTAAGGTTACATAAGCCTGCGATGAAACACGTCCAGAGCGAAACCGAGGCACATTCTGGCCAATTCCGGATCATAGCGCGGGCCTTCGTCTCGCAGAAAGGCGTGCTGGCCGTTGACTTCGAGCCACTGGAAAATCGCGCCGGCTTCTTCTAGTTTCGCGTGAATCAGATTGCGGCCTTCGAGCGGAACGTGCGGGTCCTGGCGGCCCCAGATATGAAGGAGTTCGCCGCGAATTTCATTCGCGCGTGAGAGCGAGCCATCGTTCTGGCCTTTGCCGAGACTGCCTTTGTGGATATCGGTGGCGTAGAAGCACACAGCTGCGTGGACGCCGGGATTCATGGCGGCGCGGAATGCGAGATGACCTCCGATGCAGATGCCCATGACGCCGAGTTTGCCGTTCGCGTCAGGGCGCGCGGCGAGATAATTCAGCGCGGCGCGTGCGTCGGCATCATAGGATGAAATCTCTTTCGCGATCTTATTGGCGTTGCCTTTTTCGGCGCCTGCCTGGTCATAGGGGAGCACGGTTCCGGCTGGTTCAAGTTCGTGATAGATTTCCGGGGTCGCGACGACGTAGCCTTGTCCGGCGAGCCCTGCGGCGGTGCGGCGAATCGGGCCTGTGATCTGGAATATTTCGGAGAAGAGAACGATGCCGGGGCGGCTGCCTGGTGTAGTCGGGCGCGAAACCAGAACGCGCATATCGCCCGTCAGAGTGGGAAGTGTGATGGCCTCTTCGGTGATGGTCATGGGGAAACGTTATTATCACCTTATTGACCACTTCTATTTCGCAGGATGGCATTCGGGGATTTCTCCATCAACCAGAGGGCGTGCCGCGCGCTGGTTTGGTGATCACTCATGGAGCAGGCTCGAACTGCCAGGCTCCGCTGCTGGTTGCAGTTGCGAATACGTTTTCCGCGAACGGGTTTTCCGTGTTGCGTTGCGATTTGCCTTTTCGGCAACGAAAGCCGGGTGGTCCCCCGACTCGTAATACGGCGGGTGAAGATCGCGCGGGATTGCGCAGCGCGGCTGCATATCTTCGAACAGTTGTGGATGGCCCGCTGGTTCTGGGTGGCCACTCGTATGGCGGCAGGCAGGCGACGATGCTGGCCGCGGAAGATGCCGCAGTGGCCGATGCGCTGCTGCTGTTCTCATATCCGCTGCATGTGCCGGATAAGCCGGAGAAACTGCGCACGGAACATTTCCCGCAGTTGCGGACGCCGGCGTTGTTTGTACACGGAACCAAAGACCCGTTCGGCACGCCTGAAGAAATGCGCAAAGGGCTGGCGTTGATTCCGGCCAGGCACGAACTTCAGCTGATCGAAGGCGCGGGGCACGATCTGCGCAAGGGCGCCTTCGACCTCGAAGCCGTAGTCGCGGAGATTACCAGTCTGCTGATCGCGTAAATCCGCTATTTGTAGCTGACGACGTGCTGCTTCGACGTGCCCAGACCTTCGATACCCAGTTCGATAATGTCGCCATCCGCCATGTATTGCGGCGGTTTGCAGCCGTGTCCGACGCCTTCAGGCGTACCCGTCGAAATCACGTCACCTGGCAGGAGGCTCATGAACTGGCTGAGATAGCTTACCAGCATCGGGACGCCGAAAATCAGATCGGACGTGCTGGAATTCTGGCGCATCACGTCGTTGCGCTTCAGCCAGAGATTGAGTTTGTGCGGGTCTTTGATCTCATCGCGCGTGGCCATGAACGGCCCTAGCGGCGCGAAGGTATCGCAGCTCTTGCCCTTCACCCACTGGCCCCCGCGTTCGAGTTGCCACTCGCGCTCGCTGTAATCGTTGTGCAGGCAGTAGCCGGCGATGTAGTCCATGGCCTGGGCTTCACTGACGTATGAAGCGTGCTTGCCGATGACCACCGCGAGTTCCACTTCCCAATCGCTCTTACGCGAATTCTTCGGAATGATCACGGTGTCGTTCGGGCCGATGATCGACGACGTTGCCTTGAAGAACACGACTGGTTCCTTCGGCGCCTCCATGTTGCTTTCCTTCGCGTGTTTCGCGTAGTTGAGGCCGATGCAGATCAGCTTGGAAGGCCGGGCGACGCAGGGGCCGAGGCGGGTATTGTTCGAAACCGCCGGACATTTCGCGGCATTCGCCGGCAGCCAGTCGCGCAGACGATCAAGTCCGCCGCCACCGAAAAATGCCTCGTCATAGTCTGCGACTGCCGCGGTGACATCGATCCTTTTTCCATCTTCCAGAAGTACGCCGGGCTTCTCGCGGCCGGGCTCGCCAAAACGAATAAGTTTCATAAATTTGCCGGAAGTTCAATTGTAGACTGCTGCGCGCGGGTGTTACGGTTTTGTCATCTCGTATAGCTTCTGGACCGTGGCCCAGTTGCGCGCAGTGCTGATGGTGGATAGTTTCGAATCCATCCACAAGTTGGTCAGTTTCGACTGACCCGCTCCGTTGGGAAGGTGCAGGTAGATATGCTGGCCCACGACGGTAAAGCGGTCCGGCGGCGACCGCTGGGGATCGAGTTTCGCCACTGCTTCCGCGCTCGGCAGATCCGCCAGGAAAACCACATGTAAGGCTTTCTCCAGTTCACCGGCTTTCAGAAATGGATTCTCGCGAACTACGGCGGCGATCTGCTCGTGCGAGCGAATGACTACGGGGACCTTGTGCCCGAAATCATCCGCTATACGCTGTGAAATTGTTTGCGGCAGCTTCTTCAACACTGCCGCGGGGGCGCTGAAGACCACATTGCCGCTCTGGATATAAGTGACTACATCGCGGCATCCCGCCGCTTCAAACATGGCGGCCAGATCTTTCATCGGTAGCTTATTCTTGCCACCGACGTTGATTGCCCGGAGAAACGCAACGTGTTTCATGCACTTTTGCGCCCTGGCACCACGTCGATTTGCAGTTGCGGATCCGTCGCGGGAACATACGTTGTGGGGAAGCCCAGTTCGCCGCGGACAATATTGCAGGCCTGCGCGAGTGCACTCGCTTTGTAGAACGCAATCTCGCGCGTGCAACCCTGGCGGCCGAAGCCGCAATCGCTTGAAATGATCAGCTTCTCTGCCGGAATGTATTTCAGGGCTTTGCGGATTTCGGCGGCTACGTCTTCGGGCCGGTCGGCCTGGAGTTGGCGGTGGCTCACGGCGCCGATTGCGATTTTCTTTTTCAGATCGTTTTTGAAAGGCGCGAACAGCTCGATATCTTTCTGGTTGCGATCTTTCATTTCAAGCGTCCACACATCGCCGCGGCAGCGCTCCAGATAGATCTCGATGGAATTCGCGTAGCTGGTATCTTCCATGACGCGCTGCATATTCGGATTGCCCCAGCAGGTATGTATCCACAACTCCACATCGTCGAGGCCCTGCACTTCGCGATTGAATGCGTCGATCATGAACTTCACTTCCTCATGATCTTTGCCGTAGGTGTTGGCCATGAAGTGGAAGGTGGGCTCTTCAATCTGGATGCAACGGCAGCCGGCGTCGCGCAGAGCGAGCAGCTCTTTGTTCATCGCCTCGGCCATATCCCAGATGATCTGCCGCTTGTCCTTGTACTTCGGCGTGTGGATGTCGAGGAACAGCGCCATCACCTGCGAGCAGCAGGTTCCGAACTTCACGGGCTTGCGGGTTTTCGCCTGCGCCATCCGCCAGAGTTTTGGATAGTCGAGCGGACGGTGCTCGATTTTATCCACCACGTGCGGCCAGCGCCAGCCGGTGTAGATTTCGTTGAGCAGCGTGCCCGGAGGGTAGTGCAGCCAGGGCGCGGTGGTTTCTTCCGGTTGCAGATAATCGCCTTCGAAACCGGCCCAGCGTTGCAGCGGATAGTGGTGCCACGCGCGCCCGGCCATGTCTTCATCTACGTGAAAATCGCCGTGGGTCAGGACGTCGAGTCCGGCGCGCTCCTGATCGCTGATCACGACCGCCAGTGCATCCTGCAGCTTTTCGCGAAAGCGCACGTCCTGCATGCAGGTATCGAGCGGTTTGCCCCACATGCTGACATCAAACCAGCGGGGGCGCGGGAACGAGCCCGTTGTGGTGCTCGGCAGTATCAGGTCTTTTGTCGCGGTGAACATGGCGCTTCCTCCAACGGGCATTCTACATCGGTGCTTCCAATACGCGGGCGAACGTTATATCGTGTATTTCATGAACCGCCGTAGTTTTCTCCAGGCCAGTGGGGCTGCACTGCTTGCAGCGCGTGCCGGCAATGCGCAGACCACCCACGATATGACGGCCGAAATCGACGAATACGGAAAGCCCGTCTTCGATCTCCACAAGTTCTTTTCTTCGCCGGTCAGAATTGCTTCCATCGAACTGCTGCAGTCCGGATCGCTGTATTTTCTGCGGACGCGATCCGTCGATGGCGCGGAGGGCATTGTCCAGTGTAAGGACATCGCCGACTACATCCCGATCCTCGCGCACCGCGTGATGCCGCACTTTCTCAATCAGGACGCGCGCGATCTGGAGCACCTGGTTGACGACGTCTACGCGACGAATTCCAACTACAAACTGGCTGGCCAGGAATTCTGGTGCCCGGTCGCGTATATCGAGCAGAGCCTGTTCGATCTCATGGGCAAGGCGCTTCGCAAGCCCTCGGCCGAACTGATGGGTTCCATCCTGCGCAAAGAGATCCCGGTGTACCTTTCGGGCTCGGGCCGCGACACCACCGCCGAAGAAGAAGTCGACATCTACGTTCGCGGCGTGGAGGCCACCGGCGCCAAGGCTGTCAAGTTCAAAATCGGCGGACGCATGAGCGAGAATCGCGACGCGTATCCCGGCCGGACGGAGAAGATCCTGGACCTGGCGCAGCAGAAGCTGGCGAGCAAGGTCACGCTTATGGCCGACGCCAACGGATCGTACAACGCGGAGAAAGGAATCGCCATCGGCAAGCGGCTGCAGGAGCTGAAATACCTGTGGCTCGAGGAGCCCTGCCCGTGGGAAGAACTCAGCGAGACCAAGAAGGTGGCCGACGCGCTCACCATGAAGATTGCATTCGGGGAACAGGATTCGAGCCTTTG
>Ga0182024_10015898_pt1 | contig 14341 bp, 14 predicted proteins | sample P32metaG_FD_120480 | JGI IMG/M metagenome (GOLD analysis project Ga0182024, IMG submission 120480) | Permafrost microbial communities from Stordalen Mire, Sweden - P3-2 metaG (Illumina Assembly) | ecosystem: Environmental > Terrestrial > Soil > Wetlands > Permafrost | place: Sweden: Stordalen... | reverse complement strand
TCTCCCGGCTGTTGCGGTACCGAAGCCAGCCGAGCTTGGGCAAAAAGATCCGGCTGTTGCCCTGGTCGACCTTGAATTGTTGGGCATCGGGGTAGCGAAAGCGCGCGCGTTGCCCCTTGCGCTTGAAGCGCGGGAAGTGCGCACGCCTCGCAAAGAAGTTCTGATAGGCGCGCTCCAGATCTTTTAGCGCCTGCTGCAACGGATGGGTGGGCGCATCCGCCAACCAGGGTGTCTCAGTGCCGTTTCGCCACTGCGTGAGCAACTGGCACAATCCCGCATAGCTGAGTTGCTTCTCCCCCCGTTCGTAGCGCTCCTGTTGCAGGGCGAGCGCCTGGTTGAACACGAAACGGCACGACCCCGCAAAGCGACGCATGCGGCACTGCTGCTCGCCGTTCGCCAGAAGCTGGTACTTGTAGGCTTGAAGCCGCTGCATGGCCCATTATATTTTCGCGTATGCGCCACAACAACGAGAATATTGGGCGATTTGCACGACATTCTCCTCGCGTCTTCAGGCGCTTTCCTTCCCCGCTCCGAAGGGCGGGGCTTGAGGCGCATTCTGGTCAGTGCACGTGGAATCGCACCAGATTTGTCTCGTGCGGCTCACCCGCTGCGTCGTCCCAAATTCTCGTATAGACCTCGTGACTGCCGCGCACCAGCGGCCACGCGTAGTGACCGACAGTCGTGCTCGACATCTGTTTGCCGTCGATGTACCAGTCGACGCGCCGCAACCCGGGTACCGCGGCGACTTGCATGGGCAACGCTTCGAGCTCGGGCGGGATCCGCGGATCTTGTGCGACTTGATGCAACTGTGGCAAATCGGTGGCAACGTCAAAGTCCGCGCGCCACGCCTCTTTACGCTCGGTGGGCGCTCTTGAATTGCGCATTTGCTGCACTATAAAGACTGGATATCTTCATGAATTCCAAGGTGCCGAAATGGCTGTCAAAATGAAAATTGATTTTGTATCCGATGTGTCCTGCCCGTGGTGTGTGATCGGGCTGAAATCGCTGGAATCGGCGCTCGCGAAACTGGGCGGCGAAGTTGAGGCCGACATTCACTTTCAGCCGTTTGAGCTAAATCCGAAAATGGGTCCGACGGGGCAAGATATCGTGGAGCATATCGCGCAAAAGTACGGCTCCGGGCTTGCGGACATCGAGCGTAGCCGCAACGCGATTCAGGCCCGCGGCGCGGAGCTGGGGTTTACGTTCGATATGGGAAAGCGTGCACGGATTTACAACACCTTTGACGCGCACCGCCTGCTGCATTGGGCGGAAGGCGAGGGCAAGCAAAAGGCGCTAAAGAACGCGCTCTTCACGGCCTACTTCACCGGGGGGCGAAATCCGAGCGACCATAGCGTTCTAGTGGACGTTGCAAGCTCGGTCGGTCTTGATTCTGCGCGGGCTGCGCAAATACTCGATTCTGATGAGTATGCGGCAGAGGTGCGGGCGCGCGAACAGTTCTATACCAGTCGCGGCATCAATGCGGTCCCGTCCGTGATCATCAATGATCGGCACTTGATCCGCGGCGGCCAACCCGCCGAGATCTTTGAGCAAACACTGAAAGAACTGGCGGGTGAGGCACACGAATCGGCTTAAGTTCGCGCGCGCCGGCGTCGGCGGATAAATCGGAAAAGCCAGATGCCGAGTGCCACCAGAATAGCCAACGCGCCGACGGCAACGGCGATGAGATTGCGAATAGGATTTTCGATGACGAAGTCACCGGTCGTGGTGTAGAAGCCATTGAAACTTTGCAGAGCCGTGGGCAGCGCCAGCACATCCTCTTTGGTGAGCTGCAATTCCCGCTCGTCAGGATGATCCGTGGATTGCCAGGGGAACAATTTACCGGCGCGGCTCTTTTCGATGTGTCCGCCGAGCACAAGGCTTACCGGACGGTCCTTGAGGAAATCCGCGACGCGCCGGGCGCTTGCCTCATAGGCATCGAAGTCATCGACCAGCAGGCGTCCGGGCAGCAGAAAATCGCCTGAGAACACCAGGCCGGTATTGCGGTCGTAATACACCAGCTGCGCTGGATGATGACCCGGCGCGGGAAGTACGTCGATTATGCGATCACCGAGATCGATTTGCGCGCCGCCATTCGGCCAATCGCCAAAGCTGAAGTACTTTCGCACATGCTCAAGGTCCGATGGCACGAGCTGAATGCCGGGCGCCTGTTCAAATTGCGGGTCGCCGGCGCGATGATCCAGATGGCCATGGCTATGCACCACAATCAAGGGCATTTTTGATGCGGCCTGGCCGGGTAGGAGATCCATCACTGTCCTTTCCAAGGGCATCATCTTCGCGTCGGCGACATCGCCCGTGTCGATCAGCAGTGCCTGCTTGCTGCCCACCAGCAGGTACATGAACGGCGCCTCCCAGGTAGCGCAGAGAGTTTCGCGGAGCACAAAGGTTTGCGCGTTGTAGCCCTGCACCTGAATCGGAGTGGACGAGCTCGCAGGGGCGCAGGTTTTCGCGCCGCCATCCCAGCGTAGACTCAAGCTCCCCGCCATCAAATCGGCCCAAACGGGGGCGGGCGCCAGCATGTATCCGATAAAAACGCTTGCGGCAAAACGCAGTTTCACGGCTGGCTCCTAACTCAAAACATGGGTTCGGCTGTCAATAGGGTGTGCCGATGGCGAATTGATATCCCGTGACATGCGGATTAGGATCTCAGGTCATGCTCGATCTGTCTCTCGCTATAGCCCATCATCTTCTGATCTTTGGTATTTTCGGGATTATATGTGCCGAATTTTGGGCCGTGCGCCCCGGCGTGACGAGCGCAACGGTCGCGCGCATCGCCTCGATCGATCTGTGGTACGGAATCCTGGCCGCCGCGGTCATCGCAGTCGGCTTTTGTCGAGCTATATTTGCCGCCAAGGGCTGGGCGTACTACTCCCATAACGCTTTTTTCTGGGCCAAGATCTTGAGTTTCGCAGTCATTGGAATACTGTCTGTGCCCCCGACCGTTAAGTATATTCGCTGGCGAAAATCAGGTACCGTGCCCGGCGACCCGGATATACAGGGAGTGCGGCGATATTTGCACGCCGAGCTGGCGCTGTTCGTGTTTCTGCCTATTTTCGCCGCAGCCATGGCGCGAGGTTACGGAGAATTCTAGTTTTGCGTCAGGCGCTGCCGATATCGGGGAACCCGCCAGCCTTCCCCAAGTTCAAAGCCTCAGTCGCGAGTTCCGGAGTCTTTAGACGATTTCGCGGTTTGGCTCGCCCGCAGTTTCGGAGTTTGGTCAAAAAGGATTAGGCATGAATCAGAAAGCTGCCCCGCCGCTCAACGAGCAGAACGCGAGGTATCAGCCCGCCACCGCCATTCGAGAATCGCTTCCCGTGGCCGCAGCGGCGGATCCGCAGATGAGAGCCGCGCGCGAGACGGTGGTGGCGAGTTCAGCCTGGATTCGTCCGCTTCAGCAGGAAATGGCGCGTGTGATTGTGGGACAAAAACACCTGCTCGATAGATTGTTGGTTGCCCTGCTTACCAACGGGCACGTTCTGCTGGAAGGTGTGCCTGGCTTGGCGAAGACGCTGGCACTCAAGACCCTGGCCAGTTGTATCGCCCTGAATTTCAAGCGGCTGCAATTCACACCCGACATGCTTCCGGCTGACATCGTGGGAACGATGATCTACAACCCACAGGATGGAGCGTTCAGGACCAAGCACGGGCCGATTTTCAGCAATCTCATCCTCGCTGACGAAATCAATCGAGCGCCGGCGAAAGTACAAAGTGCGCTGCTGGAAGCGATGCAGGAACGCCAGGTAACGATCGGCGATGAAACCTATCTGCTGCCCACGCCATTCCTGGTGCTTGCCACCCAGAATCCCTTGGAACAGGAGGGAACCTATCCGCTGCCCGAGGCGCAAATCGACCGATTCATGATGAAGGTGATCGTCACCTACCCAAATCGCACCGACGAGCGCGCCATTCTGGATTCCATGGCGACCACCGAAGCCATGCTCGTTCCCCGAGCTGTGGTGAGCGCCGCACAAATCCTCGAGGCGCGCCACGTCGTCAACACACTGTACGTCGATGACAAGATACGCGATTACATCGTTGATCTGGTGCTTGCAACCCGTCCCCCGATCGCGGCGTCCTTGAATTTGAACGGCTACATCCAGAATGGCGCCTCGCCGCGCGCGACGATTGCGTTGACCTTGGGCGCTCGGGCCATGGCTTTCTTAAGTGGCCGTCACTTCGTAATCCCGCAGGACGTCAAATCGATTGCACTTGACGTGCTTCGCCACCGCGTCTCGGTTACGTACGAGGCGGAGGCGGAAAATATCTCCTCCGAGAATGTCGTGGAGAAAATTCTCGATGCGTTGCCGGTGCCTTGATGATGCGAGATACCGCCAACTCGAACAAGGCCATTATGAGCAGCATGCGGCAGCTGGAGATTCGCACGCGCCGCATGGTCAATGACAGTCTCGCCGGTGCATATCATTCGGTATTCAAAGGCCGCGGAATGGACTTCGATGAGGTGCGTGAGTACACCCCCGGCGACGAGGTCCGCACCATCGATTGGAATGTCACCGCCCGGGCGGGCCGGCCTTTTGTGAAGAAATTTACCGAAGAGCGTGAGCTCACCATCTTTTTGCTCGTGGACATCAGCGCTTCCGGAAATTTCGGATCCGGCTTGGCCAGTAAACGCGATCTTGCCGCCGAACTTGCCAGTGTCTTGGCATTCTCCGCGATTCGCAACAGCGACAAAGTGGGTTTATTGCTCTACACCGACCGAGTCGAGCGCTACCTGCCGCCGAAGAAGGGGCGACGTCATGTACTGCGAGTGGTCAGGGATATCCTCTATCACATACCTCAGGCTACCGGCACCGATGCGGTCAAGGCGCTCGATGTCGCAAATCGACTTCTGCACCGGCGGGCGATTGTATTTCTCATTTCGGATTTCGAGACGAGCGCAGAGCCCACAGCTGCTCGCGCCGAATTGCGCCGCGCCATGCGCCGCACCAATCGCCGTCACGATTTGGTTGCCGTGCACGTCGAGGATCCTCGCGAGAAGGAACTTCCGGATGTGGGTATCGTCGCGCTGGAGGATGCGGAAAGCGGCGAGGTGATCGAACTCGATACCGCAAGCCGCGCAATCCGAAAGCGTTTCAAAGAACTGTCCTCGGAGAGAAGTCGTCGACTGGTGAGCGACTTTCGCTCGGAAGGCATCGACACATTGCAGTTGCAGACCGACGCACCCTACATGCCGGCTTTGCAACGGTTTTTCAAAACTCGAGAGCGCCGACGCAGATGAGCGGACACCTTTCCGGCATGCGCGCCGCGGCGGTGGCCGGCCTGATTGGCGCATTCCTCGGCACTGGCCTTTGGGCTGCGCCTGCGCCCGTGGCAGGCTCCGACGTGTCCGCGGCGTCGGCCGCCGGTGCCGTGGTTTCCAGCCCTGAAGAGGATATTCGCGACATACGTGGGCCAAAATCCGTCTTGCCCGCCTCGGTATTACCGGCCGTCATGGCGGCAGTCGCGATCCTCGCCCTGCTTGTCTATGGCTTCTGGCGTTGGCGACGCAACCGGCCTGTGCGCATCCTATTGCCATACGAGATCGCTCTGCGGCGGCTGGAGGACCTCGGCACTCTCATGCAGCCAGAGAGCGCACGGGAGTTTTCCACTGCGGTGTCAGACATCGTGCGCGGCTACATCGAACAACGTTTCGCAATCGGCGTCACCCGACGAACTACCGAGGAGTTTCTGCGCGATCTGCTTGAAACGGCGAATGCATCCCTTGCCCGTCATCAGCCGCTGCTCGGAGAGTTCCTGCATCAGTGCGATTTCGTCAAATTCGCGGCGATGTCCCTCAACGTGCAGAATATGGAATCACTGCGCCAAAGCGCTCGCGTTTTCATATTAGCTACGGCGGGGACCGAAGAAGCGTCCCCGGCTCAGGAGGCTCATGACGCGCTTCCTACAGCCTGAATGGTTTTGGCTGCTGGCGCTGCTGCCGATTGTGATGCTGTGGCGTGGGCGGCGCGGTCCTGTCGCCGCCATCGAATATTCCGATGTCAGCCTGGCACGCGAGGTTGCGCGCGGCAGCCGCAATCGAGTAGGGCGTTTGCTATGGGTGTTGCCGGTTCTCGCCTGCGCTTTGATGATAGCCGGACTCGCTCGTCCTCAACGGGCCCATAGCCGAACTGAGGTCACTGCGAACGGCATCGATATCGTGCTGGGGCTGGATGTTTCCGGATCGATGCAGGCGTTGGATTTCATGGTTGATCACCAGCGAGTCAACCGCATCGAAGTGGTCAAATCCGTGGTTTCAAAATTTATCGATGAGCGACCCGACGATCGCATCGGTCTGATTGCCTTTGCGGGCGCTCCTTACTTGGTCAGCCCCATCACGCTCGATCACGATTGGCTGCAGCAAAATTTGGAGCGCGTCAGCATCGGCGCCGCCGATGATGGCACGGCAATTGGTTCGGCAATCGCTGCCTGTGTCAATCGCCTGCGCTTGACGCCGGCGAAATCAAAGGTGGTGATTCTGCTCACGGATGGGGTCAATAACACCGGCAAGATCTCGCCGCTCGCCGCCGCCGAAGCCGCCAAGGCCATGGGCGTAAAAATCTATACCATCGGAGTGGGCGTGCGTGGCTATGCGCCTATTCCGATAAGAGACGCAGCGGGAAACACTCAGCTGATCAGGGCCAAAGTGGATGTGGACGAAAAAACCCTGCAGGCGGTGGCCGACGAGACCGACGGAAAGTTTTACCGTGCGACCGATACCGATTCCTTGCAGAAGATCTACGAGCAGATCAATCGCTTCGAGAAAACCGCGCAAACGGTGCAAAAGTTCGAGCGTACCGAAGAGCTGTATCCTTGGGCGATCATACCGTCACTGGCGATTCTTGGACTGAGTCTGACCTTGCAGCAAACGTGGGCGAGGAGGCTGCCGTGAGATTCAGCAGCCCATGGTGGTTGCCGGCGGGACTCCTTGCGGCTGTGGCAATTGTCTGGCTGTGGCGCCTTTATGACGCCCGCCAAGACGCTGCGCTCACGAAGTTCGTGTCGGCGCACCTGCGCCGTCAATTGACGCGGTCCATATCGCGCGGCAAACGAAACGCGCAGCGTGGCTTGTTCCTTGCGGCGGTGATCTGCCTGTTCGTTGCACTGGCAGGGCCGCTCGTGGGATTTCGATGGGAAGAGCTCAGGCGCCGGGGAAACGAAATCATTTTTGCGATCGACACCTCGCGCAGCATGTCGACACCGGATGTCAGGCCAAATCGGTTGGCGCGGGCGAAGCTCGCGATCGATGATTTTGCAAAGCAACTGGACGGCGACGCGGTTGGAATCGTGGCATTCGCGGGGACCGCCTTCTTGGCGTGTCCCATTACGCTGGACTATGGCGCGTTTCGCGAATCCTTGGGTGCGATCGACACCAACACGATCCCGCGCGGCGGCACGAATATCTCAAGCGCCATCCAGGCTGCACAGATTGCGCTGCGCCGGCGGCCCGCCGGCGATAAAATATTGATTCTTGTAACCGATGGCGAGGACCTTGAGGGTAGCGCTGTGGAGACTGCTCGAGGGGCGGCACAGTCCGATGGACTCAAGATCTACACGGTGGGCGTGGGAACCGCGGCCGGCGATTTGATTCCAGTCGCGCAAGATCACGGAGGTGGTTTCGTCAAGGACGAGACCGGGGCATTCGTCAGGTCGAGGCTGGACGAACCGGCCCTGAAAGCCATTGCAGCCGCCACTGGCGGATTCTATGTGCCTCTGGGGACGCAGGGAGAGGGTTTGGAATTTGTGTTCAAGACCGTTCTCGGATCAATCGCGAAACACGATCTTGCATCTCGGCAGCGGAAAATATACACCGAACGATATCAATGGCCCCTGGCTGCGTCTGTCGGAATGTTGCTTACCAGTCTTCTCATCGGGACGCGCCGGCGGGATGGCGCACGAGGCTCGGCAACTTCCAAGGCGGCGGTCATGTCCGCACTCATTTCAATGATGGCTTGGCACGTCCAACCTGCGCGAGCCGCGGGCGAGGACCCGCCAGCCGCACAAGGCGCACTCGTGCCCGACTCGAATCGGCCGGTACTGGAATATAATGCCGGTACTGCAGCGTACAGAGCCGCTCAGTTCCCGCAAGCTGCGCAATCGTTCCAGCAATCCATCAGCCACGCGCCGTCGAGCGATTTGAAGCGATTGGTCGTACAAGAAGACGCCTACTTCAATCTCGGCAATGCCCTGTATCGCGCCGGACAGAAGACCGAGCAGTCTTCCCCTCAGGAAACTTTGCAAAAGTGGAACGATGCGGTGAAGGCCTACGAGACCGAACTGCAGTTGCGCGCCGATGATGCGGACAGCAAGTTCAATCGAGATCTGGTGAAGCGCAAAATCGATGCGCTCAAGCAGCAGCAGAATAACAACCAAAATCCACAGCAGAACAAGGGCCCCGGGCAGGGGGACTCTCCGCCCAAAGGGGACTCTCCGCCAAAGGGGGGCCCTCCGCCAAAAGGCGACTCTCCGCCCAAAGGGGACTCTCCGCCAAAGGGGGGCCCTCCGCCAAAAGGCGACCCTCCGCCCAAAGGGGACCAGCCCCCGAAGAGTGCCGGCCAACCGCCCGCTGCGCCCAAGGCCGGCGAGCCTCAGGGTTCAGATGATGACAAACGGGCAGCCGACAATCAGCGCGTTCCCGGTCAGATGACTCAGGAAGAAGCGCGCGAACTGCTCGATTCGGTGAAGGGAGACGAGCATCGTTCTCTCGGAGTTCCTGTGGCGCAACGCACCGCCGTTCAGCCGCCGGACAAACCATTCAAGAATTGGTGATGAGCAAGAATCGCACTCAAGGGGGGTGGCTGATCGCTCTTGTCGGCGTGTTGCTCGTGTCAGCGGCGCCGGCCATCGCTGATGACCCACTGGTGTATGCCACCATCCAGCCGGCGCAAATCACGCTGGGCGAGTCGGCGCGCTTTACGATTACCAATTTAGGCGATGGCGCCGCCCCCATCACCATGCCGGTAGTGTCGGGCTTGCAATTCGAGATCGTCGCCCATACCCACCAAATCGAATTAATTAACGGGACAACGCTTCCCTCCTCATCGATCGTGGTGCGCGTAACGCCGCAAATGGCCGGAATTTTCAGCATCCCGGGTGTCACGCCGAAATCACCGCCCCTCGTATTGCAAGTCAACGCACCCCCCGGCAGCGCAGGAGCGCCGCGACCCAGCAAGTCCCCGGCACCGATCCCTCCACCCATCCTTGCCGGCGGATCCATACCCAAGGGGGTTCATTTGACCGAAGACGGCTCCGCCTATGTGCGCCTCGGCGTCCCGAAGCGCGAGGTATATGTCGGCGAAATTGTCCCGGTCGAAATTGAAGTGGGGATGCGCTCCGGATTCGTCACTCAGTTCAACGGCCCGCCGAAACTGACAGGCGATGACTTCACGCTCAACAATAGTCTCTTGCGCGAACCTGAGCGCAGCGAAAGAGTGATTGACGGTCAGGCCTTTGTACTGCTCACCTGGCACAGCGCTTTTTCGGTGGTGAAGCCCGGCAGTTTCCCGCTCTCGGCTGAGGTGCCGCTCAGGGTGAAGATTAGGACTCAACCGCGGCAAGAGTCCGCCCTCGACGATAAGTTTGGCGATCCATTCTGGCAAAATATCTTCGGTCCGAGCGTGCGCAAGGACATCAACGTCGAAAGCCCATCGCAGGAATTGAAGGTCTTGGAGCTTCCCGCAGAGGGACGTCCCGCTGATTTTCACGGAGCGATCGGCACATTCGCGATCGAGAGTGATGTTTCACCGGTCAAGGCGGACGCCGGTGATCCGTTGACCTTGACGATGCGGGTGGTGGGTTCCGGCAACTTTGATCGGGTGGACAGTACGATGCTCGATCATGTCGAGCAGTGGAAGACCTACCCGCCGAAATCGACATTCAAAGCCAATGACCCGATGGGGCACAAAGGCGAGAAAGTATTCGAACAGCCCCTCATCGCTTCGAAGCCGGGAGCGCAAACTCTTCCCGCGCTCAGCTTCAGTTATTTCGATCCCAACACCAGGCGCTACCAAACAGCTCACACCTCACCGCTCAGCGTAACGATTTCGCCGTCCTTGGCCGACAGTACGCTGGCGGCCCCACAGCTCGCCGCAAGCGCTGTTTCAGCAGCGGCAAATAAACTGGCAGATGGACTCAAACCTGATCACGCCGCTGCGGAGTCATTTGTGAGTTCGCTGACCCCTCCGTACTTGCAGTCGCGCTTTCTGGCAATTCCGTCACTTCTGGCATTGGCGTTTGCCGGAGGCTGGGCGGGGGTTCGACGACGCAGCCATCCCGCCGAGCGCGTCTTCGCACGCAACCGTACGGCATCAAAGATGAACCAGCGTCTGCTTGCCCAAATGGAAGCCGCAGCTCGTGATGGGAATCCCGCGGTGTTTTTTATTGCTGCACGCGCCGCTCTACAACAGTCTCTTGCCGCGCGCTGGCAGCTGGCGCCGGATGAAGTCACGGCGGCCGAAGTGCAAGCCCGCTTGAGCGGCGATGATGACATCCAGCAGGTGTTTGCCCTTGCGGACGAATCCAAATACTCGGGTCGTGATCTCAATTCCACCGATTTTGCGCGATGGATGCGCGCAGTGCGTCAGCGGTTAGCGGCCGAGCAAGCCCGATGAAAAATTGTGCGCAATTGGCGGCCTTGGCTGCTGTGAGCCTCGCTCTGATCGCGGCGCCGGTTCATGCGGAGCCCGCGCCGGGGTTTTCCGCCGCAGGTCTATACAACCTAGCGAACGCCTACGCACGCCAAGGCAAGCCGGGCATGGCCGTTCTGAACTACGAGCGCGCGAGCTTGCTATCACCGAATGACCCTGACATCGACGCCAATTTAAGCTACGTTCGCGCGGCTGTGCATTTGCCCGCACCATCGAGAAGCACATTCGATCGCATGGTGCGAATCGCCAGCCCCTATGCTCTATCGTGGATCGGCGTCATTGGACTGGTGATCGTGGGTGTCAGCGTGCTCGCGGCACAACTAGCGTCCCGGCGTCGCTGGTTTCATCGTCTGGGTATGCTGTTCGGAATCTCCATGCTCAGCTTACCCTTGGCGAATGGCATCGCCTTGTGGCCGATACTGCAAGAAGGGGTTGTGATTACCGGGGCCACTCCGGTGCGTGTATCGCCCGTTCCCATGGGAGATCCACTGTTTGTGCTGCCAGAGGCGGAGACCGTAAAGATTGCCGTGGAGCACGAAGGCTTTTTGCTCATTCAGACCGGTGCCGGCCGCACCGGTTGGGCATCGCGCTCAAATGTCGCACCTGTCGTGCCACGAAAGTAATTGCGCGTAAGCCATTGATCGGATTTGGAGGGCTCGCCCATTGCGTCCGTAACGCGCCGAGCAACTGTACGCCTGGGTACGGCACCGCACAGACGGGCGACGTGTAAGAGTTACAGTGGGCTCGCAAATCCCGCGATGCTGGGAGAGATTCATGGCCGACGTGTATGTTTACCGGTTCACCGGTTGGGAAGGGCTGACGCCAGATGTCAAAAGGCGGCGCGCCACGCTTAAAACAATCAGGGAAATCGGCGATCCCATTATGGAGTCGCAAATCGTCGTGGATGATGCCGAGCTGGATTCCGACGGCTTCTTCTGCGGCAGCGTTGCCAATGACCCGGATCCCACGGAGGATCTGGCAAATGAGATTAGCTCGCTCCATCGGCGGGCCGACGCGCGTGATTGCGAAGCGTTGAAATTGGACGAAGCCTCCGGGGGCGCGCAAAAGTACATGCTTCAATTGGAAAGCCGCGAACTGCGCAAGCAAGCGCAAAAGCTGCAGCGACAGCAGAAGCAGCAAAGGCAGTCCGAGCTCACGGCCGCAGCATCCGGCGATCTCAGCGCTACGCTGGACTTCGCGCAGCTTGGCGGTAGCACAACCGCCGGTTAGAGACTACGGTTCCGCGCGCCGCTACACTCCGTCAATGCGGTCGCGTAGCTCTGTGCACGCCCGTATGAAGCGGAAGCTTCGTGGACGAGTCATCGGATTTTCGCAAGGGACCGCGGCCGTCTTTGGGGTTGGTAATGCCGTCTTCCTTCAGATTCTTGGGCGGCGTCGTGCTCGATGAGCCAGTTGCTTTGTCCGGCATGGTATTTCTCCGAAGCCTTGTCTATAGGATAAGACCGTTGCGCAGTGCGTACGCGGTCATGTCTGCGTTGCTCGTGAAATTCATCTTTTCCAAAATGCGAGTTCGGTATGTGCTTACCGTTTTGACGCTCAGGCTCAGTTCTTCGGCAATTTTCCCGACGCCGGCTCCCGCCGCCAATTTGCCGAATATCTGAAATTCTCTGGCGGATAGCTGCTCATGCAGAGGCTGGTTTTGATCGCGTGAAGATTCAAGGTCTGCCGCCATCGATTCCGCAAGCGACGCGCTGACGTATCGGCGCCCCACGAGTACCGTGCGCACGGCTTTCAAAAGCTCCTCGGGCGAACCGCCTTTGGAAAGATAGCCGCTGGCGCCGGCTCGAAGGACGCTTCGCGCGTATTGCGCCTCCGGCAGGCCGCTCATAATTAATACGCGCACTTTTGGAAATCCAGTGGTCACGTGCTTCAAAATATCCAATCCGCTGCGGTCGGGCATATGGATGTCCATCAGCAGCAAGTCCCAATCGTGACGGCGTAGCTGGTCCAAGGTTTCGTTGCCGCTTGCGGTTTCGCCAATGGCAGTGATGCCGGCCTCGGCCTCCAGGAACTGCCTGTAACCCGCCCTGACTACGGCGTGATCATCGGCAATGAGTACCCGCGACATGTTGAATCCCTCTTATGGGGAAATCCCTTGTAGTGCGCGTGTTATCACCTAAGGTGTTTGCAAGGCGCAAGGCCGAACTTCCTAAACGGCCGTCGGGAACGTCCTACACGCGAATTGCATCCCCCTACGACCGTCTTGCTCAACGGTGTAAAGTCAGAAAGCGTGGAAAAGCGCCGAGCACCGTGACAGAACCCACAACCAAAATAACCAGCACTGCCTCTGACGCCAAAGCTGCCCATTTGGGCTTCATGCCGCAGCTGGGGCTGGTGATTCGTGCGATCTTCAGCTCACCGGTCGGCAAGACGCTGACGGTTTTAATGGTGGTCATCCTTTTGGTCATCATTGTCACGGCCTATGGGCAGATTCGCCTCAACCGATGGAATAAGCCATTCTACGACGCTCTGTCGCGCCGCGACTTGCGGGATTTTCTCTTTCAGCTCGGCGTGTTCTTCGTCATCGCGGGAATACTGCTTGTACTCAACGTGACGCAGCGCTGGCTCGTCGAGACCCTGCAAGTCAAGTTGCGCGAAGGCTTGGTTCGCAGTCTTCTTAAGGATTGGCTGTTTCCGCGCCGCGCCTTCTGGCTTGCCAATGCAGGATCGATCGGCGTCAATCCGGATCAGCGCATTCACGAGGATGCGCGGAAACTGTGCGAGTTGTCGGCCGATCTGGGCGTCGGGCTCGTGCAGGCCTCAATTTTGTTTGGCGTGTTTGCCGGCGTGCTGTGGGGTTTGTCGACCGACTTCTCTTTGCGTTTCGGCGACCGGGACTATCCGATTCCCGGCTTCATGCTGTGGGCCGCCATTGCTTACGCAACCGGTGGCTCGCTCTTGAGCTACTGGGTGGGGCGAGGGCTCATCAATCGCAACGCAGAGCGATACGCGACTGAGGCCAACCTGCGATTTTCGCTGGTGCGCGTCAACGAGCACGTCGATGACATTTCCTTGGCGCAGGGCGAACCAGACGAGAGGCGCCGGATTGAGCGACATCTTGGCGACGTGCTGCGCGCGACACGGCGCATCGTGTGGGGTCACACCAATCTAACCTGGGTCACGTCGGGGTTCGGCTGGGTCACGCTCGTTGCGCCGATATTGGTTGCGGTGCCGCTGTATTTCACGGGAAAGGTTTCGTTCGGCGGACTGATGATGGCGGCGGGTGCTTTTACCCAGGCACAATCATCGTTGCGCTGGTTCATCGACAACTTCAGTGTCATTGCCGACTGGCGAGCGACGCTGCTTCGAGTGGCGAGTTTTCGTCATGCAGTCATCAGCACCCACGAACCCCGAGGTTTTGAGAGCCGCATCGCCTATGCGGAAGGAGATCCGGGGACGATAAAAATCGATGACCTCGAAAGCGTGTCTTCCGCCCACGCCGACATGCTCAGGGAATCGAGCGTGGTCTTCACGGCCGGCGCACGCGTCCTCATCTTAGGCGCGCCGGGAACGGGCAAAACTCAGCTTTTCCGCGCGTTGGCAGGCTTGTGGCCGTGGGGCACTGGGCGCATTACCCGTCCGCGAGGCGAGCAGATATTTTACTTGCCGCGCGGCACGCCGTATCTGCCTCGCGGGAGTTTGCGCGAGGTCCTCGCCTATCC
>Ga0182024_10015897_pt1 | contig 14341 bp, 15 predicted proteins | sample P32metaG_FD_120480 | JGI IMG/M metagenome (GOLD analysis project Ga0182024, IMG submission 120480) | Permafrost microbial communities from Stordalen Mire, Sweden - P3-2 metaG (Illumina Assembly) | ecosystem: Environmental > Terrestrial > Soil > Wetlands > Permafrost | place: Sweden: Stordalen... | reverse complement strand
TCGGCCGAGCTCATCTCTCCGTCAGAGCCCTACATGAGCGGCATGTCGCAGCTGGTGCGGGCGGCGGCCAACAACGCCCAAAAAATCGGCGGGCGCCTCGATACTGAGATTTAGGACGAAGCCCGAGGCGGGGGCTGACCCACCCCACACGGTGCCCAAGGCCAGCAAGGTACATGGCGACGTTGGACTCAGCGCCCCCGGCTCGGAGCAGCATCGTGGTCGCAAACTCAAGGGGCGCCGGCTGTTCGGGTGTGACCATGACCATGGTCTCACCGATGCACAGTGCTTCGGGCCCAAGAGTCGGAGGGCCTGCCCGGGGCTGTTGCATTACGGTTTCAGCCTCCCAGAGTCACCGGTCGAGCGCGGCCAGCTCTCGTAGATGTGCGACCGCCCGCAGCGTTGACCAGCTCGTCAGCCAGAGCGGTTGCTTCGGAGGTGGTAGCGAGGCGCCCTGTGCGGCCAATGCCGCTGATCGCCACGCGTCCGCGGCCAGGCAAAGCCACGGCTTTGACGGGCTCTTGGCCTCGGACAATGCCGGCGATGGAACCGGCGTCAAAGCAGTCGCCCGCACCTGTTGCGTCAAGCGGTTCGAGGGGTGTGGTCGGCACATGGACGACCTGATCGTCGTAGCACGCCACGGCCGGGCTCCCCCCAGCTTGAGCACGACGCCACAACCGAGCCCCCTAAGCGCGCTCAGCGTCGTCCGGTGCGGGGTCGCCGTCGGGTCAACGGGATCCCGCTGACCCGGCCCGGGGCTGCTCGCGTGAGGTGAGCGCACGGCGATGGCAACGGCCGCCACCTCATTGGGGAGGAACCAGTCCAGGCGGCCCAAGACCGTCACGAGGCTATTGTCCCGATCCTCGGTCGGGTCCCAACCGCGATCGAGCGAGGTGGTCGCGCCCGCCCGCGAGGCATCGGCGAGCATTGACGCTAGACCAACCTGCAGGCCGCGTTGGAGGAAGTAAGAACTCACTTGGACGTGATCGAACGCACTCAGGTCGACGCCTTTGAGGCCGTCGACCGAGAGGACGGCCACGGTGCCCGGGTAAGTGAGCATGGCCCGATCGCCGTGCCGCTCAAGGACGACGGTGACCCGGTGCGACCGTTCTGAGAGCGACGTACGTCACTTGTGTCGACCCCAAGGCGCCCGAGCTCTGTCAAGAAGAAGTCGCCCAGGAAAGCGTCCCCGATTACCCCGACAAAAGCTACCTCGAGCCCAAGGGCGGCGGCGGCCGCGGCGGTGATGGCGCCTGAACTCCCAAGCACTAGGCGGGCATCGTCAGCCAGTCGTTCAGCTTGGCCCCAATCGATCGCGACTGAGCCACATTGCGCGATCACGTCTACAGCGGTTTCGCCCAGAACGAGCACTAGGCCCTGCGTCATCGACCCTCCGAGCGGACCGGGACCGGTCGCCTCCTCACCAAACGCGCCGCTCACGGCAGCGACCGGGCCCGTTGGCCAGCCAAGGCTCCCGCATCGGAACCTGCCGTCACCGCGGGCCCAAGCAACGCGAGGCGTAAGTGCTCTCCAATTTGCCCGCTCAATTAATTCCCCAAAACGATCACGTCGGCCTCGCTGCAACCATCAAGCCAGTACGACTTGTAGCCCGGCTTCCTCCAGCTGTGCAATGGAGCGTGAGTCTGCCTGGTCATCGGTAATTAGCAGGTCCGCGAAATTCAGGGGACAGATCTCGACGAAGGCGATGTGGCCGATCTTTGAGCTATCCGCAACCACGATCGTGCGGCTCGCTCGCTTTACGAGCGCCGCGTTTGCAAGCGCCTCAGTTTCCTGATGCGTCGTCAGCCCGGCTTCGACGTCGATCCCATCTACTCCCACAAACGCCAGGTCGAGGTGGTAGCCCGCCAACGTGTTCTCGGCAATGGGGCCGGACAGCTCGAATGAGGCTGCGCGGCAAACTCCCCCGGTCAAGACGAGGCGAATGTTCCGGTGCCTGGCAAGCTCCATACCGACGTTTAACGCGTTGGTGACGACAGTCAGGTTGGGGAGCGGGGCGATTGCCCTCGCCACCGCCATTGTGGTCGTGCCCCCAGTGACGCCAACAACGGCACCCTCCCCAACCATGGATGCGGCCACAGCCGCGATCCGCTGCTTCTCTATCACGCGGGTTGCGCGCCTGTGGCTAAACGGGACCTCGAGGCTCGCGTCCGTCCTTGAGGCTCGCCCATGCGAACGGGCGATGAGGCCTTGGCTCGCCAAGTGCGCGAAGTCTCGCCGGATCGTCGCCGTCGACACAGCCAGCATCGCGGCAACCTCTTCGACACCCACGATCACGTTGTCGTCGACAATCTTGAGGATGGACCGCAAACGGTCTACGCGCGTTTCCAACGGCTTTGACCCGCTGGTCACCCTCGCATCCCTTCCGGCTCCACTTGGCCGCCCTCCCTATCACCGGCTTCCCGAGGCTCTACGCCGCAAACCAGCTTAGCGCACGACATGGGTCGAAGTGTGCAGGTGTCGTGCATGATGGTCCAGGGAGCGTCGCTGCCGCAAGCCGGGGCGCCTAAGGGCGTCCCGACTTGCCCGCCCCCGGGCCGGACCGCCCCTCTCGGTCGCACACATAAGCCCCTTTACCTGGGCATAGCTGCCGGGAAGCGCTGCGCTCAAAGTACTGGGTGACCGGGAGTCGGGCCCTTTGATACGTCGACATTGTTGTCTGACCGCCCAACTGTTGCTTGAAATGTGCGCAGTGGACGCCCAAGATGTGATCATTGCCTTGACACAGTGTCCACGCGGTGTTATTGATGATGCCCAATGACTAGCCACTACGCGCAGGAACTGCGCACCCAACCCTCCATTTGGCGCCAAGCGGCTGGTCTGGCCGCGAGTTCTTCTCTCCTACTGCCTTCGCATGGCGTCCGTCTGGTGGTCGGAGGGTGTGGGACCTCTTACTACGTCGCCAGTGCGTTCGCAGTACTCCGGGAACAATCCGGGCACGGCGAGACGGATGCCGTTGTGGCCGCCACAGGCACGAGCCTGCGTGAATATCCGGCTGCTTTGGCTCTATCGCGATCGGGTACCACAACCGACGTCGTCAGCTGGCTTCAGGGCCACAACCCCGGAACTGAACGATTCGCGATCGTCGGTACCCCCCATACGCCAGTGGCTGAATTGGTAAAGGAGCCCTTGCTGCTCACCTTCGCGGACGAGAAGTCCATAGTGCAGACGCGATTTGCTACCGCCACCCTCGCATTGCTCCGAGCATCCCTCGGCGAAGACATCGCCCCACTCGCTGACGGGGCCGAGTCCGTCCTTGAGCAGGGTGCGCCGTTCCCGCCTGGACGCTTCCGGCAATTTATCTTTCTCGGGGAGGGGTTCGCCGCAGCGCTGGCCGAAGAGGCGGCCCTGAAGATGCGAGAAACCGCCGGAGTATGGGCAGAAGGCTACTTGGCGTCTCAATATCTCCATGGGCCCATTGGCGCAGCCACCTCCTCGACCGTGGTGTGGGCTCTCGGGCCGATGGACCCGCACACAGCCGACCGTATCCGCCAAACGGACGCAGAACTGTGGGTCACCGCGTCCGACCCACAAGTCGAACTAGTACGCGTGCACCTCCAAGCCGAGGTGGAGGCCGCTGACCGTGGGCGCGACATTGACCAGCCTCCTTACCTGGCCCGCTCGGTCATCCTGACTGACCTGGAACGCCGACCATTCCGGGACCTCTCGGCTCCCGCACAACCATGACCCATCGTCTCTCACACTGTCGTGTTGTAACTATTGAGAAAGGTTATCTCCTATGACGCTAATGATCTCCAATGCCAAAAGGATGAAGCCGTGCGCCCTTGCCGGCATCACGTGCCTTCTTGCCGTCTCAGCGGCCAGCACGTCCGCTTATGCGAGCTCTAACTCGCCCGAGGGCGCTACGACCGACGCAACGATCAATGTCCTCATGCCCGACCCTCCGCCGCCGAACCTCGCCGCCTTCACCGCTAAGACGGGTATCAAGGTCAACTGGGAGAATGTTGATTTCGACAGCATGGAGACCAAGATCGTCGCGGCATCAACTGCGAACACATACTTCGCCGACGCCACAGACGTGGACTGGTCGGTAGCCGGGGAGTACGCCAAGCTCAAGTGGTTTTACCCCATAGAGCAATACCTGAACGTACAATCCATGATGCCCGACGTGGCGCAACTAGCCGCGTTCAAGGTGGGGTCCGTCTACGAGGCGGTCCCTTATGACTCCTCGTTCGGCGTGACGACCATCAACACGGTGATGTTCAAAAAGGCGGGGATCACATCCATCCCGACCACGATCGCGGAGTACACCGAGGACCTTCAGGCACTAAAAGCCAAAGGAGTGGTCAAGTACCCGCTTAACATCCCATTTGCCGCTGGCGAGTGGCTATCAACCTACTGGTACGAGCTCTCGTACGCGTACGGAGGGCACGTCCTCAGCACGAGCGGCAAGCCACTGTTCACGAACCCCAGCTCCCCTGGCTACAAAGCCGCAGCGTGGATGGTCAACGCTATGAAGACCGGCTTAGTTGCGCCGGGTGAGATCGACGAGACCGGCCCATTGGCTTTCCACGACCTGGTCGCAAAGGGCCTTGTTGCAACCACCTTCCAGGACAACGCCGGTCACGTTGGGACCCTCTACGACAACCCGTCGGCGTCAACTGTCGTCGGACAAATTGAGTACATCCGTGTGCCTGGACTCAACGGCCCAGTAGCGGGCCTGGACGACCCGGACGGCATCGGCATCCCCCGCACGGCTAAGAACCCCAAGGCCGCCGCCGCTCTCATCGCCTGGCTTACTTCCGAACCGAGCCAAGCTACCTTTGCCGGACTGAACGGCGCAGCCAACGCATGGTCGGCGGGGATGCCCAACCGCTCATCTGTACTTGAGCAACTGGCTGCTAAGGGCTTGGCCGGTGGCCGTTTTCTCCTCGCAGCACTCAAGGCGTCACAGCCGGCGTTCTCGCCAGCACCGCCTGTCGCGTACCCGCAGTTCTCGGAGGCTGTCTATACAAATCTGCACGAAGCTGCCGCCGGTACAGAGAGCGTCGCGGGCGCCATGAACGCCATCGCGTCGGTCGCTAACCAAATCGCCTCTGAGGGTGATTGAGCGAGGTTTGCCCCCCTCCGAGCAGCCAACTCGCCAAAAACGTGACCGTTACTAATCACGAAGGGCTTGGCTCCGCCTCTCCCGCACAGCGGGAGAGGCGGAACCTTAGGTCCCCCGGGGTATCCAGGAGACGTCGTAGAAGTGATCACGTCGGCTATTTACTCGTCGCGCCTCTTTTTGTCCTCGTCGTTGGCTTAGTAATAGTGCCGGCCGCGTTCACCCTTGGCGAGTCCTTCTTCAACGTCAACGAACTCAACCCACCGGTTCGCTTTAGTGGCCTCAGCAATTTTCGACAGCTTGTCGAAAACAGTGTCGTCCGGATGGCCACTGTAAACACGGCAGTCTATGTTGTCGTCGGGGTAACTCTCGCGACCCTCCTCGGGATCCTGATGGCAGTCCTCCTCCAACGGCGGTTTCGTGGCCGCTCTGTGGTGATCGCCCTGCTGATCCTGCCGTGGGCCTTGCCGGGTGTCATAGAAGGGATTGTTTGGGAGGGTATTTACGACCCCAATGTCGGTCTTCTCAATAGCGTCTTGACGTCATTACACCTGATCCACCACTATCAGACATGGCTGGGTGAGAACCGCTTCGTCACTATTGCCTTGATTGAGCTGGTACAGGTCTGGCAGATCGCCCCCCTGTCAGCTCTGTTGATACTGACCGCCCTCCAGGTCATCCCTGATGAGCTTTACCAAGTGGGCCGGCTCGACGGCTGCTCGTCATGGTCCTCGTTCCGACGCATCACTTTGCCGCTGGCCCGAGGCGGCATCGCCATAGCAATGGCTCAGGCAGTCATCGCGACTCTGAACGTCTTTGATATACCATACGTGCTCAATGGGACGGCGCCGACGGCGGCACCACTGACAATGGAAACTTATCTAGTAAGTTTCCAGGATCTCAACTTTGGCCAAGGGTATGCGCTGTCCCTGTTCGTTACAGTGGTAACTATAAGCATCTCCTTCATCGTCGTTAAGACGGTCTACCGCCAGGTCGAGTACTAATGCGCAGGCGAACGTCTATCCTCCACAAGGTGGGCATTGCCCTGATCCTTTTGTGGACCCTTATCCCGATTTACTGGGCCATCAACTCAAGTTTTCAGACCGAGGCCGAAGAAGGGTCGAGACCGGCCCATTATCTTCCGCTGCCTGTATTTACGCTCAACAACTATGGCCAGCTGCTACGAGGCGGGGACGCCTTTTCACACGAAATCCTCCAGACAATGCTCAATAGTGTCATCGAGAGCGGTTTCGCGACCATAGGAATAGTCCTGGTAGCAACGCTCTCGGGCTACGCCTTCGCGCGGCTGTCCTTTCGTGGGAGGCCTCTGCTGTTCTACACGGTGCTTGCTACGATGGCGATCCCTGTGTACGCCCTCATTATCCCGGTGTACAGGCTCTTTGCTGACATCGGCCTGGTGAACACCTACGCGGGCATAGTTCTCGTCTACATATCTGGGCTCATGCCGCTAGGGACCTGGGTTATGCATCATTACTTCAATAGTCTCCCTGCAAATATCGAAGAAGCTGGCTGCGTTGACGGCGCCAACAGGCTGCAAGTCTTGTGGCACCTTATGCTCCCGCTCTCGCGGCCCGGGATCATCTCCACCGCGATAATGTCGTTCTTGTTCAGCTGGGCTGCCTTCTTTTTCCCACTGGTCTTGTCGACGGGGCTTTCCACGGAGCCTCTCAGCGTTGCTATCCCAGCGTTGCAGACTAGGTACACCGTGCCGTATACGTTGCTCGAGGCGGCCGGCGTGTTGGCGATCGCTATCCCGGCGGTGGTAGTTCTGGCGCTGAACCGCTATATCGTGAGCGGGCTACTTGCAGGCAATGCCAAGTGACCACGGCCGGCAAGCGAGGAAATAGTTCACGCACCGCGGCCCGACACACAAAGTACTGGCAGCGTAACCGAAAGGATAACTCATGACTGACCGAGGATTTGTTCTTGTTGGGGCAGGCAGCACAATGTTCACGCCGGGCCTCCTTACTGACCTGGCCAGGTCCCGGGCGTTTGATGACTACACGGTCCGCCTTGTCGACATCGAGCCTGAGGCTGTCGACACGATGGCCAAAGTCGGTCGGCGGATCGCGGAGAAGTACGGGTCGGGGATGCAGATCGAGGCACATACGGACAGACGCGAGGCCTTCGTCGGGGCTCGGTTCGTCACGACGACGATCGCCGTGGGAGGTGCTAAGGCCTGGCAGGCCGATCTGGAAGTACCTGCTCAGTACGGCATCCGCCAGACCGTGGCGGACAGCGTTGGGCCCGGGGGTGCGCTGCGCGCTCTGCGTCACATTCCTGAGCTGCTAGCCATCGCCCGCGACGTGGTCGATTTAGCGCCTGAGGCATGGTTGGTCAACTACACGAACCCGCTTACCGCGAACGTGAGAGCTATCGTCCGGGAGACCCCGGCACGAGCCATTGGGCTTTGCCACGGCACGATGCACACCAAAGGGGCGCTCGCGTCTGCGTTGGGGATCCCCGACGCAGACGTCAAGGCGGTGTTTGCCGGGCTCAACCACCTGTGCTGGCTCTTGGATATCCGTCGTGGGAGTGAGGATCTTTATCCCCGCCTCCGTGAGGTGGTTGCCGCCCAGGCGGGCCGTGCCGTGGCGGGCCCCTACCACCAGGGGGTACACCAGCCCGTCGTGGCGGAACTGCTCGGGACCTTCGGGCTTTACCCAGCGCCGGGAGATCGCCATGTGTCGGAATTTTTCCCTTGGTACCTCGGCGCCGCCGGGAGTGGAGAGCTGCCCTGGGGGCTGCAGGGTGCCCTAGATAAGACGGAGTCAGCGATGCGCGACAAAGGGGTCATCTGGGAGAAGCTAAGGGCGCAGGCCGCGGGCACCCGCGAGTTGGACCCCTACGACGACCAGGAGGCCGAGCGGCTAGCGGATATAGCGGAGGCGCTTGTCACGGGGCAGGAGATCATCGAGCTCGCTGTCAACGTGCGGAACGACGGGAAGATCCCGAACGTACCTCCCGAAGCAATAGTTGAGGTTCCCGCGGTTATTGGGGGGCGAGGCGTGACCGGGCTCGCCGTAGGCCCTCTCCCGACGGCAATAGCCGCTGTCCTGAGCGCGCGCGCCGCACAACAGGAGCTGGTCGTTGACGCGGCCACAAAGCGAGACCGTGGGCTTGCCATCCAGGCACTGGTCCTCGACCCGTTGGTCCCCGACATCGCCCACGCGACCGCTGTGCTCGACCAAGCGATCAAGGCGCATGCGCCACTACTCGACGACTTGGTAGTGGCATAAACGGTGAAGGTTGTAGCCATAGGCGAGCTGCTCGTCGAGATCATGGCGATGGAGAAAGGGAACGGGTTCCGCCAACCCCTCAAGTTGCTCGGCCCGTTCCCAAGTGGTGCACCAGCCATATTCATCGACCAGGTCGCCAAGCTCGGTCTGCCGTGCGGGATGGTCAGTTGTGTGGGTGATGACGATTTCGGGCGGATGTGCACGGATCGCCTGGCGAGGGACGGCGTCGACATCTCGGCGATTGAGGTCAGACCAGGGGATGTCACAGGGAGCGCCTTTGTCCGTTACCGCGAAGACGGGGCCCGTGATTTTGTCTACAACATCAGTGACAGCGCATGCGGCCACGTCGAAACAACACCAGCGGCAGTGAAACTGCTAAGGGCTTGCGACCACCTCCACATCTCGGGGTCATCGCTCTTCTCCTCCCAGATCGTCCAATTGACGATGAAAGCGGTCGAAGGCGTCAAGGGTAGCGGCGGCTCGATTTCCTTTGACCCGAACCTCCGCAAAGAGGTGATGCGTGACCTCGAGGCTCGGACTGCACTCCGTGCCATCCTGGCTCAGTGCGACACGTTCTTGCCCAGCGACGTCGAGCTCGCGCTCTTTACCGAGAGCGGTACAACCGAGGCCGCAATTGCCGAGATACTGGAGCTAGGGGTCTCGTCCATCGTCGTGAAGCACGGGGCAGCGGGGGCAACCTTCTTCGACGCGACCGGGAGCGTGAACGTTCCTGGGTACCGCGTCGAAGAGGTGGACCCGACGGGCGCCGGCGACTGCTTCGACGCCACCTTTATTGCCTGTCGCCTTAAAGGTCGCAGTGTGAGAGAGAGCATGACTGCTGCGAACGCGAGTGGCGCCCGGGCAGTGACGGTGAGAGGCCCAATGGAAGGTACTTCGAAATTCGCTGAGCTCGACAGCTTGACCTCAGGGCGGCGGGCTGGCCGAGCGCGCGCCCCTAGGGATCTCACGTCACTCGGTCGCACGAGGCAGGGCGAGCGGAGCGGCATCACCTCAGTCTGCTCAGCGCACCCGCTCGTTGTGGAAGCGGCTCTGCGCCAAGCGGCGGTGAACGGGGCAGCGGTTCTCATCGAGGCCACGTGCAACCAGGTGAACCACCAGGGTGGCTATACGGGCCTCGCGCCAAAAGCCTTTCGCGACCAGGTGTACCGCATCGCTGACGAGGTCGGCTTGGCACGTCAGTACATCATTCTCGGCGGCGACCACCTGGAGCCCAACCCGTGGCGGCACCTACCTGCCGACGCAGCGTTGGTAGAGTCAGAGACGACGGTGGCTGCTTACGTTTCGGCCGGGTACGAAAAGATCCACCTCGACACCAGCATGGGTTGCCAGGGCGAACCCGACCATTTGCCGGGCCCTCTGACGGCGCAGCGCGCTGCGCGCCTAGCGGTGACCGCTGAAGCGGCAGCGGGCCGCAACGGCACCCACCCCCGCTACGTCATCGGCACGGCGGTGCCTGTCCCGGGCGGCGCCATGCACGAGATCGAGCACCTCGAAGCGACCCGGCCAGAGGCCGTCCTCGTCACCATCGAGGAACACCGGAGCGCATTTGCCGCCGCCGGGGCCGGGGCGGCCTTTGACGCCGTCATCGCTTTGGTAGTCCAGCCCGGAGTCGAGTTCGACGACCGCACCGTCGTGGTCTACCGCCACGAGGGAGTCAATGAACTGACGGCCGTACTGGCCCGGGCGAGTGGGTGGGTCTTCGAAGCCCATTCCACTGACTACCAGCCGGCTGAGAGCCTGGCCAGGCTGGTAAAAGACGGGTTCGCCATCTTAAAGGTCGGGCCTGCTCTTACCTTCGCCCTGCGGGAGGCCAGTTCTGTTTTGTCGTCCGGGCCCCAAATGATGGTCCGACGTTCCCTCAGCCCATATAAGGTGCCATGCCTTAAGCGCCACCGTGCGTGTGGCGCCATTCACGGAGGTTACGCATGAAAGGACGTCTACCCTTTGGGCCCGACATCATCTTGCTCGTTGCGGATGATCACCGCCCCTCAGCGATCGGAGCGTATGGAAATACTGACGTGGTCACCCCGAATCTTGACGTATTGGCCTCCGATGGGTTGAGGTTCACCAACGTCCGCTGCCAGGGCGGGATGAACCCAGCAATCTGCGCAACTAGCCGGGCGTGTTTCCTTACAGGGAGACAGGTATGGGAAGCGGTTGAGTCTACCGCAATTGATTCCAGCGGGAGCTATGAAATAAAGGCTACGTTGCCCACGCTGCCGTCACTCTTGGGCAAAATAGGTTACAACACGTATGCCGTAGGCAAGTGGCACAATGGAGCGCGCTCTTTCGCTCGCAGTTTTCGTGGCGGCACGGCATTGTTCTTCGGCGGTATGAGCGATCACCATGCTGTCCCCGTGCAAATGTTCGACCCGACGGGCGAATACGACGAGGGTCGGGCGTCGGTCGCCCGCGGGTTCTCGACCGACGTCTTCGGGAACGCGGCTGTCGAGTTCCTGGAGTCCCCTAAGGATCAGCGCCCGTACTTTTTATATGTCGCGTTCACGGCCCCTCATGACCCTCGCACGCCAGTGCTCCCGTATTCGTCCATGTACCGCCCAGATCAGCTCACGCTGCCACCAAATGTCATGCAGAGGCACCCGTTCGACAATGGGGCTCTGTCTGGGAGGGACGAACGTCTGGCGCCCACCGTACGCTCTCGCGAGATAGTCGCGCAACATCTGGCTGACTATTATGGCATGATAAGCCACCTGGATAAGGCGGTTGGAGACATCGTTAGCGCGTCCCGACGGAGCGCTCGCGGCCGGGACACCGTAATTATTTACACCGCTGATCACGGGCTCGCGCTCGGGAACCATGGGCTTATGGGAAAGCAGAACCTCTACGACCACAGCCTCAGGATCCCCCTAATTATCACTGGCGTTGGGCATAGTGGGTCAGTCGAGTCATCACTGTGGTATAACTCAGACGTCTATAGGACGATCGGGACCATCGGCGGGGTCCCTGGACTAGACGATTGTCCGTCGCAGGACATGCTCTCCGGCTTGCAGGGTCGCGAGTACGTGTTCGGCGCCTACAAAGACCTGCAGCGGTCCGCGATTGGGCACGCATGGAAGCTGATCCGGTACTACAAATCAGAGACAAGCGGAGTTGGGACAGAGCGAGCTCAGCTGTTCGACCTGGGGACGGACCCGTTCGAGCTCAATGACCGCTCCTCGGACCCGGGTTGTTCTGGGACGCTGGAAGAGCTGAAATCTGAGCTCGAGATGTGGCAGGTGCAGCACAATGACCCCTTGGCAAACATCCGCAGCGATGCGTGACCCTACTTCTCCTTCGCCCTGGTGTGGCCGAGCCTCGTGGCGAAGAACACGCACGACATCCGTTGGCGAGCGTGGAGACTGTCGGAGCGTAATTGCTCGTGAGCTAGGTGAAAAACGGAGGGCTGATGAAGATCGACCTAGAAGGACGGGTGGCACTTGTCACCGGCGGTGCTGTCGGTTTAGGCGCTGCGATTGCATTAGCTCTTGCTCGCGCAGGGGCGGACGTGGGGTTTACGTATTTCAGTCATGATGCACATCTCACGGAACTCTCGTTGTCTGAAACAGGTAGACAGTTCCGGTCGTGGCGGCTCGACGCCACAGATGCGGCCTCGGTGTCCCGAGTTATGCAGGAGCTGATCGCGAGATTTGGGAAGCTTGATATAGTGGTGAACAATGCGGGTGGCATGATAAGAAGGGCGACCTTGGCCGAGATGGACAACGATTACTGGCATGCGGTGGTCGACTTGAACCTCTCTTCTGCCTTTTATTGCGCGCGTGCGGCGCTGCCGCATTTGAGCGATGCGGGCCGAATGATTTTCATGAGCTCCCTAGCCGCCCAGAACGGTGGGTCGATTGGCCAAGTTGGCTATGCAACAGCAAAAGCTGGCCTCCTCGGTATGACCCGTGCTCTGGCCAAGGAACTGGCGCCCCGGGGTAAACAGTCAACGCGCTCGCGCCCGGTGTGATTTTCGACACGCCATTTCATGACGCGTTTACTCCCCAAACGGACCGAGCTGCCGCGATTGGGCGCATACCACTCGGCCGTGCGGGGCTCCCTGACGAGGTTGCATCAGCCGCAGTGTTCCTTGCTTCGGACCTCGCCAAGTTTGTAACCGGTTCGGTGTTCGATGTGAACGGAGGGCAATGGTTTTCATAGTGTGTGAGGCAGGCGAGTGACAATCTGCCAAACGACCTTTCGTCGGCGTGAGCTCGTGAGCAGCGACCGGCAACGCCGACAGTGGCGCCGAGTTGAGACGCGAGAAAGGTTCGATGTCGCTGAGATGGCGCTGGTCATCTGCGATGTTTGGGACCGCCACTGGTCGAGCGGTGCAACCGACCGGGTGAACTCGTTGGCGCCGCGGATAGACAACTTCTGTCGGGAGCTTCGTGACGCTGGCGCGCTCATTGTGCATGCGCCTTCGGAGACCATTGGTGCTTATACGGGTACGCCCGCACGGCAACGTATTGAGGGTGTAATCAAGGAGGGTCCTCCCGAGTACGTCGCGATCCCGCCGCTGCCCATCGACGCGGAAGGGGGCGGGTCGGACAGCGAAGACTCCTTTCCACCGGAGACGCAAGTATGGTCCCGACAGCATGATGCCATCATGATCGACGACAGTTGTGACGTGGTGACGGATGACGGTGGTGAGCTAGCTACCTATTTGCGGGCAAGCGGTCGTCGTACTGTCCTGGTGGCGGGTGTGCACACCAATATGTGTATCCTCGAGCGCTCCTTCGGCCTGCGAGCTTTGGTTGGTTGGGGCTTTTCTGCAGCGCTGGTGGCGGACTTGACGGACGCTATGTACGATCCGGCGCGGTCCCCGTATGTGAGCCACGAAGAGGGGACCGAACTAGTGGTCCGGTACATCGAGGCCTTCGTGGCGCCTACCACTACTTCGCCGGACATGGCGCTCTGCCGAGCGGCGTCGTGACAGGCCTGATCGAGGCGAAGAAACAGACGCTTGATGTGCATGCAACAGATCAACAAAAAGTGACGTCTTCTTGGAACGGGTACGGGCGCCACCCCCGTCGAGTCCGTCAAAGGCCTGGGTTCTGCTCGCGCCAGCGCCGTGCCAGACCTTGCCCGGACGCCCTGACGGCGTGAGCGACATGGGGATCGACTACTTGAAGACCTTGCCGGAGAGCGACCTCCCCGGTGCTTCCACGGGGCCGTCAGACCATAGCGACCGCGCTGACATTAAGGCGGTAGCCGATTCCGGCGGAGAACTCGGCGACGACGCTAAACCGGTCGCCGCGGACGAGGGTGTGTCGCCACTCGACAGGACGCTCCCGCACGAAGCCCATCCGTTCGATCGCAAACGCGGCGACGCCTGGAGGAAGTCCGAGTAGGGACCGCTCCGACCGGCTGGGTGTCACCGCACGAAGACGCTCCCGGCCGCCGGTGAGGCGGATGCCCGTCCGGGTGGCGAGTTCGTCATAGAAGCCGACACGGGCGAAGTCGACCGCTAGTAGCGGCTCAGCGATCTCGGCGGGGAACCACACCCGGTCAATGGCGAGAGGCTGGTTGTTTGCGAGCCGAAGTCGTTCGAGGTGGACGAGAGCGGTATCGCCCGGAAGCTCGAGGCGCTCCGCAATCCCGGGATCGTGAAGGACCGACAGGGACCGGACGACGCTCGCCGGCTCGAGACCGGCCGCCTCCACCGATCCGTAGAGGCTGTACAGTGCCCCTAGGGGCTGCTCGATCTCTACGTGGTCGCCGAGACGAGGACGGCGGCCTCGACCGGCGATGACAGTGCCCTCCGAACGGAGCCGGCGGAGCGCGTCCCGCACGGTGTTGCGGCTGACTCCATACGCGTCCACGAGCGCCATCTCGCTTGGGAAGGCGTCGGCGAACTCACCTCTCTTGACACGCCGTTGAAGGTCGTCACACAACTGCGCCCAGAGCGGGAGAGGGCTCCGCCGGTCGAGGGCGGTCGGGTAGGTGATCGTGGTCATAGGTTGTTGCCAATCCTTGC
>Ga0182024_10015896_pt1 | contig 14342 bp, 12 predicted proteins | sample P32metaG_FD_120480 | JGI IMG/M metagenome (GOLD analysis project Ga0182024, IMG submission 120480) | Permafrost microbial communities from Stordalen Mire, Sweden - P3-2 metaG (Illumina Assembly) | ecosystem: Environmental > Terrestrial > Soil > Wetlands > Permafrost | place: Sweden: Stordalen... | reverse complement strand
GTCGTAACGAGGATGTCAACAGAGCCAAGTCATCTCATAAATGCTTTCAGGCCATTCCAAATGGAGGAGTTATTGATCGGCAGAGAATGAAAAGGCTTTGTTTTACAGCTTTTTCCCTTCTCCGGGGTTTTGCACCATCGGGATGGCATGTAAAATTTTCATATTTATGAGATAGCTTCTAATTTCATTTGATCAATCCGGTGAGGTCACATGGCATACATTCTCAAGAAATTACGGATCGCTTTGACGCCTCGATCTTCTCTTTTATGGACCGAGCTCGACAATGGCACGACAATCGCGGGATATAACCGTCCAGGATTCGGCGGTCGTGGTGTTTATATTTACGGTGACTCACTCGAGCCTGAACTGTCGTCGTTGCAGTGTTTTCTAAAACCAGGTTTTGTCGTGATTGATGTTGGTGCTAACGTTGGCGTCTATACGTTAAAAGCCGCACGAGAGATTGGACCCAGCGGTTTGGTGATTGCCGTCGAACCCTTTCTTGAGACCGCATATCAGCTAACGAACAACATTCGCGCCAACGGATATCGCAATATTAGAGTTCGCAATCTGTGCATCGGTCGGAGAACAGAAGAATCCCAACTATATTTAAACGGAGGGGCCCCGAACTCTTTCGGGCTTTTTCCAGATGACGGTGCCGAATCAATTTCGGTTTTAGCAGTCACGCTCGATGATCTATGCCGGTGGGAAGACCTTAAACGTCTTGATTACTTGAAAATTGACGCAGAGGGCGCAGAAGGTCTAGTACTTGCCGGAGCTGTTGAATCTATTTCACTCTTTCGACCGATCATTCAGTTGGAGATTACCAAAGGGAATACCCTCGTACCAGAAGCATATCGCAAGTTTTCCGCGCCGAGCAGTCCCAACGTTGTCCTTATCCCGGCAGAGAACCAAGAAGCCATTGGTACAGCAACAACTTTAGGGTGGAGTGAAGCGCTCATCTCCGTTTGAAGGGTTTAGAAGTCCACCCTAATCCGTTTTGAGGTGACCGCCAAGTTTGGGAGAAGCTATGCGAGCTAAGTCGGAGTTACAACTCCGGATTGCGAACTACGAAAACACGGCTGCACACAACGACTCATTGTGGAAGGATTTCACAGGACACACCGATAGCGTTGATTTTCTGAAAGTACATCGCGATTGGGTCGAGCAAAACTCCTGGGGTTTTGAGGGCCGCGCTTTTCACTACATGTGGTATCTTCTGCTCAAAGATGATGTGTTAACTCGGCATTCTCCTTCATTGCTGGAAATAGGGGTCTACAAAGGTCAGGTCATTTCGCTTTGGGCTCTAATTGCGCAGCATGTGAGTCGTCCAGTTGAGATCACTGGCATATCTCCACTTGAGGGCAGTGAACCGTGGCTGGCTCTTAATTTGAAGATGCTCCTAGGGAGACTCAAGCGGGTGGTGGTCGGGTGGACGACCTACTTCCATCTGGGACCAGCTAGCAGTCTCCTTCAGCGTGCAGCACAAGGGATGAGCAGCTTCGTCGATCGCAACCTAATGATAGATGGTGAGAATCGCAGCGCTAACTTCTACGAGAGGGGAAACTACCGCGATAACATAAGTCGCATCTTCGAAGAATTCGCTCTGCAGAACACGAATGTGAAGTTGATAAAAGGTTACTCGCAAGATGAACAGGTTCGCCGACAGGTTGTCGGACGATCCTTCGATATTGTTTACATCGATGGCGGCCATCGGTTTGAGGAGGTAACCGCAGATCTGGAGTTCTACGCACCGCTTGTCAGCGTTGGTGGCTACCTCGTGATGGATGACGCTTCTTGCAAAGTGCCGGGCACGGCGTTTGGAAAGGGTCACGACAGCGTTTCGCGGGCTGTTGAGGATTGGGGTGCGCCCGGGTTCGTGAACGTTCTCAACATTGGCCATAACCGCATCTATATGCGCAACACCTAGTCTGGAGTACGCCGCTGCGCAGAGTTGCTTGCCGGCCGGTTTCGCCGCATATTTATGCCCGGCGGCTCGATGGACTGCTCGACGAACCCCGTCCGGTTGTACCACGAGAAAGCATCGAAAGGATCAATTATCACGCGAAACCCTTTGCTTGGACTAAACCCATCGACGAAATCCTAGCTAGCGTCGGGCGCTTTTGTAGGCGCATTTCTGACTCTGGACACTAGGCGTCGAGGGTCTTGAATTGATAGACGGAAAACAAATTGTAATCGTCGACGGCCCGACGGCATTTGCGAGTGCCGTGGCAGAGTTGCTGGCCGAGCCGGGGCGGCGCAAACTCATGGGATTGGCAGCGCGCCGACGGGTAGAAAGTCTGTACAGCGCGAAGGCGCTGCAAGGCATGCTGCATCACGCGTTGAAGGCTTTCGAATGCAAGGCATTGATTTCTGCAGAATTCAGATTTTGAAGTCATGTTTAGCACGTATTGAACAACGTCGAAGAAGAGACTTCACCAGAAATGAGACGTCAATCTCAATGAATCTAGCGCGCAAACAGACAGTAGCCGTGATCGGTGCGGGAGGCCATGTGGGTTTCGGCCTCACGCTTTGCATCGTCGAAGGTGGGTACCACACGTACGGCGTGGACATTAACGAGGCAGTTGTAAAAAGCATCTCCGCGGGACAGGTGCCCTTCGTCGAGGAGGGCGCGGAGGAGATGCTCGCGCGCGTGTTGCAATCCGACCGGCTGACGATGACGACGGACATATCGGTTGTCCGTGAGTGCGACGTTGTCGTGATTGTGATGGGGACACCGATTGATGAAAACCTAAACCCTATCATGATGCCGCTGATTCAGCTCTTTGATTCACTAAAACCCTATTTGCACCGCGGGCAATTGCTCGTGCTGCGCAGTACAGTCTCACCGGGGACCACCGACAACATACGTGCGCTGGTTGAAAAGACTACGGGCCTTATGGTTTCGGAGGACATTGCGTTGGTATTTGCGCCGGAGCGTGTGGTGCAGGGCAAATCGCTTTTGGAAATTCCAAGTCTGCCGCAGCTCATTGGAGCTTACGATGAAACCGACTTCCGGAGAGCTGAAGAATTCTTCCGAGCGTTTGTGCGAAATAAGTGTATCCGGCTGACTCCAGTGGAAGCCGAGTTGGCTAAGCTGATGTGCAACATGGCACGGTATACTTCATTCGCGCTAGCCAATGAATTCAGCCTGATCACCGACGAATACAATTCAAACGTCCACCGCATCTTAGACGCGTGCTCTTACGACTATCCGCGCTTCCGCGTGCCAAGTCCGGGGCCGAATGTCTCTGGTCCATGCCTGTTCAAGGATGGTTTCTTTCTTACAGAACGTCTCCCGTTTCCAGAGCTAATTCTCACTGGATTCAAGATCAACGAGAGCATGCCGGCCCACATTTTCAAAAAGATCAAGAAACAAACCGGAGTGTATAAGGTAGCGATCCTTGGCCTCGCCTTCAAAGCCGGCAGCGACGACACGCGGTACTCACTGAGTTACAAACTAAAGAAATTGCTCGCGAGTGCTGGCTATGAAGTGGTTGCGGTGGATCCCAACGTAAAAGAGCACTCCGATTTCAGCGTGCTCGCCGGCAGCGACTGCGTTGTACTTATGACCCCGCACCAGGAGTTTCGTGACCTTACACAACTAAACGATTTCGTTAAGAAAGAGACCTGCTTGTATGTCGATCTCTGGGGCTTTTGGCCTGAGACCCGAGAACGGTCGCAAAATGGATGTTTCCACGGCTGGGAAATCCGTCGGTCCTCTCCGCAGCGCGAAGGCAAGGAGCGTGTTTCAGTGGTCCTTGAAGTTCTCGAAAGGGGACAAAGTGAAACTCCTCATTACCGGGAGTGAAGGCCGCCTCATGTCGGCGACGATCCCGCACCTGCTCGAAGCGGGACATGAAATCATCGGTGTGGATACGTGTGAAAAGTGGGGAGTGCGGAGCGTGCTCCACGACTATCGCTTCGTGCAAGCCGACGCATCGGATCCCGCCACCATGCGCCCATTGCTTCAAGGCGTCGACGGGGTGATCCAGGCGGCCGCTACCCTGTTCGGCGTGGTGGGCTTCCACCGCCGTTGTGCGGATGTCTTGGCCCACGACATGGCCGTCCATCAAAACGTCCTGCGGCGGAGCGTAGGTACGAGTGTGGGCCGTGTGGTCTACATGTCTTCCTCGATGGTCTACGAGATGTGTCGCACCGAACCATTTCTGGAAGAGATTGTCGATGATGCCGTAGCTCCGCGCACGGAATATGGGATCTCAAAGCTCGTCGGCGAGCGCCTCTCGAAAGCCTACTGGAAGCAGTATGCCCTGCCATTCACAATCTGGCGTCCCTTTAACGTCATTGATCCGGGCGAGGAGGGCACGGGCGACCAAGGAGTCAGCCACGTCTTCGCCGATCTGATTTACCGGCTGATCGGACAGCAACAAAACCCCCTGGGGGTGCTCGGCGACGGTCAACAAATTCGGAGCTTCGTGCATATCCGGGAAGCGGGTGAAGCAATCGCGCAGTTTTCCTTCGACAATCGAACGCAGAACCAGACATATAACTTGGGTCGCAACGAGCAAGTGACGATCATGGAATTAGCGCAGATGATCTACCAGAGGGCTTGTGCGCGGGGGCTGATTCTGAAACCCGGCGCACTCGAATTCCGCTCGCTGGCGGTTCCGGCGACTGATGTCCGGCGTCGCGTTGGCTGCTTCGCGAAAGCGAAGAAAGAGCTCAGCTGGAATTCCCGGATCAGCCTTGACCAGGCGCTCGAAGATTGTCTCGATTCGTTCCAGACTCGCGAGGCTTTGGGCGAGCATGCGAAAATGATGAGCAAATGACGGTGGCCGTTCAAAACCGCCAGATCGAATCGAATGAGAGGTCCGAGCAAGCAACATGCGGGAAGGAATGCCTGCGAACGACAATGGCAGCGTTCGGGCTGATGCTATCCTTGCCCGCAAGGACTGGGGCTGCCAATCGATTGTAGATGATTCCGTTAGGGTTCGCAGGAGGATATCGCAAGTTTACTCCCCCCGGGTAGTCCTAACATCGTCTTTATCCCGGAAGAGAACCAAGAGGCCATCGAGACAGCAATGACTTTGGGATGCATTGAAGCCACGGCGTCTTCTGTATAGGCTTACAAACCCGCCCTAAGCAGGCTAGGTGAACAGGTAAAGGTGCTGTTCTTCGCCTATCCTCTTGACCAGTAGCGGCTCATCACTCGGGTCGCTATACTTGTGGCTTAATGAGCATTCTACATTCGCTGCTGGTTCAGATTTCAATTCAAGAACCACGGCAGACTGTGACTTCCACTGAAAGCATTAACAAGGGGTCCTTAATAAGAGGTGTCACATTCAATCCGTCCTCAGCTGCGTTGCCGATGACATCGACGCCGTTTGTCGTTATTATGAGAAAGAGAATGAAAAGGATGTTGCTTTTGTTATTCTGCTTCTGCGCGCCGCTACATGCCACTTCCTACTTCCTCGCCCCTCCGTCTCAGGGCGGAAACGATGCTAACAACGGCCTGTCCACCGGAGCACCTTGGCTTTCGCCAAATCATGCACTGAATTGCGGCGATACGATAACAGCGGCCGCGAGTACCGTGTACGATAGCAATAATTTTCAGTATGGCTCATGGGGCGCGGTGACAGGAAAAGGCCACTGTGTGGCGTGGCTCAATTGCGTGGCGTTCGACGCCTGTAAGATAACATCCTCAACCGGGTTTGGAATGTGGATCACGGCTTCGCATTGGGGAGTATCCGGTTGGGAAGTAACAGCCGATAGCAGCGGTGGTGCAAACGGAGGCACCTGCTTTGAATCTTTTCCTCCTAGTGGTTCAAGTCTGCAAGACATCATCTTCACAAACGACATTGCCAATGGATGTTATGGAGCCGGATTTGAAGCCGTCAACAACGGCAGTGCCAATGCTGATTATTTCGTAGCGATTGCAGACATTGCCTATAACGCAGCACAGCAGACTGGCGCTTGCAGCAGTGGTATTGGTGTGATCGCTCCTACAAATACGGATACGCTTCCAGGTACACATATCTTTATCTCGCAGACCTTCACCTGGAATAATTTCGATCCGAGTCCTTGTGCTGGAGGCACGCCCACAGATGGAGAAGGCGTTATCTTCGACACCTGGGATGCCAACTCCTATACCGGACAAGGCGTCATGGAAAACAACATCGCATTCCTGAATGGTTCTAGCGGGTTCAGGGTAGATGTTACAACGAAGGCTCCAGTCTACATTCAGAACAATACGGCCTACGGAAACGATGGCGATACGGCAATGAACATGGGAGAATGCGGCGAGATCACCAGCCAAAGCTCAGAAAACGTAACGGTTTCTTACAATCTCGTTCGCACAAAGTCCGCGACCGGATGCGGCACCAATGCGAACTATCTGATTTTCGTGGAGACGCCGTGCAGTGGCGACGTGTTTTCCAACAACTTCGGCTATAACACGGCTGGAAACAATATGGATTCGGCTTCCTGTAGCGGGTTCTCATTCGGACCGGGAAATGTTTTCGGCACCGATCCAGATTTTGTGAGCGCACCGGCGACGAATCCAGGCGCACCGAGTTGCAGCAACTATGCCAGCGTGATCTCGTGCATGGCCCCCATCATCGCGGATTTTGTCGCTCAATCCTCGTCCGCCGCAGGACGGGGATATCAGCCAGTGATCACGACGAGCGTTTACGATCCGCTTTTCCCGCAATGGCTATGTAATGTTAATCTTCCTGCTGGCTTGGTAACGATGGGATGCCAATCTAGACCACAACCTCCAACCGGGCTGACAGTTACAGGAGTGATCTGATCTGGGCACATCCCGCATACAGTCGATCGCATCGAACAACTGTTCCCAGGGACCTCGCTTCTAGCCTCACTCAAGAGGCTCGCCACGCGTCCTGGACAAATCCATTTTCGTCAACACGACCTCCTGATGGGTGCCTACCTGTACGTCTGCATGCGCAAGTTGAAGGGCGCCCCCAATATAGGCAGCCTGATCGTTGTTCCGAAACGTCGAGGAGAGAGCAGTTGCTAACAAAGCAATGAGGCGGCATTGGACTAACAGCAATCCAGTGCGAATCCCATGGAGGCTTCGCGCCGATGTAATTTTGCAATTCGCAATGTGGGGTTGCAAATCTGTTGTCGCTTTCGTTGAGCTCCGAACCCAGGTGCTCACATCAAAACTCACTCTTGTCCAAATTAAGTTTTTCCGTCGGCCAATTTGGACAGCATGTGACGGGTCGGGTAAGACCATAGCCGATCAGTTCAGCTCGAAACCCCTCAAAAATCGGGATTCCGCACCATTTCGACCATTTGACAAGCCTTAAGAAACGGATGGCGCAATTTGGACAGCATCCAACGCCAGAGAGGAACCTGATTTCCTTTGCCCGAGGTGACCTCCATAAAATCAATGACTTACGCTGTCCAAATGCGCAAGGTCATGCACAATTTGGACAGCAGCTAGATAGGTGATGACCTGACCGCGGCGTTTGTACACAGGTTCATGCTCGATGAGGACAAGACGAACACTCCATTTCGGCCTGATGTGTAATACGAAAAAGCTGATGGCTTGGCAAGCTGAATGCCTTAGAAGTTTGCTTCAGAGTGGTGTTGCTGAGTTAGAGCTCGTCATCACGCCTGACGCTGTGGCCATGTCCGCAATGCGAAGATGTGCGCGGTTAACTCCGGATCGTGGCGGGCTGGCCTTCACAATCTATGAGCTGCTCACCTTCAAAGCTTGGCATGCTAGCCGTCTGATCGATATGACCAAGCAACTCAAGGACGTCGAGCATCTCTCTTGCCGCCCCATCCTGAAGGCCAAGTGTTCTCAGCATTTTTCAACCGAGGATGTAGCGAGGGTCCGCAGTCATGATTTGGATTTCATTCTGAAGTTTGGTTTTGGCGTTATTCATGGTGAGATTTTGAAGTCCGCCCGATATGGCGTGTGGTCCTTTCATCACAATGATGAGACACAACACTGCGGATGGCCGATTGCGTTCTGGGAAATATACCACGGCGATCCGTTGTCGGGCGCTATGCTTGAGCGACTGACAGACAACCTCGACTGCCGCATCATCCTCCACCAAGGATTGTTCCCGACGGTTGGATACTCGTGGAACCTCAACCGAGACCAGGTACTGCTCGGTGCTACTAAGTGGCCACAGATAGTATGCCAGGACATTCTCAACGGCTGCGCCAATTATATCGTCAATGAGGTTCCGACAATCAACGCGCCAATCCATATTCGTCCCACAAACTGGCAGACGGTGCGAGCTTTCGTGAAAATGGGTAAGTCCTTCGTAAAGCATCTTCAGAAGCTCATTGTGCAGGAACAGTGGCAGGTTGGAATCGTGAGAGCTCCGATCCACACTTTCATTGACCGTGGCCCCAAAACTCCTGTCGAGTGGCTGCCGGATCTCCCACGAACACGGTTTTTCGCCGATCCCTTTGCCATAAAGCGCGGTGCAGAGATCATAATCTTGCTCGAGGATTTCGACCACCTTCGAAGGAAGGGTCGCATTTCCTTCATACGTTCAACCGACGGCGGCCGCGGCTTCTCATCTCCAGTCCCAATTACGGGCAGTATATTCGATCAATCGACTCACAAATCGTATCCATACCTGTTCGAGCATCAGGGAGAAATCTACTGCGTACCCGCGACCGAGGAGAATAATGAAATCGCGCTTTACCGTGCACTGCAGTTTCCCGAGCATTGGGAACGTGTCTGCGTGCTTATGGATGGTATACCGGCTGTCGATCCGACCGTGTTTCATCACGGCGGATACTGGTGGATGTTCTATTCCATGGCCCGAGATCTCGAATGGAACGTAAATCTCTATCTCTCGTCAGCACCCGAGCTCGAGGGACCATGGTCTGCTCATCCCGCGAATCCGGTCAAGACGGACATTAGCAGTGCGCGGCCGGGCGGCACACCGTTTGTTCACGATGGCATTCTTTATCGCCCCGCTCAGGACAGCACGCATACTTATGGCGGGGGTCTTGTTATCCACCGCGTCGATAAATTGACTCAGACGCAGTACAAGGAGCACGTCGTCTGCCGCTTAACACACGACCACCGGACTCGATACTGTCGTGGATTCCATACGCTAGCTGCAGCGGGGGATCTATGTGTTGTCGACGGGAAACGGTTCGTAGCGCTCCCTCAAGTGCTGCCAAGGATGTTGAGAGATAAGATTCGCTCAGCTATACGACGACGGCTCGTACCCCGCCGACAGGTTGGCTGAGTCTGAGGCTGTAATGATGGGGAACGGCGGCATTGCATCATCCAGGAAGTAGATACTTACGTCTTCAAACGTAAATCGGGGTCACAGAAGTGTCCTTATCAGATGTGTCCGTACGCAACCTGAAAGAGGGAGCAGCGGCCAGGGCTTCGAATATTGCGACAGCTCGCGCACAAGCGGTTCTCCACAACCGTCCCGACCCTCCCCTGATTCTGGGTGGTTTGCTCTTATCGCGGAGAGGGATTCCGTCGCCGCCGTGGTTGTGGGAATATGGGAACGGGCGTTCTGTGTAGGTTTCCAAGGGTCGTGGGCATATCAATAATAGCTCGGTAGAGAATCGGTGAACTTGGTTCAGGGTTCAGTCGTTGCACGACAGGGTAGGTCGCTCCCGCCGACGCAAGCTGTGAAAGCAACGTGATCGGCACTGTACGTATGTGCGTGGTGAACACAAATGAGGATTTGGCACTCAGGAGCGCATGCGAGCCCACGGGAAGTGAGCGGCATCAACGCTTGCGTTTACGCGCTGGCACAGGAGCAGGCATCTCTAGGGCATGAAGTCTCATTGCTCGTAACTGGGCCGCCGGACGCGCACGCCACGCGATTCGTCGATCGGAATGGGTTCCGGATGGTTCAGCTGCCAGCCAATCCCTTCTTTCACGGCTCGCGAGCCGCCACTCTCCTCAACCAGGAGCAGCCGGACATTGTGCACATGCATTCGGTGTTTATCCCCACGCAAGCGGCACTTGCCTTAGCCCTGCGGCGTCACGAAACGCCATATCTCGTAACGCCACACGGCGGGTTTTCCAAACACATCCTGAGAAGAGAACAGTTGAAAAAAGCACTGTACAGCACGCTTGTCGAAAGATGGCGCCTCCGCGGGGCGGGAGGCATATCTGTTTTGACCCAAGCGGAGGAGACGGCATGCCGATTCTTCGTGCCAGGCTTCCAAGGTTACATAACACAAATCTACAATCCGATTGACGACACGCTGCTAGACCATGCGCGATGGAATCCCAAACCCGGCAGACCGAGGATTATTTATCTGGGTCGTTTCGACGTCGAGACTAAGGGGATCGATATCATACTATCCCTCGCGGCGAAGATGTTGGACGTCGAGTTCCATCTTTACGGCTCGGAAGACATACGTACTCACAACTCTCTTCTAGCGCTGAAACTGAGACACTTACCGAACGTATCATTCCACAAACCCGTCTTCGGCGATGACAAAGCTAGAGTTCTCTGTGAGGCGAGTCTCTATTTGCAGGCGTCGAGATGGGATGCATTTGCTATTTCTGTTGCCGAAGCAATGTATATCGGTTTACCGTGTGCGATTGCGTCGACGCTCGATATGGCACCGATGTTGCAAGGGAATGACTTAGCCCTGGTGTTCGATCCGCACCAAGCAGATTCGAACGCCACAATCTTGCGAGCCCTGTCCGACCCCGAGAAGCTAATTCGATGGTCGGAGCGTGCAAGGACGTTCGCTCGGCATCACTTTCACCCTCGTACGGTCGCGACACAGTTTGTTGATTTTTATGGACAGATAATTTCAAGCGCTAATGCGGCTGGCTGTCAAAGGCGGAGTGAAACTGTGTTGGCTCAGCCTGAAATGGAGAGGTGACGTTTTCCGCTAGTGAAGATTCCGCCCCTTCAGGGCGGGGATTTTCAAGGCATGAGGGCCTATCGTCCGATGCCTGTTTCTGGTTGCTTAGCGCGAGAGGATCAGTTCCCGCGCTGATTTGCATCGGCTCGATGAGTCCTACCAAGTTATCCCTCAGCATGGTTGCATCCCTGCAGAGCCCGCTTCTGTTTCACCTGGCGAGGTCATTGTAGTCGTGTTCGAAAAATGCGCAAGCGATTCTGCCGCCCGTCGTAGCTGCCGCTGGTGACGTGCTTGTTCGAGCTTGCGATCGCGCACCGCGTGGATCTCCGCCTGTCGCCCGGCAAGCATATCGTGCGGCGTCACATAACCGATGGCGCTGTGCAAGCGCACGGTGTTGTAGTAATCGACGTAGGTTTGAATCAGGCGCAGCGCATCTTCCCGGGTCAGCGGTGTGCCGGGCCGAATGCACTCGGATTTTAGCGATTTGTGCCAGCGCTCCAGCTTTCCGTTCGATTGCGGATAGTAGGGCGATGTTCGCACGTGCGTCATCCCCGCGATACGAATGAACTCTTTGAAATCCCGTGCGATGAATTGCGGCCCGTTGTCGGAGATGATCCGGGGTTTCGCTTCCGGATATTTCTCCCGCGCTCGTTGCAGGATGACTTCGATCTCCGCTTCCGTCATCGATTCCCGCAGATCCCAATGAACGATCGCACGGCTGTAGCCATCCAGAACGCTGCACAGGTAGTAGAAGGTGCCGCTCACGTTGATGTAGGAAACATTGATGTGCCAGTGTTGATGCGGCTGCGGCGGCTGCTCGAAACCGCTCCCCTTGCGCGATGGCTTACCCTTCCATCGTGAGAGCAACCCGGCCTGTTGGAGTACGCGCCAAACGCCGGAGGGGCTGACGGCCACCACATCCGCGTCCAGCATCATGAACGTCAGTCGTCGATAGCCTTCCAAGGGATGTTCCTGGTGGAAGCCGATGTGGTGGCTGCGGTCCGCGACGTTATCGCCGCCCATCGCGTCACAGCTAGCCGATTGCATGCGAAAGGAGCTTTCCGTGTTGCCATCCATTCAGAATCTTAAGTGGCGGGAGGTCCTCCCTCGCGTAGCCGCAGATTTCCTAATCGTGCATCTAAGCATGGTCGCCGCCCTGACTACCTCGGTGGTGTACCAGACTGCGGTGAAAAACAGCATCGAGGCTGAGATCCTGGTCTCCGGCTTCAAGCAATACTATGCGGCCTTTTTTCTTCTTTCTTTCATTTTCCCAGTCCTGTTTCTCCTCAACGGATTCTATACTCGCTCGCGCGCCTACATCGGGCGATACAGGTCGTGGGTCATCCTCCGTGGCGTAGTCGTAGCTGCTGCGGTCTTCTTTGCTGCAAACCTCCTGCTGTCTGGCAGCGAGACAGTTATCCGGAGCGTCGCGTTGCCGTTCGTTGTGCTTGCGGCGACGGGCTCTGCCTCGGTGCGGATACTCAAGGACTTCCTAGTGAAACGCTACGATGTGAAGTCGAAGAACACGCCATCGCTTGCCACTCAGCGCGATTATGTGTTGGTAGTGGGTGGGGCCGGGTACATCGGTTCGCTTCTTGTCGATCGGCTTCTCGAACAAGGCAACAGAGTTCGTGTTCTGGACAACTTGCTGTACGGCGACGAACCGCTCCGGCGAGTTAAGAACCATCCTGATTTCGAGTTGATTGTGGGCGACTGCAGGAACATTCAGGATGTCGTCAGAGCTGTGAGCGGTGCCGAATCCATCATCCATCTGGCGGCTATTGTTGGTGACCCCGCGTGCGATCAGGACCGTGGGCCAGCGCTCGAGACCAACTACGCCGCCACGCGAATGCTGATTGAGATTGCCAAAGGGCATGGTGTGAGCAGGCTCATTTTCGCATCGAGTTGCAGCGTCTATGGGGCTGCAGATATCGAAGTGGACGAGAAAGCAGCGGTGCGGCCGATCTCTCTCTATGGACAGACCAAAGTCGATTCCGAGCAAGCTCTTCTCGACGCTAGAAGCGACGTTTTCCACCCGACGATTTTACGGTTCGCCACCGTATTTGGACTCGGGTACCGCCCGCGATTCGATCTGGTGGTCAACCTACTAACTGCAAAAGCGCACCAGGAAGGTCTGATCACGGTTTATAACGGCCAGCAATGGCGTCCATTCATCCACGTGCGGGATCTGGTGGAGGCCACCGTTCAGGTGTTGGAAGCACCTGCTCGGCTTACGAGCGGTGAAATCTTCAACGTAGGCGACAAGCGGTTGAATCACACCCTGGCCGGCGTCGCCGACATCATTCGGGAAGAGTTTCCGAACGTCCGTGTCGAGCAGGTCGACAACCCGGACCGACGAAACTATCGCGTCAACTTTGACAAGTTATTGAATCGGATAGGGTTCCGTGCCCGTTATAGCCTGCGCGATGGAGTGGAGGAACTAAGGAAGGCGTTCGAGGCGGGTCTGATTACGGACTACACGGATCTGCGCTACCACAACCAGCGCTTTCTCAAGGCTGCCGGCACTCTTGGTAACAAGGATGAAGCCGACGCGCAAGTCATGGCGGCCTTCTCGAACCACCGCCAAAACAATCCGAAAGAGGAGAAAACAGAGCGCGCATTGGCAGCAGCGGTAGGGCAATGGTCACTGAAGAGCGTTTGAATCGATGGGCAGTCATAATGCTGTTGGTGTTGGCCGGTGTTCTTGCTTACACAACATTCCAGTGGGGCGGGGTAGTGCGAACTGGTCGGTATCAATACCTTCTAGTCTTGGGCCTTCTGGCGATGTTGTTGCGGCTCGGTCGTTCACAGGACGAGCGGTCGCTGCTGCCTGGCCGTGTGCTGCGATGGACAGCAGTGCTCCTGCCAGCGTATGTGCTGTTGCAGGTAGTCCCAATGCCGGTGGCAGTCCTGCACGTGCTATCGCCAGCACGGGCAGAGGCGATGGATGCGCTGCGGCCCGTCGGGGCAAAGGTGAGCTTCGCTTCGTTGGCCGTTTTTCCCGCTGGCACATTCCAGTACTTCCTGCTCGTCTGCGGTTACATGGTGATCTTTATTCTGGCGTGCACGCTCACGAGGCGTTTCGGGGACGGGTACTGGCTGGTGATTTGGCCCATTCTCGGCATTGCTGCACTCGAATCGGGGCTGGGACTCTGGCAGTATTTCGGGGGAACGGGGGAGCAGGTTCGATATGGCACTCGCACTCGCAGTGCCGCAAAACGGGAGCGCAATCTCTGCTTTGTCCCCTGACGCCAGGAGACCGTTCTCCAATCCTTGGCCGGCAAGGAAAGAGCCACTTGTTGGACAGAAAGCGGTTGATGTTTTCTATCTCGGCGCAACAATTTCGGTGGGCGCCCCAGCCCGCTTCCTGGTTTTGCCGGGAGTGGAGTTTCTCCAGGTCGCCAAACCGTCGTGTCCCCGCGCACGCCAACAACATACGGTAGGCCCAATTCGCTAAGCTGTTCCCGAAACTTAGTTTCATCGCCATACGCTGCATCGGCCAACACCGGCGCAGCGGTAACTTTATCTGCCAGCGCTTG
>Ga0182024_10015895_pt1 | contig 14342 bp, 10 predicted proteins | sample P32metaG_FD_120480 | JGI IMG/M metagenome (GOLD analysis project Ga0182024, IMG submission 120480) | Permafrost microbial communities from Stordalen Mire, Sweden - P3-2 metaG (Illumina Assembly) | ecosystem: Environmental > Terrestrial > Soil > Wetlands > Permafrost | place: Sweden: Stordalen... | reverse complement strand
TCATATCCACCGTAAACGGCCGGGCATCGGGCAGGTAGGCGATCACCGTTCCTCCGTCGGCCGTTCGTGCCGCCGACAAATAGTCCAAGCCCCTGAACTCGCCCAGACCGTCAATCACCACTTTGTGTTTTTCGTCCGGGACCAAATCTTGCCACGGCCGTGAAGCGAACAGCGCATGGAGCCGGGCCATGTCCTTCGCGCCTTGAGAATCAATGGCCGCTTCCCAGCCCGGATCGAAGAGCCAAATGGGTTTGTTGCCCATGAATTGACCCGTCGCACCGGCCAGCACCGCCCAGTAAGCTTGCCGGCGAATCTGCACCTCGGATGCGTTGTGCTCGCCTTCGTAGATCGACTCGATCAATACGAATGGCATCGGTGGCACGCGGTTGTAATCGTTCATCAACTTTTCGTGGACGATGCCGTAGGTGTAGGTGGTGTTAAAATCCAGCCAGCCGTCATCTTTATACTGGTCCACCGCAGAGTTTTCAGGATGGCAGTGCGCGGTAAAGATATGCCGGCTATCGAATTCCTTGATACCCTCCGCGATAGCATCGACGTCTTCCCGAACCTTATCCGGATTTCGGTCGCCGCCCATCAGCCATACTATGTTGTCGAAATCGCGATATCGCTTGCCAACATACCGCCCCCAATTACGGGACTTCTCCGGGCCGTTCGCCGCCGCCTCCACCACAAAGCCTTCATCCGTCCCGATATATCCCAGGTAGATGGGCGCCAGGAAAACGGTAATGCCCTTCTCCCCTGCTTTGCGGATGACCCAATCGGCGTGCTCAAAATATTTCTCATTCGGCGTGGAGAAATCCCCGGGCGCGGTGAAAGGTCCCTGGCCGTAGCGGTTGACCGGCCCGCGAAAATGGTGCTCGATAAGGTTTACGATGATCGCGTTGTAGCCTTCGCGTCGACGGCCCTCTAGATAGACTTCCGCTTCCTCTTTGGTAAGTCCGGAAATGAGCGACCATGCGGCATCGCCCTGGACCAGGAAGGGAGCCCCACTCTGTTCTACGAGATGACGGTGATCGGGGCCGACGCGCAGAGGGTAACGTGCCGCTCCGAAGGCCAGCGAAGCCAATGCCAAGCACGCGAGCGAAATCAGAAAGAATACACGGTCCGTGGTTTTCATAAGTTTGAGGATCATGGATACATTGGGATCTCACCCAGGTCTATAAGCTTTCAATTGGTTTTTGTCACAAAAATATGTTCCTCCGCGGCCTGCGAGACACGGACTCCGAACCGCGTTGACGCCACCCCCGGACTTATGACATAGATTTGTGGTTTCTTGATAGATTGTCACCGCCCTTCCACGCTAGGAATATCTTCATAGACTCGGCTTACGTCGGGAGACGATCGATGGATTACCAAGCCTTATCCAACGAGTTCGTGTTGCATGCCCTCCAGCGCGACAAGTCGCTAATCTTCTCACGGGGGGAAGGTTCCAAGTTGTGGGACATCCACGGAAAAGTCTATCTGGACACCATGTCTGGATCGGCGGGCCCGGCGATGGTAGGTCACAGCAATCCGGCTGTCGCTGCGGCTGTTGCGCGCCAGATGGCGACGTTACCGTCGGTGAACATATTGCACGAGGCGACCGCGGTGATCGAGTTCTGCGCACGGCTGGCCACCCTAACTCCCACCGGCCTGACCAAGACCTTCATGGTCTCCGGCGGCGGGGAAGCCGTCGAAGCCGCGATCAAGTTTGTCATGCGGATTACCGGCCGCACCCAGGTGCTCTCTTTGAGCGGGGCATACCACGGTCAGTCGCTAGCCACCATGGGCCTCTGTGGCATGCCGGGTCTGCGCAAGTTGATTCCGGACTCCCTGCGATCTCCGAATTTTCGCCAGGTTCCTTCGGGGGACGCGTATCGATCTCCGCTCGGCGGCAGTCCGGACAATTTCAGTGGCGCCATCCATGCGCTCGAGGCGGAACTCGACGGCGCCAACTCCGGAAAAGTCGCGGCGCTTTTGGTTGAAGTCGTTCAGGGCCCCAACGGACACAGCGTGTTTGTCCCGGAATACTACCGTAGCGTGGAGAAGGTTTGCCGTGAGCGCGGGGTGTTGCTGATCATCGATGAGGTTCAGACCGGCTTGGGCCGTTGCGGGAGCACCTGGGCTTGCGATCTGTTCGAAATGCGCCCGGACATATTGGTAATAGGCAAAGCACTAGGCGGCGGCGTTCCGATTGGAGCATTCATCACCCGGCCAGATCTGATTCCCGATGGCCTCGAGTCGGAACCCTGGCATATGCTGACCTTCATGAATCAGCCGTTGGCAGCGGCGGCCGGGCTCGCCGTTCTGGACATTGTGGAGAAGGAAAAACTCGCCGAACGAGCCCGCAAGCTCGGAGCTCAGGCCACCGAAAGCTTTCGCAATCTGGCCCGGCGCTACGATGTCATCGGCGACGTCAGGGGCCCAGGCCTGTTCATCGGCGTAGATTTTGTGGAAAACCGCGACACGAAGGTTCCTGCAACCGCCGCGTGCGCTAAAGCTTGGGGATACGCCTTGGACCACGGCTTGATCACCCAGTTCGGCGGCTTCGCCAGCAATGTATACAAATTCAAGCCGCCGCTGACCACTCCGCAGGAGGATTTCGACCGCATGCTTGAGATTTCTGACGACGTCGTGGCCTTCATCCAGAAAGAAGTGGATCAACAGCGCAAAAAACCTGCGGTTGCGGTCCCGGCGATCGGCCAGGGCTAGCCGGTTCCCGGAGAACCCTTCTTGTCCGATTCCACCTGGCGTACTGCGATCGATGTCGATACACCTGCTCTGCTCGTCGACTTGGACCTGATGGAGCAGAATCTCAAGGCCATGGCGCGCTTCTTCCGCGACCAACCGGCCAAGCTCCGCCCCCATTTCAAGAATCACCGTGTGCTGGAATTGGCCGCCCGGCAGATGGAAAACGGCGCCATCGGCATCACTTGCGCCAGGCTCTGGCAAGCCGAACGCTTGGTAAATTCCGGAATTCGAAACGTCCTGATCGCTAATGAGATTGCCGGCGAATCCCCGCTGCGGCGCTACCTTGCACTATCTCGTGAAGCTCCGGTCCTGATTGCAGTGGACAATGCGGCTGTGGTTCGGGATATGGGCCGCCTCGCGCAAGACGCCAAGGCGGATTTGAACGTACTCGTTGACGTCGACTTGGGACTCAAGCGATGCGGAGTGCCACCGGGAGAAGCGGCGGTCGCACTCGCCCGAATGGTTGTCGAGAAAGGCTTGCGCTTCCGGGGAATCATGGGTTACGAGGGACATCTGCAGCCTCTATTGGCAGGCCCTGAGAAACACGGCGCGGTCAGCCAGGCGATGACGGCGCTGGTCGACACCGCGAAACAGATTGAAGGTGCCGGAATTCCCGTGGAAATCGTCAGTTGCGGTGGCTCAGGCGATTACTCAATCGCGGGCACGTATCCCGGTGTAACCGAGAATCAGGCCGGCTCGTATCTGTTGATGGATACCTGGTACGCTCCATTCGCTCCGGATTTCAAGGTTGCGCTCAGCGTGCTGGCGACGGTCATCAGCAAAACCTCTGGGGAGCGCATCGTCGTGGATGCCGGAGTGAAGGCCATCAGCGGTGAGCGCGGGCTGCCGTCGGTGAAAAATGTCGCCGGGCTCAAGCTCACAGCGCTCCACGCCGAGCATGCCCCGATGGAGATCACGGACCCCAGCGTAAACGTGGAGGTAGGGGATAAACTCGAGATTGCCGTCCACTATCACGACGGGACAATCAACCTGCACGATCGGATGTACGGGATTCGCAACGGCCGCGTCGAGCGGATATTCTCCATCGAACACTAGGGTTTGGTCGGCACATTAGACGGAAAACATCGAGGCGAGCATGCGATTGAAGGACAAAGTAGCGATTGTCACCGGAGCGGGCGCTGGAATCGGACGCGCCATCGCCGAACGATTTGGCCGCGAAGGCGCTGCTGTGGTGATTGCCGAAGTCGATCCGGCTACCGGCGAGTCCGCGGCTCAAGCCATCCGCACTTCCGGTGGCGAAGCGATGTTCGTGGCCACAGACGTTTCCAGTGAAGCGCAGGTGCAAGCCATGACCGAGAAGACCCTGGCGCGCTACAGCAGGATCGATGTGTTGTGTAACAACGCGGCGGTGCTCTTCTTTCGCGACGAGGCGCGCGCTCACGAGCTCAGTAACGAAGTCTGGGATCGCACCATCGCCGTGAATCTGCGCGGCTACTGGCTCACTTCGAAATATGTCATCCCGGCCATGCTTCGTCAAAAAGGCGGCTCCATTATTCACGTCGCGTCGCCCACCGGCTTGTTCGGATTTACCGGCATCACCGCTTACAGTGCCAGCAAAGGGGGAGTGCTGGGCCTGATGCGCGCCATGGCCGCCGATTACGCGGCAGAACACATTCGTGTGAACGCCATCGTTCCCGGCACGATCGACACTCCCATGAACGCGGTGGAACTTTCCGACGCCGCCGTGCGCGCGCGCTACGCTGAAATCGCTCCGGCCCGCCGTCTGGGAACCGCGCAAGACTTGGCCGGCATCGCGCTGTTTTTGGCTTCCGAGGATTCCGATTATTGCGTGGGAGGGATCTTTACTGTTGACGGTGGCCTCACCGCGGTTTGAAGACTGCTAGAAGTCGTACTCCCACCGAACTGCATTCGGTAGGCCCAGGGGGTCACTCCGGTGATCCGGCGAAAGACCACTCCAAAATAGCTCTGGTTGCAAAATCCGGTTTCTAAACTGATTTCGGCAATGCCTTTGTTGGTCGACCTCAGCAAATTCTGCGCTTGTGATACGCGATACCGATTCAGATACGCCACAAAGGACTGCCCGGTCAATTCCTTGAATAGGTTCATGAAGCAGCAGGCACTCGCGGCGCACATCCGAGCGGCGTCATCCACGCGGATCGGCTCGTTGTAGTGCTGTTGAAGGTACTCGAAGATCGGCTCCATCCGCTCGATAACGCCTCTCTGGCGGTCGAACACTTCGCCCGACCCTCCCATCTCGGAACAATAGTTCACCAGCGCCAACAGGATCATCTTCAGGTAGGTGCGGATCGCCAGCCGCGATAGCTCCGATTCCGCCGGCAGCTCGGTGCGGATTCGCTCCACCAGATCGAATATCTCCCGCGAAAGCCCAGCCCTGCCAGGGATGATGTTGGGGACCGACGGACCCTTCATGCTGAACGGCATTAGGTATTGAACGTCGTCTCCGTGAGGGGTGCCGCAATGAACCGTGTGCGGCAAAAACGAGAGGACCACCACTCGCGCTTCTGACTGTGACGCCCGTAAGGGCAGGCAGCGGTGACGCAGCCGGTCGCCGACGACAATGATATCTTTTTTGCCTACCGTGCAGGTGCTGTCTTCCACTTCGTAGGTCAGTTCGCCCGATTCAAAAATCACCACCTCAAGATGATCGGGACGATGGAGCGGGATGTCCCGGCGGCGATCCATGATCAGGAAGCGAACGTCAACCGGATATTCATTGCGGAATGGCCAGATGTGGAACTGCTCAGGGTTTATGTGCCGATCGACAAATCTATCGGCGCGTTCCCACTTCAGTTTGCAGTTTTCTGCCATGCCAATCGGCCCCGGTGCGGCGATGATACGCCGAACTTCGAAGCGCAGGCAAGAACTCTCTTCAGAACGCGAATTTCAAACCGAGTTGCACAATTCTTGACGGGTACGCTGAGCTTACCTCGGCATTGCCGATGTTGTTGCTTCCGTTGCAAGGCGCGCCGGGTGCCGTCTGATCGCTGCAAAACAGGTTTACACCGCTCCATTGCGGATGGTTAAACGTATTGAAAGTTTCCAATCGGAACTGCAGTGAACTGCTTTCGCCGTGACCCCATGGCAACTTGAAGTTTCGCATCAGCGCCAGGTCCCAGTTGTTACGCCCCGGCCCGGTCAGTGGATTCTTGCCCAGGTCCCCGAACATCGCCGCCTGGTTATTGGCGCTCAGTTGATCGACGGTTACCTGCCCAATCGTGCTGGGATCGAACCAGGTCGGAACGGGCCCGAACTGGGGATCGTCCACCACTCCCTTCTTCACGGTGAGGTGTCCTATCCCGTCGCACACCACTGGCCCGCCGATGCCCGAAGCCATTCCTGCAATACCGCAGGTAAGATCGAGAGGCGGTCCGGTAAGAAAACTGGCTATGCCGCTCACCTGCCAGCCGGCTAGCAGATGCCGGGCGAAGACGTTCGAGGAGCTCTTGAAAAACGGCTCCTGGTAGATCCAGTTAACGACCAGCATCTGCGCCTGGTTCAGGCTGGAGTTTCCGTACCAACGGCGGACGTCCGCGTCATCGACTCCATTGACGTCGATATCGTCCAAGGTGTGCGACCACGTGTACGCACCTTCGAACGTCAAACCATGTCCCAGGCTATGCCGTAAGCTCACCTGTAAACCGTTGTAGTTCGACGAGCCTGTCGGTTCGCGCATTTCGATCGTGTTATACCCACGGTACGGCACGAAGAAGATGGACGGCTGCGCTGTAGTGATCAAAACCTGCTGCACATTGCAGTTACCGCTCGGGTCGCAGCCCGGCGTCCCGGCGAGGGCCGCAACGTTTTGCGTCGTCGCGCCCACTGGCACCGCATTGATGTTCAGCGATTGCTGAAGATGACGCCCTTGCGTTCCCACGTAGCTGACGCTCAATAGGTTGTTCCCGGGAAACTCATGCTCGATGCCCAGGCTGTACTGCTCGATCTCGGGCCACTGCCGATTGATGGGTACATCGGAAAAACCCACAGTTCCCAGCGGTCCGGGCCCAATGTTTTGAAAGCCCAGTACGTTGTAATCAGCGAGATTCGCCGTCGTGGGGGGATTTCCGTTGAAGCCCGCTCCGGCGTGAAGTGGGTTGCTGGAATCCCAGTTCAGCGCCCAGCCGCCTCGAATCGCGGTCTTGCCGTTCTTGAATGGATCCCAGGAAAATCCAATGCGCGGAGAAAAAGTGTTGTGCGAAGGTTTAGAGCAACCCTTGGGTACCCCTGCGGTGCCGCATTCCAGCAAACCATTCCCGTAGGTCAGGTAGTTCGCTCCGCTGCCTGGAATCAAGTTGCCATTGACGTCCAGTTGGGCCTGCGCCGCTGGGTTGAACAGCGCGGGCTCGAAAATCGAATCGTTGGTCGGTGTAACCGAGTCGAAGAAATCCGTGAGGTAGTAGTAGCGCAAACCTAAGTTGAGCGTGAGGTGCGGCGTCACCCGCCAGTCGTCCTGAACGTACGGTTCGAAGTCCCACTGGCGCCAGTGGCCCAAGCCGGGACCGCCGACCGGTTGTCCGTTCACCACTTTCCCATATTCCTGATAACTCGCAATCCGGCCCAAGTACATATCAGCCAGCGAATTCCCGGTGCTCAGGCTCGACCCATCGCTGAAGGTAAAGTAACCCGTAGTGTCCAAGCCGATGTTCGTGGTGGTGTTGATATGGTTGTCCAGCCCGAAAAATCCAACTTTTAGGGTGTGGCGGCCTTTCGACCAGATCGCATTGTCCTTTATCGCCGTTTGGGGGTCCCAGAAGAAGAATTGGTAACCGGTTGATTCACCGGCGTTGGCAAACGGTATGCCCCCACCGAAGGAAATGCTCGGAAGTCTCGGCTGAGTCTGGTTCCCGGGAAAGATGGTCTGAAATGTGGAGCCTGCGGGCTTATCGATGGATCCCGCGGACGAGCCGAATCCAGCGACATTGTCCACGGTATTGACGTCGGCCGAGAAGCTGAAGATAAACTCGTTCACCAGATCCGGACGAATGGTCTGGGTTAGGTGAAACACCGATGATTTGGCAGGACTAGTCCAGTTGGTTTTTACGGTGGCATAGTTCGACGAGGGTGTTGACCACAATGTAGGGACGAAGCCCTGCTCGTAGGCATCCTGCGTATATCGGAAGAAAACCCGTACCTTGTCGCCGAAGTTTTGATCAATCTTGAACATATCCTCGCGAAAACTCGTCGGCAGACTGGGTGCCGCGGTATAACGCGCGATCCCATTGTTCGGCATGGGAATCAGGCCATTCAGCAGCGCCTTCGCCGATGGATCCACCGGGACCAGGTCCCCGGGAAACGTGGTGCCCGTGGCGGGATTGATGGGCAACGCACAACCCGAAGCCACCACCGCATTGAAATTCGCTGACGTCGGGTCGCATTGACTGAAATCGCCGGAGCGCTCCATTTGCGACGGCACCGGCTGGTCGATCACGGTGCCTTGGCGGTAGGAGCGCCATTCCTCGGAGACAAAAAAGAACGTCTTGTTCCGGTCGGTGTTGTAGTGCCCGGGAATGTACACCGGCCCGCCGAGTGTGCCTCCCCAGTTGTTGCGCTTGAGCGGTTCTCGGGGCTGGCCGGCCTGATTCAGAAACCAGTTGTTGGCGTCGAAATCGTCGTTGCGGATGTATTCAAACAGATCTCCGTGAAAGTTTTTGGTTCCCGATTTTGTCACCACCTCGATATTGGCGCCGCCGGACTTTCCATATTCGGCGCTGTAGTTCGAAGTCGAGATGCGAAACTCCGCGATGGAATCGACGCTCGGAAAAATCATCAGGGAGTTGCTGCCCGAACCTTGGTCGACGTCGTTGGTGCTGTCGACCTCCCAGTTGTTGAAATTTCCGGGAACGCCGTTAAACGAAATCGTCGAATTGGCGATATCCCCCACCGAAGATGGATCAAATCCGGTGGATAGCGTGGCGGCGCCGGGAACCAGCGTGGCCAAATTGGCGAAACTCCTTGCTTCCAGGTTCAGCTCGCCGACCTGAGCGCTGGTAACCACGTGCGAGATCGCGCCAGTTTCCGTTTCCACGGTGTCCGGGGTGGTGGAAACCTCCACCTGCTGGTTCACCGAGCCGACTTGCAGCTGAAGATCCACCCGCAACGTTTGTCCGACCGCCAGGGTGACGTTGGTCCGCACCAGCTTCTCGAACCCGGGCTTTTCGGCGGTGATGGTAAAGCTTCCAATCGGAACGCGCGCCACCGAGTAGCTCCCGTTCACGTCCGAAGTGACCTCGCGGGTGAAGCCTCCATCAGCGTTGGAGACCGTCACCTTGGCGCCAGCCACCACCGCGCCCGAGGAGTCGCTCACCGTGCCGAGAAGATTGGCCAAGTCTTGCCCTTTCGTCCCGTGCGGCGCCAAAAATAGCAAGCCCACCGCTATCGCAATCGCTGCTTTCACTGCGCTATCCTCCATCGGCCACGGATTACACGTATCCGCTGTGCGAAGTCGCCCCTAATTTTTGAGAGGGTACGGCGATGAGACGGCAGAGTCTATTGATATCCGTTATTTTTTTGTTGCAAAAATGCAACCGAGCTGGAGGACGCTAGAATCGCGTTCGCGGCAATGGCGCCGTGCTAGGATGCGTTTTGCGCCATGGCCGGGAAACTCACTGGAAGACTCTTCATCTCTCTCGCGTCGGTCATCCTCTGCTCGTTTCCCTGGTTGCCTCGGACGTTTGCTCAGCACCCGGAGACCCAGGATTCTCGATCGATTTTTGAACACGGGCAGCGAGCGCTCTCCGGCGGGCATTATGCGGTCGCCGAGCAGGACTTCAACCAACTTCTTCGCATGGGTGTCCGCTCGGCCCCGACGTATGGGAACCTGGGCGTCGTATACATGCGCACCAACAGGCTGGATGCCGCCATTGATGCATTCAATCGGGCCAAAGCCATCGCCCCTGGGTTGACTGGCATCGACTTGAACCTCGGCCTGGCCTACTTTAAGGAGAGTGATTTCAAAAAGGCGTCTGCTTACTTCGCACACGTGATTTCGGCTGACCCGGGGAACCTGCAAGCTCACTACCTGAAGGGTACTTGCGATTTTATGACCGACGACTTCGTGTCCGCCGCCGACGCCCTCGCACCGATCATGGATCGGGAGCACGACGACCTAGAGTATCTGTTCATGCTGGGGATCAGCTATGGAATGTTGAAGCGCACCGAAGATTCGCAGCAAATCTTCGAGCGCTTGGTCCAGGCGGGCGGCGACACACCCCATTTCCATTTGCTGCTCGGCAAAGCCTACTTGGCCCTCGGCCAGCTCCAAAAGGCGGAATCAGAACTGCAGCGCGCCGTTGCCAGCCATCCGCTTCCTTACGCGCATTATTATATGGGCGTACTAGACCGCCAATCAGGCCAGATCGATTTGGCCAGCGGCGAGTTTGAAAAGGAAATTGAGGTCGCGCCCGCCAACCCGTGGCCATACAAGGATCTCGCCGAGATTAAGTTGGATCAGGCAGACGTGCGCGGCGCGATTGTTGTGCTCGAAAAGGGAATCGCGCGCAATCCCGACGCGTCTTACCTGCTCGCCGCTTTGGGAAGAGCCTACTTGCAAGTTCCCGCCCCAGATCACGCGATAGCCGTCCTCAAGCGCGCAATTGCCCTGGATCCAAAGAACGGCGGCTACCACTACCAATTGGGTCGCGCCTACTTGAAAACAGGGCGCGCCGCGGAAGCCACTACCCAGATGACCCTCGCACGAAAACTTACCGACGAAAATTCGGAAGGGCAAATGGAGGTGCTGTCGAGAGACCGCAACACCAAGGCCGTTCCAGATGAATTACACTAGCCGGGATTTCCCGGTGCGCCGGTGAAAAGGCGCTGAACCACAACGGGTGAAAACCCTTTTGCTCCGCGAAACGGAACTGCTCGAACTGTCTCGGGAGAAAGACGGCACGATTAGCGCGACATCTCGCGATCCGGAGTGCGCCCCTGGAATACATGAGCAGTGCCACTTGTTTTGTGTCCATTGCGAGCTGAAGCGTTGTGGTGCGAATCTTCGTCAAAACAATGCCGCGACTCGTGAATCTTATCGCACTTTGCCTGAGCGCGGCCCTTCTGGCCATTTGCGTTTTGCTTCCCCGTAAAGCTGTTTCCCAAGTGCCCTCATCGGCCGGAGTGCCAATGACCACTCAAGATCGTCTTAGGATGCACGGGAGCTGGCCGACAAAAGGGACCGCGGCGCAGGAGGAATTCGTAGATGACTCGCAATGCGCGAAGTGCCATTCCGCAATCACGCGGACCCAGATAATGACTCCAATGGGAAGAGCCTCTTCATCGGCGGATGAGTCCGAAATCCTTCGTAAGAACCCCTCCCTAAGCTTTCATTCTGGTGCTCATGAGTATGAAATTACTCGCGGCCAATCGGGTTTTCAGTTTTCCGTCAGCAATGGAAGTAAGTCTCTTTCGGCATCCCTTTCGTGGGCGTTTGGCTTGGGCAACAAGGGGCAGACTTACATTTACAGTCAGGGCGGCTCGTGGTACGAGAGTCGCCTCAGTTTTTACAAGACCCTGCAGGGTCTTGACGTTACCACCGGGAATTTGAGCGCAAAATCATATTCGCTCGAGGGTTCTTTGGGACGGGTAATGGATGTAGAAGATGCGCGTAGGTGCTTTGGTTGCCATACCTCGCAATCAACCACCAGCAATCGCTTCCACCCAGAGAGCGCACTGCCGGGAGTTCGCTGCCAATCCTGCCACGGTCCTGGTGCAAAACATGTGTCGGCTATGATGGCCGGAAACATCGATGTTGGCCGGAAATCCATTCTGAATCCTAGGAAACTCTCGCCGGCCGACTCGGTGGATTTCTGCGGAGCTTGTCATCGCACGTGGGGAGATGTGATCGACGCGGGAATCGTGGGGGTCGCCAATGTCCGGTTTCAGCCCTATCGGCTGGAGAACAGCCGCTGCTGGGGCCGCGGCGATGATCGGCTAACCTGCATTGCTTGCCACCATCCCCATGAACAGCTCGCGCATGATCCGGGATTCTATGACGAAAAATGCTTGCGCTGTCACGTCACGAACGAAGATGCCAGACGGGAGAAGGATCACCCGGGCGGTGCGTGTCCTGTCGGGACCAGCAATTGCGCCGGCTGCCATATGCCGAAAGTAGAGATCCCCAGTATGCATGCACCGTTCACGGACCATTTCATTCGAGTTGTGCAAACCAGTACACCATAAAGCTACCAAGCCAAACCAAACTACGGATTGAAACAACACGGCCACAGGATTTCCGCCCGTTCTCAGCCGAGAATGTGAATTGGAATGTGGCTGAGGGGACGGCGCTAGACCGAGCCGGTGTGCGGGGCGATGGGGCATAAAATGGGGCGCAATTTCAGAAACCGCAAACGGGACAGCTCCCTAACTGATAGAAAAGATTGGCTCCCCGGGCTAGATGCGAACGTAAGCGTCCGGTTGCAAATGTTAGCGTGGGAAGAAGATCTCCACTATGGTTTGACAAAGTGGATAGCCTACAAAGTCGGATTCAGCCTGGCTGACGCGGAGACCATAGCTCTTGCGCGCCGGCTCTTTGAAGTTTGTCAATGTCGAAGTAAGAGTGCAGGATCGTTCCTGCCCTCCCAGTGTACACGTCCACCCTTCTGGCGAGCGTGATGGAACTCGTTGGTAGACCCATACCAAACCGGCCTGCGCCGCTGCGATCGCCAAAACGTGTGCTCCCCCCCAACTGGAGTGCCGTCCGCAGTGCGTCGTGTGGCATACCATTGCCGTTGTCTGTAACAAAGATTTCGCCAGATTCAGTGTAAGGGTGGGGGGACATCGAAGCAACTGCCGCAGCCCTGGCGGTCTACTTGAGCGTGCCCGAGTAAGCGCGGTTTAGCCACTGGCCGTTGCGCTTCACCCAGACCTCTCCCACCGCCATCTGATGCTCAACGTTGTCGCCGGGGGTTTTGATGTCGGCGAAGTAGGTGACCAGGGCCGCATCCGCTCCAACTGGCACGACGCGCAACTGTGACAGTTTGTACCCTGTAATGGGCTGCTCGGACATCTGCTGTGCCGTGGGCTTTCCTATGTGGCGGGAGCCATCGGGCCAGAAAGAATTGAAGTCATCGGCTATGATCGCATTATTGGATGCCGCATCCTGGTTCTTCCAGGCCTCCCACTGGGCGACGAGCCGCGGTGAGATCGCTTCAGTCAATTCCGGTATCGAAACGTTGTGCGTCATCTCCATGTCTGTTCCTTTCGCTCGCAGTTTCTGGGCCGCCAAGACTGGTCCCACGATGGTCGCGTGCTTTGGTTCGCCTTGGACAGTAAACCCACATGCGTCGCTGTCGTATTGTTGCTGCTGAGCAATGCCGAAACTACCCATCAGCAATAGCAAGCCCAAGAAACTAACTATCGTTCTCATTCTCAATCTCCACAGCAGTGCCGAGCTCCCGTTCCGGCGAAACGTGGCTTGCGCAGCTCGGCCCATAAAATAACATGACCAGTCAGCGGAACCATCAAGCTTGTTTTGGTCGCTAAGCAGCGCAGGTCGACGCTTTAGCGGACGCTGCCGGGAAGTTCCAGGGAAGAAGTTCCTCGATATGATTGATCGGATGATCAGCGATGCGCGCCAGTACATTCCGGAGATAGAACTCAGGATCGAGACCATTCAATTTCGCTGTTTCGATCAGACTGTAGCGCCAAATACCGTTAGCTTCACATGGTCGTACTCAACGCGGACATATTTGGTCGCTGTCGCTGTTGCCAGCGACTCGGCCTTGTCGGTGACGTTCCCATCGCTCCCGGTCATCACGAATTTGTCGGCCAGCAGCGGGGCGACTAGGTCAGGATTATTTGTCTTTTGTGACTGAAGCCACTGTTGTTCCTGTGCCGCGACAGCTTTCTCGGTCCCGCCGGTCGCCTGGGCTTGAGACCATGTAGCACTCCGCAGTGAAAGCAAGCCGAGTGAACACAATATCCAAGTTTTCTTCATAGCCTTCTCCTTACTGATGGAGAGTTTCAAAAAAGGCCTTTCGGAGGTTCTGTAGCCGGTCGGCCAGCCAACTGGATACCCAAGGCGAGAGGATGTCAAATTGGATTTGAAGGCCTATATCAAAACCATTGGCTGCTAAGATGGATTTGGTCTCCAGGGACTACAGGTCGCGGGGGGCAGGCCCTGTGCCGTTTGCACGTCGTTGTAGAGAACGTGTGTCGCTCTAAGCTAAGGTAGTTTGTTCGGCGAACTGCCGCAAGAAGGATTCAATTGTTAAAATTCAAGAGAGGTTCAGCGATGCGTGCCATGAAAGCCGTGGGTGTCCTTATTTTCTTTCTTGCGCTTACTTCGGGCATCTCCTGTTTCGCCCAAGAGCCGGAGTACCTCGTCTATCATCCAATCCGCACTGATGCTCATGGCGACATTATGCCTTGGTACGGCAGTGGCCCTTCGGAAGCCTATGATCATGACATACGACTCCTCTGGAATTTTTGGTACAACATGAGGAACTGCGAGAACGGGGTTCCTTATTATCTGCACACTACTGTCCGGTTATAAGCCGAACAGAATTAGCTGGTTAGAGTTATCGAGTAACTCCGATTGGGTGTCGAATGCTTCGAACACCTGTAAAATGGGCACTTTTTCAAGGCTCGTGATGCTG
>Ga0182024_10015894_pt1 | contig 14343 bp, 14 predicted proteins | sample P32metaG_FD_120480 | JGI IMG/M metagenome (GOLD analysis project Ga0182024, IMG submission 120480) | Permafrost microbial communities from Stordalen Mire, Sweden - P3-2 metaG (Illumina Assembly) | ecosystem: Environmental > Terrestrial > Soil > Wetlands > Permafrost | place: Sweden: Stordalen... | reverse complement strand
TCGACGTGCGGAAGAAAAGCGTCCTGCTGAGCCTTGTTGAACCGATGGATTTCGTCGACGAACAGGGTCGTGCGGCGGCCGCCCCGCGCCCGGTGGTGCTCGGCCGCGGCGATGACGTCCTTGATCTCTCTGATGCCCGACGTCACGGCGCTGAACGCGACGAAATCCGTGTCCGAGACGCGGGCCAGGATTCGCCCGAGGGTCGTCTTGCCCGTGCCCGGAGGGCCCCAGAAAATGAGCGAGTGGAGCGCGCCGTGCGTGAGGGCCTGCCGAAGGGGCCGCCCCTCGCCGACGAGGTGCGCTTGGCCGACGAACTCGTCGAGCGTCCGCGGGCGAAGGCGCTCGGCGAGCGGCGTCCCGGGAAGAGTCCCGCGATCGTCCGGCGGATCGGTGGGAAAGAGGCTGCCGGTCATCGGGCTGCCGTCGCCGCACGCTGCCGACGAGCTTCGTCGACCATGAGGGCCGCCGCGACGCTGACGTTGAGCGAGTCGACGCCGGCTCGCATCGGCAGCGTCACGAGGGTGTCGGCATGGTGCAGCACCTCGTCGGGAAGTCCGGCTCCCTCGTGTCCGAAGAGCAGCAGCGTCGGGCGACCGAGCGACGCACGCGCCGGGTCGGTGCCACCGCGCGCGACCGCGGCGGCCACGTGAGCCTTCGCGCGCCTCGCCTCGGCGAGGAGCGCGGCGAGATCCGCGCGGGCCACAGGCAGCCGGAAGGCGCTGCCCATCGACCCGCGTAATGCCTTCCACGACCCGGGATCCGCAGATTGTCCCGTGACGGCGACCCCGGTCGCGCCAAGGGCGTCGGCCGCCCGGATGACCGCGCCCACATTGCCCGGATCCTGCACGTCGACCAGGCCGACCGTCAGCGCGGGGAACGGTGAAAACAGGCGAGCCAGGTCCGCCAACGCCCACCGCGCGATGGCGACCACGCCGCTCGGCGAACGGGCGGGGCTGGCCGCGTCGAGAACGCCGGCCGACGCCTCGAAGAGGGGAACGCCGGAGGCGTGGAGCGCCGACGCCAAATCGGCGTCCGCCGCGAGCGCGTCGCGCGTCAGGAGGACGGCTTCGATCGTCGCGCCGGCGCGCAAGGCGTCGAACACGAGGTGCGCGCCGTCGAGCAGAACGCGGCCGTGCCGATCCGCACGGGCCAGGGATCGGCAGTCGCGCACCAGGGCGTGGTGGCGGCTCGATACCCGAGTGAGGGTCGCAGGCACAGCCGTGGGCCCGAAGATAGCATGTTAAGATTTTTCGAGAGATGAAGGCCCGACTGATCAAACGCTTCGAGGACGAGATCGCCGTCCTCGAGCGCGAGTTGACGCAGGAACTCCCGAAGGAGATCAAGCGCGCCCGCGAGCTCGGGGACCTCCGCGAGAACGCCGAGTACCAGGCGGCCAAGGAGCGTCAGCGGTTCGTCGAGAGCCGGATTTCGATGCTCCGCACGCGCGTGTCCCAGATCCAGTTGATGAATCTCGACAGAATCCCGACCGACCGGGCGGGGTTCGGATCACGCCTGACCCTGCGCGAGAACGGCAAGGAGATCGTCTTCGAACTCGTCATGCCCGAGGACGCCAGTCCCGAGCGCGGGTTGATCTCGGTAGCCTCCCCGATTGGCCGGGCGCTCGTGGGCAAGGAGGCAGGCGATCACGTCACGGCGCCGACGCCCTCCGGGCAACGTCGCTTCGAGGTGCTCAAGCTCGTCACCATCCATCACGAAGCCTGACCGTGGTCGAATCCACATACTCGCCGAGGCTCCGCACGGCCGTCGTGCTGTGTGGGGCTGGCACGGCAGGCGCCTACCAGGCGGGCGTCCTTCGCGCGCTGTCCGAAGCGGGGGTGAAAGTCGATCTCATGGCCGGGCACGGCGCAGGCGCCGTGACGGCCCTCTGCGCAGCGATCGATGGCGGGTCGCGACTCTGGGATCCGGCCGGCCCGTGGGCGTCGCCGCACCTCGGGCGGGCCTATCGATGGCGCCCGGCATTTCGCCTCGCCGCCGCTGGATGCGTCATCGCGGGCGTCGTCCTGGTGGCGCCCTTGGCCGTGCTGGGCCTGGCAGCGGCGATCTACGCCGTCAGTCTTCTCGCCTCACTCGTCGGCTTGACGACCGTGGCCATGTGGCTGGTGGATTTGTATGCCCGAGCGAGCGGCGTGCTGTTTCATCCACCGATCATGCCCACCCTCGTGCCGCGCGCCCTGGTGCTGACGGTATTGGCGGTCGTCATCGTGATCGTGGCGGCGGCGATCGGCGCGGCACGCCACGATCCAGCTCGACGACGGCTCAAGGGGGCGTTCTGGTGGCGATTGGTGGGCGCGCCGCTCACAGCCGACGAACCCGCCGGGGTGCTTCTCGAGGTGCTGTGGCGCCTGGTGCGCGGCGGGTCGAGCGAGCCACGACCGGTCGCCGCTGACCTCGGACGTCGCTACGTCGAGACGCTGACCGAGAATCTCGGACAGCCCGGCTTCCGCGAGCTGCTCCTGGCCGTCCATGACATCGACAGCCGTCGCGACCTCGTGGGGGGACTGCTCGGTCGCGATGTCCAGGCGGCGTTTCAAGCGGGTCTCGGAGGCTTGAGTCCGCGGGCGGCGGAAATCGTCGAATGGACGGGCCCTCAGCGCGCGCTCCTGGTCGACTTTCTGACTGCCTCCCTCCGGTTGCCGTTCGCCTCGCCGGCGCACGTCGCCGAGTTCCCGGCCGACAGCTATTGGCGCGGCGAGCGGCATCGCTTGAGCGATCGGCCCGGGTTGCCCCTCAGGTTGGTCGAAGAAGCCGCCGCCGCTGGCGTCGAGCAGATCATTCTGGTGAGCGCCACGCCGCCGCCCGCCGTCGCGCACGGCCTCCGCCCGCGGCCCTTGGACCTTCGCGGTCGCATGGGCGAGGTGCTCCAGGGACTGGAGTCGTCGGCGCTCCACGACGCCTATACGGCCGCCACAGCCCGTTTCTCGGGAGTCTTTGTCGTGCGGCCGGATCACAACCCCGTCGGGCCGTTCGACTTCGGCGGGGCGCACGACGATGACTCTGATCGGCGGATGACCCTCCGCGACCTGATCGAGCAGGGCTACGGCGACGCGTATCGGCAGTTCATCGAGCCAATCGTGGCCGCCGGCGACCGCATCGAAGCCGTGTAAACGTCTCCCCGAGGCTGCCATGGCATCTGCCAAACATCCGGATACGGAAATGCTGCACGCGGCGGAGGGCGCTCGCGCCGGCGCGAGGCCGCTCACGACGCCGATCTACGCGACGAGTACGTTCGTGTTCGAGAACGCGGCCGAGATCGAGGCCTACCAGCGTGGTGGACGCGAGTCGTACCTCTACACGCGTTACTGCAATCCGAACATCGACGCCGTCGAAACGAAACTCGCGATTCTCGAGCACGGCCAGGCCGCCCTCCTCACGTCGTCCGGCATGGCCGCGACGGCGACGGCGCTATTCGGGCTCTTGAAGGCCGGCGACGAGATCGTGTGCAGCGCGGCCATCTACGGTGGCACGCTGCACCTCATCACACGCTTTCTTCGTGAGTTCGGCGTCGCCGCGCGGTTCGCCTCCCTCGAGGAGTTGGCCCGGCCGGCATCCGTCCTGGGACCGAAGACCCGCGCCGTGTGGTTCGAGTCGCCGATCAATCCGACGCTCCGCTGTGTCGACATCGCGAGCGTCGCGGCGGCGTGCCGCGCGGCCGGCGTGTGGTCCATCGTCGACAACACGTTCGCGAGCCCCGTCAACCAGCAGCCGCTCGTCCTCGGCGTGGATCTCGTCATGCACTCGGCGACGAAGTACTTGAATGGCCACAGCGACGTCACCGCCGGTGCGCTCGTCGGATCGAAGGCCCTCATCGACCAGCTGCAGTCGGCTCGGAAGCTGTTTGGCGGCGTTCTCGAGCCCGCATCCGCCTATGCGCTCAGCCGTGGCATGAAGACCCTGGGCATCCGCGTCGCCCGGCAGAATGCGTCGGCAGGGCAACTGGCCGAGTGGCTGGCGGGCCACCAGGGCATCGCCCAGGTCTTTTATCCCGGCCTGCCGTCGCACCCGGATCATGCCATTGCGAAACGTCAGATGCGTGGGTTCGGTGGCATGGTGACGTTTGACGTCGCCGGCGGCTATGAGCCGGCGTGCCGCGTGTTCGATCGCCTCAAGGTCGTTCAGCGAGCCGCGAGCTTGGGCGGCGTCGAGAGCATCTGCAGTCTGCCCGTGCTGACGTCCCAGTACGGCTTCACGAATGACGAGTTGGCCGCCGCCGGGGTCTCGCGCGGGATGATTCGGTTGTCGGTCGGGTTGGAAGATCCGGCAGACCTCATCGCGGATCTCGATCAAGCGATCGGACACTGACCGCTCAGACGGTCAGTTTCTTCTCGGGCGTCGACTCGGCCAGGAACTGCTCCGCCAGCTCGCCGATTCGCGCAGCGATGCCGATGCCAGAGAGGTCGCCGAACTTTCCGCGGAACTTGTCCACCGGCATCACGGCTTTCGCCATGGCGCGATGGCCGCCAGCGCGGCCGATGTCGCCGAAGGTCGCTTTGACGAATTCACCCGCGTTTCGTGAGTAGCCGAGATTGCGGACGCTGACGATGAGCTGGTTGCCGACGATGCCGGAGACGATCGTCCACTTGACGTCTTCGACCTGCAGGAAGAAATCGGCCGTGTAGGGGATGAAATCTTCCCGCGGGGTCTCGCCCAGGAAGGCGGAAAAGACACGGTGGCGGAGCCGGCTGGTCGCGAGCGCGCGCGTGACGTGCTCCAACCGCTCGATCGTGATCTCCGCGCCCTCCATCTTCCGAATCAGGGCGGGATCGGCGAGAGGGTACAGGAATGTGAACGCCTCGAGGTCCACGCGGTTCGTCTGGCGCGCGAAGAACAGCGTGTCGGACTTGATGGCGTAGAGCATCGCCGTCGCCGTCCGCTCGGAGATGCTCACGTCGACGGCGCGGAGGTGCTCGGTGAGAATCGTGCAGGTCGATCCGAAGTCCGCTCGGATGTCCTTGAACACGGTCGTGTAGCCCGGCTGCTCGGGATGATGGTCGACGACCAGATCGACCCGTGGCAGGAGGCCGCCGAAGTAGTGCGGCTGGACGTCGACCGTCGCGATGCGATCGAACCCCCCCAGGTCGTCGGCCGTGACCGTCTCGAGCTGGATGTCGAGGAGGTCCGCCATCCGGAGATTCTCCGGCCGCGTGATGCCCTGCATGGCGCCGATGATGGCCGTCGTCCGCGTTCGGCGCAGCACGTTGCGCAGAGCGAGACCGGCCGCCAGAGCGTCAGGGTCAGGCTCGTTGTGAAGCAGGATCAAGACCCGATTCGCGTCGGCAAAGTAGCGCTGATACTGCTGGACCCGCGCCCGTGTCAGCGACCGTCCGAGTTCCGTCGTGAGGGTGGGTGCCAGGAGCTCGGATAGATCCAGATGGGTGATTTCTGGGACCACCGCCCGCAGGTCGTCTTGACTCTTCCGCGAGGGCTCGCCGGCGACGTGGAGCACGTAGAGCAGGCTGCCGCCGGCATCGCGTATCGCCGTCACGACCTTCTTGAGCCCCGTCCGACCGCCGTCCTCGACGATGACGCAGGTGTTGGGCGTCAGGTCGGCCCGGACGTAGGCATCGACCCGTTTGGGGTCAGCGACGGTCACCGGGAGGCCGTCGTCAAGGAGACGACGAGCCATGGGGCGGCTCTCGACGAAAAACTCGACGTCAAAAGCGCCGGACAGCACCCGGTGAAGGGTTCGGATGACCAGCTCGTCCTGGCAGACGGCCAGCGCGCGCACGACCACCCATTATAGGTGAGGCGCTGGGATAGGATGGGGGGGCGATTCGCGCGATTTTCGCCATGGCCCCTGCCTCTGACCCGTTCGACCTCGAATCCGACTTCGAACTCCGTGGTGACCAGCCGCGGGCCATTGACCAGCTGACCGACGGCCTGGTCCGCGGGGATGCCGCGCAGGTGTTGCTGGGGGTCACCGGCTCCGGCAAGACCTTCACCATGGCTCAGGTCATCGCCCGTGTGAACCGGCCCGCGCTGGTCATGGTGCACAACAAGACCCTGGCAGCGCAGCTCTACCAGGAGTTCAAGCGATTCTTCCCGCGCAACGCCGTCGAGTTCTTCGTCAGCTACTACGACTACTACCAGCCGGAAGCCTACATGCCGGCCACGGATTCGTACATCGAGAAAGAGGCCATCATCAACGAGGAGATCGACCGGCTACGCCTGTCCGCCACGCGATCGCTCTTCGAACGGCGCGATGTCGTGATCGTCGCGAGCGTGTCGTGTATCTACGGCCTCGGATCGCCCGAGGCGTACTACAGCCTCGTCGTGGCGCTCGAGCGGTCCCAGACGGTCCCTCGCGATGCCATTCTCCGGAAGCTCGTCGAGATTCAATACGAACGCAACGACGTGGAGTCGACGCGCGGCACCTTCCGGGCGCGCGGCGACATCGTGGAGATCTTTCCGTCCTACGACGACGTCGGCATCCGCATCGGCTGGTTCGGTGACCAGATTGACGAGCTCCTGACGTTCGATCCGCTGACCGGCCGCGAGATCCGGCGCTTCGATCGGCTGACGGTCTACCCCAAGTCGCACTTCGTGACGCCGAGCAGTCGTCGCGCTGTCGCGATCGAGTCAATCAAGCGCGAATTGGGCGAGCGCCTGGCGGAGCTCGAAGGCGCGGGAAAGAAGCTCGAGGCGCAGCGCTTGCACCAGCGCACGATGTTCGATCTCGAGATGATCAAGGAGATCGGGTACTGCCATGGCATCGAGAACTACTCGCGCCATCTGTCGGGGCGGAACGCCGGCGACCCGCCGCCGACGCTCCTCGACTACCTGCCCGACGACGCCCTGATCATCGTCGACGAAAGCCACCAGACGGTGCCCCAGGTGCGCGGGATGTTTGCGGGCGACCGGTCGCGCAAGACCGTCCTGGTCGAGTACGGGTTCCGCCTTCCTTCGGCGCTCGATAACCGGCCGCTGAACTTCGCCGAGTGGGAGGAACGGGTGGGGCAGGTCGTCTACGTGTCGGCGACACCGGGTCCGTACGAGTTGAGCCAGACACGCGGTGTGATCGTCGAGCAGATCATCCGCCCGACCGGGCTTGTGGATCCGGCGATCGAGGTCCGGCCGGTCGTCGGCCAGGTGGATGATCTGCTCGGCGAGATTCGCGGCGTCGTCGAGCGGCAGGAGCGAGTGCTCGTCACGACGCTCACCAAACGAATGGCCGAGGACCTGACCCAGCACTACCAGGAACTCGGCGTGCGCGTCCGCTATCTTCATTCGGACATCGAGACGCTGGAGCGCGTCGAGATTCTGCGGGACTTGAGGCTCGGCGCGTTCGACGTGCTCGTGGGGATCAACCTCCTCCGCGAGGGACTCGATCTGCCAGAGGTCTCGCTCGTCGCCATCCTGGACGCGGACAAGGAGGGCTTCCTCCGCTCCGCCGGGGCGTTGATTCAAACCGTCGGACGTGCGGCCCGTCATGTGCGCGGGCGCGCCATCCTCTATGCCGACGTCATGACGGATTCGATGCGCCGCGCCATCGACGAAACCGGGCGGCGACGGCGCGTGCAGGAAGCCTACAACATCGAGCACGGCATCACCCCGGCGTCCATCGTGAAGCACATCGATGACGTGCTCTCGAGCGTGTACGAGCGCGACTACGTGACCGTGCCCAAGGCGACCGACGAGCGGGATCGCTTCCGCACGCGGGCCGAACTCGACGCGCACATCGCCTCGCTCGAGCGGGACATGCGCCTGGCGGCGGCGAACCTGGCGTTCGAACAGGCCGCCGCCATTCGCGACCGACTGCGGCGGCTCCGCAGTCCGGATGCAGCCGCGCGGCCTTTGTGAGATCATGGAATGACCCGAAAGCGAGGTCTTATGTCGAAGCACGGGAATTCCGTGGGCTCCGTTGTTGTGGCGTTTACTCTCGGCGCGCTCGCAGGCGCGGCCGTCGCCCTGCTCTATGCGCCGGCGTCCGGCGAAGAAACCCGGCGACGATTGACCGAGAAAGCCAAGGAGGGCCGCGACCGGGCGCAAAGCGCGGCGCGCGAAGGGCGTGAGTTCCTCGAGCGGCAGCGCGAGAACCTCGCCTCCACGGTTGAACGGGGCCGGCAAGCCTTCGAACAGGGCCGCCAGGCCTTTGACCAGGCACGTAAGGAGACCCTGTGACGGACTGGCAACTCGTCTGGTTAGGGACGATTGCCATTGCCGTTGCGGTTATGGCGGCGCTACAAATCGCCGCCGCGGGCGTGTTGATCAAGACGGTTCTCCAGGCGCTGAGAACCATCCAGAAGCTGGAACGGGACCTGACGCCCCTTCTCGAAAAGGCCAATCGGATTGCCGACGACGTGGCACGGACGAGCGCGCTCGCCGCGGCGCAAGCCGAGCGGATTGATGCGCTCGTGACGTCGGCCACCGATCGCGTCGACGAAACCCTCGACATCGTCCAGCGCGCCATCGTCGACCCGATCCGCCAGGGCACCGCGTTTATCGCCGGTTTACGGGCTGTCATCGCGGCGTTTCGGGGTTGGCGCGAGCACGATCGCCCGGCTCGCGAAGAGGACGACGCGCTCTTTATCGGGTGAAGCACCGCGGACGGGCCGGCGCGACGGTTTGCGCTGAGGCCGGCCGCCGAGGTACACAGTGCGGATGAGTTTCCCCAGTCAGCCGTGCCTTCAGAGCGCGTTGGCCTGTCTTGTCGCGGCGATGGTCCTCGCCACGCCGGCCGGCGCCCGATCTGCGGACTTTCCGGCGGCCAAGTCGGCCGTCGCGGTCAAGGAATTGATCGGCCTGCTCGACGCCAAAAAGCTCGACACGTTTGCCGCGAATGACACCGATCCTTACAAGTTCGTCGCGGCGAAGTACGTGCCGGGCGTACAGATGTTCGGCGTGGCGGCGACCTACGCGCGGCCTGGCGACATCGACTATTTCATCGCTCACACGGACTTCAAGTCCGCGTACGAAAGCCTGCGCTCGTCGAGCGACTCGAAAGACAAGTTCATCGTCGACGACGCCGAGTGCAACGGCCTCGTGCCGCAGCCGAAGAGCAGCCAGCCCAACGACGATGCGATCTTCGACATGACCCGCCGGACCTTCGACGGGGTGTTTGCGGATCCGAAACACCCCGATCCGAAGAAACCGTCCTTCGACGACTACCACAAGGCCTACACCGATGCGGACGAGCGATATACGCACATCCTCACGGTCCTCATCGACGAGCTGAAGAAGACCACGTCCTAGAAACGGGCGCGGCTCGGCCACCAGGGTTGGGAAGTGGTGGGCGCTGGTGGATTCGAACCACCGACCCCCGCCGTGTGAAGGCGATGCTCTAGCCAACTGAGCCAAGCGCCCAACAACCGGTGTGCGTGTCGAGCTTATCGCAACTGCGCGGGGTCCCGCGAGTCGAGCCGCTCGCAGCCGGCCTGGGCCGCTACTTGCGGCGCGCCGGCAGCCGGCGCTCGGAGGGACCGTCGTAGCCGTGCGTCGTCGGGTTGATGGGCCGCATGGGGGGTTCGCGCCGCTGCTCTTCGAGCGCGTGCGCGGCGAGGCCCGGCACGCGCGAGATGATCAGAAGCGCGTCCGCCACCTCCGGCGACAAGCCGAGATCGCCGCAAATCGCCGCGATCGCGCCGTCCACGTTCACCGGCAGGGATCGGTCCGCCAGTGCCGCATGACGCCCGAAGGCGTGTTCGAGGGCGCGAATCAGCTGCGAGTAGTCATGATCGACTTCGAGTTCATGCGCGAGCTGGAGCAGGCGCGTCGCCCGCGGATCGCGCGTGTGGTAGCGGTGACCGAAGCCGGGCGGAGGAATCTCGTCAGTCGCAACCAGCCGCGCGGTCAGCTCGGCCGCCGCCTCCGCGACCGAGTTGCCCGTGCGCACGCGCGCCAGCCCCTCTTCGAGGAGTGCGCGACAGGCCAGGATGTCCCCGCCGTGATGCCGGCCGAACCCGAGGACCCCTGCAGCGACGGCGCCGCGGAGCGAGGCGCCCGTCGTCGCAGCGTTGCGCGCCGCGAGCGTCGACGGCGGCGTCGCGCCGTGGTCGATGAACGACACCAGCATCGCCTCGACCAGACGGCCGATGGACGGCGTGGGCAGTTCACCGGTCAGGAGGAGATGGATCGCCTCGCCGAACGAGACGCGTCCCATCATCTCGTCGAGGGGGTACCCGCGAATCAGAATGCGGTTGGGCTCGATGAGCGTCAGGTCCGTGTGCCAGCGCCCGTTGGCCTGGGCCGAACCGGTCGGTTTATTCGGTGCCATAGAGTCGGTCCCCAAAATCCCCGAGACCCGGCAGAATGAACTTCCTGGCGTTGAGTTCGCGGTCGATCGTCGGCGTGAAGACCTCGACGCCCGGGTGGGCCGCGTCGACCGCCTTGAGACCCTCCGGTGCCGCGACAATGCACAGGAGTCGGATGTCATGGGCGCCCGCCGCCGTGACGAGATCGAGCACCGCAACCGCGCTGCCGCCCGTCGCGAGCATCGGATCGACGATGAGGACCGTGCTCCGGGACAGATCGGCCGGCAGTTTGGCGTAGTAGCGGGACGCTTCGGCCGTCTGCTCATCTCGCTGGAGCCCGACGTGGCCGACCCGGGCGTGCGGCAGGAGCTCGAGCACCGCGTCGACCATGCCCAGGCCGGCTCGAAGAACGGGCACGACGACCACGTCCGCCTGGAGCCGATCGCCTTCGGCTGGTTCGAGGGGCGTCTCCACTGTGACGCGGACACTGGGGAGACGACGCGTGGCGTCGACCGCGACGATCTGACTGACCCGGCGGGTCAGCCGACGGAAATGACTCGGCGTGGTGGTCTTGTCGCGTAACGCCAGGAGGGCGTCGTGAGCGACGGGGTGATCCACCAGATGCACGGGCACTGCCGAACTATATCGCGAGCCCTAGCGGCGCGCGTGAGCGGCGTGGGGCGATGGGGCCCCACAAGCGACGCGCGCCAGGCGGGGTGCAGGCGTCCCCGCCGATCAGACGCAGCGCGCGTGAGCGGCGTGGGGTGATGGGGCCCCACAAGCGACGCGCGCCAGGCGGGGTGCAGGGATCCCCGCCGATCAGACGCAGCGCGCGTGAGCGGCGTGGGGCGATGGGGCCCCACAAGCGACGCGCGCCAGGCGGGGTGCAGGGGTCCCCGCCGATCAAATGAGCCGCGACGCCGCGATAGAATCACCTGCCCATGCGCACGATCCGGTTTCTCGGAGTCACGACCGGGCTGATCGCCATTACTGCGTGGTCCGTGCTGGCCGTTCGGCAACAGTCCGCACGCGCGATCTCCCTGTTGGTCACCGGCGGCACCGTCGTCACCATGGACGCCGGTAGGCATGTGATCCCCGACGGCGCCGTCGCGATCGATCACGACGTGATCGTCGAGGTCGGTCCGGCCGACGAGCTGTCCCGCAAGTACACCGGCGCGAACCACATCGACGCCCGGGGGCAGATCGTGATGCCCGGGCTCATCAACGGGCACAGCCATGCGCCGATGGTGCTGTTCCGCGGCCTGGCGGATGACCTGGCACTCAAGGACTGGCTCGAAAAGGACATTTTCCCCGCCGAGGCGAAGACCGTCTCGCCGGACTTCGTGCGGATCGGCACGCGCCTGGCTGCGCTCGAGATGATCGAATCGGGCACGACGACGTTTGCTGACATGTACTACTTTGAGGACAACGTCGCCGAGGCCGTTCACGAGGCGGGACTTCGCGCCGTGCTCGGCCAGTCGGTCATCCGATTCCCGGTCGCCGACGCGCCCACGCCAGCTGACGCTCTGACGCGGGCGGAGACGTTCATCCTGAAGTGGAAGGACGACGCGCTGATCACGCCAGCCGTGGCGCCCCATGCGCCCCACACGGTCGACGCGTTGACGCTGCAGGCGGCGCGCGCGCTGGCCAACAAGTACAACGTGCCGCTGCTGATTCACCTTGCCGAAACGCAGGACGAAACGAGGGCCATCGAAGCCGCCCACCATCTTTCGCCGGCGGCGTACCTCGATTCGCTCGGCGTCTGGAACGGCCGCTCGCTGGCCGCTCACGGCGTCTGGCTCGACGATCGCGACATCGCGATGCTCGCCCGCAAGGGCGTGGGCCTCGTCCATAACCCGGCGAGCAACATGAAGCTGGCGAGCGGCATCGCCGCCGTCCCCAAGTGGCTGAGCCACGGCATTCTGGCTGGCCTCGGCACCGACGGCGCGGCCAGCAGCAACGACCTGGACATGTTCGAGGCCATGCGCCTCGCGGCCCTCTTGCAGAAGGTGGCCACGCTCGATCCCCGATCGCTGCCCGCAGAGGAGACCCTCGAGTTGGCGACCCGCCGGGGAGCCGACGCGCTCGGTTTGGGCAAGGCCATCGGCAGCCTCGAAGCCGGCAAGCAGGCCGACCTCATCACCGTGGCCATGGATGACGCTCGCCAAACGCCGATGTTCGATCCGATCTCACATCTCGTGTACGTCTGCCATGGCGACGACGTGCGGACGACGATCGTCGCCGGGAGGGTGCTGATGCGCGACCGGCGCGTGCTGACACTCGACCGAACCGAGGTTCTCCGCGACGCTCGTGCGATGGCGGCGCGCGTGGCACTGGCCGTGAACGCGCCGGCCGCGGGAGGATCCGGTGGCCGTTGAGGTCCTCATCGACCAGCCGAGGATCGCGCGACGGGTCGCTGAGCTGGGACGAGAGATTCGGCGCGATGCCGGCGCCGGCGTCGACGTCCACCTGGTCGCGGCCTTGAAGGGCGCCTTCGTCTTCCTGGCCGACCTGATCCGCGCAATCGATGGGCCGGCGTCGTGCGATTTCATTGGCTTGTCGAGTTACGGCAGCGGCATGCGTCCGTCGGGCGCGCTGCGAATTACCAAGGATCTCGAGACCGACCTCGCCGGCCGATACGTGGTCATCGTCGAGGACATCGTCGATACCGGGCGGACGCTGGCCGAGATTCAAAAGATGCTGCGCGACCGCCGGCCCACGACGGTGAAGACCGTCTGCCTCCTCGACAAGCCGTCACGCCGAGAAGTGGCCGTGCCGGTGGATTACACAGGCTTTACGATCGACGATCGATTCGTGGTGGGGTACGGGCTCGACTTCAACGAACGGCACCGCAACCTGCCGTACGTCGGCGTGATCGAGGTCGGCTGACATGCCCGCGCCGCGATTCTGGTTGATCAGCGAGGTCGAGGCTCAGCAGCTCGCGCCGGATTCGACGGTCGAGCTCGAACCGGGCGGCCTCGTCACGCCGCTCGCGCGCGAGACCCTCGCGGCCCGGCGCGTGACCGTCCTGCCGGCCGGCGGCTCCGATCCGGCCTTGCCGGCGGACCTGGCGCCCGCAGCAGACGTCCGCCGTGTCGCGATTGGCTCCGACCACACGGGCGTGTCGCTGAAGGCCTTCCTCATCGCCCATTTGCGCAAGCAGGGCAGAGCCGTGACCGACCACGGCACCGACAGCACCGAGTCCGTGGACTATCCCGACATCGCCGCCCGCATCGGACGGGCCGTGGCCCGGGGCGAGGCCGATGGAGGCATCGTCATCGACGGCGCCGGACTCGGGTCCGCGATCGCGGCCAACAAGATCCGCGGCGTGCGAGCGGCGATGTGCGTGACGCCAACGCTCGCGCGGTATTCGCGCGAGCACACCGGGGCGAACGTCCTGACACTGGGATCGACCCTGGTGGACACGGCCGAGGCCCTCGCCATCGTCGAGGTGTGGCTGTCGACGTCGATGCGTGAGGCGCGGTATATCCGCCGCCTCCTGAAGATCCGCCGGCTGGAGGACAGCAGCCGATGACCGACACCGCAGTCGATCTGTCCAGACTGATCGCGTTGATTGCGGAAGAAGTGCTGGCGGCCTCCCGGCGGCCCGTGCCGACGTGCGCCTGCCACGCGGTCGCCGCGGACTGTTGCCCCACCCGCGTGCAGGGCGTCGTCGATGCGGGCGCTGAACGCCTGGGGCTTCGCGCGGCGGCAGGGCCGCCGACGGGCGTCGCCGGTCTGATCGATCACACGCTGCTCGCGCCGACCGCGACGCGCGCGGAGATCGAGACGCTTTGCGACGAAGCGGCGCGGTACGGGTTCGCGACGGTCTGCGTGAACCCGACCTGGGTCAGCCTCTGCGCCGGGCGCTTGCGAGCCACGCGCGTTGGTGTCTGCGCCGTCGTGGGCTTTCCCCTGGGGGCGACGACGAGCGACGTGAAGGCTTACGAGGCGCAGCGGGTGATCTTCGATGGCGCGAGGGAAGTCGACATGGTGATCAACGTCGGCGCCCTCAAGTCGGGCGACCTGCGCCTGGTCGCCAGGGACATCGAGGCGGTAACCGGGCCGTGCCGGTCGGCCGGCGCCCTCAGCAAGGTCATCATTGAGGCGGTGTACCTGACCGATGACGAGAAGG
>Ga0182024_10015893_pt1 | contig 14343 bp, 8 predicted proteins | sample P32metaG_FD_120480 | JGI IMG/M metagenome (GOLD analysis project Ga0182024, IMG submission 120480) | Permafrost microbial communities from Stordalen Mire, Sweden - P3-2 metaG (Illumina Assembly) | ecosystem: Environmental > Terrestrial > Soil > Wetlands > Permafrost | place: Sweden: Stordalen... | reverse complement strand
GCCATCGTCGACGCCTCGCGCATCCAGGCGGAGCTGGCCCGCCACCAAGTCCATGAGCGGAAGCATCTCGATTGGGTTTTCAGTGACTTAGCGGCGCAGGGCGCCGACCATCCAGCCCCTGAACGGGCGGCCGAGCGCCCTTCGCCGCCCCGTGAGGCGCCCGCCAGCGCCCCGCGGACTCCCCTCCAGCGCCCCGCGCGCTCCCCACAATCTCCTCGCCAGCGCCGCGGCGTCGCCCCTGGCGCTCCCCGGCATCCCCCTCGGGGCGGCTAGGCTGCCGCCCTCGCGGCCGCCACCACTTCGTCGGCCTGGCGGCGGGTGAGCTCGGCCAGTTGGCGATGCGCTGAACTAGGCGTTGAAGGCGCCAGGCAGATCCGAGCGTGAGGGAGCGCCTGTTTGTCGTAGGAGACCTGCTATTTGGTCGTCCCGAACTTCTCCCCGTTGCCCGTCAAAGACGGCCAGGGCGCGGCGACAGTCTTCGAGGCAATCGGCGGCGCGGCGCAGGTCTGGCCACTCCCGGCCCGAGCTGAGCTGCTCGTAGACGGGCGCCAGGACCGCTTGCGCTTCCGCGGCGCGACCCTGGCTGATCCGGAGCGCAGCCAGTGAGGTCGCGGCCCGGAGTCGCCACGTGAGCGCGCCTTGGCGTTCCGCAATAGCAAGAGCGTCCCGATAGCGGGCTTCGGCCCCTGCCAAGTCGTCGCCCAGCTCGGCGATCGCGCCTTTGATCCGCAGAACCTCCGGCGAGCACCAGGACTCCTCGTCCGGCTCTTCGAGGATGTCCAGCGCCGCCCGCACATCCGTCGGTGGGCTCTGCCGAGCCAGTTGCATAGCCAATTCGGCGCGGATGTAAGCGTCCATCATATGATAGTCCGCTTCCTGACAGATGGTCATACCGCGATCGACCATCTCTCTACCGCGGGCCACTTCACCACGCCGCATTAGCGACAACCCCTGAACCGCGATGGCCGTCCCAACGGCCGGCTGCATCGCGTTGGTTTTCCCGGACTCAATGATGGATGTCGTCAGCCTGTCGACTTCCTCAGTCTCTTCGAGGAGGTAGGACATGAATGCCTGCCAATAGAGCGTATTCGCCAGAGGCGCGGCGTAGCTGAGCGCGGTGGCCCGCTCTAGCGCCCGAGCGCGCAGCGCGAAGGCCTTGTCGACGTCTCCAAGGAAGAAGTGTGACAAGCTGAGCAGGCGCAGCGCCCCTACCTCGAGGTCATAGCCAAAGAGGCGGCGCATCAGATCTCTGGCAGCTTCGTTAAGTTCGTCGAGGATGCGTTGCGCATGCTCGCGGGCGGCCCCGTGGTCACCCAGGTAGTGGGCGGTCGTCGCGGCCATCCAGTGGAACGGGGCCGCGACCGTCGTGTCTCCATTCACCGCCTCGAGGAAGTTCGCCTCATCCAGCAGCCGCTGCGCCGCGGCGAAGTGGGCCAGACGAATCTGATGGCCCCAGAGAACAGCCAAGCCCCCCAGCCGCAGATCGCTGCGACCGTCGAACCGCGTCCGTTGATAGATGATTTCCCAGTTGCGGTGGCTCTCTGCCGTGATGCCGTGGGTGTACATAAGCGAGCTGGCGAGCGCGATACGGGCGTCTAGTTCGGAGCGCACATTCGTGCCGCGATCCAACCGGGCCAGCGCTTCGCGCGTCCATCTGCGGGAATCCGCCAGTAGACCCTCGCGCAGCCACAGTGACGCCGCGGCGGCGCTGAGCTCGATCGCCAACGCATCCATTCCCTCGGCGCCGAAGGCCCATCCCAGCACGGCACGGACGTTGGCGACCTGCTCGGATGTCACGGCGTGGTCCTCACTCGCAGCCGCTGGGCGCTTCAAGGCTTCCCTGTAGTAGCGCGCCTGGCGCTGTCGCACTTCGGCCTCTTCGCTGTTCTCGTCCAACTTGCTCCGCGCGTAGGTCCGGGCAGTGTCGAGCAAGCGGTAGTGTCGCCGGGAGCCATCCGTTATCGCGCAGACGAGCGATTTCGAGACGAGGCTGAACAGCGCTTCGACGACCTCGGCTTGAGGCGTCTCGGAATCGCCGCACACCTCCATCGCCGCCTCCAGCGCAAACGCCCCGACGAAGACGGAAAGCCGTCGAAACACTTTGCGCTCGGTCGGATCCAGAAGCTCGTGGCTCCAATTCAGCGTCGCGTTGAGCGTCTGCTGGCGCGGCGCCGCCGTCCGACGTCCGGGCCAGGTCAGGGCGAACTCTGTTGTTAGGAGATCGGCGACTTGTTGAACGCCAAAAGCCTCGACGCGACCTGCGGCAAGTTCAATGGCCAGGGCCATGCCGCCCAACTCACGACAGATCGCGCCTACGATTGAGGCGTCCGCGTCGCTGAGTTCGAAACCGGCGTGATTGGCCGCGGCGCGCTGCACGAAGAGCTGCACCGCGGGATATGTCAGGGCCGACTTCGCCGTCAGCTCGGCCCCAGGCGGCGGCGCGGCGAGCCCCTCGATCCGATAGACGAGCTCGCCCTCGGTCCGCAGCGCCTCCCGGCTGGTCGCCAGCACCCGCACACCCGGCGCCGACACCACCAGCGACTCGGCCAGTCGCGCGGCTGCGTCGATAGCCCCTTCGCAGGTATCGAGTACGACGAGCGCTTCGCTCGTTCGAAGGTGGGCGAGGACGCACTCCTGTGCGGTAAGGCCCTGCGGGACGACCCCCAACATCGCGCAAAGGGCCTCGGCGACGCTATCGGGGTTTTCAGGGTCAAGGTCGCCCACGTCCACGAACACCGCCGCGCCGCCATGCGCCGCGACCCAGTTGTGGGCGGCCATCAGTGCGACCGTCGTCTTACCGATGCCCCCCGGCCCTACGACCGTGACAAATCGCTGGAGCTCCAGCTGACGTATCAGATCGTCCACGACGGCGTCGCGCCCGACAACCCTCGTCGGACGCGCCGGCAAGGCTCGCGAGGCGGCGTGCGGTGGCGCCGCACTACCCTCAGCCGCGGTGCGCGAAGACTCCAGCTCACCGACGAAACAATAGCCCCGGCCCGGCACAGTCGTGATGAACCTTCCGCCTCCCTCCCCGTCGCCCAGCGCTCGGCGCAGCGCGACCATGTGAAAGCGCAAGGCGGCTTCGACGACCACGGCGTCCGGCCATACCCGCGTCAGCAGTTCCCGCTTGGTGATCACTTCGCCAGGCCGCTCCGTCAGAACGGCAAGAATGTCCATCGCACGGCTCGAGAACTCGACGACCGCGCCGCCGCGCTCGAGCCGCCGCTGACCGGGCGCGAACTCGAACTCGCCGAAACGCATGCTGGGCCGAAGAGGTGGCGGACCGGTCATCGCGGCGTGGACGGCGGCGGGTCGAGAAGGGTGGTCTGGATGTCGTTGATCATCGGACCGGCCGTTGTTGGAGAGGCCCTATGTGGGCTCGCGCAACATCGCGACGATATCAGAATGCTGCGCCAGACCCAAATGCACTTGGACTCCGCGCCACGGAAGAGCACGCGGGTCGCAGGAACAGAAGCGACAATCCGAGCTCGTCAGGGACAAGCGTCGCGCCCCTGCATGTGTAAGAAAGAAATCGTCGGCCGCCTTCGACGCCCCCCAAGGAAGTCGGCCGAACCAAGGCTCCTTTTCCTCCCCTGGAGCCCGCGCCGTCGGGCGGCGTAAGTAATCGCCGACCCGGCGGCGCGCCTGTTCGGCGCGGCAATCGGGATATTCTGTTCACGAGGTTAGCGGCGTGGCCAGGAATCTCGGTAACCGCACGTTTCATCAAACCTGGCGGCTGGGCGACGATCATCCAGAGTACGGATGGGGTCAGCTCAACAGCGACGACATCCGCGGGTGAGATGATCATGTTGGCCGATGTTCTACCCCCCCAGCCGGCGGGCCCAACAGGCGCATGGCGGTATATGGCCGGGCTCGCGAGCACCCTCGCGGAGGCTGAACCACAGCGTGGCTTCCCTCACCCGTCGCCGCCGATCGCCATGCGATCATGCGCCGACGGTCTCGACGCGGATGGCGCCTGGTTGCTCGGCGCCGCGCATCGCTGGCCCGCGCTGCGCCCCCCAAAAGGTCCGGAGCAGTGGCGGCTTGATACGGCCCTGGCCGAAGTTGGCGAGGCGATCGGAAGCTCCGAGCTCCGGGACGACAACATCGTATTGAAGATCGCTTGTCGCCCGATTGTACTGAGCGGTTGGCGCGGCTGGCAGATCTGTGTGATCGTCGCCGAACTGTTGCTTGACGCAGTCCGCAACAGTCGCGACGTGCGCTCCATCGCGGTGGAGTTCGCGGTCGCCGATGAGGCCCGATGCGTCGTTGTCGACGACGGCGTCGCATCCCCAAGCGCCGGCCGAAACCGAGCGCGTATCGAGGTGGACGCGCTCGTGGCCGAGTTGGGCGGGCGGGTCGTCCGCTGCTCGGACGAGACCGGCTCTGCCGTCGTGATGTGCCTGCCGGCAGCGGCGCTCCAGCTGGAACGACCCAGCGGCAGGCTTGAGCTATACTGATCCGGCCGAGTTGGTTGAGCCCTATCCGCCGAGTGCGACCTCGAATGCGCACCTCCGCTCGGTCAGAAAAACGCTTCTCAGCGCGCATCCTTAAGTCGCCATTCACGGGGCCCAGAGCGATAGCCGCCGGGACGCTACTGCTATCCGCCGACCTGTTGCTGGCCCGCGACCTCGTCGTCCACCCAGGCGGTCAAAGTCTCCAGGGTCGTGGACAGCGCCGCGTCATAGGCCGGGACTATGGCCGAGAGCCGGTTGGCCTTTGCGGGCATGCTGCTCTCGAACGTCCGCTCCCCAATGAGGGCCCGGTCTTTGGTCCTGATCAGGAGGGCGCGGAAGCGCACCACCACCGTCGGCGGGGCGCCGTCGGCCACCGGGCGGACGGCCTCGAAGCGGTCGACCTGCAGGCCAAGCAGGAACGGGCTCGCCGCCATTCCGCCGCGTCGGACGAGGCGGGTCGCGCTCGCCTGGGCGTCGAAGGTCTCGACGACTGCGTCGACGAACAGAATCTCGGCCGGCGCCGCCCAGCGGGCGTCGGCTACATACACCAGCCGGCCCCCTTCGATGATCGCCAGGCGATCGCCGGCCTCCTCAGATCGGAAGGTCTCCTCGCCTAGGGCGACCGTCGTGAAGCTGGCGGGGCGTGTCGCGGCGGGCTTCGGCGCGGGATCGGGCTCGAACCGATAAAGGCTGGCCTGTGGCGACTTGGGGAACACGGTGATGCACCCGCCGAGGGGCGTCGAGCAAAACGCGATGGCGGTGATGGTCAGGGCAAGTCGGGGCGTATTCATGGTTTCAGGGTTACCTGTCGGGCGGGGGTCTTGGTGATGAAGGCTCTCGGATCGGCCTGGACCTCCTTCATCAGCCGGTTGAGCGTCTCGCTGGTGGTCTGGATCTCGGCGAGCGTCGCCACGGCCCGCGGCAGGCCGTTGACGGCGAAGTCCCGCGTCGGCCCATCCAGGCCGCTGATCATCCCGCGCAACTCGTGGGCCGTGCCCTTCAGTTCCGCGGCGGCCTCGCCGGCGTTGACGATCGCCCGGCGGGCGTCACCGTCGAGCAGGCTCTTGCCGGAAGCCTCCAGAACCTGGAGGTGAGCCATCGCGGCATCCGCGTCCTGCACCGCCTTGTGGGCGTCCCCGATCATCGACTTGTGAGCGCGAAGCTCGCCGGTGACCGCGCGGGTGTCCGACAGAATGCCGCCGATGGCCGCGACATTGGTCGGCGAGAGCACCCGGTTGACCTGGTCGAGCGCCTGGTCCGCGCGGGACATCACCGTGCCGCCGCTCTCGAAAAGACTGTCCAGGCTGTTGCTCTTGCGGCTCGCCAGGACCGGCGTCTGGCCGAACGACGCCGTCTCCTTCAGCAGCGGCGAGGCGGCTCCGCCAGAGGTGATCTGGACATAGGTCTCGCCGGTGAATCCCTGGGGCTCGAGCGTCGCGAAGGAGTCGGTCTTGATCGGCACGTCCGACGAAACCCGCGCCCGGGCCAGCACATAGCCGGGGTCCTTGGGGTCCAGGCGGATCTTGGTGACGTCGCCGACCTTGATGCCGTTGAAGCGCACCTCGCCGCCCTGGCTGAGACCCCGCACCGGACCCAGAAACCGGACATCGTATTCCGCGAAGTCGTGGGTGAACTGAACCTTGGCGAGCCAGACCACGAACACCGTCGCGGCGAAGAACAGGACGATGCAGCTCAGTCCGACGAGAAAATAGTGGGCGGTCTTTTCCACGTTCAGTCCCTGTAGTTCCGAAGGCTCGCCTCGCCCGCGGCGCGGCCGCGGGGCCCGTGGAAGTATTCGCGGATCCACGGGTGGTCGGAACGTTCGAGGTCCGTGACCGGAGCACAGGCCACGACCTTGCGGTCGGCGACCACGGCGACGCGGTCGGTGATGGCGTAGAGGGTGTCCAGGTCGTGGGTGATCATGAACACGGTCAGGCCGAGGGTCCGGGAGAGGTCGCGGATCAGGCTGTCGAAGGCCCCGGCGGCGATGGGGTCGAGGCCGGCGGTGGGCTCGTCCAGGAACAGCAGTTCCGGATCGACCGACAGGGCGCGGGCCAGCCCGGCCCGCTTGCGCATGCCGCCGGAAAGCTCCGACGGCTTGAGATCTCCCGCCTCGGCCGGCAGGCCCACCAGGGCGATCTTGATGTCGGCCAGCAGGGCGGCGTCATCACGGCTCACGCCCCCCTGTTCGAGCATCGGCGCGGCGACGTTGTCGCGGACGTTGAGATTGGAGAACAGGGCGCCGGACTGGAAGAGCACCCCCCAGCGCCGCTCGATATCGGCCATTCCGGCGCTCGAGACGCGGGCCAGATCCTGCCCATAGACTTCAACCGCGCCGCCCTCGGGTCGTTTCAGGCCGATGATGGTGTTGAGCAGCACGGACTTGCCGGCTCCCGACCCTCCGACGACCGCGAGAACCTCGCCGCGGAGGACCGTGAGACTGAGGTCATCGTGCACCACGTGATCGCCGAATTGGGAGTGCAGGCCGATCACGCGGACGGGCGCCGGCTCGATCGGAGCGGCGGCGGAGACGGGGCCGCTCATATGTCCAGCTCGGTGAACATCAGCGCGAACGCCGCGTCGATCATGATGACGGCGAAGATCGCGTGGACGACCGCGGCCGTGACCCGGCGCCCTAGCGATTCCACGTCGCCGCCCACCTTCAGACCCTGGTGACAGCCGATGGCCGCGACGACGACGGCCATGATCGGCGCCTTGGAGATTCCAACCCAGAAATGGGTGATCCCGACGCTCTCGATCATCCGTTCCAGGAAGAACGGCGGCGACAGCCCGAGCGTCGTCCAGATGGTGAGGATGCCGCCGCCGAGGCCGGCCATCATGGCGACGAAGGTCAGGAGCGGCATGGTGACCAGCAGCGCCCCCAGGCGGGGAAGAACGAGCGCTTCGACGGGGTCGATACCCATGACCCGAAGGGCGTCGATCTCCTGCTGCATCCGCATCGCCCCGAGTTCGGCGGCGAAGGCCGAGGCTGAGCGCCCCGCCAGCAGCACACCGGTGATCACCACTCCAAACTCGCGCAGCACGCCGACGCCGATCAGTTCGACGGCCATTACCTCGGCGCCGAACCGGCGCAGCATGTGGACGCCCAGCACCCCGACCACGGCGCCGATGAAGAAGGAGGTGGTGGCGACGATCGGGATGGCGTCGAGCCCTGCCCGTTCGGCCTGCGAGAACCAGGCCGGCCATCTGATCCGGCGCGGATCGGCCGCGCAGCCGGCCAGGGCCGAGATCACATGCCCGACGAACGCAAGCGTTTCGATGAGTTCCAGGCCCAATTGCGTCGCGGCCCGGCCGATGGAGATCACCAGGGCGTGGATGTCGTACGGAGCATGACTTTTCGGGCGGGCGGCCCGAGACGTGCGGCCGACGAGGTCGATGAGGCGGGCGATCTCGGGCCGCGCGGTCAGGGCGCCGGGGTCGAGGCGGTCCCCGGCGGCACGGGTGATCGAAAGCGCCCCGGCCGTATCCACGCGCCCGACGTCCATAAGGTCGAGGTTCAACCGGCGCGCCGGCGCCAGCGCCGTCGAGAGATCGGCGGCGGCGGACCCCAGGGCGGCCGCGGTCCAGTCGCCCTGCACGACGACGCTGGCCGTATCGGCGGCCCAGTTCAGGACGAACCGGGGTGGCGTGGACGACACCACAGATCCTTCACCGCCGTCTACCATGGACCGGTCGCCCAGTCGCTGCGCATGCCATTGCTCGCCGTTCGCGACCTCCGCCGCAACGGCGTCGGTTCTGACCCTCGCTAGCGGGAAGCCGGGCTATCGGGATTGATGAAAAGGGGCATCGCTTTGACGAACCGATCCCGGCGGCTATGCAGCTTCCGCTGACCCGCCGAAGGCTTCCCGTGCTGCGGTCTCAAAGCAGCAACGTCGTGGCAAAGAAAATTCGAGTAAGCGCCCAAAAATCGCGGCCGAAATGTACAAATACGGCCCCGGACGTCCAATCAGCCGCCGACCGGAAGACTAGGATCACGCCTCGGTTGAGCCCTTTCCTCCCCCCAACAGGCTCGACCCGTGAGGCCGCCTCTTCCTGCTCCCTGGAAGAGGCGGCCTCTCTTCCGTTCCAGCAACCGCCAAAGGAAATGCGATGAAACCCATTCTGAGACGCCTGACCCTGGCTGGCGTCGCCCTGACGTCGAGCCTCGCAATCGCTTCAGTCGCCGCCGCCGAGGACTCCGGCAACGTGGTGGTGGGCATCCTCAACTGTCAGGAGAGCGGGGGGTGGGGCCTGGTGCTGGGCTCGTCCCATACGGTGAAGTGCATCTTCACCAACGGCGCCAACCGTTCGGAACCTTACAAGGGCCGCATCTCGAAGCTGGGCGTCGACATCGGCTATCAGCACTCGGGCGTCATCATCTGGACGGTCCTCGCCCCGACCGCCGACGTCGCGGCCGGTGCTCTCTCCGGTGACTATGCGGGCGCCACCGGAAGCGCCAGCGTCGGTGTCGGCACGGGGGCCAATGTGCTCCTCGGCGGGTCCCTGAAGTCGATCACCCTTCAGCCGGTCAGCTTCGAAGGCCTGACCGGCGTGAACGTCGCCGGTGGTGTCGAGGCCCTCACTCTCGACGCCAAGCTCTAACCGCGCCGTTCCCAGCCCCTGTTCGCGACCCTCCTTTCCAAAAAGAAAGGGGGCGTCGCGTACGTCCCTGGAACGGCCGCGGCCGTTCAATGCGCTCAACCCCTAGGCCATCCTGGATCTAGGGGAAACCTTCGCCGCGGTCCGCGACGAGGACGCGGTTCACGGCGTGATCATCACCGTCGCCGACGACCGCGCCTTCACCGCTGGCGCCGATCGGCGAACCAGCCCGCGCCGCGCACGGCGGCCTCTTTGACCTGGCGTTGTCAGCGGCTCGGATGCTGGAAAGGAAGTCGCTTCACCAAGACAGCAGCAACATACAAGCCGCCTTTGATCGAGCCGCCGAAACTCCCTCTCATCTTGTAATGAGGTTGAGCAATGAGCAAAAAGGTAGCCCAGGTCATCGTCGAGATCCTGCAGGCGGCTGGCGTGAGACACTGCTACGGCATCGTCGGTGATACGCTCAACCTGGTCGCGCACAGCATTTCCGAAAGCGAGATCGAGTGGGTGGGGATGCGCCACGAAGAGGCTGGAGCCTTCGCGGCCCAGGGCGAAGCCTTGTTGACCGGCGCCCTCACCGCGGTCGCCGGAAGCTGCGGTCCCGGCAGCCTGCATTTCATCAACGGCATCGTCGAGGCCAACCGCAATCGCGCGCCCGTCATCCTGATCGCCAGCCAGATCGTTCGCGACGAACTGGGGTTCGAATTTCCCCAGGAGGTCGACTTCAAGGCGATCTACGGGAGCTGCAGCGTCTACTGCGACATGATCCTGACCCCTGAACAGGCCCGGCGGAAGACCGTCATGGCCTGCCAGACGGCGATCGCGAAGCGCGGCGTGGCGGTGCTGATCGTGCCGGTCGACATCTCGCATTCCGACGCCCAGGACGATGTGCCGTTCACCGTGCATACGAGCCATCCGATCGTACGTCCCACCGACGCCGATCTCGACCAGATCGCCCGCATCATCAATGCCGGCGAGCGTATCGCCATCTATGGCGGGTCAGGTTGTCGTGGCGCGCACGACGAGATTCTTCGCGTGGCCGAGATCCTCAAGGCCCCCATCGCCCATACCTCCCGCGGCAAGGACTCCCTCGAATACGACAATCCGTACAATGTCGGCATGACCGGGCTCATCGGGAACGAGGCGGCCTATCACGCCGTTCGGGAATGCGACACCTTGCTGCTGCTCGGCGCGGATTTCGCATGGCGGCAATTCTATCCTGATCACGCGAAGATCGTGCAGATCGACATCGAGCCGACCCATCTGGGCCGCCGCCATCCGGTGACCCGGGGATTGGTCGGCGACATCAAGGCGACTCTCGAAGCATTGATCCCTCGGCTGCGCGAAAAATCGGACACCGATTTCCGCGATGCCTTTGTCAAGCGCCACCGCGAAGTGATCGCTCACCAGAAAGAGAAGGCTGTACCGAAGCGACGCGACACCATTTCCGGGATCTATCTTACCGAACTCATCGACCGGATGGCGGCCGACGATGCCCTCGTTACGGGAGATGACGGAACAGCCACCGTCTGGATGCACCGCTTTTTCACGGCCACCGCCAAGCGGCGTTTCTTCTCCAGCCTCCTGCACGGAACCATGGCGTCAGCCATGCCGACCGCGCTCGGCCTGCAAAAGGCGGCGCCCGGCCGCCAAGTCATCTCGCTCTCGGGCGATGGCGGGATCGCGATGCTGTTCGGCGATCTGATGACCGCGGTCCAACAGAAGCTGCCCATCAAGGTGGCGGTGTTCGACAATGGGAAGCTGGGCTTCATCGATATCGAGCAGAAATCGGAAGGGTTGCTGCCGCTCTACACCCATCTGCAGAATCCTGATTTCGGCCGGGTCGCGGAGGCGATGGGCCTATGGGGCCGCACCGTCGCCAAGGCCGACGAACTCGAGGCGGCGATAGGGGAGTGGCTCGCCTACCCGGGTCCCGCTCTGCTCAATGTGAAAGTCGAAAGCATGACGCTGGTGATGCCGCCGGCGATCGAGTTTGGACCAGCCTATGGGATGGTCCTCTATTCGGCGCGGGCGGTGCTCGGCGGACAAACCCACGACCTGATCGAAATGATCCGGGAAAACGTTTGACCAGAAGCGCGTCCGGAGCGGACCCGCAAGCGCGTCCGCTTTTGCGGCCTCACGCGTCACCGCTTGATTTGCCGCGATCTCAGAGAATGCGAGGACGCTACGATATGCCTCTCTCGAAGGGTTGAGAGCGAAACCGCATTGTCTCTCTAAACAGGTCACGAATGATCCCGCTTGCCCTGGGTGTGTACGATACCCGAGAGATCTCCGTAGGAGCACGATCGCCTGCACCGTCGAGCCAATCGAAGTCTCGCATCGAGAAGTGGTCGGCTTTCGAGCACCATAAACCTTGGTATCGTTTCGTACAGTCCTTTGGATGGTCGACATTTACCTATGTTCAATTGAGCCGGTGATCGTGATCGTCTTACGTTGTATGCGTCGGAAAGGCGCTCAGACTGACGAAGTGCGTTGCCGATAGAGGGTGATCGACGAACAACGACGATAATACCAGAAAAAGACTGCAATGCTGAACAGGCCAGGCGACAGGGAATCGAGCGAGGGCTCTATGATGCTTCAGCAGATATCACAACGAGGCAAGGAATACCTGAAGACTGCAGAGACTTTGCTTCGCGCTGCGCAAACCATGACTGACCGGGCGATTGCAGGTCAGCTTAAGGCCCTTGCCGACGACTACGAGCGGCGAGCTGAGAAAGCCTCGCATGTTGATGCGGCCAAGGCACTCGCTCGATCGGCTGCTGACGCCGAAGGCGAGTGGCGCACATGACCTTGGGCGGCATCACAGCTCAACCTGCCGAAGAAATAGGTGGCGAACGTCGGGATGCCTGGCGCGCGGCCCAGTCACGAGGTTTTTATCCCCTCGTTACCACCTGCAGAGCTTCAAAGTCGGGACTGATATCCTAGATCGACATGAGATGATTATCGTCATCTTATGCGCCGTTTCGGACTGCGCACTCCTTCTCTGGCCGATGTTTGGAGCGAGTATGGGCGAAATTATTCGATTTATCCCGAAGTCTGAGCGGGAGCGAGCCCGTCTCATTCGAGAGGCCCGCGCGATCTACGACAGGATCTTCCCGCCGGCTGGTCCAGTCAGCGAGAAGCGGAACAGGACACCAACAAGTCATACGGTTGGCGGCGCCAATGCCCGTCGCAGTGAGTGGGCTTTGTTGCCGTGATCAAGATCATCGCGATGCTTTGCAGTCTCTCCTCTCCGGCAGATTGCCACGAGGAGACCGTCACCACCTCGGACTTCGCTGAAGTCTCAATGCAATCCTGCCTGATGGGCGCGCCGCAGCTCGCGGGGTGGACGAAGCAGCATCCCGCCGAGCGTCTGGCGGCATGGCGCTGCCTGATCGGCAAACAGGATGGCAGGGGAATTTAGGGAAGAAAGCAGGTCGGCGTCGCTGTCGGTTCGACAGCGGTCAAGTCGACTTGAATGACTCATGCGCGTTGGCAGGAATTGGAAGGCGACCAGATTCTCGCGTTGCGCACGAAGCTGGGCAGTAACCGTCTAAACAGATCAGGAACGGACAAGATCGTCCGAAGCAGATCCGCTACTCCATATAGGATTAAGAGGGGCAAGTTAAGTTTCTCGCACATACACGGAGCAAGCAATATGGTCAGATACAAGATTGCGGCGGTGGCGGTAGCTCTTTCTGCTTTGGCTGCAGGACCTGCGTTTCCCCAGGCTGCAATCCAGGAGCCGGGGGCATTCGAATTTTATCATCCGAATGACGACGTGCTGAACGGGGGTGCGCCTACGCCCGCAGCGGTATCGGGGTGGACTGCTCGAGCGCAAGGAGCGTATGCCGCGATCGGCGATGCGAGCATCGCCACGCGCAAAGTCGGGAAGGGAATCTGCAATCGAGAGCCGCGGGTTGGCGCTTTTGCGAGCCAGCCCTGGAGCAACGGCAGCCCCTGCGAGCCTGCCGCCGGGTATTGATGCTCTCTGACGGTCCGATCGCCCGCGCCTGTCACCGCTTTTGCCCGCAGGTCGGCGGAGTCGGTTGCTGACTTCGCCGCCGACGCTCGTAACCTGATCCTGGACGTACGCGACAGCCACCGGCCGGAAGCGCACTGCATGCGTGGCCCCGGCCCGAAATGGCGCGTCAAGCATCGGCGCTGGTTAGGGTTCAACTCCGAAGCCGTGCCGCCGGTCGGACAGCGCAAACACTCGCTGCTCTGCTGACGGCCTTGATGAAGTTGACCGGGAGGGCGCCGCCAGGACCGCCGATCCGTCCGGGAATATCTCAATATCCTAGATGAGGCTGCCTGGGCGCAACCAGCAGGCTCGCGGAAGTCAATGTTCCGGCCTCGCGCGGCTTTCGACAGGCCTCCGACATGATGATTCCAGGCTTGTCTTCTATTATCCCCGACGTCGGCATGTACCCGTCGGGTTGCGCGTCATGGTCGACCTGATCCGAAAAAGGGCATTGATGGAAATGCCACTGCTATGAAAGAGTTGCGAAAGGCGGTTGGCCCAAGCCTGAGGATACCAAGCCTGGGGATACCAAGCCAGGGGATACCAGGAGAAAGCGGGACGTACGGCGGCGCGCCACTGAAGCCATCGAACGTTGGTCGGCGTGAACCGGGCGTCACATCTGGGAGGTTGCTATGTCGACAGCGCTACGAATCGCGCACGGAGCCTTTGGCCGGGTCGCACTTCTCGATATGGACTGGTCGCTGGTGCGCCACGCCCACCCGCATTGTCATGTGCTTTTGAAAGTCGAGGGAGCGGACACCCAGTTCGTCGTCGGCGATACCGTCTATCCGCTTACTGATGAGACCGCTGTGCTGGTGAACGGCTGGCAGCCGCATTCCTATGTCCACGATCCGGAGAAGCCGCGCAGCGTCATTCTTGCGCTTTATATCGAACCCGAATGGTTGATGGCGTTCCGGCCGGGCTGGGCTGCCAGCGGCGCGCCGGGCTTTTTCAGCCATCCCTCCGGCGAAGTGTCGCCGCGCATCCGCAGCCTCGCCATGAACCTGGCGGCCGATATGATGGCCCGTCCCGACGCGCGTAACGCGCACGAATCGGCACTCTCCGACCTGATGATCGCGGTGATCGAGCGCTTTACGCCATGGCGAAGTTTCCCGGCTTCGATCAGGGAGATGAGTGTCCGCTCGGGTGATTGGCGCATCCGCCGCGTCGCTGCTTCGATGCGGACCGAAACGAAGCCCGGCGCCGTCCTTGATACCTTTGCCAAGGAAGCGGGATTATCGCGCGCGCATTTTTTCCGGCTGT
>Ga0182024_10015892_pt1 | contig 14344 bp, 14 predicted proteins | sample P32metaG_FD_120480 | JGI IMG/M metagenome (GOLD analysis project Ga0182024, IMG submission 120480) | Permafrost microbial communities from Stordalen Mire, Sweden - P3-2 metaG (Illumina Assembly) | ecosystem: Environmental > Terrestrial > Soil > Wetlands > Permafrost | place: Sweden: Stordalen... | reverse complement strand
CTAGCGGTAAATGGGAGAAGTCTGTAGATCGCGGTTACAGCTAACTGTATAGTAATTCTGGCTCACATAGTATCGGAGAGGTCATGTATGTTACGAATGCGGCTTGAGTGCTGAAAATCAACGGTGCTCATCCGGGCTAAGCCGCGCTTTTCCTTTCGCGGCGATCGTGTAATAGTCGCCTCCGCTCACTTCCACCAGGCCTTCGCGAGTAAGGCCCTCAATCTCATCCAGTACCCGTTCGCGTTCCTCGGGTCTATTGCCGGAGGCTTCGAACAAACATTTAAATCAAGACGGTCCTTGCCCATTTCCTTAAACAGCTTCAGGACTTGCGCGGATAAAACGCGGGATGGCACGCCGCCCGATATCTCTTCATCGCGAGCCATTACCGTTGCCCCGCCTGCTGAGATGTCGTAGGGAACCGCTTGCGAAATAAAAACGCCATATGACGTTTGCCGCATTCACGACAACGAAAAGGTCTTAGCAGAAAGGGGGAAAACAACAACCAGTCCGTCAGTCCGCGGCGCCGGGAACGTGAGACGGAGCGCGACTGGCAGAACGGGCAGAACAGCGGACCTGTTGACAGGGAGACAAAGTTCCTTAACATCTTATCGCCTTCGATATTTTGTGTTTCTCACTGCTCGATTCTGCTCCGTTTGCACGGAAGTGTGGGCACAACAGGAGACGGAGTGGAAAGGGTTGCGATCGTTCGGCCAGTGGCCCCACATAGTTTCTCAATAATCTGAGGATATCCAAAGCGTAGCAGCATTATAACGAACACCATGGAGCCGAAGAAGTTTCGATTGATATTTTGCAAAGTTTTGATCACTCTGTTGTTTGCGGTGCGTGCATTTTGCGCGTCTGATCACCGCTCCGCGGCATCCAATCCTTCATGCGCCCGAAACCATCACCTTCCCTCCTGCATGCTGCCGTGCGAGCCGGTCTCAATCGTGCCTATCGGCAAGTGCAAGTGGACCCTCAGAAATATCTCGAGCATTTGCGCCGCGCACACCGCCTCCCGGTTCAAAGCTATGAAGATATGTTCTTTCTCGGACCCGAGGCGTTGAATCCCCACGCATATACCATCATTCGTGCCTCATCCAGGGCGGGCGCGTTCGAAGGGATAGGTTTTGGCCTCGGCGGAATGCTTACCGTTGTTCCAGATCTCGGGGTTCTCGCGACCATCACCATTCGCCTGTTGCAGAAACTGAGCCTCCTGTATGGCTTCAATTATCAGACTGAGGATGAGGAGGTTGAATTGTGGTTGGCGGCTGCAACCGCCGCTGGACTCGATCTGGGTCGCGAATTCGTCGAAAAACAAGCTGTCGAAAAACTGGTGCCTCGGATTGTGGACCGCATCGCCGTCAAGGTCGGTGCTGAAATTGCCGAGGAGTGGGTTGGAAGGTTTGTGCCACTCGTGAGCGCCGGACTCGCCGGAACTTTAAACTATTATTTTGTCCGCTCTTGGGGACGCCGGGCCCAGCGGCATTTCGAAGAACGTCATCGCACGGTGCGCAATCAAAAGCTGCTGCTGGCGCCCTCGCAGCATAGCGAACCTGCCTGAACCTGCCCGACTGTCGGCGCGGGGCTGCCCGTTGATTCTCCTTTTCCGTCGAAAACGAATAAGATCGCTTAATTCTGTGCTGTGTTTGAGCTACCCGTATTCGCCGCCAGCAGTTCCACCGCTTTCTTCAACGTGATTTCCCCAGCGATCGGTCGGAATTCAGCGTATGAATCTTTCTCCATCACGTCGATGTTCTTAAAGAAAAGCGCTTTTCCGTTCATTTGCACATCGAGCATCTTGACTTGCCAGTGTCCCGATCCCACATCCTCCTGTTTCACCAGAAAGGTTCCGCCTTTATCGAGATGGCCAAACATTCCGCCGCCAAACTTAACCTCGCTCCCGAGTTTGCCGCTGATTTCTGCCAGGCGCTTCTGTTGCGCATTCACGACAAGCATGCCGCTCATATGGTAGAAAACCTGCGCCGCGTGGCCTGAAGGACGAAATTTGGGGTTTGGTGTGAACGATAGTTTCACCAGGTCTCCCTGCTGCCCCTCATACCGGAAGCGGAACGCATTGGGAAACATTTTCATCATATCGCGCGCTTGTTGCGCATCATTGCGCTGTTTTCTTGCTTCCTTCTGCATTTGATCGGGGTGCGTTAGCAGAGCATGTATCCGCGCATCTTCCGTGCGCCGCTCGGCGGCGCTCAGCGGCCGGCCGTCAATCGCAACCAGCCGGTTAATATCGCCCAGTTTGGTTTGACATACTTCAAGTAGTTTTGTCTTGCCATCCTTCTCCTGCACTTCGCGATATCTCCACAACGATTGATCGCGAAGTTGCGCCTGAATCTCATTGTCCATCACCTCTCGCGCGAGCGCATTCGGGTCAACGGGCGCGGACGACGTTCCATCTGGCAGCGCGGTTGCTGAGACAAATGTAACCCCGACCGGCAGCACCGCCATTGCGGCCATGAGCACGGCTGCAGTTCGCCAGGACCGCCTCCTCGAAATCGCCAGCATGTGCGGTATTGTCTCCACCCTCTCACGTTCGCGCGGCGATACGCTGCAAGCCACGCGCTGGTTCAATCTCCGGCGACAACTGACATCATGACTTCGGCCCTGCTCATAGAAATCCATACTCGTCTCCTGTCGCCCTGCGGACACACCTCAGCCTACATTGCCTCTTTATCGCTTCAGGATAGCGCCGTACATACCGCATTAGCTGTACCCAAAGGGACACTTAGGCGGTACTGCTACCGCTAAGGATGGGTCGCGGGCGCCGAAGACGACCAAGGGGCGGGATCGGGAATCCAGTGACGCGAGCCGTAGTCGGCGAATACAAAGGTGATCAGAAGAGCGAACCAGAAAAAGGCGGCGACGACGCTGAGCCGAACCAGGTTCGTGCTGTGTGCCAGATGCATGAAAAAAAACATCACCAGCACCATCTTTACCAGCGCAATTCCCAACGCCACGACGGTGTTCATCCGTCCCAGGTCCACGAACGCCGCCCCCGTGGTCAGCAGCACCAGCGCCAGCAACGCCAGAAAAACCAAGAGGTAAGTTCTGAAGGGCACGATGGGTTGCCGTGTCGTCATTAGTAACGTCCACCGATCAAATATAAAAGCGGAAATAGAAAAATCCAGATGATATCGACGAAGTGCCAGTAAAGGCCGGTGACCTCTACGGGCGCGTAATACTCCGCGCTGAATTCACCCCGCCGCGCGCGCAGCATCAGCACGAACAGTAAGCCCATGCCCACAATCATGTGCAGCGCGTGCAGCCCGGTCATGAAAAAGTAAAAGCAGAAGTACAGCTGCGCATGCCCCAGTCCTCCCGGCGCGAGCCGCGCAAGAACCTCGCCTTGCGGCGCAAAGTCGAGACTGGGCACAACATGCTCGACAAACTTCTGGTAATACTCGAATCCCTTAATGCCCAGGAATGCGGCGCCCAAAACCATCGTCGCAATCAGCAACCCGGCCAACGCCGTGCGCTTGGCTGTTTGCGCTGCACGTACCGACAGCGCCATCGTGAAGCTGCTGCTCAGCAGCACCGCCGTATTGATCGCGCCCAGTTTGATATCGAGCACCCGGCTGCCGGCCGCGAATGCAGGATAATACAAGGACCGGTATACCGCGTACGCGGTGAACAATCCGCCGAAAAACATGATCTCGGTGCCCAGGAACACCCAGATTCCGAGCGTGTCGGCATCGTGCTGCTGGCCGCCGTCCTCAAACTGATGCGCGACCACCTGGCCCCTATGCGCCTCAGACAACCCCAGCCTCCTGCTTCGCATAATCGTAAGGCTCGTCGGTGACCACCGGCGTCTCCTCAAAGTTTTCCTGCGGCGGCGGTGAGGTGGTGCGCCACTCGAGCCCGGTGGCACCCCAGGGATTCGGACCCGCCACCGGGCCGTAGCGCATCGACCACGCGAAATAGATGAGTGGAATCACATAACCCACCCCCAGAATCGAAGCTCCCGCGGACGACATCACATTTAGAAATTGAAACTCTGCCGGATAAAACGCATATCTCCGCGGCATCCCCAGGTAGCCCAGCATGAACTGGGGGAAAAATGTGAGGTTGAACCCGAAAAAAATAATGGCCGCCGCCAGCCGCGCCCACGGTTCCGGATACAGTCGCCCCGAAATTTTGGGCCACCAGTAGTGCATTCCCCCTAGATACCCCATCACCGCGCCGCCCACCATGATGTAGTGGAAGTGCGCGACGATGAAGTACGTGCCGTTGAGCTGCACGTCCGTTGATAACGAGGCGAGAAATAATCCCGTCAATCCACCCATGGTAAACAACCCAATGAAGCCGAGCGCGTACAGCATCGGCGCGTCGTAGGAGATCGACCCTTTGTACAGAGTCGCCGTCCAGTTGAAGACCTTGATCGCCGAAGGTATCGCCACCAGGAAGCTCAGCGCCGAGAAAACCAGCCCCGTGTAAATCGACTGGCCCGTGACGAACATGTGATGGCCCCACACCAGGAAGCTCAGCACCGCGATTCCCAGGCTCGAAAATGCGATGGCTTCGTAGCCGAAAATCCGTTTGCGCGCAAAACAAGGGATGATCTCGCTGATCACCCCCATCGCCGGCAAAATCATGATGTACACGGCGGGATGCGAGTAGAACCAGAATAAGTGCTGAAACAGCAGAGGATCGCCCCCCAAGGCGGGCGTAAAAATGCCCACGCCAAACACGCGCTCAAGAAAAAGAAGAAAAAGCGTGATGGCCAGCACGGGAGTGCCCAGGATAAAGATGATGCTGGTCGCATACATCGACCATAGGAATAGAGGCATGCGGAACCACGTCATCCCCGGGGCCCGCATTTTGTGAATGCTCACGATAAAATTCAGTCCGGTGAGAATCGAGGAAAAGCCGGTGATGAATATTCCCAGCGCTGCCGGAACCACCTGCGAGTTGGCATACGTGCTGCTGTAGGGTGTATAAAACGTCCATCCGGTGTCCACGCCCCCGTGAATCACCGAATACATCGTGAACGTCCCCCCGATGATGTAGATGTACCAGCTCAGCAGGTTCAAGCGCGGGAAGGCCAGATCGCGCGCCCCAATCATCATGGGCACCAGGAAATTTCCCAGAACCGACGGAATCGAGGGAATTAGAAAAAAGAAAATCATGATAATGCCGTGCATGGTGAACAGCTTGTTATAGGTCTCCGGCTCTACGAGCGCGCCCTGCGGATCGATCAGGTGAATGCGCATGAGCACCGCAAAGAATCCGCCAACGAAAAAAAAGAAGGTAATCGACACCAGATACAGCAGCGCAATACGCTTGTGGTCTTTGGTGAATAGCCAGGATCGCCATCCGTAGCTGACGTTCAGGTAGTTCTTCGCCGGTGGGGCGTGCGGCTCCGGTACAATTGTCGTGACCACGCTCATGGCTGGGCCTTTCCTTCGTTCCCGAGAGAACGGACGTACGCAATCAGGTCGAGAAGCTGGTCTTCGGTCAGCTGCCCCTGGTACGCCGGCATGATGGCCGCGTATCCCGCAACCGGATGGCTGCTCGGCATCAGAATCGCTTCGCGCAGGTACGCTTCGTTCGCAGTTGCCGTGCCGCCGTTCGCCAGTCGCACGGGCGCTCCAAAAACTCCTTGCAGGGACGGTCCCCGGGCGGAGCCACCCGCATGGCAGGCCGCGCAGCCCCGCTCCTCGAAGAGTTTCTGCCCTTCTGCTTCCATCGTTTCGCCCGCGGTTCCGTTATTGAGCCACTTCTCATACTCATCGCGCGGCAGGACGATCACCCAGCCTTCCATTCCCGCGTGAAAGGCGCCACAGTATTGCGCGCAGAACAGATGGAACTTGCCGGTCTCGGTAGCCGTAAACCACAGACTCGTGTAGCGTCCCGGCACCGCATCTTTTTTCACCCGGAATGCCGGGATGAAGAAGTCGTGAATCACATCCTCCGACGTAATGGTTAGCTTCACCGGCTGTCCCAGGGGAACGTGCAGTTCGTTGATCTCACGCTGGCCCTCGGGATGCTGCACCTTCCACATCCACTGCTTCCCAGTAACAAAAATTTCCAAGGCTCCATTGGGAGGATTCGCATTGGCGAAATATTGGCTGGAAGCCCAGATGTACAGCCCGATGCAGATCAGCGAGGGAATTACGGTCCAGATTATTTCCAGCGGAACCGAGCCACTGATATTCCCCGGGCGATCCTCACGCGAGCGCCTGCGGTATTTCAGCATGAAATACAGAATGATCGAGAAGATGAGAACCGTGAAAAAAAGCGTGATGCCCGTGATGACGAAGTGCAGTTCGTCCACCGAACGTGCAATCGAGGAGGCTTGCTCGGGATGAAAAGGAATGTGCTGAAACATGGCCGTTAAATGTGTGCCCGTCGGATCGCAACGCCCCTGCACCGCTCCCCGGTGCGACCCCGCTACTTCGAATTATTCCGCTGTTGTACTGCTCTTCTCGATCCCGTCGTTTATTACTCTGGGCGTGTTTACCGGTAACTCGTCGGCACCGCCGGAGGCAGCGACGGACCGTGCCGCTCTCGGCGGAACATCACCCAGACAAAAATCCCCAGCACCAGCACGGTTATGGCGCCCCCGGCACGCAGCAAATTCGTCACCATCAACCCATACTTTCCGGTCAGTGGATCGTAGTGGTAGCAAAACAACAGCGCCGCATCGGTCGGCGAGCCAATTCGCCCCTCGGACGCCTCCACCAACCCCAGCCGTACGTCCCGCGTCGGATACTGAAGCCCGTAGAAATAGCGCGCGACCCGCCCCTCGGGAGTCAGAATCATGATGGCTGCCGCGTGCGCGAATTGTCCGCTGTCTCGATCGTAAACATCGCGAAAACCGACCGCCGCCGTCAGCGCGTCAATCGATTTCTGCTCGCCGGTCAGAAAATGCCAGCCACCCACTGAGCCGGGTCGCCCGTACAATCCCGTATAAATTCGACTTTTGATCTCGGCTTCCGCTGCGCTGTCCTTGGGATCGAAGCTGACCGTAATGGCCTCATAATCTTTTCCCATGTTGAGCGGTATACCCTGCAACGCGCGCAACTCGCCATTCAGCACTTCGGTGCACAGGGAAGGGCAGTTGAAATAAATCATGGACAATACGATGGGCTTTTGGCCGAGATAATCACCCAGACGCACGGCCTTCCCGCTCTCATTCCGAAAAATCAGGTCGCGAGGAACCTGCTGATTCAGTAGCTGCGTGATGCCGGCCCCGCGCAGTACAGCCGGCTGCGCTGAAGCCGCTTGCTGCGCCCTAATCGGCAGCACGACCGGCAGCACGACCGGCAACCCTGTCAGTGCGATCACCATCCCGCACGCAGCCGATAGAATAGGTCGAGCCATATTATTTTCCTTTCGACTCCCTGGCTGTTCCGCGACCGGCCGGCGCAGCATTCTGGGCGGGCTGGCCGCGAGGAATTTCACGTTGCGTTCCGCCCGCGGCCGCTCCTGAACTCTCGGCATCCGCCGCGGGCAATCCCTTTTGCAGCAGCAGGTCCATTGCCCGTTCGATGGGAATGCGTACTGTTCCGGCTTGGCGGTTTTCCCATCCGTAGGTTTCAAGCGTCTGCTTTTGCCTGGCGAGCATATGCTCCAGGTCTTCGTCTGGCCTCACCTGCAACACTGGACCCGGTGGAACTTCGCGCACGTTGGCAAATGCTGACGCTGAACCGCCATTCTCGTCCGACACCGTATACTGGCGAAAAAGTCCCCACGTGAATAGAAAGACGAATGCAATAACAATTGCCAGAGCGACCAGGAATCCCAGCACGCCCACGATGTTCGCGTCCCGCGTTTCGTAGCCCGGCACGGAGCCTGACTCTGACGCGCTGCCGGCTTGCCCCGGCCCTAATGGCCCTAATGGAGCGTTAACAACTTCTCCTTGCGAGGCCGCGATCCGCGGATGTTCAGCCCCGCCCGCATTTTCAGGCATGCTCGAGGGCACGGTCGACCTCCTTCATCCGCGGATCGTTCACGGGCAAAATCGGCAGGCGCTGCAATTGCCACGTGAAATAAGCGAACCACAGCCCACCCATTCCGAGTGGCAGCAATAAATCGACCCATGTCAGGTGCGCACCTGGGCCAAACGCTGGCACCACCATCCAGTACATATCCACCAGCCGCATCACCAGCACCAGCATGGCGACGATCAGCAACGATTTCACGCGCCGCTTAACATACCGGAACAACAGCAGGCTGAACGGCAGCGCAAAATTCAGCAGCACCAGCGCCAGTCCCACGGCGCCCCATCCGCCTTGCAGCCGGCGCAGGTACCACGGTATTTCTCTCGACAAATTTTCGCCCCAGATAATTAAATATTGCGAAAATTCCAGATAGGCCCACAGCATCACGAACATCAGCAGAATGCTTCCCAAATCCTGGAAATACGCCGGCGAAATCACGCTTGCCAGCGGCTCCGCACCGGAGCGCCAGATCAGCACGATGATCACGAAGGCCATCGCACCCAGCGTCATGCCCGTCATCAGCAACAATCCATAAATTGTCGAATACCAGCGCGGCTCGAGTGACATTACCCAATCCACCGCCGCAAAATTCAGCGTGAAGCCAAAAAGCACCAGCCCTCCGCCGCTCAAACCTTCCATGCGCATCCATAACGGCACGTTTCCGCCGCCGCGATCTTCCTCAACCGACCATTTGTTCAAAAAATGTACCAGCAGGAACCAGCATGCAAAGTAAAAAACCATGCGCGCAATGAAAAACGGCTGGTTCAGATAGATGTGCTTCCCCAGAATCAACGGATCGTTTTGGCCGGGACGTGCCCATACGTAGAGCGATTTCATTCCTGCGAGCAATGGCAACGCCGCTATGGCCATCACGGGAAGTGTGCGTGTGCCCGCTTCGACGATTCGCCGAATCACCAGCGCCCAGCGTCCTCCCGTCAGATGTTGCACCATCAGCAAAGCCAGGCAACCCAGCGTGATTCCGATCCAGAACAGAAACGCCACCAGATATGCGCGATAAAATGCACCCAGGTCGCGTATCGAGCCTGCCAGGCATGCTGCGACAATCACTGCACCCGCCAATGCGTACCGCCACCGCAACGCGGCAAAGCTCGCCATGCTTTCGTTTGTGTTCGCGCTCATTGCGGCTCGCCCATCAGTTTCTGCCGCTCGGCCGGCGGCACTTCATCGATGGTCGCCTCGCGGCTCAATTGCAGTGCCCGAATGTAGGCGACAATCGCCCAGCGATCCCGCGCAGGAACGCGGTAGCCGTATGGGTACATCGCTCCAAAGCCGTTCGTGATCACGTCGAAGAAATGGCCCGCGGGCGCGTTGCGCAAACGGTCGAGGTGATACGAAGGCGGCGTTTGGAAACCGCGCTGCACGATCATGCCGTCGCCGTCACCCCCCAGCCCATGGCAAGGCGCGCAAAAAATATTGAACCGCTCGCGACCGCGGTCCAGCACTTCGCGCGTCACCGCGAATGGAAATGCGTTCGCGTTCGCATCGGCACCGCTTCCGCTGCCACCGGCCCGAATGCCACCGGACGGTGTCCCGCCGATGTTTCCGCCGGCGTTTCCCCCAGCACTCGCCTCATCGGGTTCTTCGATATTTGCGTCACGCGGCACCGTTCCCGCCACGGGCTGACGTGCCGAGCGTCCGTCACCAAAAAAATCGGTCGGATCGTACGGGTTGTACCGCGGCTGTACGTGCATATCGAGGCGGCAGCCCGCCGCCGCGAGCAAGCAGGCCACGCACGCGAAAATCGCCGCGCGAGCCCGTATCCGCTCCACGCCGTCATGAGCGTGCACCTCTGCGAAACTGTTCCTAAACTTCAAAGTCGATCCTCAACCTCAGTCTCAGTTCAGTTTTCAATCTCGGTCACTTCGCGCGGCCCTAAGCCCTCCAGAAACGCTTTTGTTTCATTCAGTTTAAATTTCCGATCCCGCGACTTGATGCACAGAAAAAACCGATCCCGCGACGCTAGCGCGAATCGCGGCACATTGAATACCGGATGGTAGGGCGTGGGCAGGCCGTCCATCGCCAGCATTCCGAATACGCATGACAGGGCCGCGCACAACACCGTTAATTCGAATGTGACGGGGATGAACGCGGGCCAGCTATTGAGCGGCTTGCCGCCGACATTGATGGGATAGCTGATGGCCGCCGCATAATATTGGAGAAAGAATCCCCCGGCGCACCCGATCATGCCGCCCAGCAACACCACCAGCGGCAGCAGCGTGCTGCGAAATCCGACGGCTTCCGCCAGCCCTTCGATCGGGAACGGCGAAAACGCGTCGATTTGCTTGTAGCCGGCATCGTGCGTGCGCCGCGACGCCTCGATCAATTGTTCTGGCGTGCGGAACTCCGCCATCAATCCATAGATCCGCTTAGTAACCATTTCATCTCACCCGTGCTTCGTAATGTATCCCTTAGTCTGCTTCACCTTCCGCTCGCCGCGAGGCCGCGCTCCCCACCAGTTCGCGCATCTCGAAAATGGAAATCAGCGGCAGAAATCGTATGAACAGCAGTAGCAGCGTTAGGAACAGCCCGACCGTCCCAAAAAATGTGAACCAGTCCCACCGTGTCGGGTAGTACATCCCCCACGCGGACGGCATGAAATCGCGATGCAGGCTGACGACCACGATCACGAAACGCTCGAGCCACATTCCAATATTCACCGCCATGGCGATCGCAAAAAGCGCCGCCACGTTCACGCGAATCTTGCGCAGCCATAGGAGTTGCGGAATCAGGATGTTGCACGTAATCAGGCCCCAGTACAGCACGGCGTACGGCCCGATCATGCGGTTGATCGTCATGAACTGCTCGTAGGTATCTCCGCTATACCAGGCAATGAATGTTTCCGACATGTAGCCGTACGCGACCACCAGCCCGGTCGCGAGCATCACCTTGCCCATATTGTCGAGGTGCCGCGTGGTAATAAAATCCTCCAGGTGAAACAACTTGCGCACCGGGATCGCCAGGGTCAGCACCATTGCAAATCCCTGGAAAACCGCGCCCGCCACGAAATAGGGAGGGAAAATGGTGCTGTGCCATCCCGGAACTAACCCGTACGCAAAATCGAAGCTCACAATCGTGTGCACCGAAACCACCAGCGGCGTGGCCAGCCCCGCCAGCAGCAGCGACGCCGTTTCGTGCCGGTACCAGTGCACCGCCGAACCTCTCCAGCCCATCGAGAGGATGCCGTAAACAATTTTTGCCGCCCGGTTTCGCGCCCGGTCGCGAAGTGTCGCGAGGTCGGGAACCAGTCCCACATACCAGAATAACAACGACACCGTTGCATAGGTCGAAACCGCGAAGGCATCCCACACCAGCGGGCTGCGGAACTGCGGCCACAGCTTCATCGTGTCGGGATACGGGAACAGCCAATAGGCCACCCAGGGACGGCCCAGGTGGAGTACCGGAAACAGTCCCGCGCAGGCGACTGCAAACAGCGTCATGGCTTCGGCGAAACGGTTGATCGAAGTGCGCCACTGCTGCCGTAAAAGTAAAAGAATGGCGGAAATCAGCGTCCCTGCGTGACCGATTCCGATCCACCACACGAAATTCACAATGGCGAATCCCCAGCCGACCGGAATGTTGACGCCCCAGATCCCCACACCCTCGAGGAAAAGATATGTCACCGCGACGAACAGCATCATCACCAGCAAAAAACCCACTGCAAAGCCCAGAATCCACCATTTGGGTGGGCGCCTCGTCAGTACGATGGCGCTGATTTTGTCGGTAACCGACGCATAGTTGTATCCCGGACCAACCACCGGTCCGGTCTGCGCCATGTCCGGCATGTTGCTGGTCGGGGTGCTCATGAAAGTCCCTGCCATCCGCATTTCATCGCCAGCATTCCTTCACTAATTTGTCATGCGGTGCTTCTGATTCCGTCAGTTGGTATTCTTCACACTCGGTTTCCTCAAACGCGTCTTCCTGATCCGCGTTCTAACCTGGGGTCCTCGGCATTTCCGGATTTGGATTGAGCAGCCGCGCCTGATACGTGGTGCGCGGGCGCGTATTCAAGTCCGCCAGAAGAGCGTAATTCAGCTGCTTGGCCTTCAATTTGGAAACGCGGCTCTGGGGATCAGCCACATTTCCAAAAACAATAGCCTCCGACGGACACGCCTGCTGGCAAGCGGTGACGATCTCTCCATCACGCACCAAGCGGTCCTGCTTTTCCGCGTCGATTTTCCCAGCGCTGATCCGCTGTACGCAGTAAGTGCATTTCTCCATCACACCGCGGCTGCGCACCGTCACATTCGGATTGCGCATCCCGAACAAGCTCGGCGTGTTCCAGTCTGCATACAAACGGAAATTGAATCGCCGCACTTTGTACGGGCAGTTGTTCGAGCAATAGCGCGTGCCCACGCAGCGGTTGTAGACCATCTCGTTCAGCCCCTCCGCACTGTGCACCGTCGCTCCCACCGGGCAGACCAACTCGCACGGCGCATTTTCGCAATGCATGCACGGCACCGGCTCGTGATATGTGTTCGGGGCGGCCGGATCGCCTTCGTAGTACCGGTCGATCCGGATCCAGTGCATCTCGCGGCCATTCAGAACTTCATTTTTTCCAACTACCGAAATGTTGTTCTCCGCCTGGCAGGCAATCACGCACGATCCGCAGCCGGTGCACGTGTTCAAATCAATCGCCATGCCCCATTGATAGCCTTCCTCTTTCCAATGCGGGTAAAGCGACGCCGGATCTTTCTCGACGTCCTTTTGCGCAAACGCCGGATCGGCGCGGTATTCGGCCAGGGTGGCGACCCGCACCAGATCGCGGCCTTCCATGCTGCTATGGTGCTGCGTTTCCGCGAGCGACCAGCGCGCCCCTGTTTTGCGCACGGAAAGGCCGGTACCAAACCACGGGGTGCCCGCAGGGCGCAGCCGGCCCGCGTCGAAGCCCACTCCCGTTCCCACACGGCCGGCGCGTGTGCGGCCGTAACCCAGAAAGACCGTCGCGCTTTCGTCCGCGTGGCCGGGCATGATCCAGGCAGGCGCCAAAACCGTGCGGCCCTGATATTTTAGTTCCACGGTGTCTTCCGTTTTTATCCCCAGCCGCTGCGCCGTTCGTGGGCTAAATGCCGCAACGCTGTCCCACGTGAGCTTGGTGAGTGGTTTCGGCAATTCCTGCAGCCACCCGTTGTTTGCGAAGCGCCCGTCCCAGACCGTTGGATCGGGCCGAAAGATTATTTCCAACCCTTGCATTGCCGCCGGCTGTCCCGTCTCGGGCTGCGCTGCAAAGTCTCCCCTTAGCGAGACCGTTTTCGCCGCAGGCGCGGAACCAGCCATAACTCCGTCGCGCAGTGTCTTTTCCCAGAAACTTTCAAAACGGTCCGTGCCCGTCGTGGCGCTGCCTACACCGGCCGGTCTCGCGTTCACTTGCACCGAATTTGCTGAAGAACCGCTCGCGGACTGCGCATTCACCGCCGAAGCATTCGACAGGGGAGCGTTCGGCGGGGAAGTATTCGACAAGGAAGCATTCGGCGGGGCAGCACTCGAGGGAGGAGCGTTCGACGCGGCAGCATTCCCTGCCTGCACATCCGCGCCCTCAGTATTGCCCCCCTGAGCACTGCCTTCCTGAACCTTGGGCGTCCTGCCGTTCCCTCCGGGCGTGCCTGCGAGCGCAGTTGAATTTGCCCGTGTTGTACCTGCCTGTACTCCGCTTCCAAATTGCCCCCGCCAATACTCGCGCACCAACTCGTGGCCACCCTTTCCCGGGTTGCCGTTCAGCAGCGCCAGAAACTCGTAGGCGGATTTCCCGTTGTACAGGGGAGCGATCAACGGCTGTATCAGGGAAACCGTGCCATCGAAACCCTTCGCATCGCCCCACTCTTCCAGAAAATGCGTTTGTGGAATGTGCCAGTGGCACAGCGCGGAAGTCTCATCCTCGTAAAGTCCCAGCCGCGCACTGAATTTCACCCGCGGTACCAAATCCGCAACACCCAAATCTGCTGGAGCGTCGTACGCCGGATTTCCCCCTAAAATTAGCAAGGCATCCACGCGGCCTGCTCGTAAATCCGTGACGAGTGCGCCGAGTGATGCCCACTGGTTGAGCGGTCTCGCCTCGAGCGGCGGTATGAAATACACCGTCTTGTCGAAATTCCCCAGCCGCTGGTTAATCGCGTGGCCCAGTGCATGCACAATTGCCGGCTGCTGATCTCCAACTACCACCAGGCAGGCGCCCAAGTTTTGTTGCAGGTCGCGCGCGAGCGTGGCAATCCACGCCGTGGTCTGCGCAGCCGGCAATTGCGACGATACCGGCACGCCCGCCACGCCCGCTATTCCCAATTGTTGTGCCAGCGCCCGCGCAAAACCTTCGATTTCGCCGGCGCGAAGCTGCAGCCGGTGATCCGCAACAGCGCCCGTATTCGTCGGTGTCG
>Ga0182024_10015891_pt1 | contig 14347 bp, 10 predicted proteins | sample P32metaG_FD_120480 | JGI IMG/M metagenome (GOLD analysis project Ga0182024, IMG submission 120480) | Permafrost microbial communities from Stordalen Mire, Sweden - P3-2 metaG (Illumina Assembly) | ecosystem: Environmental > Terrestrial > Soil > Wetlands > Permafrost | place: Sweden: Stordalen... | reverse complement strand
TTCGTCAACTCTTGCGGAGCAGACGTGAAGTGTTAACGACAATCCAGGGAGGCCGATCGTGAACAGAACAAGTTGCTATCTTCAACCAGAAAGGGATCGAGGCGTGAAAATCATGAAAGCCCCGCTATGCAGGAACGCTGCGCGTTTGGTTTTTTCTTGTGTACTGCTCCTTGGCTTCGCATTTGCTCATACCCCGCGCTGTTATGGGCAAGCGCAAACGCAGGTTCCTGCGCGGGCGGACCTCGCAAGCCTGAACAACCCTGCCCAGCCGTCTGCTGCCGGTCCCACAAATGCCGCGACTACTACGGCGACCGGCAGCGCCGCCGCGGCAAACACCACTGCGTCCGACAAGCCTGCGACCACTTCGGAGTCCGAAGTATCGGCCGCGATTATGAAAGAACTCGCGTCCATGGAAAAGCGCATCGAGGAACTCGAAGCGGCGCTGAAGGCCCGGGACGCAGCAGCAGCGGCGCCGCCTCCAGCTCAGCCGTCGGCCGCTCCGGCTGCTACCGACGCCTCGGGCAATGCGGTTCCCGTCCCATTCGGCGGCGTGCCGGTAGCGATTTCCTCATCCGCTGCGTCAACGACCATAGCCGCCAATCCAACGGCCCAAGAATCGGCACCCGCTCCTGCGCCCGCCGCGCCGACCTTTGTCCCGCAAAGACAAACCGCATCCGACCCTTTTTCGGTGGACGACTGGACGTGGCTGAACGGCACGCCGCGCAACCATGATACGCCACTCGCGACGAAATACTTTACGCCCGAGGTCCGGTTCGACACCAACTACATGGAAGACTACAACCAGCCGAAGGACCACACGATGGGAGGCTCAACCGAGAGCTTCCGGAACGGCGAAGTGCAGCTCGAGCAATTGAGTTTCGGCGGCGACATCCACATAGACAATGTCCGAGGCAGAGTCCTCACAATATTTGGTTTGTTTGCGACGACGACGCCGCGCAATGATGGCAGCGCTGGCGTCGGCCAATGGAACCTCAACGACGCCTACAAGTACTTTTCGGAGGCGTGGGGCGGATACCACTTCAATGTAAACCACGGGCTGAATATCGATGCGGGAATTTTCGTGTCGTATATCGGCCTGTTCAGCTACTACAACTTTGACAACTGGACGTATCAGCCTTCGTTCGTCTCCTCCAACACGCCGTGGTTCTTCAACGGCGTCCGGATTCAGTGGTTCCCCACCGAGAAACTGAAGATTGAGCCTTGGTTCATCAACGGATGGCAATCGTACGCCAAATACAATGGCCACCCGGGTCTGGGAGGGCAGATTCTGTGGCGTCCGAAGCCATGGGTTTCGCTGGTCTTCAACAACTACGGGATGGGAACCGATACGCTCGGTGTCCCGGGACGTTCGCGGCTCCATACCGACAACAGCATTGAAGTCAAATACTACGATCATCCAGACAAGACTCTGGACAAAATGGCGTTTTCCTTAACCGGTGATTTGGGATGCGAATACGGCGGTTCCACTCCGAGTAACACCGTAAGTTGCCACAACAACAGCAACGGTCACCCCAAGCAATCTTTTGCGGGCTGGATGCTCTACGACCGCATGTGGTTCCACAGGGATCTGTTCGGGCTAACCCTGGGCGGCGGTGTTCTCGACAATCCAGGCCGCTACTTGACGTTGCTACAGCCGATCAATGGGGCAACTGCCGTCTCGGGTACACCGTACTCCGCTGCGTACCCCGGGAGCATTTTCAAGGGTTGGGATTCCACGGTCACCGCCGATTGGATGCCTAGCCAGTTCGTAACCTTCCGCGCTGAGGCGGGATACCGCTATTCAACCACGCCGTACTGGTCAGGCCGACAGGGAATCACTCCTCCTGGTGGCAACGTCGGTCCCGTGGCCTACAACGGAAGCGTGGGCACTGGAGCGAGCTACATTTGCACCAACGGCTCAACTTCCGCAGTCTTGAATGCTGTGCCGTCTTCGCAGGGTCTCTACCAGGGCTTCGGCCCCACGGCCGGTTTCGACCTACCGGCGACTCTTTCGGCGGATTGCGCTGCGCAATACAACCCCGCAGGAAACGGGGCCTGGACGTTCTGGCAGCCTGACCTTCGCAAGAGCCAGTGGGTGAACACCATCGCAATCATGGTGAAGTGGTAGAACCACAGTGAAACAGGTGATCAACAATGCCGACAGCTGCGCCGGATTTAGGGTCTCCGGCGCGGCTGTAGGTTTTTTCAACCGGCCGCGCATGGCACTGTTTAAATCAGAAAACTTTATAAATGTCTTATGCGTTGCTTACTCATTCCGAAGGTGCGGTTTGGTTTAATTGATCAGTAGATGTTCTCAATTGTTGTCTGAACCGGTGACGGGCAGTTGAAGGAAGGTTCCGCGTGATAAAGGCTGCACTTAAGATATTATTCGCGCTGGCCTTGATCGAGATGGCGTTTGCGCCGCGCCTCTTGGCCGCGCCAGCGGTGAACGGCCCAGCCGTTCGGCTCTTCGCGTGCGGCGTTTCAAGCGATCCTTCGCCTGCTGATTTCTCGGTTCCAGCGGGCGCGATCCCGCTCGGCCTCGCGATGGCGGACTTCACCGGCGACCGCAATCCGGATCTCGCCACGCTCGAGTTAGATCGGCTCGATTCCTCCCACGCGTATTATGTCATCGAGATTCAGCTTACCGAAGGAGGTCGCCAGTCCTTACGGCTCACCGCTCCCGCGCGAAGTCTCGTACTCACGCCGATTGACGTCACGGGGAACGGCATACTCGACCTGGTTGTGCGCACCGTGGGATCGAAGATTCCCGTCGCTGTTTTCGTCAATGACGGCTGCGGCCACTTTTCCGCGAATGAGTCTGCTCGCTACGCGACCGCGATCCATGAAATTCCCAGTGGGCCTGATTTCAGTGCGAATCGTTTGCGTTTTGAATCTCCCGCTTTAGCCCGCGGTCCGTACGCCGCAGGCTTTCAGGAACAACCGCGCTGTTTTCTGCATGAATTCAACAGTTCTGTTTCCCTCGCATATGACGGAGCACCGGCTCAATTGTTCTTGCCGCTCCGCACCGACCGGGCCCCGCCAGCAGCGGTATAGCGGTCCAGTCACACGTCAATTTAGGCGCTTCGCGGGCCGTTCGATTTGCCCGGGTGTGACGGGTGTATTCGCCGAAGAAGAAAATCTGAACCCGAGTCGAGTTTCGGGCGGAGGTAGAAATGCAGAACAGTGACATTCACAAATTGTGGCCACTGATTTTTCTGGCGTCTCTTTTGACCGGCTGCCAGTCGAAAGACAACGCGGCTGCCGAAGCGCCGCCTCCCGCAACGGTGGTATCCGGGTTGGACGTTACGCATTTCTCCGTGGACCATCCGGAACGGTATCCCGTGGCAACGGCGGCACAGTACGAAGCCCCGTCAAAATTGGTGGTGACGGGTGCAGTGTATCCCGACGTCGCCCGTACCGTTCCGGTCGTCACGCTGGCCTCCGGTCGCGTCGTCGATATACGAGCGCGTCTCGGTGATACGGTTAAGAAAGGCCAGCTGCTGCTGCGAATTCGAAGCGACGACGTATCGGGCGGCTACGACGCGTATCGCAAGGCGGTCGCTGATGAGCTGCTTGCGCGCAAGGCGCTCGACCGCGCGAAGCTTCTGCTCGATCACGGAGCCATCGCGGTGCAGGATCTGGAAGCCGCGCAGGACAACGAGGACGACGCGAAAACCACGCTCGACACTGCCACCGAGCATCTGAAACTGCTCGGGAACGACCCGGATCATCCCAATGGAATTGTCGACATTACATCTCCCATTGCTGGCGAGATCACCGACCAGGAAGTGGTGAACGGCAGCACCATACAGAGTTATTCGGCCAATCCGTTCACGATTTCCGACTTGTCCTCGGTGTGGATTGTCTGCGATGTGTATGAGAACGACATTACGACGCTGGGAGTTGGTGAAGGGGCTGACGTTCGGCTCAACGCCTTATCGGATAAGGTCCTAAAAGGCCGAGTCAGCAACATTGGTGCGCTTCTCGATCCCACCATTCGCACCGCGAAGGTCCGCATCGAAGTTCCAAATCCCGGAATGACGATGCGTATTGGGATGTTCGCGACGGCCACATTCTACGGATTGAAAAAGCAGACGTACACCTCGGTGCCGGCCACCGCGATCATTCACCTGCACGATCGCGATTGGGTCTACATGCTGGCGCCCAACAGTATGTTCCAGCGCGTGGAAGTGAAGAGTGGAGATCAGCTGCCGGACAAAATGGCGCAGGTTCTGTCCGGACTGCAGCCGGGGCAAAAGGTGGTTAGCAACGCTCTGGCGCTGCAGACTGCGATCGACAACGAGTAGCGGTCGGATCGACATGCACAAGATGCAAAGGACTGGGACTGAAAGATGATTCGCGTTCTTGTAGATTTTGCTCTGAACAACAAATTCGTTGTGCTGGCGCTGGCGACACTCATCACGCTATGGGGCGCTGTCTCATTCCACAATCTGCCGGTCGAGGCATATCCGGACATCGCGGATCCCTACGTGACCGTCATCAGCCAGTGGCCGGGCAGATCCGCCGAAGAAGTCGAACAGCTGGTCACAATCCCAATCGAAACTCAAATGGGCGGTATCGCTCACCTTTCAATTATGCGGTCCGAATCGATCTTCGGGCTTTCGCTGATTACCCTGATCTTCGACGACCAATCTGTGAACGATTGGAACCGGCAGAAAGTTCTTGAACGACTCACTCTCGTCACCGTGCCTCAAGGTGTGCAGCCGCAGATTGGCACTGATTGGAGCCTCACCGGCCAGATCTACTGGTACACCATCCGCAGCACGAATCCGCAGTATGACCTCATGGACATGCGGAGTATCGAAGACTGGGTCTTGCTCAAGGAATTCAAATCCGTGCCCAACGTGGTCGACGTGAGCGATTTCGGCGGCACGGCGCGAGAGTATCAAGTTCGCGTGGACCCCAACAAACTCATCTCCTATGGATTGGGTATCGGTCAGGTTGAGCAGCAACTGGCTAATAACAACATCAACGCGGGCGGCAGCTTCGTCGAAAGTGGCATGCAACAAGTGAACGTCCGTGCGCTCGGCCTCATCCGCAATTCGCAGGACATTGAGCAGACCGTCTTGACGAATAAGGCCGGGACGCCCATTCGCATCAAAGACATCGCCGAGGTCGGTTGGGGCCCGCGGATCCGCCTGGGACATATGGCCCGAGCGACGCACCGTCCCGATGGCGTCATCGTCGATGAGCCCGACGTGGTCCAAGGCGTGGCGCTCATGCTCAAGGGCTCGGAGGAGCAGCCAACCCTTGACGCAATCCACAAGAAAGTGGACGAGCTGAATACCAGGATTTTGCCCGAAGGGGTAAAGGTCGTTCCGATGCTCGATCGCAGCGATTTGCTGCATTACACGCTGCATACCGTATTGCACAATTTGACCGAAGGAATGATTCTGGTCACGGTCATTCTGCTTCTGTTTCTTCTGAATGTGCGGTCGGCCCTCATCGTCGCGCTGACGATTCCGTTCGCGCTGCTGTTCGCGTCCATTTGTCTGGACTTGAGTCACATTCCAGCCAACCTGCTCTCATTGGGCGCGTTGGATTTCGGAATGGTGGTGGACGGCGCGGTTGTCATGGTTGAGAACATCGTTCGGCACTTAAGTCACGGCCAGAACGGCGCGGCTCCAAAAAGTCCGCTCGTGGCAATTCGCGAGGCTTGCCATGAGGTCCAACGGCCAGTTTTCTACGCCATTGCAATCATCATCACGGCCTATATGCCCATCTTCACTCTGCAACGCGTGGAAGGTCGGCTCTTCAAGCCCATGGCTTGGACGGTCGCATTCGCGCTGTTGGGTGCGATGACCTTTTCCATTTTGATCGCTCCCGTCTTGTGCGCAACGCTCTTTCGCAAAGGCGTTCGTGAAAGGCAAAACCCGGTTTTGGCCTACCTAATCGAGGTTTACCGGAGGCGTGTGAGGTGGGCTATCGAGCATCGCAGGGCCACGGTTGGGGTCGGCCTGGTGGCTCTTGGCGTGATGCTTTTCCTCGCCTTCAGCGGAATCATCGGATCGGAGTTCTTGCCGCATTTGGATGAAGGCGCGATCTGGGCTCGCGGAACGCTTTCGAACAGCACTGGCTACACCGAGGGTGCCCGCTTCGCCGATCAGTCGCGGGTTATTTTCGCCTCATTTCCAGAAGTAACCACTGTCGTGTCGCAGTCCGGTGCGCCTGACGACGGCACAGATACAGGCGGATTTGGCGACACCGAATATTTCATCGACTTAAAGCCAAAAGAGCGATGGCGGCCCGTCTTTCACCAGGACAAAGTCGCGCTCATCGCTGCAATGAATCGCGAAGTTTCCAAGCTGCCTGGCGTTTTTTGGAATTTCTCGCAGCCGATCGAGGACAACGTCGACGAAACGCTAACGGGCACGAAGGGTGGCCTGGCGGCCAAGCTCTTCGGCCCGGACCTTACCGTCCTGGAAGAAAAGGCCGATGAGATGAAGGCCGCCATGGAGAAGGTTCCAGGCATCAGCGATCTCGGCGTTCAGCGCGACATGGGCCAGCCGAATCTCAATATCACCGTGGACCGCGAAGTCTGTGCGCGCTTTGGAATCAACGTGGCGGATGTCCAGGACGCCGTTCAGACAGCCGTCGGCGGCAATGCCGTAAGTCAGGTGTTGCAGGGCGAAGCGGTTTATAACCTGGTCGTTCGCTATCAGGAGCCCTATCGAGATACAAAGGAAGCTATCCAAAATATTCGTCTGCTCGCCCCGAGCGGCGAGCGAGTTTCACTCGGGCAGCTGGCCAAGGTCGAGATTCGCAACGGCGCCTACGACATTTTTCGCGAGAAGAATACTCGATACGTCGCAGTTCGATTCGAGGTGCGGGACCGCGACCTCGGCACGACGGTGCGCGAGGCCATGGACAAGATCAATACGGAGGTTCAGCTCCCGCGCGGCTACTACATTCAGTGGTCGGGCGAATACGAAAGCGAGCAGCGGGCAGCTCACCGGTTGATGATCATCGTCCCGCTCACAATCCTGGTGATCTTCATCATCCTTTACACAATGTTTCGCTCTGCCAAATGGACTGCCCTGATTCTCGGTGTCGTGTCGATGGCTCCGCTTGGAGGATGTCTGGCGCTTCTGATCACGCACACGAATTTTAGCGTGTCCTCAGGCGTCGGATTTCTTGCCCTGTTCGGCGTGTCCGTGCAAACCGGCGTCATCATGCTCGAATATATTAATCAATTGAGGGCGCGAGGCTTCACTGTCGTGGACGCAGCGATTGAAGGCGCAGTCCTGAGGCTCCGCCCGATCATGATGACTATGCTCGTCGCCACTTTCGGACTGGTTCCCGCCGCGATGTCGCACGCCATCGGCTCCGATTCACAACGTCCATTCGCCATCGTGATCGTCGGAGGTCTGGTCGCCGCACTGGCGATCAGCATCATTCTGTTGCCCACGCTCTACGTATGGGTCGCCCGCGACGGAGACAAGCTGCCGGAGCCGGAGGAATCCCTTGAAACCTAAATTTCAACTCAAGACTTCGCGCGGTCACCGCGTCAACACCGGCGGCGCCGCGCGTTTGCTTTTTGTGTGTTCAGCTTTGTTGTATTGCGGTTCCGCGCCGATTGCTCGTGCGCAGGCTGCCGTGACACCGCATGGACCGGTCAAAATCACACTCGACGATGCCATCCAATTGGCGCTGAAGCACAACCACAACCTGCTCGCAGCCCAAACTACAATTGAGCAGGACGAAGCCTTGGAAACCCAGGCGAACCTGCGTCCGAATCCAGCGCTCTTCGCCGATTGGGAATACTTACCGTTCAACTCAGGTAGCCAGAGCACAAACTACCTCGACAATTCGACCGAGGCGGACTTGGGTCTCAGTTATCTTTTCGAGCGCGGTAGAAAACGTCAGCACCGCCTGCAAGCGGCGAAAGACGTCACTGCGCAGGCGCGCTCGCTCCTCGCCGACAACGAGCGCACTCTGACGTTCAACGTCGCGTCTCAGTTCTTCAATGTCCAACTTAACGAATCAACCCTCGAACTCGGCACAAAAGACGTCGAAAGCTTTCGCAAAACCGTGGACATCAGTGAATTCCAGTACAACGCTGGCGGCATGAGCGAGGGTGATTTTCTGATGATCAAGCTCCAGTTGTTGCAGTATGAGAGCGACTACCAACAGGCGATACTTGCCAAAGATCAGGGACTCGACGACCTGCGAAACATGCTCGGATATGACTCCGTGCCAGCGGATTACGATGTGAGCGGTCCGTTCGACTACCAGCCCGTGAACGCCAACCTCGAGGACCTTCAAATGAAGGCTTTGCTGAACCGGCCAGATCTTCACGCGGCGCAACAGGGTGTCACTGCCGCGACCAGCCAGTGGGAATTACAAAAGGCGGATGGAAAAGTGGACGTCACTGGTCAGGGCAACTATTCGCACGTCAACGGAATCAACGCCGCGACCGTTTATGTTAGCGTTCCACTCCCGGTCTTCAATCGCAACCAAGGCAATATTGCCCAGGCGCGTTATGCTATCACGCAGACGCAGGAACAGGAAAAAGCGACTAGCGAACAGGTGATGACCGACGTGCACGATGCCTACGGGGGCCTTAAGGAGAACGACGCGATCATTGTCCTGTATCGCTCGGGCTATCTCGCCGCGGCGGTAAGGGACCGCGATATCGAACAATTCGCTTACGAACATGGCGGCGCGAGCTTGCTCGATTGGTTGAACGCCGAGCGAACGTATCGAGTGACGGAGCTTGCCTACCGCCAGGCGCTCGCCTCGTACCTGACCGCTCTTGAGCAGCTTCGCGAAGCCGTTGGCACAAGGACGTTGCCTTGATTTCGCCTACACACTTGGCGGAGCTGTTCCGCCTCGACTGGCGAGTCGGGCTGCGAAAGGAGCCGACTGTTGAACAGGGATGAGGTTCGCACGCGAATTCTCCAGGTCGGCATCGTGCCGGCCGTCCGCGTATCCTCGGAACACGTGGCACGTTTCGCCGCCGAAGCTGTAGCAGCCGGCGGAATTCCGATTGTAGAAATCGAAATGACAGTTCCAGGCGCCCTCGACGTAATCAAATACCTGGTCGAGCACATCCCAGACATGGTCGTCGGAGCGGGAAGCGTCTACGACACGGAAACGGCGCGCCGTTGCATAATCGCGGGCGCGAAATTCCTGACCACCGACGGCCTGGACGTGAGCATCATTGAATTCGCGAACAAAGAGGAGATAGCTGTTTGGCCCGCGGCCCTCACGCCGACTGAGGTGATTACCGCATGGAAGGCTGGACCTGACTTCGTTAAGGTCTTTCCTTGCGCTCCGGTAGGCGGCGAGAGCTACATCAGGATCCTCAAGAAGGCGTTCATGCATATTCCCTTAATCGCCGCCGGCGGCGTGAATCAACAAACAGCTCAGAGATTCATCGTCGCAGGGGCCAGTGCGCTAGGCGTGGGCGCAGAGCTAATCCCGGAAGATGCGCTGCGGCTCAAGCAAGCGGCTCGCATTCGTGAATTGGCGCATCGGTTTGTGAGATTTGTGAAGGAGGGCCGAGAGCAGCTCGCGGCGCTCAAGAAGCATTCCTCGTCAGTTAAGTAGGGTCCCCGGTTTGCAAACCGTGAAGTGCCTTCTCCAAACGTCCTGTTGGCGCTTGCCGGCGGACCGGCCGACTCCACTCTGAATGGCGAATTTACGGGAACCTTAGGAATCCATTACGGTTTTCGTACCTGTGCTGGCCTAGCATCACTAGGTCGTATGAGCCTGTTGATTACAACCCCGCTTCGCTCTGGTGACCTGCTGGATCACTACAGGATTGAGTGTCTTGTCGGTTCTGGTGGTATGGCATCCATTTTCCGCGCGACAGACACGAAAACAGGCCGGCCGGTTGCCATCAAGACGCTCCATCCTGATACGGCCGGCAACGGCAGCATTTTCAATCGCTTCCGATCCGAAATCGAGATTGGCAGGCGACTCAACCACCGTGGACTTGTGAAGATGCTTTCCGACGGCAACGCGGGCCAGCGCTACGCCGTCATGGAGTGGGTAGAGGGCAAGCCGCTCCGAGAACTCATCGAAGAACACAGCAAACTGCCCATTGAACGGGCCACCCGAATCGCGCTTGCGATCTGTGAGACGCTTGAATACGTTCATGCGCAAGGAGTCGTCCATCGCGATCTCAAGCCGGACAATATCATCGTCGATCCCGAGGACAACATAAAGCTTATGGATTTTGGCATTGCCCGCGAAACAAGAGCGAATCTGTGGAATCGAGTGAAGCGTCAACAAGTAATGGGGACGCCGGACTATGTGTCTCCCGAGCAGATCAAAGGGAAATGTGTTGACGCCCGCAGCGACGTGTATTGCCTCGGTGTCATGCTATTTGAAATGCTGACCGGCGAAGTGCCGTTCTCGGGTCTCGATCCCCTTGCGGCCATGAACCTCCGGCTATTGGTTGATCCGCCGGATCCTTGTGAAATCAATCCTGCCATTTCGTCGCGGCTACAAAGCATTGTCCAACGTGCTCTGGAACGCGATCCCGCCGATCGCTATCCGAGTGCTCGCGAGTTTGCTTCCGGCCTGTCGGAGTCACTGGCCGAAGAGATGTCCCAGCCGCTGGAATTACTCGCTGGCTTCTAACGATCGGTCAATCGGCAGGCTGAACGAGAAAACCGAACCTTCTCCTACTTTGCTGGTAACGGCGATAGTACCGGCGTGTGCTTCCACAATCGCTTTGGAGATAGGCAGACCCATGCCCGTGCCCTGGACGCAGCAGCGGTACTCCTCTCCGCGATAAAACTTTTCGAAGATCCGCCCCAGTTCAGTCTGGCTGATTCCAGGGCCGCGGTCTGCCACGCTGAAAAACATCAACCCGTGCTTTGTCTCCGTGCGCAGCGTGATCGGGGTTCCCGGAGAGGAGTACATGTTCGCGTTGTTAATCAGATGTATGAGGACCTTTGTCGCCCAAAACAGATCGGCCCGGATCGCCACCGCTTCATTTGCCATCCCACGTTCAATCGTCCTTGAGGCGAGAACGTCCTTGCACTCATCCAGGGCTGCTTCAATCAGGTCGCCCACCGAATAGCGTTTGAAATCCAGCTGGATTTTACCGGATTCGAGCCGCGACATCTCCGACACTTCATCAACCAGATGATCAATTCGATCGCATCCTTCGTCGATCATGGTCAGAAGGTCTCGGCATTGTTCTCGATTGAAATTGAGATCAGAAAGCATGCCAGTTACCGATATCTTCATCGCCGTGAGCGGGGTCCTGAATTCGTGCGTGATCGCGTCCAATAACGCCGACTTCAGCCGCTCGTTCTCTCGCAGTGCCTCGATTTTTCCAACCTGTTCGATTGCTCGGGCGCGCTCGATCGCGATCGTCACCAGAGACCCCAGAGATTCTAGAGTCGCCGTGGAAAGCGTCGTTTCGGCGATGGCGATCGTTCCGATCACGGTGATTCCCAATCGCAATGGCACAAAGCAGAGGCCCTTACTGCCTTCAATCTGGACATCTCTATAACCAAGACTCGTTTTCAGATGTCTTGCGTCTATCTGGTGCGAACCGCCCGGTGAATAGAAGATCGTCTGCCCCTCGGTAACCAGCAGGGCTGCAGCCTTTGCACCAAAGGCATCCACAATATCCGAGGGTATCGCGTTGCACAGCGCCAGCGAGTCCCCCGCATTCAGCAGTCTCTGGCTCAGGTCGTACAATTGCTCGGCTTCGGTTCGTCGCCAGTTAGCCTCTTTCGTCTGCCGGCGGGCCCAGTCTGAAAGCGAGCTTCCAATCACCGATGTGACCAGAAAAGCCGATAGCGCTACCCAATCACGGGTATCGGTGATGTTCAACGTCCCGACCGGGGGGATAAAAAAGTAATCGAAAGCTAGGGTAGCTGCAACGGACATTAGAATCGAAGTTGCGAGCCCGCCGACGGTTGATGCAATGAGAATCGCCAGCAGGAAGGTAAAGCCCACGGTAGTCACATTGGCAACTGGCACGTGTCGGAAGATCGCCGTGATCAGCAGAACCGCAGCGACACCCACCGTAGGGCGGCCAATCGTCCTGGCAACACGCTGAAACATCGACTCGTCGCGCTCGTCCGGTAGGCTGGTTCCTGCGGAACGACCGCGCGAATGGCGCGGGAAAGGCGGCCGGTGAAGTTCGAAGGAAGCGGCCGGGTCAGGAGTCACTGAATTGGAGGACACAGGATCACCGCCCACCGGGCCCCTGGGGCCAGCCCGGCTATCCGAGAAGCTTGCCCGCTAAGATTAGTACACCGGGACGGCAGGTCAAGCCCATTAAATTTATGGATCGGGCCGATACAAAGGAGCATAAGGATTCTTTTATCTCCATTTTATGTAGTTCTTAGTAACAACTTACGGAGTTCGTATCTATCTTGCCTATGATTTCCCTTAGGAGACTTACACAACGCGAACGTCGCGCGGAGCCAGTTTTCAGATTCGCCCGCGATACGCGCTGTGGGAAGCAGTAAGAGTCCCGAGGAGAAACCATGATTCGAAAAGCGACGTACCCAATTGTTGTTGCAGTCGGCGTTCTGGCGCTTTGCTCGATGTTTGCCGTACCGGCCAGTGCCCGGCCGGTGTCGCAACACGTCACTCTGACTGGATATGTAAGCTGCACGACCTGTTTTGAGCCGAATGCGTGCAAGGCCCAGACGCGGCTTTCTTGCACGCAGATGTGGGTAAGCCAGGGGGCCTCGTACGTGCTCGTCGTTGGCGAAACGCACTATCGGCTCTCAGGCTTCGAGAAAGAGCTGGCGAAGGCTGCTGCGGAAAACTCGGTCACGGTTAGTGGAGATCTCAACGGCACAGATCTCGTGGTCACAACAGTGGACCTAGCGCACAAGGTAAAGTAGTTCGTGGCAAAGCCAGCGGTTCACAACGTAAGCTTTGTTGCGAATGACGTATCGGTCCCTCGCGGCGGTTAGCGATGTGTTTCGTTAATCGCCACGATGAGACTGCCTCAGCTGTTATGGCCCGGCAGATAATCTGGTTAAACGTTTCCCGTCGGCTGTGAACACCGACACGATCAGGTGATCGCCTAGCGGAACGCCCTTGCTGTCCACCGTCAGTTCACATGTTACGAAGGGAATTGTGAAATCCCGTTTGGGGATGGGCGTGCTGGTGGACGCAGTACAATGAGCCGCAAGCGGAGACAGCACAGCCGGCCTCAGCTCCATTCCGTCCTTCCATTCCACCTGGAATTTCACTGAATACGAATCGCCGTGAAAGATGGAAGAGGGCGAATTTGATAATGCGGCGTTGCAGCGGTCGCCTTCAATCCGAATCGAGGTTGTCAGCGATTCCGGATATTCGGTCACCACCTTGCCGCGTTTTTTATATTCAAACCGGTTGCCAACTTCTATTCGCCTTAAATCGTCGAAGAAAGTTCCCGACTTTACTGTGCCGTTCAGAGCCAGACACCCATCGTCCAGCTGGAGCAGTTGGGCGCCGAAGTCAATTGTGCCCTCGTAGGTCGGGTTGCTCCGTCCACCGGCGTTCGCGCGCATCGGAAACACGCCAACGATCAAAACAAGGAGAATAGCTGCGAGATAACGATATCGGCTCACGGTATGAGTCTCCTTCCGAAATCGGTCGAGCTTGCCGTCGCAACTTTGGAGAAGACGTCAGTATTATCCGGTGTTTGGATTGTATATGCGTGTTGCACACTGACAGTTATCTTTTCTTTATATGCCGCTGATCAAGTTTATGGATCAGCCGAAGCCGCAATCGTTACGGGAACTCGCGTGGGGTCGCGCGCGATTGGTGGGCGAAACATTGGGGGCCTTCGGGAAACTTGTAGATTTCCAAACTCCCAACTTCCCGAATCCGTGGCGAAACTCTTCAGTACTCGGAGACAGATGGCTGCTTGCGCGTCGCCGATCCTGCCAGCGAGTTCGAGGCACTTTCGCTCAGCTCTCGCGTGGAGCGGAGTTCTTCGGGTACGCGCAGAAGTGCGATACGGATTCTTTTGCCGCTGCTGCATGGAACAAACAAGTGCGGGGGTTATGTAGCTGAAGGGGAGTGGAATCTTCTCGGGGGCTATCTGGAGACTGATCGAGCGCGCCACCTGCTCGGTGTACGCGCTCGGTTGGTTGCGGGGGTCGGATTTGAACCGACGACCTCCGGGTTATGAGAATTAAGAGCTTGCGCTAAGTTCTGTTAATTGTGTGACACTTGCACCCCTGCAACGTCGAAAATGAGCCCTAAACCGGCGGATATTGGACGCAAGTTGGACGCGATTGCTGGGATGAACCCCTATAGTGAGACAAAAAATTGGGCACACTTGGCAGTTTTTGGTCAGTCTTGATTTGTATCTCCTAGCAGGAGAAGGGGTCTGGGGAAGAGGACG
>Ga0182024_10015890_pt1 | contig 14347 bp, 9 predicted proteins | sample P32metaG_FD_120480 | JGI IMG/M metagenome (GOLD analysis project Ga0182024, IMG submission 120480) | Permafrost microbial communities from Stordalen Mire, Sweden - P3-2 metaG (Illumina Assembly) | ecosystem: Environmental > Terrestrial > Soil > Wetlands > Permafrost | place: Sweden: Stordalen... | reverse complement strand
TCATGGATGCGATCAAACCCAAGGTGAAGGTGATCGGGCTCGATCCCGGCCAGGAGGCGATCTCCAAGGGCGAGATGGAGCTCGGCTTCTTCAACATCAGCGAAGTGCGCCCTTACGTGAAATATGTCGGTCCGGTGCCGGCGCCGCTGCAGAAATACACGACCTACGAAGCCGCCGTGACCGCCAAGGCGGCGGAGCCGGCGGCGGCCTTCGTGAAGATGCTGGCGAGCGCCGGCTCGGCCGAGCGCTAGAAGGCGGCCGGGCTCGAGCCGCAGACGGCGAAATAGCGACGCCAAAGCGAGCTGCGTGACGTACGCCACGATCCAATCCGGCAGCTCGAGACCTCAAAACTGATGGAATGCCCCCGGCGCGAACGGCGTGCCGGGGGTATTTCACGCCGATGGACGAAATTCAGAGCCAGATGCTTTGCCTGCCATCGGTCAAGGCATGGCCGTTGCCGCAAGAACATCGATCGGCACCAATTTCAGGCTCGATCTTGCGTGCAGACGGACATATGCCCTATTTCTTGCCCGGCACTTTGAAGCCGTTCTTCTCGAAGGCATTGCCGTATGCGTTGCGCGGGCCGCCGCCCTTGGCGTCCACGTGGCACTTTGCGCACGGGAACCCGGTTTGGGCCGCGAATTCCGGCTTGGCCGTGGCGGGGCTTCGGGCGACAAAAATCGCCGCCCCCATCATCAGAACGGCGGCCGCGAGACCCACCGTCCCGCAATAAATCGCGATCCTGACAGGGTTGGATATAGTCGAAATCAGCGCGTACAACATAGGGATCCGCCTTTCATCATCGTTTCATGACCGTGGTGCAACATATCTCGGGTAGAGGTTACTAACGCTCGCTTGCAAAAAACTTCGCGGTGGCCGCATGGCACCTCCCGACCCGCGGAATTCGGCGCTCAGCCGACGCCGGAAAGCTCGATATCCGTGCGATGGAGGACCGCGGCCGGGGTCGGCGCGAACCACATCTGGTACATGGTCGTCAACCACATGAGAGCGAAGGACATCACCATCAACACGCCGGATCCCATGACCACCCAGGCAAAAGGGTGAAACAGCTTGGTGAAATACCAGGAGCTGACATCCCCCACGACCGCGCAGAACGGAAGTGCGACGACCGCGCACTTGAGCCATACGGGCCGCACGTAAGCGTGGCTGTACATCGTGCCCACGATGAAGAAGATGAAGGTCAAGCCGAACAAGTGGATATGTGACACGCGAATAAGCGTGAATATGTCGGCGCCGGTATCCTGCTCGGTCACCTTCTTGATGTTGTCGTATCCGTTCAAGTTCGGCAGGTGCGGATTGCTGCCGTCGTGACAGGTCATGCAGCGCTTGTCCAGCAGCGGCTTGATGTCCGAATCGTACTTTGCGCGATCGGCGCCGAGTTGCACCCAGGCGACGACGGCATCGACCTCGTCCTGCGGCAGCATTGTCGACATCGGACCGCGCAAGGCTGATTCCAGGCGAGATCCCTTGCCGCTGCCCGAATAGGCGATGACGAGGTCCTGGTAGGACAGCATCCATGGACTGCCGCCGGCGCGCCCCGCATAGCTATGAAACACGTAGATCAGCGCGAAGAGATATCCCAGGCCGAGGATCAGCAGCGTCATCGTGTAGAGGACGCGCTGACTGTACGGAAGCTCGTGATAGTGGCGGTAACCCCGGTGGAGCGGCGGCACACTAGTCATGATCGGTTCCCTTGCTCTTGCCGGCCTGAGCATGCGCACGGGGCGCGCGCCGCATCCCGGGTCTGCCGGCCTCGGTGTCATCAACGCTGATCATTTGGGAGAGGTCACTTGAGCGCCATTTTCTACTTACTTTGTGGTACCAGCACGTAGACGAATGCGCGCGCAGTCTGGCTGGCATAGTGGGCCGCAAGCTTGTCCACGTCGTCATCGGTCAGCGAGTCGGACATGGCGGCCATCGGCGGGCTCTTGCGCGCGCCGGTTCGATAGTCGTGCAGCACATTTTGCAGGTAGTCGGCGCGCTGCGCCGCCAAAGCCGGCAGACGCGGGTCGATGCTGTTGCCGTTGATCCCATGACACCGGTCGCAGCGTTGTGCCCACTGAACCACGGTCAAATGCTCCGGTACGGTTGGTGCCTGCGGCTGCTGCGCCGAAAAGTAGGCGGCCAGGCTCTTTATGGCGCCGTCATTGAGCGCCGCCTGCGCCTTCATGGTCGCATCGTTGCGGACTCCGGCCTTGTAGGCCTGCAGCGCGGCGGCGAGATATTGCGGATCCTGTCCGGCAAGGCTCGGAAATGCCGGGTTGCCGCTGACGCCCTGCTCGCCGTGGCATCCGCTGCAGGATGCCGCCGCGGCCTTGCCCGCCGCCTGGTCACCGGAGGCCGCAGCTTGCGACCGGACCGGCTTCTGCACCGCAAAGTAAAGCGCGATCTTGCTCATATTCGCATCGGCGACATTCGCCAGCATCGACTTCATCAGGTCATTCTTGCGTGCACCGCTCTTGTAGGCCTTCATGGCGGCGACGAGATAATCCGGATCGAGCCCGGCAAGACTCGGCATGCCGGGCGTGGTGCTGACGCCGGCAGCGCCGTGGCATCCCCCGCAACTCGCTGCAGCGGTCTTGCCGGCCTGCACAGCGGCGACCTCGACAACGGCGGTCTTCGTGCTGCCGGGCTGCGCCGGATCGAGGCTGGCGAAAAACGCCGCCACCTTGACCAACGCATCGTCGCTGAGGAACTCCACGGCATTGTTCATGGCAGCGTTGTCGCGGGCGACCGTTTGATAGGCTTTCAGCTCGAGATAGAGATAGACCGCGCGCTGGCCGGCGAGGTTGGGAACGCCCGCGGTGGTGCTGATGCCGCTCGCGCCGTGGCAGCCGGCGCAGGCCTCGGCTACGCGCTTGCCCTGCGCAACGTCTTCGGCATTGGCATCAAGGGGTTTCAGATTGTCGTCTTTCGCGGTGCTGATCGTGGCAGGCTGAGCGGCTGCGCTTCCGGAAAAGTCGACCCATAATCCCAGCATCCCTGCCGAAACGACGAGGATCGTGGCCGGAAGACGGGCGCCGGTCCGCCAAAGGACGGCCCGGATGTGCGCGATGACCCCTGTTGCCGATCTCACCTCGCCGGCGTCGTTCATGAGTTGGCTTCCCTTGCTGCGGCTCGTCCTTCGATGGAGCGTCTCGCCCTCATTGCAACCCGGATACACATTCCTCCAGGCGCCGATTTGGAAAGCACGAATCCCGGCACCCGAGATTTTTTTGTCGATTAACTCTTTCAGAGAGCAGATTTTGATGACGGCATCTTGATGGAATCAAGAAGGACAACCGGCCGCGACAACAGTTACGCTCATGAGACGCAATCTCGCAAGACCGAAGCACGATCCAGACAGTAACAATTACGAATCCAGTCGTTACTCGCAAAATCAACAGCGGAAATGACTACGTGGTTACACTTATCTCCCTGACGAAGTCCCACCGATCGGCGGGCAAAGCGACTTGCACCGGCGTCACAATATCGTCGCTCACCGCGATCTTTTTATGCTCGCCGACACTTTTTATTTGATGTAGATCAACGTCTCACATTGCTCCCGCGTTATTTTTCCCTAATGTGCTCTCTTGAGAAATCGTGTGTGCGCGGTACCAAGCGACCGCAAAAAAATGGAGATTTCAGATGAAAAGAGGACTCTTGCTTTTGGCGGCGGCAACTCTGCTGGCGGTTGGCGGGACGACCGCCATTGGAATCTTCGACTCTTCGAGTGAATTGTGCGCGGCGCCGGCGACGATCAGCTTTGCCGACGATGTGATGCCGATTTTCAAGGGATATTGTTTCGCCTGTCACCAGCCGCCTGGGCAAGGCGCCGAAAAAAGCGGATTGGACCTGAGCACCTATGAGGGTGTCATGAAGGGCACAAAATTTGGCAAGATGGTCCTGCCTGGTGACCCTGATAGCAGCAACTTGATGTGGCTGTTGGACTGGCGCGGGGCTCCCGAAACTCATATGCCGCTGGGCAAGAAGCAACTGTCGAGCTGCGCGCGCAGCACGATTCGCACCTGGATTATCGAGGGAGCGACGAACAACTGACGAGCCGCGATCTTCGCGGGAGCCGAGCTCGATTCCGGCGGTAGCCCTGCACGACCAGAAACGGTCGTCAACCCGAGCAAGTCGGAGGGCGACTCTCAGTCTTGCAGGCCGAGCGATTTCACGCCGTCGTCGAGCCGGCGCAGCTTGGCCGACTCATTGGACAACGCTTGCTTGGCATCGGTGACCGCGGTGCGCGCCTTTTCGCGATCGCCAAGCACCACGTACGAGCGCACCAGCTGAAGCCAGCCCTCTACATCCGATCCGTCGCGCTTGAGACGATCGGCGAGGCGCCCGACCATGCCCTGTATCATCGTGTTTTGCTGGTCGGTCGGGAGCTTGGAGACTGCCTGCACGTCCGCCGGGCTCGGACCTGGCGCAATGGCAACCCGAGCAGCGGGCGAACCGAGCGCTGCTGCGACACCGTCCTCGAGTTGACGGAGCCGCTCCGGATCGTTCGCCAGCCCCTGACGGGCATCTGACAGAGCCGCCTGCGCGTGATCTGCCTCCCCGAGCACCGAATAGGACCGCACGAGACGGAGCCATCCCTCCACATCCGATCCGTCGCCCTTGAGCCGATCGGCGAGACGTCGCACCATGCTATGAACCACCTCGGTCTGCTCCGCGGGCGCGGCGCTTGCGGCGGCCCGCATATCCTTCGCGCTCGGCGACTCGGGCGGGTTGGGCGGGTTGGGAGATGGCGGCCCCGCGACGCGTGCCAGCGCGCGACGCACGGAAGCACTCCACGGCGCGTCCGGCGCCGCAGCCGACAACAACGAACGCCAAGCCGCAGCGGCCTCGTCGCGCCGACCGTCCTGCTCGGCCGCAAGGCCGAGATAAAATCTCGCGGTGACGTCGTTCGGTCCGAGCGCGAGCGCACGCTCGAACGCGTTTTTGGCGTCAGCGGTGACGACGCCGTCACTGGCTGCGACCAGCGCCTCGCCGAGATAACCCTCGCGCTCGACGCTCTCGCCATTGAGCTCCAGCGCGTTTTGCCATGCCGTCACGGCGTCGTCATATCGCCCCAGCCGCATGTAGACCGGGGCGATCACCTCCCACCCGCGTTTGTCGCTCGGATACTTCTGCAGATGCGACTCGACCGTGACAACGAGGGCGTCGATCGACTGATCGTTTTGTGTATCGGCGGTCCGTGCCGCGAGCGGCTTTCCGGACAAGCCCGGCGAACCCAGCGCGACATAAAGCGCAATCGCGCCGAGAGACACCACGACCGCGGCCACAGCGCCGGTACGCCGCCGGTGCCGCGTCTGCGCGACCGGCTGGTCCGGCGGCCCTTTTCGAGACTCCGCAGCCGCCCGATCGGCCGCCGCGATCAACCGACGCGAGATTTCCACGCGCGCTGCTCCGATTTCCAGGTCCCCGATCAAACCAAGCGCTCGATCGCGCTCGATCTCGTCAAGTTGGTCACGGTATACCGCAACGTCGCAGCCGGACCGCAGCCCGCCGGCGCTCCGACGAAAAGGATACAGAACGAAGCATACAGCAGCCGCGGTCATCAGCGCCAACACCAGCCACAAGGTCATCGCACCAACTCACCAGTTTGAATCCCCCTGACCGCGAAGCGATCCCCAATCAACGCGGCGCCTTCGCCAAGCCGCACATTCCCGCGCGCACCGCTCCTAGCCCAGGCCGACCGATCGCGGAACGGACACGGCGAGGGACTCCGGTGAGTGCGGAAGAGCCTCGAAGAAACTTACGCGCCGACCTCGCATCCTAACGGCCGGCAGCAGACTGATCAAGAATGACCGACAGAACGGCCTCGCGTGCTCTGTCAAATAGTAGACATACATAGTAGCTAATGTGCAACTTACCGCAAGAAACGCATGGCGGATTGTTGATTGCGGCTTGACGGCGAGGTGATGGCGCGCTGCATTAGAGCCGGCGAGACGCAGGACTGTATAAGTAGATTTACTTAGGCAGTTTAATTGCGTCATGGGCGGGGGTTCCCATGATAAGATTTTGCGAAGTGGCGGCTTTCCGATTATCGGGAAGCAGCTCCCTCTATAGGTATAAGTACGTATTCCACGGAACCCTTTTGAAGAAGGTCCTGTCGACGGCGTTTTTTGCAACCGTGCTGCTCGGTTTAGCCCAACCGGTTCGGGCGGTGGAGTTGCCGAGATTCTCCACCGAAAGCGTTGCTGCGAGCTTGCTCGGCGCGGCTCATCCGCTGCACGCCGATTTGCCCCGATCGATCGGATCCCCTGAAACCGTCATATCGGGCTCGGGGCAACCGGCCACAGCCGGCGAAGGCGATTCCAGCCGAGGTATTTATCCCGACGGCGCCTATTCGGAGCTGCGCGAATTCGCACAGCAGATCGGAGCCGAACAGCCCAACCGCGCGACCGCCGCGACGGTTTCGTCGGACGACGATGATTATTCGACGCTGCGCACGTTCGTCCGGGAGATCAGCATCCAAGAGCCCGAGCTGGTCGCTGCCGGTCCGATTGGCACATCCGATCGAGGGATGGACGGGGTCTATTCGGCGCTGCGCGAGTTCGCTCAGCAGGGTGCGGCCAATCAATCCGAAATGCACCACACGGCCGACTATAAGGTCGCGGAGGCCGATAGCCTGTTTTCCGCTATTCAACAACTGCTCGACAAGGGCAACTCCGACCAACCGTCCACGGGCGAAACGTCGAAAACCGCACCCAAGACACCCTCAAAGGCCGTGCCCAAGACGGCGAAGGCCCCGGTAGAGGCGACCATCGTCGGGACGCAAGTCTGCCTGGGCTGCCACACGACGCAAGCTGCCACGTTCGGCGACACGCTCATGGGCAGAACCAAGCTGGCGTGCGAGACATGTCACGGGCCGGGGTCGGCGCATGTGAAGGCGGGCGGCGGGCGCGGCGTGGGCGGGATCATCTCGTTCCGCAGCGACGACCAGACGCGGACGGCGGAGGACAACAACGGCATCTGTCTCGGCTGTCACGAAAAAGGCGACCGCACCTATTGGGACGGGAGCGCGCACGAAGCGCGCGGGCTGGCCTGCACCAATTGTCACACGATCATGAAGCACGTGTCGGTCAAGTTCCAGCTGAAAACGGCGTTCCAGCCGGACACCTGCTTCCAGTGCCACAAGGATCGACGCGCGCAGATGTTCCGCTCGTCGCACATGCCGGTTCGCGAGGGTAAGGTGGTGTGCTCGGATTGCCACAATCCTCACGGCAGCGCCACCGAGGCCTTGCTGCGAGAGCCCTCGATCAACGAGACCTGCTACAAGTGCCACGCCGAGAAGCGCGGTCCGTTCCTGTTCGAGCATACGCCGGTGCGCGAGAACTGCGACAACTGCCACGAGCCCCACGGCTCCATAAACGAATATCTTCTCAAGGTCTCACGGCCGAGACTGTGCGTTGAATGCCACTTCGGCTCCGGTTTCGGGCACGGGCAGAACAGCGGACCGCTTTCGGCGCAGACCGTCAGCAGGCAGTGCGAGAACTGCCATAACCAGATTCACGGCACCAACAGTCCGGCGGGCGCTTTGCTACAGCGATAAGACGCGTGCCGAAAACCCGCAGACCATGGGCTGCGGTTGTCGGTAAACTTGGCGGTGAGGGGCGGGTGACATGGAAGCTCGACTTTTCCTCGGCTGTGCGACGGGCGCACTGTTGATCGGTCTCGGATCACTTTCGCCGGCGCTGGCGACCGATGGGATGCAGGTCGATTCGACCGACGTCATCGATTACGACTGGATGGAGTCGGCACTGGCAACCTATCAAACACCGGTCGGTGCGGCAAAGCCGTTCCCCGTCAAGGCGGCGCCGCCGGTCGATACCTCATGGTGGTTCCACGGTTACATCGAGGCCGGCGGACGCTTGTTCGTCAACGACCCGCAGAGGAACGGCGTCACTGCCTTCGGCGGGTCGAGCCTGGCCAAATATTACGAATACAGCACCGACAAGCCCGGACCATCCCTGAACGGTCACGTCGCGACCGGCAGCCGCGACGGCCTTTATCGGGTCGACCTGTGGGCCAAGAACGTCGGCTACAACGACCAATTCTACAATGTGGATGCGTCGAAGGCCGGCGAATACTATCTCAACTTCCAATGGGATCAAACCCCGCACGTCTACAGCACCAGCGCTCAAACCATCTACAACGGCGTGGGAACCAATGCGTTGACGCTCCCGGCGGGTCTTGCGAGCAAAGTGTTTACCGATGCCGGCTGCGTCGCCGGCAGTCCTCCCACGGGCTGCGGAAATCCCATGACGGCGGCCCACGCCGCCAATGTTGCGCAGGACATACAGCAAAGCCTGCATGGGACCGATATCGGAATCCGCCGGGATACCGCGTCCGTCGAATATCGCTGGACCCCTTCGAGCTGGGACGTGCGGACCAACTACTCGGATACGCACAGATTCGGGACCCAGGTCGACGGCGTCGTCATGGCCTCATCGACCAGCTCGGTCGTGGCCCAAGTCCCCAAGCCCGTGGATGACAACACCCAGAACTTCGGGGTGAGCGGCGAGTACGTGGGCACATCGCCCTGGACTCAGCAATTCAACGTCAAGCTCTCGTACGGCGGGTCGAAGTATACGGACAACTTTGATTCCTATTCCGTGCAAAATCTGTTCTGTCCGACCGGTGCGCTCGGGGACCAGTGCGCGCGCAACGGCGGCGTCTCCAGTCCCCTCTCCCTCGTGACGCTGCCGCCTGACAACCAGGCCAACATGTTCGGGATGACGCTCGGGGCGGATCTGCCGCTCAAGAGCCGTTACATGGCCACGGTCGCTTACGACATGATGCGGCAGAACCAGCCGTTCCTGCCCTTCACTGTCACTCCCGCCTTCAGCCCGTCCTTGCCGGGCTCCCCCGGCCTGCCGGCCGGCTGGATCGGCAGCACCGCCGCTCCTGCGAACTCGGTCTCGGCGCTTCCGGCTGCGAGCTTGAATGGAGCGATCAACACGGCCTTGGTCAACAATGTGCTGACGACCCAGATCACCCCCGAGCTGAAATCGAAGGCCAGCTACCGGTATTACGGCTCCGACAACGGTACGCCGACGCTGTTTTTCAAGGACTGGGTGGTGAACGATGCCGCGTCCGCGGCAACCAGCGGTCACGCGAGCGTCGATAGCTTGTCGCCCGGGTACACCAAGCAGAATGCCGGCGAAGAGCTCACCTGGCGTCCCGCCACCCAGTGGAATATCGGCACCGCCTATGGCTACGAGCGGTATAACTGGCATTTTGCGGACGTCGACGCCACCAACGAGAGTTCCGGCAGGGTTTACGCGGATTGGAAACCGGCGGGCTGGGCGACGTTGCGCGGGAGCGGCTCCTATTCGGAGCGGCGCTATGAGAACTATAACTACTTGGGCTATGTCGGAAGCTTCCAGTGGCTGACCGGGGGCGGCAACTATGCCAGTGCATTCCGGCAGTTCAACCTCGACAATCGCGATCGGACCCAAGCCAAGTTCCAGGTCGACGTCGACGTGATTCGCAGGCTTACGGTTTCGCCGGTTTTCGGCCTGAAGAACGATGATTATCACCTCAACCTGCTCTCCGAAGAGGGCGTGGAAAGCGATCACTCCTGGAATACGGGGGTGGACGTGTCTTATGTCTTCAGCCCTGACAGCAATTTGCTGGTCTCCTATCTGTACGAGCATCATGACCAGATCATCTCGGATTCCAGCAACAGCCCTCCGCCCTTTACGCCTGCCACTCTCAGCGAGACCGACGTCAAGGACGTCGTGAACACCGTGACCGTCGCGGTGAACCACGCGGTCATCCCGAATACGCTCGACGTGAGAATCGGTTATTCGGTGTCTCTCGCCGTCGACAGTCAACCACTGTTTTTCGCCAACGGCACCGGACCGACCGCCGCGACGGGAGGCCAGTATCCGGACGTAAAGACCACCTTCCAGCGATTGGAGGTGCTCGCGAAATACAAGTTCGACGACGAGCTTATGCACCGTCTCGGCTGGCAGGGCAAAGTGACGGCGCAGCTCGGTTACAGGTGGGAGCGCAACAGCGTGCAGAATTGGCAGAACGACATGATGCAGCCCTACATGTTTTCAACGTTTGCCGCCGCCGGAGCCACAAACACGATGGGATACATGACGTGGCTCGCCTACGACAATCCAAACTACAACGTTCAGATGGTCAGCGCGGCGCTCGCCTGGAGCTGGTAGTCGCGCTGCCATCTGCGGGATTTCGAATCCGGCTCGGTCGGATGTATGTTTTGATTAGCGAGCGATGTTCTGTCGCTCGCGCCATTCGGCAGGATAGGGTTCATGATCCTGGGCATGCACGGTGCTATACGGCCCACGACCGAGTAGGCGATGATAGACGATCATCGCCTCATAGTGGCTTCCGGCCCAGAAGCTGTGTGCCAGCCGAACGCCTGCCGGCAGTCGCCGCCGATGGTCGTCGCCGTCGGGCCCGGCCAGGCAGCAACTCTCCAGCGCCTGACCGCGCCGGTCATTCGCTATCCAGACCTCGTGCAATAGATCAACCATTGCGGCAAGGCGCTAGGCCAGCGTGACCATGCCGCTCCAGAACTGCTGATTCTGGTTGGTGGCCTCGATGTCGTACTTGCGTGCGAAATCGAGCCGGCCGTCGCTGCCGACGCGATAGACCGAGAGGCCGGCCGTGAGCGTGCCGACCCGGAAGCCCTCCCGCACCTGGATCGGCACGACGCTCGCCGCCACCAGCAAGCGCCCGCCCGGATCGATCCCGAATGTGCGCAGCTGGACCCCGCGTCCGTCGATATTCTGGATCAGCGTGGGCTCGCCGGTCGTCTGGTCGATGGCGAACACCGCAACGCTGTTCTCGCCGCCGGCGAGCACTTTCTGGCCGTCGAACTCGGTGAGCGGCGAGGAGCGGTTGGTCTGATACACGAACCGCCCGTTGGGATGCACGTGGATCGGACCGGCGCCTTGCAGAAAGGTCGTCTTGGGATCGGAGAGCGTGCTCTTGATGAACAAGGGCTCGCGCGACAGGCCGGTCGCGTCATCGAGCGTGTAGACATAGAGCTGGCTCTGCCGCTCGATCGAGACGAACACCCAGGGCTTGGTCGGGTGGAAGTCGAGATGGCGCGGCCCGAAGCCGAGGCCATTGCCGGGCGCGATCGAGACGAGCGGGGTCAGGATGCCGTTCTTGAAGCTGAAGGTCTTGATGGCGCCCGGATCCTCGGGCTTGCCGGCTTCGGCGTTGTTGCCGCGGGTGACCAGGGTGACCATCTGGTTGGACGGGACGGCGCGGATCTGGTGCGCATAGATGCCGGTGTCGAGCTTGTCGGGCTGCGGCACCGGCGCGCCGATGCTGCCGTCCGGATCGATGTGATGCACAGTGACCGAGCTCGGATCGTTGTAGGCGATCAACAAGAATTGCCCGGCTTGGTCGACGCTGGTATGGATCGGCCGCGACGGCAGCATTTGCGGCTGGCCATGCGGGCTCAGCGCGCCCGAAGCCGGATCGATGCGCAATGCGCTGGCGAAATGCTTGTCGCCAGCCACGCCTGGACCGCCGTTGCTGGAGACGACGTAGAAGTATTTCCGCGACGGATGCGGCCAAGCGTATTGGATGTTGGCCGGCAGCGTGACGGAGCTGCGTTTGACCAGCGCGTCACCATCGAGATCGAACAAGGTGAGGACGGGACCGATGCTGGCATAGAGCACGGTCTTGCCCTTGAGCTCCTCGCCCCAGGCCAGCCCGGGCGCCGCACAGGCGCCCGCCAGCAGCGTTGCAAATACGCGGCGGTCGATCATGACGTCCTCCCATGCGCGGCTTATCGTTCTTTAAGTCGAACCACATGCCGGGGAACGCGACTGCCGCCAGTCGCGAGGCGAAGGATCCAACTTGGAATTTTCTGGTCTTTCGAATGCCAGGATGCGCTGATTTGAAGGCGTCGGCAAGACACCGCCCCAAGCGGGAACGCCGTGCCCGCAGCGGGCGTAAACGCCCCGATGCGCGCCTTTGCCCACCCTTGTGCTGCTGTCCCCCGGGCACAAAGTATGACGAGTTCAGCGGCCCAGATTTTCCGCGGCCTGCTCGGGCGGCTCGACATGGGGCGCATTGATCGCCTGCAAGCGCTCGGACACATTCGCCGACCAGCTCGGAATCACGACCACTGCGAGCAGGCCCAGCACCACCGCCAGGCTCACCCGCAGGATCTTTTCCGAGCGCGGCATCTTGAGCGCGCCGATCAACAGCACGACACACCCCAGACCCGCCGCCACCACCGCCATCCCGGTCGCGACCAGGCCGAACTGGTCCAGGAGCGCCGAGCTCGTGAAGACCGCGCCCGCCGCCGCGCCCAGGCTGCTGGCGCAAAGCAGAACCGCCGTGCGCCAGCCGGCCTGCGCGTCGGCCGCGACCCCGAGCTCGGCCAGATAGGGCATGAGCGAGCCCCAAAAGCGGGCCACCAGATAGACCATCAGCACGGCGACCGCGATGCCGGCGCGGTCGAGCCAAGCCAGATGATCGAGCAGCGGCAGGAACAGAAGGCCGAGCAGGCTCGCCTTCATCAAGGCGCCCAGCGCGCGCCGCAGGACGCCGTCGCGCGTCAAGGCGGTGCAATTTTCCCCGGCCCGCCGCGCCCCGAAGGCGAGCCCGACCAGGAACGCGCCGAGCGTCGCCGCGAAGGCGAACGCGCTCGACGAGGTCGCGTCGGTTACGGCGCGGAAGAAGAAGATCTCATAGGACCACGCCACGAAACCGCCCGCGGCCGCCAATCCCATGAGCGGAACAGGCGCCAGCATGGGCTTGCGCGACGGCACCGCCGACGCCGGTGCCGGCGCGGCGGTGAAGATTTGATCGTGACGGTCGCGCCAACGAACGACGAGCGCGCTCAACGCGACGGCGAGGTTGATGGCGGCCGCCAAGTCGATCTCGCCCCGCACGTCCAGGAAAGGCAACGGCGTCAGGAGCGCGAGGCCGACGAGGCAGGCCGCCCCGGCACCGAGATTGTTGACGCAGGCGAGCAAGCCGACCGCACTGCCCACATGGCCGCAGCGCCGCGCCCGGCCGCCGACCAGCAACGGCAACGCCGCGCCCATCGGCAACGCGGAGACGATCACCACCGCGAACGCCGCGGCGGCGCCGACGGACCCGAATATCCACGGGGCTGCGAAACCGAGGACCCCGGTCATCAGCTCGATCGCGGCCAAGAGCGGCATAGAGGCGATCGCGTGCCGCTGTGACAGCCAGCCACCCGCGAGGCTGCCTAGGGCCAAGCCCAGCATGAGGGCGGCGAGCAGGAGCGCCGCCGAACCGGTATCACCGAGGATGCCCGACAGCGCCCGCTGCCAGGCCAGTTGATAGACCAGGGCCGGGAAACCGGAGCAGAACAGCAGCACGCCCACGACCCGCGTCCAACGGGCGAGCCGGTCGGTTCGCACCGCTTGGTCGCCGCTCGCGGCCAGATCGAGGGTCGTCATGCGACACCGGTTGCTCGGATTCCCGGGCGCACCTTAGGGACTTAATGTTACTTGACCATCAATGCATTCCCGGCCCACAGAGCATCCGATGCAGATTGAGTCATTTTTCCCTTAAGGCGACCGGTTTATCGAGCATGGACGCGTCGAGCGCACTCGAGGCGGCGATCAGGGCACGGATCCGCGACGCGCGCGAGCCGCGGTTCGCGGTTCTGGATTTCGACAATACCTGCATCGTCAACGATGTCGGAGAAGCCACCCTGGCTTTCATCTGCAGGAATCATCTGCTGCGCTGCGGCGAGCTCATGCCGTCGGGAGCGCAGCGCTGCGATCCGACCTATCATGAGCAGGTCTTCCGTGCCTATCATCAGCTTCTGAATGGAGGTGACATCCGATCGGCCTCGCTGCTGTGCGCAGGGGTCCTGGCCGGCTTCAGACCCGAGGAGGCGGCGGCCACGGTTTCGGCGGCGCTCGATGCGGAAGGAACCATCCCGGGCGAGACCGAGCTCTACGGCATTCCGATCGCGCTCGGGATCACGGTGCGGCCGGCGCTGCGCAGGCTGATCGATTTTTCAGCGGCCAACGATATCCAGGTCTGGATCGTGAGCGCTTCGCCGGAGATCGCCGTGCAGGAGGCGCTGCGCCACTTCGGGCTCGCCGGACATCTGATCGCGCTGCGACACCGGCTCGACAATGAGGTCCTCACCCGCCTGCTCGACGAGCCGCATTCGATCGCGGAGGGCAAGGTCGATTGCATCAAGCACTTCATACATGGGACGAGGCGCCCGCTGTTTGCGGTCGGCGACAGCGTCTACGACCTGCCCATGGTCGAGTACGCGGACCTGCACGCGGTCGTTGAGCGCAACAATGCCATGACGCAGGAGGCCCGCCGGCGCGGCTGG
>Ga0182024_10015889_pt1 | contig 14348 bp, 15 predicted proteins | sample P32metaG_FD_120480 | JGI IMG/M metagenome (GOLD analysis project Ga0182024, IMG submission 120480) | Permafrost microbial communities from Stordalen Mire, Sweden - P3-2 metaG (Illumina Assembly) | ecosystem: Environmental > Terrestrial > Soil > Wetlands > Permafrost | place: Sweden: Stordalen... | reverse complement strand
CGAGTTCGGGCAAGGTGCTGACCGGCGGCGTGGACGCCAATGCCCTGCAGCGGCCGAAGCGATTCTTCGGTGCGGCGCGCAATATCGAGGAGGGCGGCAGCCTGACCATTCTCGCCACCGCGTTGGTGGATACGGGATCGAAAATGGACGATGTCATTTTCGAGGAGTTCAAGGGCACCGGCAATTCGGAAATCCATTTGGACCGGCGCATCGCCGAGAAGCGTACCTTCCCGTCGATCAACATCAATCGCTCCGGCACCCGTAAGGAAGAGCTGATCACGGATCCTGCGGAACTGTCCAAAATGTGGATTCTGCGCAAGCTATTGCACCCCATGGACGAGCTGGCCGCGATCGAATTCCTGCTGGACAAGATGAAGGACACCAAGACCAATTCGGACTTCTTCGACGCGATGAAGCGTTAGCGTTTAGCACGGAGAGCGACATGCAGTGGTGGGCGTGGGTTGCGGTCGGCGCCGTGCTGTTGGGTTCCGAGCTGGCCTTCATCGATGCGCAGTTTTATCTGGTGTTCGTCGGTGGTTCCGCGCTCGTCGTAGGATTCCTGGAGCTGGCCGGGCTGGCGCCCGACGATTGGATGCAGTGGGCCCTGTTCGGCTTGGTTTCAGGGCTCTCCGTGATGATCTTCCGGCGGCGCATCTATGCTCTCTTGCGCCGCAAGCTGCCCGATATGAAGCAGGGCCCCGTGGGGGAGACCGTGGTGTTGCCGGCGCCGCTTCCGCCCGGCGAGTCGTGCCGCCTCGAATATTGCGGTAGTTCCTGGAACGCCACCAACGGCGGAACGTCCCTGATTCTCGCCGGTCAGCGGGCGCGCATCGATCGGGTCAATGGCTTGACCCTCGTCATTCATGGAGAAAATTCTTGAGCTACGTGGTTTACGGAGTCGTCTTTCTTGTCGCACTCGTCTTATGGATGCTGGCGAAGACCGTGACGGTGGTGCCCCAGCAAAGCGCCTACGTGGTCGAGCATCTGGGGAAGTACAGCCGCACGCTGTCCGCCGGCTTCCACATCCTGACGCCGTTCATGGAACGAATTGCCTACCGGCACAGCTTGAAGGAAATCGCGATCGACATTGCCGAGCAGATCTGCATCACGCGCGACAACGTGCAGGTCGGGGTGGATGCGGTTCTGTACATGCAGGTGATGGAGCCGCACCTGGCTTCTTACGGCATCACCAACTACGGTTTCGCGATATCGCAGCTTGCGCAAACCACCCTGCGCAGCGAAATCGGCAAGATCGAATTGGACCGCACGTTCGAGGCGCGCGGCCAGATCAATACCAATGTGGTGAGCGAATTGGACAAGGCATCGGCGCCCTGGGGCGTCAAGGTTCTGCGCTACGAGATCAAGAACATCACGCCGCCGAAGGACGTATTGTCGGCCATGGAGAAGCAGATGCGCGCCGAGCGCGAGAAGCGCGCCGTGGTATTGACCTCCGAAGGCGAGCGCGACGCCAAGATCAATTCCGCGGAAGGCGACAAGCAACGCGTCATCAAGCAGTCGGAGGCCAACAAGCAGCAGCAAATCAACGAAGCCGAAGGTCAGGCCCAGGCCATCCTTGCCGTGGCAACGGCGACCGCCGAAGGCTTGCGCCAAGTTGGCATCGCATTGGCGGACCGGGGCGGCATCGAGGCCATGCAGCTGCGCATCGGCGAAGAGTACGTGAAGCAATTCGGCAAGTTGGCGCAGAGCGGCACGACCCTGGTGGTGCCGGCGAACCTGACCGACCTGGCATCGATCGTGACCATGGCAACCAGCATCGCACGCAAGCCTGCCGCTGCCCCGAGTGCCTGAGGCCAGCTGAACGATGGCGGTTGCCGAGAACCAAGGGATAACCACAATCAGGTTTGGCGAATTCGTCGCGCTCACGGCGGCGACGATGGCGACGCAGGCGCTTGCCGTCGATGCCATGCTGCCGGCGTTCCCGATCATCCTGCGGGCGCTGAACGTGGACAATCCGAACCACGGCCAATGGATCTTGACGGCGTACATGACCGGCCTGTCGTTTGGCCAGCTCTTCTGGGGAATCATGTCGGACCGCTTCGGCCGGCGCCGCATTCTGCTGTCGGGCCTGAGTCTCTACGTGATCGCGGCATTGGTCTGCACGCTGGCCGGCAACTTTCAAACCTTGTTGGCTTGGCGCTTCGTGCACGGCATGGCCGCGGCCAGCGTCATCGTCGTGCGTTCGGTGGTGCGCGACCTGTACTCGGGACGTCAGATGGCGCGAGTCGTCTCGCTCACCTTCGTGGTGTTCATCATGGTGCCCATCATCGCGCCCAGCGTGGGGCAATTGATTCTGCTGATCCTTCCGTGGCGGTTCATTTTCGCCCTTTTTGGAATCTTCGCGACGGTGGTCGCCGTATGGCTTGCGGTGCGCCTGCCGGAGACTTTGCATCCCGAGTATCGCATGACCCTGACGCCCGCTCACATCGCCGCAGCGGTGCGCTTGGTGCTCGGCAACCGTACCTCGCTGTTCTACACGTTTGCGGTGACGTTGATGTTCGGGTCCCTCATAGCCTACGTCGGCACGGTGCAACAAATATTCTCCGAGTGCTTCCACCGGCCAACCTTGATGCCCAGCATGTTCGCGCTGTGCGCGATACTCATGGGCGTGGCGGCCTACGGCAACTCGCGCATCGTCGAACGTCTGGGAATGCGGCGTATTTCCCACGCCGCGCTGCTGACATTCATCGCGGTTGCGGCGCTTCATACCGTGGTGGCCGCTTCAGGATCGGAACAGATCTGGACCTTCGTCTTGTTTCAGTCCTTGACCATGGCGGCCTTCAGCTTGTCGGTGTCGAATTTCGGCGCCATGGCGATGGAGCCGGTCGGCGCGGTCGCGGGCGTGGCCGCTTCCCTGCAAGGTTTCATCTCGACCTTCCTCGGCGCGCTGCTGGCCGCCTACCTCGGCAGGCAATTCAACGGCACCACGGTGCCGCTGGCCATGGGCGCGGTGTGCTGCGGCTTGCTGGCGCTCGTGTGCGTATTGTTCGCGGAGGGCGGGCGGCTGTTCGCGCCGCACCATGCGAACGAGGACGCCGCGCTGTTGCTGCACTGACCGCCATGCCCGCGCACAACGACCTCAAGCTACGCAGCGTCACGGCCAGCCGCTACGTTACGCCGCTGCGCGAGGGCGGTTCGTTGCCCGCCATCGTCGAGGCGGATGACGAGGGATTGTATGTGCTGAAATTCCGCGGCGCGGGACAGGGGCCAAAAGCGCTGCTGGCGGAACTGCTCGCGGGCGAAGTCGGGCGCCTGGCCGGTCTGCCGGTCCCGGAGATCGTGTTCGTCAACCTTCCCGCGGATCTCGCCCGTACCGAACCGGATGCCGAGATCCAGAGTCTCATCAAGGCCAGCGCCGGCTTGAATCTTGCCTTGGATTATCTGCCGGGCTCGATCACTTTCGACCCTCTGATATACGAACCCGACAGCCAGCTGGCCTCAAGCGTAGTCTGGTTCGATGCCTACGTTTGCAACGTCGACAGGACACCGCGCAACGTCAATATGCTGATTTGGCACCGGCGTCTCTGGCTCATCGATCACGGCGCAGCCTTATACTTCCATCATGCGTGGAGCGGCGGAGAGCGTCACGCAGCAACGCCTTTTCCGTTGATCAAGGATCACGCCCTGTTGAAATATGCCGCCGCAATCGAGCAGGTCGATGCACTCATGAAGCAGAAGCTGACCGCGGACAAACTTGCGCAGATCGTCGCCTTGATCCCCGATTCCTGGCTGACGGCTGATGCGGGATTCGCAGATATCGGTGCGCAGCGCCGGGCTTACCTGGATTTTTTCCTCGAGCGGCTGCGCTCGTCCGACGCATTCGTGCAGGAGGCCATCGTTGCGCGATCTTTGCACGTATGATTACGCCGTCGTGCGGGTCGTGCCGCGCGTGGAGCGCGCCGAATTCGTCAACGCGGGCATCATCGTGTCTTGCGATGTCGAACGTATTTTAGAGGCTAAGATCGAACTGGACGAAGCGGCGGTGCTGATGCTCGACGCCAACGTCGATCTGGAACTCGTCAAGCAGAGCCTGGCGAGCATCCCCAAGATCTGCGCGGGCGGCGCGGCGGCGGGCGATCTCGGCAGGATGGCGCCGCGCGAGCGCTTTCATTGGCTGGTGGCACCACGCAGCACCATCGTCCAGACATCGCCGGTCCACACGGGCCAGTGCGCGCGCATTCCTGCGGCACTGGAGCATTTGATGAACACGATGGTGCGACGCTCAGTGCGCCCGAAATAGCTGGTTCAGTTCCCTGCCGGAGGCAGCGTCGGCGAATCCGTCGAATCTTCCCTCGTCCTTGATGAGTTTGGCAGCGCGGATCAAGCCGCCCCAAGCGGCGCGTGCCAGTGCCCCGCCGACGCTGATGCGCCTGACGCCCAGCGTGGCGAACTGGGCCAGCGTCAAATCCGCACTGAAACCTACGAGTACGTTGACGGGCTTCGGGGCGACCGCCGCGACGACGGCGGCTATTTGTGCGGGCGCGCCGATGCCGGGCGCATACAGACAGTCGGCGCCCGCGTTCGCGTACGCCTTGAGACGCGCGATGGCGAAGTCGAGGTCGGGACGTCCCACCAAAAAACATTCGGCGCGTGCGACCAGCAACGTGTCCGCGCCCGACTTGTCTATGGCTTTGCGCGCCGCCCGCACGCGTTCGACGGCGGTATCGAGTTCGTACAGCGGCGTCGCATCCTCGCCGGTGGAGTCCTCGATCGACAAGCCGGCTACTCCTGTCTCCACGGCCAGGCGCACGCTCTCTGCCACACCCGCGGCGTCGGGTGCGAAACCGTTTTCAAAATCGGCATTGATGGGCACGTCGGTGCCCTCGACCATGTTGGTCAGATGTTCGAGGACTCGATCGCGTGACATGCCGCCGTCTGCATGGCCGTGCGACCATGCAAAACCGGAGCTCGTGGTGGCGAGTGCGCTGAAGCCAAGGCCCTGAAGATAGCGGGCGCTGCCCACGTCCCAAGGATTGGGAATGACGAAGCAGCCCTGTTCGTGCAGCCGGTGAAAGGTCCGGCGTTTATCTGCAATGCTGGGACGTATGTGCGGCATGCGGTGCATTTGTACCATGAAACTAACGCTCGCGGGCGATGGCGCGGTGACCGATATCCAAGCGGTACTGCACCAGGTTCCAGTGGATGGCATGCACAAGGGTGTACGCGCGGCGTTGTGCATCCGCGACGGAGTCGCCGAGGCCCACGGCGCACAGCACGCGTCCGCCCGCGGTCACGATTTCTCCGCTCTCGTAGCGCGTACCGGCGTGAAAGACCTTGCCCGGCAGGTTGGCCGCATGCTCGAGTCCGTGGATGGCATCGCCCTTGCGGTAGGCCTCGGGATAACCGCCGGCTGCCATGACCACGCCGAGCGCCGCACGCGGGTCCCAGCGTACCTCGGATCCATCGAGACGAGCGTCCAGCGCGGCCTCGCACAGATCGATCAGATCGCTTTGCAGGCGCATGAGTATGGGCTGCGTTTCCGGGTCACCGAAGCGGCAATTGAATTCGAGCACGTTGGGAGTGCCGTCCGGGGCAATCATCAGGCCGGCGTACAGGAACCCCAGGTAGGGCGTGCCGTCGCTTCGCAGGCCGCGCAGCGCAGGCTCGATGACCTCGTGCATGATGCGCCGGTGCAGATTCCGCGTGACGATGGGCGCCGGCGAGTAGGCTCCCATGCCGCCGGTGTTCGGCCCCACGTCGCCGTCGTCACGGCGCTTGTGATCTTGAGAAGTTGCCAGCGGCACAACCTGCTCGCCGCTCGCCACCACGATGAAGCTCACTTCCTCGCCGGAAAGAAACTCCTCGATCACGATCGTCTTGCCGGCCGCGCCGAAGTCCCCTTGCAGCATGCCGGCGGCGGCGGCGATGGCCGAGTCGTGCGTGGCGCAAATCACCACGCCTTTGCCCGCGGCCAGGCCGTCGGCCTTGACCACCAGCGGCAGGCGCTGCGCCTTCACATAGCCGGGATCGAAGTCGGCTGCCGTGAAGGTCGCATAACCCGCAGTCGGAATCTTGTGCCGCCGTAGGAAATCCTTGCTATAGGACTTCGAGCCCTCGAGTCGGGCCGCGGCGCGCGAGGGTCCGAAGCAGCGCAGGCCGGCGGATTCGAAACGATCGACGATGCCTGCGACCAAGGGCCCCTCCGGGCCGACAATGGTCAGATCGATGCGTTCATGCTTCGCGAATGCCAGCAGCGCCTCGATATCATCGCCGGCAATACTCACGTTGCTGACCTTCGGCTCGAGCGCCGTGCCGGCATTGCCCGGTGCCACATAGACATGCCCGACGCGCGGCGACTGCGCGCTTTTCCAAGCCAGGGCATGCTCGCGGCCGCCGCCGCCGACGATCAGAATCTTCAAGGAGGCAGGCTCAGTGGCGGAAATGGCGCATCCCGGTGAACACCATGGCTATTCCGTGTTCGTCCGCCGCTTCGATGACTTCCGCATCGCGCTTCGAACCGCCGGGTTGAATGATCGACTTGATGCCAAAATCGGCCAGCACGTCCAGACCATCGCGAAACGGGAAGAAGGCGTCCGAGGCGATCGCCGCCGACTTCAGGTCGAGCCCTTCGTCCCGGGCTTTCATCGCCGCAATCTTGCTGCTGACGACGCGGCTCATCTGACCAGCGCCAATACCCAATGTCATCCGGTCTCTGACTGCAACGATGGCGTTCGATTTGACATATTTTGCAACCCGCCAGGCAAAGATCAGGTCATCGAGCTCGGCCAGCGTGGGCGCACGCTTGCTGACGACGCGAAGCTCCTGCGCGCGCACGGTGCCCTCATCGCGCGTCTGCACGAGCAAACCGCCGGCTACGCTTTTGTATTCGAGCAGCTGAGTCATCGGCTTGGCGAGGTCGCCGGCGATCAGCACGCGCACATTGTCTCTGGAGGACAGGACCGTTTTGGCGCCCTCGGCAATGCTCGGCGCCAGGATCACTTCGACGAATTGCTTCGCGACGATGGCGGCCGCCGTTTCGGCGTCCAGTTCGCGGTTGAAGGCGATGATGCCGCCATACGCGGAAGTAGGGTCGGTCTTGAAGGCGCGTTCGTAAGCATGCGCGATGCTGTCGGCGCGTGCGACTCCGCATGGGTTGGCGTGCTTGACGATCACACAGGCGGGCGAGTCGAATTGGCGCACGCATTCGAGCGCCGTATCGCTGTCGGCGATGTTATTGAACGATAACTCCTTACCCTGAATTTGTTCCGCTTGCGTCACCGAGGCGCCGATGGCGCGCGGATCGGTGTAGAACGCCGCCTGTTGATGCGGATTTTCGCCATAGCGCAAATCAAGACGCTTGCGGAACGACAGGCTTAGATCATCGGGAAATGTCGGCGTTGAACCGCCGATCGCGCCGGTGAAATACGCCGACACCATCGCATCGTACTGCGCGGTGTGCGCGAAGGCCTTGGCCGCAAGTCTTTGCCGCATCGCAATGCTGGTCGCGCCTTGCGTCGCCGCCAGGTCATCGAGCAGCGCGCGGTAATCGCCGGGATCGACCACGACGGTGACGTGCGCGTGGTTCTTGGCTGCCGCCCGCACCATCGCGGGACCGCCAATGTCGATGTTCTCGACAGCATCGTCGTAGCTGCAGTCCGCCCGCGCGACCGTCGCGGCGAACGGATACAAGTTGACTGCCAGCAGGTCAATCGGCTCGATGGCATGCGTGCGCATCACTGCATCGTCGAGTCCGCGCCTGCCCAGCAGGCCGCCGTGTATTTTCGGATGCAGTGTCTTGACCCGCCCGTCCATGATTTCGGGAAAACCAGTGTACTCGGCGACCTCTTTCACGGCCATGCCGTGAGTTTCGAGCAATTTCGCGGTGCCGCCGGTGGAGAGCAACTCGATGCCGCGCTCCTTGAGCTCGCGCGCAAACTCGACGATCCCGGTTTTGTCGGAGACGCTGAGCAACGCGCGGCGGACTGGCGTGAGCACAGGCTACTCGTTGATACCGAACTCTTTGAGCTTCTTACGCAGCGTGCCGCGGTTGATCCCCAATATGGTCGCGGCGCGGCTCTGATTGCCCTCGACATGGTCCATGACGACCTTGAAGAGCGGCTCTTCCACTTCGCGCATCACCAAGTCATACAGGTGCGCGGGCTTGTGGCCATTGAGCGTCTCGAAATAGCATTGCAGCGCCTCCTCGGCCTGCGAACGCAGCGGCACACCCTTGCCATTGACCTTCAGATCACGTCCGTTGAAGGCCGGCGCGATTTCCCTGCGAGATCTAGATTTCTTTTTTGCGACCATGACCCGTCCCGATTCACCGCTGAGCGTATTTGTTATCCAATCCCCACTAAGCCGCTAGATGCACACTCAAATCATGCTCCAGCAGCGCGGACAATTGCTCCCGAGGCGTCGCAAGTTGCACGAGGCGGTTTCGCAACGCCTCTTGTCCTTGATGCTGCCGCAAATACCAACTCAAGTGCTTACGCGCAACTCGAACACCAGTCTCGTCGCCGTAAAAAGCGTACAGGTCTTCGAGGTGGGCGCGCATGATATCACGGACTTTTTCCAGCGCTAGCACCTCGCGAAATTCTCCGCTGCTCAGAAAAAAATTGACTTCGTCGAAGATCCATGGCCGGCCTTGTGCGGCGCGGCCGATCAACACGCCGTCGCATTTTGTTTGCTGCAAAATTTCGCGCGCGCGCTGCGGAGAATCGATATCACCGTTGGCAAATACGGGAATCCTTACATTTGCCTTGATGGTTGCCACGGTTTCATGTTCGGCATTGCCATGATACATGTCGGTGCGCGTACGCCCGTGGATGGCGATTGCCTGTACGCCGCTGTCTTCGGCAATCTTGGCAATCCTCAGGCCGTTCTTGTTCGCGGGGTTCCAACCGGTGCGCGTTTTCAGCGTTACCGGCACATCAACGGCTTGCACCACACTCTGGAGAATGCGTGCAACCAGTGCCTCGTCCTGAAGCAGCGCTGATCCGGCCAGCCGGTTGCAAACTTTTTTTGCAGGACACCCCATATTGATATCGATGATCTGGGCGCCTTGCTCGACATTGCGCTGCGCCGCCTCCGCCATCATGGCCGGATCGAATCCCGCAATCTGCACCACGCGCGGTGCGGGCTCTCCCTCGTGATCCATGCGGCGCCGCGATTTCGGCGTATCCCACAAGCGCACATCGGCGCTCAGCATCTCTGAAGCGGCGAGTCCGGCGCCGAAGCGCCGGCACAGCATGCGGAACGGCCGGTCGGTCACGCCCGCCATCGGCGCGAGCAGGATGTTCGACTGCAGCGTGTATGACCCGATCTTGACGCTCATGGCCGGAATACGCTCATGGCCGGAATCGGTTGCTCATTGCTTGGCTTGCGACGGGGCCGCATCGTTGGCGCATACGACCCGTTTGTCGCCGCCGCGCAGGCAGACATCGATTTCGAACCCTTCCGCATCCTTGCCCGGATCGAGAATATTCAAAGTAGCGTCGACCTTCTCGCCCGGCGAGAGTAGACGAGCGACGGGCTTGCCCAGGTATTCGCTCGGCTCGAAATCGCGGGCGCCCAGCGTTGATCCATAGCGATTGGCGAGAGTCACGCGCAGCAACGGATACGGCTGCAGCTGCGGGGTCATGTTCAAGATGCTGGCGCGCACGCGCAGCGTTGAATCGGCGGCGGCATCTCCGGTAACGCCCCACTGCCTGAGTTGGAAGGCGGCGAGATTGGGCGCGCTGCTCACGGGCGCGCCGAGCCCTTCGTACAAGGCACGCAGCAAAGGCGCGAATGGGCCATGAGCGATCAGCGCCTCGCGGTTGTGATGCACCATCTGTGCCGCCAGCAGCAATGCGGCCAGGACGGCGGCGCCCAACCACAGAGCAAACGGACCCGCGGCTCTGGATGGCTCCTGCTGCAGATCGTACGCTACCTGTTCAGCGGCCGGCGACGGCTGAGGGCGCACTGTGTAGAGGCGATTGTCGGAGCGATTGTCGCTGATGACTTCGATGTCCGGCAGCGGCCCTTCCTCTTCGGTTGCGGCCGGCGACGGGTGCGGCTCGGAGGCCACCGTCTCGAGCGGCACCGGAGGCTCCAGCGATTCGGGAAACGGCGGCAAGATTCCGGCCTTCGACTCGACGAAGATGCGGTCGAGCTCGCCGGGCGGCAGGGTGAACTCCATCGATGCGTCGGCGAACGGCTCCGGCTCGGCCGATGATTCCTCGACGCTCTCGTCAATCAAATCCTCTTCGGTGAAATCCAATACCTGGAGCTGCGCGATCTCGATGCTGCCGTACTCCTCCGCATCCTCCGCCGCGGCGGGCGCGGCCTGCATCGCTTGTTCGGCAACCACCGACTCCAGAATACTGTCGGCGCGCTCTTCCATCTCGAAGGCGGATTCACCGTTGTCGAAGGAGGCGGCATCCTCGGCGAGACGCGCCAATGCATTGAAAATTTCGCCGCAGCGCCCGCATCGCACCTGGCCGCCGGCGGCGCGCAGCACTTCGGCCGACAGTTGAAAGACGGTATGGCAATTCGAGCATTGCGTGAACACGTCTTAAGTGCCTCGCCGTGCGTGGATGCAGCACCATTCATCCTGGGTCAGGACTTGCAGCATGTCAAAACCCGGAGCGTAGGCAGCCTCGACCGCGTCGGCCTGGTCGCCGAGCAGCCCCGATAGGACCAAATCGGCGCCGCCCTCGCAAGCGGCGGCAAGCCGCGGCGCAAGCTCGATCAACGGGCCGGCGAGAATATTGGCGAGCACGCAGGAGGCGCGCGGTAACCTTGCATCGGCATCCTGCACCACGATGTGCGACGCGACGCCGTTGCGCGCGGCATTGTCGCGCGCGGCGGTCAGTGCTTGCGGGTCGATGTCGGCCGCGACCACCCGCGCGGCGCCGAGCTTGAGGGCCGCTATGCCCAATATTCCCGAACCGCAGCCGAAGTCGAGCACCGTGCGCCCGGCCAGCTGCAGGGAATCCAGAACTCGCAGACACAGTGCCGTGGTGGGATGAGAACCCGTGCCGAACGCGAGTCCTGGATCGAGCCATACCACCACCGCCTCGGCGGCATCGGGGGGCTGCGCCGTCGTCGGACACACCCACAGCCGCCTGCCGAAGCGCATCGGCTTCCAATCGTCGAGCCATGCGCGTTCCCAGGCCTGATCGGCGACACCACGTACGCGCGCGCTGTCAGCGACGTGCGCGCCCAGGGCCTCATTGAGTTTCTTAAGATTGAGCAAAGGTTCGGAGGATTGGTCGAACAGGGCGCGCACCAGCGTGTCGCGCCATAACCTCATCTCGCCGGGCTTGGGCTCGAGCACCGGTTCATCGTCGGCGCGGTCGACATACGTGATGGACAACGCGCCGATCTCCGCGAGCGCGGTGTCGAGGGCGTCCTGGCTCAAGGAAGCCAGCGGAAATTCGATTTCGTAGAATGGCATGGCCGCGGCATTCCACTGCGCTACTTCAATCCCAAGCGCCGCTCGAGGTAGTGAATGTCGGTGCCGCCCTGGCGAAATGCCGAATGGTTGAATATCTCTTGATGCAACGGGATGTTGGTCTTGATGCCTTCGACCACCATCTCGGCGAGCGCATTGCGCATGCGTGCAATCGCCGTTTCGCGGGTGTCGCCGAAGGAGATGACCTTGCCGATCAAGGAGTCATAGAACGGCGGCACGTTGTAGCCGGTGTAGACATGGCTGTCGACGCGGATGCCCGGACCGCCGGGAGAGTGCCACAGACGGATCGGGCCGGGGGAGGGCGTGAAATTCTTCGGATCCTCGGCGTTGATGCGGCACTCGATCGCGTGGCCGCGGATCTGAATGTCGTTTTGTCCGTAGGGCAGCGGTTCGCCGGCGGCGATCAGCAGTTGCGCCTTGACGATGTCGATACCGGTCACCAATTCGGTGACGGGGTGTTCGACCTGTACGCGGGTGTTCATCTCGATGAAGTAGAACTCGTTGTCCTGGTACAGGAACTCCAGCGTCCCGGCATTGCGATAACCCACCTCTTGGCAAGCCTTGGCACAGCGCTCGCCCATGGTCTTGCGCTGCTTTGGCGTGAGGCCGGGCGCGGGCGCCTCTTCGATCACCTTTTGGTGGCGGCGCTGCATCGAGCAGTCGCGCTCGCCCAAGTGCACGATGTTGCCATAATTGTCGGCGAGAATCTGAAACTCGATGTGCCGAGGCTTCTCGAGAAACTTCTCCATGTAAACCTGCGGGTTGCCGAACGCGGCCTGCGCCTCGGTCTGCGTGACGCTGATGGCGTTGAGCAGCGATGCGTCGGTGTGCACGACGCGCATGCCGCGGCCGCCGCCGCCGCCCGATGACTTGATGATCACTGGATAGCCGATGTCCTTGGCAATGCGGAAATTCTCGTCGTTGTCCTCCCCCAAGGGTCCGTCGGATCCCGGCACGCACGGGATGCCGGCGGCCTTCATGTGCTTGATGGCCGACACCTTGTCGCCCATCATGCGGATGGTTTCGGCCCTGGGACCGACGAAAATAAAGCCGCTCTTTTCGACGCGCTCGGCGAAATCGGCGTTCTCGGACAGGAATCCGTAGCCAGGGTGGATCGCGACCGAGTCGGTGACTTCGGCAGCGCTGATGATCGCGGGCATGTTCAAATAGGACAGCGCCGACTGCGGCGGCCCGATGCACACGGTCTCATCGGCGAGCAAAACGTGCTTGGTATTGAAATCGGCGGTGGAGTGCACGGCGACGGTTTTGATGCCCAGTTCGCGGCAGGCGCGCAGAATGCGAAGGGCGATCTCGCCGCGATTAGCGATGACGACTTTTTCGATCATCGCCGTTATTCGATGACGAACAGCGGTTGGCCGAATTCTACGGGTTCACCGTTCTTGGCGATTATCGAGGTCACGCGGCCGGCTTTGTCGGATTCGATCTGATTCATCATCTTCATGGCCTCGATGATGCAAAGAATCTGGCCGACCTTGACCTCGCTGCCGATCTCGACGAAGGGTTTTGCGCCCGGCGATGCGGACGAGTAATAAGTCCCGACCATGGGCGAGGTGACCGTGTGGTCGTCCTTGCGCGGCGCGCGTTCGCCGACCGAGGTGGCCGGAGCGGCGGCGGGCAACGGCGCGGCGTGCACCACGGGAGCGGCCATGGTCATGGGGGCTTGCATACCCATGCGCGGATGGCGGCTGATGCGCACCGATTCCTCGCCCTCTGAAATCTCCAGCTCCGAGATGCCCGATTCTTCGAGCAGTTCGATCAGTTTCTTAACCTTGCGAATGTCCACCGCAGATCCCCCAAAAATTATTGCCGTTCTTACGATGTGGTGAGGCGAGCGCTCGCCGCTTGCAGCGCTAGTTCGTAGCCAATCGGTCCCAATCCGACGATGCAACCGGCGGCGACGTCGGACAGATAGGAGCGATGTCGAAATGACTCCCTGGCGAAAATGTTGCTCAAATGTACTTCGATGAAAGGTATCGCCACCGCCGCGAAGGCGTCGCGCAGCGCGATGCTGGTATGCGTGAAGGCGCCGGGATTGATGATGATGAAAGAGACACCTGCCGGCTTGGATGCATGAATTTCATTGATCAGTTCGTGCTCGGCATTGGATTGCATCGCGATCAGCTCATGTCCCAAGGCTTTGGCTCGTTGCTGGAGCTGAGTTTCGATTTGGCTCAAGGTAGCGGTGCCATAAATGGTCGGCTCCCTCGTGCCAAGAAGATTCAAGTTCGGACCATTTAGCAGCAAAATTCGCGCCATCTCGCCCCAAATCCCGCTTTATCGCTTTCCGAAGGTTCGCGATAATAACCAGAAATTGAGCTCAAATGGTAAGGTTTGGCAGCGAATGCCGCTTAAAAGGCGCCCACGCCTTAAGTTTTCTCTGCCAAGGCGTCCAATTGTTCGGCTATTTGCCGCCGTGCTTGGGTTAGCTGCAGAGTCCCATTATCGAGGTTTTGCACGGCCGACATGATCAAATCGGCCTGCGGGCGGTGCAATTCGCCCACGAACAGCGCCACCACATCGCCGCGTCGATCCGTAAAGACCGTGAACGGGAAGGCCGGCGATTCCATGCCAAGCTTGGCCGCAGCATCCAAGGCGTCCTGCTCGCCGAAGAGCAGCGGATAGCGGATTTTGAACTGATCCGCGAACTGCAGCACTTGGTTGCGATGGTCGACGGCGATGCCCACGACCGTCACGTGTTGCGATGCCCATTCGCCTGCCAGGGTGTTGAGCAGGGGAATCTCGCGGCGGCAAGGCGCGCACCAGGTGGCCCAGAAGTTGATGACCAAGGACTGTCCCGCCCACGTGCTGATGGGAGTGGGTAGACCCTTAAGGTCGCTGAGAGTGAATGCCGGCAATGCGTCGGGAATGCGAAGCGGCTGTTGGGGCACGGCAGTTTCGGCGCGGATGT
>Ga0182024_10015888_pt1 | contig 14349 bp, 11 predicted proteins | sample P32metaG_FD_120480 | JGI IMG/M metagenome (GOLD analysis project Ga0182024, IMG submission 120480) | Permafrost microbial communities from Stordalen Mire, Sweden - P3-2 metaG (Illumina Assembly) | ecosystem: Environmental > Terrestrial > Soil > Wetlands > Permafrost | place: Sweden: Stordalen... | reverse complement strand
TCCCGCGCATCGCAAATGACTGCTTCCGGTCTACCACGGGGCGCAGCCGACGGAGCGGGACCTGGTTTCGATAGACGAGGCGTTCATAAAGGGAACAAGCGTGGCCTGAGCGTGCCAAAGCGAATCGCCGGCGCCAGGGTGAAAGTGTTTCGGCCCCGCCTGTAGAATGCAGATGGGCCTGGGCCGCAACTGTCCCAGGTCGTTATTCATTGCCGGTTCATCGGCACGTTGTGGAATCGATCCGAGGGCCGCTCTCGATGTCTATAAAATCCTCAGTATTTCTGTTCGCCGCTTCCATCTGTATTTCTGCCGCATCTCTTTCCGCGCAATCGTCCGCGCCAGTGCCCCCGTCCATTATCGACCTGCCATCGAGCAAGCAGTTGATCGGCGAGGCGCCGGGGCATTCGCAGCGGGTCAATGGTTTACCAGTTTCCATGGCGATTTCGCCCGACGGCGGCTATGTCGTCACGGTGAATGCCGGCTATGGAACTTTCGAATCGCAGTACAACCAGTCGCTCGCGGTCCTCGATACGCGCACCGGTGCACTCGTGGATTTCCCCGACCCGCGCACCGCGCCGCGCAACAAGCAGACCCTCTACTCCGGCCTCGCCTTCAGCCGCGACGGCAGCCACATCTACGCCAGCATGGCTTCGATGACTGACCCCAAAGGCGAAGCTCCGGGCGACACGGGCAGCGGAATTGTTGTCTATAGATTCGAGGAGGGTAGGATTGCGCCCGAGCGCTTGATTCCTCTGCCCGTTGCGCAACTGCCGCCGGGGCGAAAGACCCATCTGCCGGCTGGAACAGAAAGCGATCAGGGCGTGCCCTACCCGGCTGCGATTGCGGTGCTTGGCGTGGCCGGCCATGAACAATTGCTGGTTGCCGAAAATCTCTCCGACGACGCGGTGCTTCTTGACGCAACGACCGGCGCAGTCGAAAAGCGCTTCGATCTCTCTGAAAGCGACGCTGTGCCCGCCACCTATCCCATCGCCGTCGCCGCAACGCGCGATGGAAAGCGCGCCTTCGTCGCACTATGGAATAGTTCGGAAATCGTCGAACTCGATCTCGCACGCGGAACAGTGGCGCGCAAACTGGCCCTGCTCAAGCCCGCCAGTCCCATCGCGCCGGGCACGCATCCCTGCGACTTCGCCTTCTCGCCCGACGAGAAAACACTCTACGTGGCGCTGGCCAATCGCGACGCCGTTGCCGCCGTCAATTTGAGCGGCGGACAGTTTTCGCTGAAAGGCTATTTCGACACTCGACTGCCGGGGCAGAGCTATTTCGGAGCGGAGCCGGTGGCCGTCACCGTCAACGGCGATGGTAGCCGGCTCTACGTGGCAAACATGGGCACGGATTCTGTAGCCGTGTTCGAGACCAGCAAGCTGACGCCCAGGGCTGCGAAGAACGGCATGGTCGAGCCCGACGGTTTCATCCCCACAGAATGGATGCCGATATCGATGGCCTTCCTATCTTCGCCGGCGGGCGGGAAGCTCTACCTCGCAACTGCCAAAGGCAAAGGAACCGGGCCGAATAATTTTCTTCCCCGCCGCGTTGAAAGCGCGCCCAGCGTCAACGCCCGGGCCAACGCCTACATCGGAAACCTGCTCTACGGTTCGCTGGCGACACTCGACGAAAATGAAATTGCCAATAGCCTCACCGGCTGGACCGCGAATGTGCTGGCCTCGAATCGCACGAAGGCTGCACAGGAAAAGATCGCGTTTGCCGGCGGCACGGCAAGCCCCGGCAATGATCGCATTCGGCACATCATCTACATCATCAAGGAAAATCGTACGTACGATCAGATCCTCGGCGACCTCGCACAGGGCGGCAAACCCGTGGGCAACGGCGATCCGAAGTGGGCGACATACGGCGCTTCCATCACGCCCAACCAGCACAAGCTGGCGCTCGAATTCGGCGTGCTCGACAACTTTTTCGATTCCGGCGAAGTTTCAGGCGATGGCCACGTCTGGTCGAATGCGGGGATTGGCACGGATTATCTCGAGAAGACCTGGCCGCACAACTACCGTAGCGCGCAGCGCACCTACGATTACGAAGGCGTGGTGGCCAACGGCTATCCGCTGCTCCAGAGGATTCCCGACGTGGAGGAGCCGGCCAGCGGCTATCTCTGGGGCAATCTTGCGGCGCACGGCAAGACCTACTATCACTTCGGTGAGTACATCTCAACGAAATTTTGCGGTCAGGGCGTGGTCGCCGATGCCACGCAGGGCGCCATGCTGGGAGGGCCCAGTTGCGCGCGCAAGGCCATCGCACCCGGCGATCCGCTGCCTGCGGAGTGGGGCGGCGGCGTGAACAAATTTCCCTGGCCCATTCCGCTCATCGCGAGCAACACGGCTACCAAGCCTGAGTTGGTGGGCCACTTCGCGCCGGAAATGCCGGACTTCAACCTGGCCATTCCTGACCAGGTCCGCGTCGAAGTATTTCTGCGCCACCTCAAGCAGTGGATTGCCGATCGCGCGCGTGGCGACGACACGATGCCCAACTTCATCACTCTGCGCCTGCCTGACGATCACACCGCGGGAACGCGGCCCGGCGGTCCTACACCCAAATCCTCTGTCGCCGATAACGATCTCGCCGTCGGCCGCGCCGTTGAAGCCGTCTCACACTCGCCGTACTGGGACGATACCGCCTTCTTCATCCTCGAAGATGATGCGCAGAACGGCGCCGACCACGTCGACGCGCACCGCAGCATCGCCCTGGTCATCAGCAAGTACGCGCCGCACGGACCGAACGGCGCCCCCTTTGTCGACAGCCGCTTTTACTCGACGGTCAGCGTCATCCGCACCATGGAGTCGCTGCTCGGACTGCCCCCGATGAACAACAACGACGCCTTCTCATCGCTTATCGCGTCGCTTTTCACCGGCCCAGGCGATCAACCGCCCTTCGTTGCCGACACTACCAACCGCGACAACGGCCTGGTTTATGCGGCCAATGCCAAAAACGCGGTGGGCGCAAAGGCGAGCATGAAGATGGACTTCAGCCGCGAGGATCGCGCGCCCACGGAAGAACTCAATGTGATTCTCTGGAAAGATGCGATGGGCAACGCGCCGGTGCCGGCGATGTTAAAGGCGCGCGCGAAGAAATCCGCCGCCGATGGCGATGACGAGTGAGACGCGGCAGCTTCACGCGAGTTTTCGCAAACTCAGTATTGACTGACCCGGCTGGGTCGCGGTCCCGGAGGATGCGCGGCGTTTTTCCGGGACGCTGGTTGCCTGGGCGCTATATCCTATCAAGTTCTACATTCCCGCAGAGGAAGCTCTACCCATGATTCAATTCGACAATCTTCCGGGAGTCGAGTTTCTTGTTCCGCTCGTGGAGCGCGATCGAGAGATCCTCACGCCTGACGCGGTCGCCTTTATTGTGGATCTGCAGCGCTCGTTCAACACGCGGCGCAAGGCGTTGCTCGATGCGCGGCACAAACGGCAGAAGAAGCTCGACGCCGGCGAGAAGCCGGATTTTCTAGAGGAAACCAGAGAGGTTCGCGAAGCCGAGTGGACGGTGGCTCCGCTGCCCGGGGATATACTCGATCGCCGCGTGGAGATTACCGGCCCCGTCGACCGGAAAATGATCATCAACGCCCTTAACTCCGGCGCCAAGGTGTTCATGGCGGATTTTGAGGACTCGAATACACCAAAGTGGAGCAACCTGATCGACGGGCAGATCAACCTGCGCGACGCGATCCGCCGCAGCATTGCTTTCTCCGACCCGGCCACGCAAAAGGTCTACAAACTGAATGACAAGGTTGCCGTGCTTTTCGTCCGCCCGCGCGGCTGGCACCTGGAAGAGCGCCACATGCTCGTCGACGGCGAGCCGATGTCGGGCTCGATCTTCGATTTTGGCCTTTACTTCTTCCACAACGCGAAAGAGTTGCTGGCGCGCGGCAGCGGCCCATACTTCTATCTGCCGAAGATGGAGAGCCATCTGGAGGCGCGGCTATGGAACGACATCTTTCTCCACGCGCAGCAGAAGATAGACTTGGCGAAGGGCAGCATCAAAGCAACCGTGCTTATTGAAACCATTCTGGCCGCATTTGAAATGGATGAGATTCTCTATGAACTGCGTGAGCACTCAGCGGGTTTGAATTGCGGCCGGTGGGACTACATCTTCAGCTTCATCAAGAAATTCTCTGTGGACTCCCACGCCGTGCTGCCCGACCGCGCGCAGGTAACCATGACCACGCATTTCTTGCGCAGCTATTCCAAGCTCGCGATCAAGACATGCCACCGGCGCAACGTGCACGCGATGGGAGGAATGTCGGCATATATTCCGGTGAAGACCGACCCGGTGGCCAATGAAAAAGCCATTACGCAGGTGCGCGCCGACAAAGAGCGCGAGGCGGGCGACGGGCACGATGGCACCTGGGTGGCGCATCCGGGACTGGTGCCGGTAGCGATGGAAGTATTCGACCGGCTGATGCCGCAGCCGAATCAGATTGCGAGGCAACTGCCGGACTACCATGCGACCGCCGCGGATTTGCTCGAGATTCCCGATGGGCAAATTACAGAGGCCGGGTTGAAGCAGAATGTTGCGGTGGGACTTGGCTACCTGGAGGCATGGCTGCGCGGCATTGGCTGCGTTCCGCTCTTCAACCTGATGGAAGATGCGGCCACTGCGGAGATCAGCCGCGCGCAGCTTTGGCAATGGCTGCACAACAGCGCGAAGCTCAGCGATGGCAGAGTCGTCGATGCTCCATTGGTGGAGAGCGCAATCGCCAACGAGCTGAGCGCGCAGAAGAGCAAAGTGGATGAGGCGCGTTACGCCGCCTACGAAAAAGCCGCGAATCTGATGCGCGACCTGGTGCTGGCGCCGCAGTTTACAGAGTTTCTGACTCTGCCAGCCTACGAATTCGTGCTGAAAGAGGAAAAGCGGGTTGCGGCGTAAGGCCAGTTCCGGCGAGGAGAGGGGGTCCATGAGGACCGCGGAGAATTCTGCGGTTCATCAAAACCTCCAGGTCGCGGGAATCTTACTACAGGAAACCGGTCTCTGCGATTCTGATGAACCAGACCGCGCTTGCTGTTCATTTGGGGCCACCATACCGGCATCCCTGCGCGTGTGCTTTCCTGCGGCCCGCAGGTCGCCCCAGCCAACGGTTCACAGAATGGGATGAACGGTGCAAAAACGGGCCTGAACGGCAGGAACGGCCTGAACTTCATCGCCAGAACCGACCCCAAACTGATAGCTTGAACTGGAAGGATCTTCTTTCTCGCAATGGCTTCAAGTCCATACTTTTCCTTGGCAGTTTTGTTTGTAGCGGCGCTGGGTTTTGGGCTGGCTCCGCTGGCGCTGGCATGGCTTTGGGCGAAGATGTTTTCGCCCGCCAAACCGAACGCGATCAAGAATGCTATTTATGAGTGCGGCCTGGTCTCAAAGGGCGACGCCTGGGTGCAATTCCGCTCAGCCTACTACCTTTACGGCATCATTTTTCTCATCTTTGACGTGGAAGCCGTCTTTCTATTGCCATTTGCGGTGGCGTTTACGGGCCTCGGCGCGGCGGCCTGCGGCGCCATGTTGGTGTTCGTGCTGCTCTTAGTTGAGGGATTGGCGTGGGCATGGGCCAAGGGTGTGCTGACGTGGGCGTGAAGAGATAGTTCGCAGTTCACAGTTGTAAGCGTGCATCAGCGAGCGCAACCAAGAACTTTGAACTAAGAACTGTGACCTGGAGTGCAACGACATGGATCAGAATCTCAAAATCGAGCTGGGCAAGCAGGGCGTCTTTGTGACGACCATCCAGGAGCTCTACAACTGGGGCCGTCGCAGCTCGGTGTGGCCCATGCAATTCGGGCTGGCCTGCTGCGCCATTGAGATGATCGCGACCACCATGGCGCGCTACGATCTGGCGCGCTTCGGCGCTGAGGTGTTTCGTCCGTCGCCCCGCCAGGCCGATCTGATGATTGTCTCCGGCACCGTGACCAAGAAAATGGCCCCACAGGTTGTACGCCTCTACAACCAGATGGCCGAGCCGCGCTACGTGATCGCCATGGGCGCATGCGCCATTTCGGGAGGGCCGTTCAAGCAAGGCTACAACGTGCTCAAGGGCATCGACCGTTACATTCCCGTCGATGTGCACATTCCCGGCTGCCCGCCGCGGCCTGAGGCGCTTCTCCAGGCCTTCATCACGCTGCAGAAAAAAATTGATGCCCAGCATTTGACCGGCCCCGATCGCCCGCGCTTTCTTGACGCCGGCGCGCAGGGTGAGTTTCCCGTGCCCGAACAGGGAGAGCACGATCTGGAGCCGGCCTCGAACCAGGGCGTGTGGCCGGTGCCGATCACCATTCGATAAAGGCAGCGACCAAGGGATCCGGGACTGAGGGACTAAGAAAACAGGGAACAGGGAAGGCTGATTTTGAAGACGGTGGAAGAGATCAAGGCGGCAATTGAAGCGGCGATTCCTGGCGCGGGCGTGGAGTTTGTGCCCAATCCCGGTCCTGCCGCGGAGCACTCGCTGCGTCTTGCGCCCGCGAGCGCCGTTGCCGTGGCGACCTTCCTGCGCGACGACGCCGATCTGGCCTTTGACTTCCTCTCCAATGTCTCCGGTGTCGACTGGCCCGACAAAGAAATTGCGGAAAAAATGAAGGTGAAGCGCACGGTGACGAAAAGTGTCGACGGGCCTGAAGGAAAAGTTGACCAGCAAGTGGAAGAAACCGTCGATGAAACGCGCAAACGCGTCGAGCCGGGCTGTCTTGAGGTCGTCTTTCACCTTTATTCCGTGGCGAAAAAGCACGGTCCGCTGGTAATTCGCATGAAGACCGCGAACCGCAGCGATCAGGTCGACCTGCCTTCGCTCACGCCGGTCTGGCGCGCGGCCGAGTTTCAGGAGCGCGAAGTCTTCGATCTCTACGGCGTCATTTTTACCGGCCATCCTGACCTGCGCCGCATCCTGATGTGGGATGGATTCAAGGATCATCCCATGCGCAAGGACTACGTAGAGCCGGACGACTACGAGTACGAGCCCACGCCGCACGACCACGTGCTGGCGCGGACGCAAGAGCATAAGGGCGACGGATCGGGGACTGGGGACTAAGGGACTCGGCAAAAGGATACGCGAAACTACGAACTGTGAACTGAAACCTGACACATGGAACCTGAAACCGACGATGAGCGTAGTAGAAACCAAATCGGAGAGACTCGACGGCTGGAACCGGCCGCCGGTGATCGTGCCCGACGGCGAAGGGGAACTGCTTGAACTCGCCATGGGGCCGCACCACCCGTCGACGCACGGCGTCTTCCGCATGGACGTGGCGCTGGACGGCGAGCGCGTCATCCGCCTCAAGCCCGTCTTCGGCTACCTGCACCGCAACCACGAAAAGATTGCCGAGCAGGCGAGCTACCTGGGATCGATGCCTTACACGGACCGCCTCGATTACTTCTGCTCGCTCACCAACAACTGGGCCTACGCGCTGGCCGTGGAAAAGCTCGTCGCCCAGGAGGTTCCCGAGCGCGCTCAGTACATTCGCGTCATCCTTGCCGAGTTGACGCGCGTGCAGAATCACGCATCGTCTATAGGGTTTTTGATTCAGGAGATGGGCGCCAGCGGCACGCCGCTGATGTACGCCTTCAAAGAGCGCGAGAAAATTCTGGACCTCTTCGAGTCGCTCACCGGCTCGCGCATGATGTGCAACTACATGCGCTTCGGCGGCTGCCGCGTGGATGTTTCCGCGCCCTGGCTCGACGCGACGCGCAAGGTGATCGCCGGCCTGCCCGCGTTTGTCGACGAGTTTGAGGCTTTGCTCTCATCGAATGAGATATTGATGGCGCGCTGCCAGGGCATGGGCATTCTCAAGCCGGAGCTCGCCGTGAACGCCGGCGTCTCAGGGCCCATGCTGCGCGCGTCGGGTGTGAACTATGACATCCGCAAGGTGGACCACTACGGCATCTACGATCGCTTCAAGTTCCGCGTGCCGCTGGGCGACCATGGCGACGTTTACGACCGCTACATGGTGCGCATTCTGGAGATGCGGGAGTCGATCCGGATTGTCGAGCAGGCGCTCAAAGAAATTCCGGCCGGGCCCATCATGGATCCGAAAGCCAAAATTCGCGGCTTCCGGCCCAAGCCGGGCGAGGCCTACGGCCGCATTGAAGCGCCCAAGGGCGAGCTGGGTTTTTATCTCATCAGCGACGGCGGGCCGAATCCCTATCGCTATCGCGTGCGCCCGCCCAGCCTGATCAATCTGACGGTTCTCGAAGACATGTGCCTGGGGCACAATGTCGCCGATGTGGTGCTGATTTTCGGCAGCGTGGATATTGTGCTGGGAGAAGTGGACAGATAGTCGCTAGCTGCTAGCTCCTGGCTGTCAAAAGCTGAACGAATCGTTCGCGGTTTTTTCGCGAAAGTATAAGTAGCGGAGAAGAGCTAGCGGCTAGAAGCTCACGGAGGAATCGGAGTTGCTTGGCGAAGGCATCCTGAAGGGAATGGCGGAGACGGCGAGGAATTTCTTCGGTAGCTACGTCTCCAAAGAACGGCTGACGACGGTGGAGTATCCGGAGGAGCGGATTCCCACCATCGAAGCCGCGCGCGTGTTTCCCTTTCTCGTGTACGACGGGGCGGACTGGGAGGCCGGCATGCGTTGCGTGGCTTGCCAGATCTGCGAAAAAGAGTGCCCACCCAAGTGCATTTACATCGACAAGAGCAAGGACAAGAAGCCGGACTACGTGGGCAAGCAGCAGTTTTATCCCACGCGGTTCGATATCGATGTTTCGGTTTGCATGAGCTGCCAGATCTGCGTTGAAGTTTGCCCGTTTGAAGCCATCAAGATGGACAACGAATTCGAGTTGGCCACCACGGATCGCTTCGGCAGCCTGCTCTACGACCGCAAGCAACTGGCCAGATCGAACGAATACTATCACTCGATCCATCCCACCGAGGCTTCTGAAGTGGATGCGCGCCTGGGCGAGGAAAAGGCCAAGGCGGAAGCCAAGGCCAAAGCCGCAGCCGCGGCTTCTGTTGCCAAAACTGCAGCGCCCGCGCCCCCTGCCGGAGGAGGAAGCTAGACCATGGCGGCATCGCCCCTCTTCACTAATCTCGACCAGATCTTCATTCTCCTCCGCGACTGGCTCGTCGGCTTTTTGCCGGCGGCATTTCGTCCTGCCGCCGGCGTCGCGCTCGGCGCGATCGCCATCGTGGGCGCCTTTCCAGGCCTATTTGCTGTCGTTGTGCTTCTGGAGCGCAAAGGGGTGGGCCGTATCCAGAACCGGTACGGCCCCAACCGCGTGGGCCCCTTCGGCCTTTTGCAGCCCATAGCCGACGCTATCAAGGCGCTCATCAAGGAAGACATTGTCCCCTACCGCGCCGACCATGTGGTGCATTTTCTTGCGCCCATTGTGCTGTTGGTCACCGTCTTCATGGCCTTTGCCGTTCTTCCCGTCGGCCGCAACATGGTGCTGGTCGATATGGACACCGGCCTGCTGTTCTTTATCGCCATGGGCGCAGTCACGGAGCTTTCGGTTTTCATGGCCGGCTGGTCCAGCCGCAATAAATTTTCAATCCTCGGCGCCATGCGCGGCATCGCCCAGATGATCAGCTACGAAGTGGTCCTGGTGCTTTCTACCGTGTCGGTTGTCATGATCGCCGGCTCGCTCTCCCTGACCCGGATCATCGCCGCGCAGAACAGCTATTCCGGTGTCTTTCCTCACTGGTACATCTTCACGCCCTGGGGAGCGGCGGGCTTTCTGACGTTCTCAATCGCCGGTATGGCCGAGACCAATCGCTCGCCCTTCGACGTGCCCGAAGGCGAGTCGGAGATTGTGGCCGGCTATCACACCGAGTATTCCGGATTCAAATTCGCAATCTTCTTTATCGCCGAATACCTGTCCATGATTTCCATATCGGGATTGTGCGCAACGCTTTTTCTCGGCGGATGGTCCGCGCCGTTTTCATTCCTCGTGTTCATTCCTTCGTGGATCTGGTTTTTCTCTAAGGTCATACTCTCGCTCTGCGTTTTCATCTGGGTGCGCGGCACGTTGCCCCGCCTGCGCCAGGATCAGTTGATGAACTTCGCTTGGAAATTTCTGCTGCCTTTCGCGCTGCTCAATCTGCTAGTAACCGCGCTCTGGCGTTTCATGGGCGAGGGCTGGATGCGCTGGGTAATTTGCACGGCGATTCTTGCCGCGGCCTACGTGATCATGGGGCGTGTGAGCATGCGCAACCAGCACTTTGGACCCAGGAGGTACCGCTATGCTGAATAGGAGCCATCCATGAACGTTGTCTTCTATCTACTTGCGGCGCTTACGCTGGCCGGCGGTCTTGCGGCCGTGCTGCTCAAAAACCTTGTCCACTGCGCTCTCGCCACTACTGTCGCCTTCGTTGGGCTGGCGCTGTTGTTCTTGCAGCTCGACGCGCAGTTCGCCGGCTTTGCGCAGATTCTCGTCTACATCGGCGCCGTCGCCATCCTCATCGTCTTCGCCATTTTGCTCACGCGCGGCTCCGATCTGCCCAAAGGTGGCGTGTTCAGCCGTACCTGGTTTGTCGGCCTCGTGATTGCCGCCGGCGTCTTTGCGGTTCTCGCGTGGGCCGTGCTCGAAAGCGTGCGCGCCGTGCCGCAGCAGACCACCGTTCCCGCCGTCACAGTGCACGATATTGGCAACGCGTTGCTGGGCCGCTACGTACTGCCGCTCGAGGTTGTCGCTTTGCTGCTCACCGCAGCCACCATTGGCGCGGTCATCGTGGCCATGCACGAGAAAGAGAGGCCGAAACCATGACTTCGCCTCTGGCCGGGTATCTTCTCGTGGCCGCTCTGCTCTTCGCCATCGGCCTGGCCGGCGCTTTGGTGCGCCGCAACGCCATTCTCGTGCTCATTGGCATTGAGCTCATGTTGAACGCCGCCAACCTCAACCTGATTGCTTTCTGGCGCTTTGGTCCGCATCCTGAGGCGCTCACCGGCATGATGTTCGCGATTTTTTCGATCGCCGTGGCCGCAGCCGAAGCTGCCGTGGGTCTCGGCCTCGTGATTTCCATCCATCGTCACACCGACACCACCGAACTCGACAAGATCAACAGGATGAAGGGGTGAACGGAATGATCGCAACTAACCCTTTGCTCCTTTATCAGTTCGGAAATATCCCGCCCCCCCCTCAGGCGTGGATTGTGAGATGGCTTTCGTTGATCCCTGTTCTGCCGATCCTCGCCGCTGGAGTCATTTCACTGCTTAAGCAGAGGTTTCGCCGGCTTTCATCGGGCCTCGCAATTGGGTCGCTCAGCGGTTCGCTTCTTCTTTCGATTGCGGCGCTGGGCCACGTGATTTCCACGCGGAATCTAATGTTGTACTTCGGGTTCAACCCCGGAATTCACGACGTCGTCAATTTCACGTGGTTCCGCTTTGGCGCTTCAACCGTCGATCTCGGCTGGGTCCTCGATCCGCTCGCAGCCGTCATGCTGGTGATGGTCTGCTTTGTCGGCCTGCTCATTTTCATTTATTCCGTGGGCTACATGGCCCACGACGAAAACTTCACCCGCTTCTTCTGCTTCCTCTCGCTCTTTGCCGGGGCCATGCTGGGCGTGGTCATCTCGAACAGCCTTCTGCTGCTCTTCATGTGCTGGGAGATCGTCGGCCTCACCTCCTATTTGCTCATCGGCTTCTGGTATCAAAAGCCCTCCGCCGCAGCCGCCGCGAAAAAAGCATTCATCACTACGCGCGTCGGCGATGTTTTCTTTCTTCTTGGAATCGTCTGGCTTTTTTCGCAGACCGGCACTCTGCTCTTCTATAACCACGGCGTGGGCTCGCTTGAAGGTCTGGCTCTCGTCAACCTGCTTTCGCAGCACGCGGGTCTGGGCTTGAGCGCCGCGGGCGCCATCGCACTGCTGATCTTTGCCGGAGCGGCGGGCAAGAGCGGTCAACTCCCACTGCACGTTTGGCTGCCCGACGCCATGGAAGGCCCCACGCCCGTCTCCGCACTCATTCACGCGGCCACCATGGTTGCGGCCGGAGTGTACCTTATCGCACGCGTTTACCCATTGATGCAAATTGGCGCCGCGCCCCATGGAACCACTGCGGCGCTCACCGTTGTCACCTGGGTCGGCGCGTCCACGGCGGTCTTCGCCGCGCTCATCGCCGTCGCGCAAAACGACATCAAGCGCATTCTCGCCTACTCGACCATTTCGCAGCTCGGATACATGATGGCCGGCCTCGGCCTCGGCGGCGTCGCCGTCGGAATGTTCCACCTCATCACGCACGCCTTTTTCAAGGCACTGCTCTTCCTCGGCGCGGGCTCGGTCATCCACGGCTGCCACGAGGAGCAGGACATTCGCCGCATGGGCGGCCTTCGCTCCGACATGCCACTTACGTTTCTCACTTACGCCATCGGCATGCTGGCGCTATGCGGATTCCCGCTGCTCTTCTCAGGTTTCTGGTCGAAGGACGGCATACTCGAGGCCGCGAAGCACTGGGACATCTCCAAAGGCCCGTTGTATATGCTCGTCTTCGGCGCATTGCTCACCGCGTTCTACATGACGCGCCAGGTCTGCTACGTTTTCTTCGGCTACTGGCGCGGTCACGAACCCGCCCACGAGAGCCCGAAGGTGATGACGCTGCCGCTCGCCATTTTGGCCTTCTTCGCCATCGCGCTCGGCGTTATCGGAACTCCCGCGTGGCCGTGGTTTCGCGCGTTTCTTGAGAATCGCGCCGCCACATTCGATCTTCACGGATTCGCAGAGCCCGGCCTCCTCGAGCTCATGCTTTTGTCGTCGCTGGTCGTCTTCCTCGGTCTCGGCCTCGGCTGGCGGCTCTACGGTAACAGATCGCCCAAGCCCGAAGCTCCTGACGTCCTTGAGCGCTCGGTTCCGTGGCTTTGGAAGCCGTTACGCGATCGCCTCTATGTCGACGAGTTTTACGGCGCTACCGTGATTGCCTTCTACGCGTGGTGGGCGCGCGTGGCAGACTGGCTCGACCGCCGCATCTGGGGCGGCATCGTCGCCGCCATCGCGTGGTTCTTCGGTCTCTGGGCGCGCTTCAATCGATACCTCGACGTGGATTGGGTCGACGGCGGATTCGACAAAACCTGCGAGGAGCTTTCCTCCGGCGGCGGGCTGCTGTCGCGCGTTGAGGGCGGCCGCGTGCAGAACTATCTGCGCATTCTGGCCGCTGCCGTGGTCGCGCTGGTTGCAATTCTTCTCTGGAGCAGCCGGCCATGAACGTGCTCGGATTCCCCATCCTGACTCTGCTCACGGTGCTGCCGCTGGTCGGCGCGGCTATCGCGCTCTTCTCGGGCCGCCATGCGCGCACTGTGGCGCTCTTCACGACTTTGGCCTGTGTGCTGCTTGCGCTCTTTATCTGGACCCGCATTCCCGGCGACGGCAGCATCGGTCTCGTCGAACGCGCTGCCTGGGCGCCATCGCTGGGCATCGAGTATCACCTCGGCGTCGACGGCCTCGGCGGGCTCATGCTCGTGCTTTCGGCCATCGTCACGCTCATGTCGGTCGATGCCGCGCAGCATCGCGTACACCATATGCCCGGCCTCTTTTTCGGACTGGTGCTGACGCTCGAGGCGGGCCTCTTCGGCTCCTTCACCGCGCTTAATTTCTTCCACTGGTTTTTGTTCTGGGAGCTGAGTCTCATTCCCGCATTCTTCCTCATCAAATTGTGGGGCGGCCCGAAGCGCGGTCCCGCGGCCACACAGTTCTTCATCTACACCATGGCCGGCTCGGTGGCGCTCCTGCTTTCATTCCTCGCCATCTTCCTTGCGACTACGAGCAACAATGCGCCCGGCACCATGGATTTCGTGAGTCTCACGGCCATGGCTGCGTCCGGCCAGCTGGCGCAAATGGTGACCGCGCATCTCGGGCCCGTGATGCCGTGGCTCGCCATCGGTGTGCTCGCCGGCTTCGCAGTCAAAGTGCCGCTCATGCCCTTCCACACGTGGTTGCCTGCCGCGTACGCTGAGGCGCCTTCACCCGTCACCATGCTGCTTACCGGCGCCATGTCGAAGATGGGCGTTTACGGCCTGCTGCGCATCGCCATTCCGCTTTTCGGCCCGCAAATCGCCGCCATGCGCACGCCGCTGCTCGTTCTAGCCGCTGCCACTGTTGTCATGGGCGCGTGGGCCGCGGCCGCGCAAACCGATTTGAAGCGCGTCCTCGCGTACTCCTCGATCAATCACCTTGGCTACTGCCTGCTGGGCATCTTCGCACTGGCGGTTCCCGCAGCGGGCGCGGTGCAGCAGGCCAGCCAGGCCGCGGCGCTTGAAGGCGTCATCCTGCAGATGTTTAGCCACGGCATCACCGCCGCCGCACTCTTCTGGTTCGTCTCGATGATGCAATTTCGCTCGGGCGGTCTGCGCGGCATCAACGACTTCGGCGGTCTGCGCAAGCCCGCGCCGGTTTTCGCCGGACTCATGGGCATC
>Ga0182024_10015887_pt1 | contig 14349 bp, 12 predicted proteins | sample P32metaG_FD_120480 | JGI IMG/M metagenome (GOLD analysis project Ga0182024, IMG submission 120480) | Permafrost microbial communities from Stordalen Mire, Sweden - P3-2 metaG (Illumina Assembly) | ecosystem: Environmental > Terrestrial > Soil > Wetlands > Permafrost | place: Sweden: Stordalen... | reverse complement strand
GCTCCTCAGGATCATTCACTCGCAGCAAAAAACGATCCACCAACTTCAAGAAACGTAGCTTTAAGTCAATCACCGGGGCAGCCGCCTCGATGAGGCACTCGGTCTGCAAACTCCAGGCATCAGAACCACTCTGCGATTCGCTGTAGGGCTTCGGATACAAAACGCCAAAATTAAATCGCTGGCGATTTTTTACAGAAGAAGGTCGATACGGATAGAGCATGTAGCCTTCATAAAGTACCGCGTTGGCGATGGCATCGACGTGAGCGGTATTCATCGCGTCACCAATTCTTCTGCCGCCGCAAATAATCGCTCCAGCGCCTGTTCCCACGTCGGAATACTGTGCGCGACCTTGTACTCATACAAGCGCTCGAAAATATCCCGGCGCAAATTGAGCCATGCGCTGTTGGGATAGTAAATATCCATCATTTCCTGCCAGACTTTTACCGGCAGCTTGAAACGCGCTTCCTTGTCCCATGGGATCGGCACAACCTGCAACTCTCGCCCGGCATTTGCGTAAAACACCGTGCCGCTGAACAAGAACTCAAGGGGAACCTCGCCGGATTCCAGGCCGTTAAAGTATTTTGTCGCGGCTACATTAAAATCAAAGGTACAAGCGACCGGTAAATCGATGACGGCGCTTTCCTGAAACGAAGGAGCGACCACGCTGGCGTGAGTCCAGAGCATCGTTTTCAATGTCTGCCCCCAGCGCTCGGGTGCGCCAAACAAATCGCCAAGCTGTTTTTGCTCTTCCGTCGTGTACTGTCTTCGGGCCACCTCAAGTTGAATCTGGCAGCGCAATGCCACCGAATGAATTACCTCGTTAGGCATTGCGTTGGTGACACGAAGCTTGAACATCAGTGTCGGCGACGCCGTAAATCGCATCGCTCCGGCCGACTCGATCCTGAAATTCAAGTCAGGCATTGGCTCTCTCGGTTACCACCGTGGCTCGTTGCTTCAGCTCTTCGAAGAACTCTCCGATTTTTTGCCAGACATCAGCGCCTCCGGAAAGACCTCGCCACTTCGAGCGAATCAGGCCGACAAGCTTGTAGCAATCATCGATTGGAAGCACATAGTAAGTGGATGCGGCGGCTCCGCGTGCGTATTCAACGCGGTTTACCAGCAGAGCCTCAACATCGGCTTCCATTTCCTTCAGCAGCGGGTTGAGGTCCTCCAGTTCACTCCACGTTTCAAGCGCCAGTTGCGACTCCGTCGCTCCCGCGGGACTCGGATAGAACGCCACCACCCTTGCGTCTGGCGTGCTGCGATAAAAAAACGCCATGTTAATCGGAATTCTCAAGCACTCCCATTGCGCATCGGAAAGGTGGAAGGTCTCCAATGCCAGCACTCGCCGTGGAACCCGCTTGTATTTTGTGCCGCTAGCGCTGAATAGAATTGCGCAGGCGTCGCAGGTACACAAAAGCTTTCGTGTTCGGGGCTCGATCAAATGCGGATGCTCGGCAGCAACTCCGGCACTGCACAGTTCGCAACGCTCATTATTTTGTCTGCGCCGCACGAACTGGCGCAACACGCCGAAAGCATTTTCGTAACCTGTCTGGGTTTCACTCATCGTTACTCAGAACTTTCCATTTATGAAGCAGGCGTAGCCATAACCGCCGCGCCTAATTTTCCTAACGGAACAAAACCATTCGCTGCACCTTCATCGAGGCCTTCGATTGATACGCCCGCCACATCCGGCGCAGCCTCGTACACGGCATCTTCTACCAGCTTCTTGAGTGTCTTTCCCGTAGAACCACACGCGTGACCCGTAATTTCCAGCCGTATTTGCACCATGCCAGCCGCCTGGCTGAGCAACTCTAACTCGCCTCCACCTTTGTGTACTTGCGGGCGAATCTTTTCCACCGCTTGCTCCACGCGGGTTTCCAGATCTAACGGGTGCAGGCCGTAGAGAACCAACAAGCTGCTGATCAACCCATCGCGGCCAAACTCGTCGATCTGCTTCTGTCCGGTCTCGCCATTCTTTGCGACAGTTTCCAGTACGCGCTCGAAACCAGCCGCGTTCAAATCCAGAATCAACTGGAACAAGGCCTTCGCGCTGGCGCGCAACTCGGGTTGCGCGATGTTGTCCACTTAGCCGACTAATGTGCCGATCCGCTGAATTCTGGCTTGAAAATCTTTGTCATACGCCATAGCTTTTTATCCAATTCCCTCAGCCGAAATATCTTCAGAAACGCAAAAGAAGCGAGGGCTTCTCCATCGAGCTGCCCTCACCGAACAATCCGTTCTTGCGTCACACTTGGACGCCAAACATTGGAGAATGGTGCGTCTTCAACATTTTCCCGTCTCCCAGATACATGTGCACGCCGCAAGGCAAACAGGGATCAAAGCTCCGTACTGTGCGCATGATGTCGATGCCCTTAAATTTCTCCGGCCCGTTCTCCTCGAAGATCGGCGTGTTCTGTACCGCATCCTCATAAGGTCCTGGAGTGCCGTAAATGTCGCGTGGATTGGCGTTCCAGGGCGTCGGAGGATAGGGATGATAATTCGCGATCTTGCCTTTGCGGATCACCACGTGATGCGACAGCACTCCACGCACTGCCTCGTGGAAGCCGCAACCGATCGCCTCTTCCGGGACCTTGAAGTCCGACCACGTCTTCGTCCTTCCACCATGCAATTCTTCCATCGCCCTTTCGGCGAAGTAGAGAGCGCATGCTGCGGCATAGACCTGGAAGTAAGTGCGAGCTCGATCCCGCTCGATGGCGTTACTCCACTGCGGAATCTTCCACTCAAACTCAACTTCCGGCTTCGACATGGTTCTTGGCAAGTACATCTTCACGCTGTTGCCGGTGGCTTTGACGTAGCCGATATCCACAAGGCCCGCGAGGGCCGTCGCCCACAGGCGAGCGATCGGTCCACCGCCTGTATCCAGCGCAAGATGGTCGCCAGTCCTTTTGTCGAGCCACCGGGGCGACATCACCCATGTGTACTTTCCGTTGAAATCGCGCCTCTGCGGGCGCGGTATCGTGGTCTGGTTCCACGGATGATTCCTATCCACTGGATTACCCAGAGGATCGGCCTTTACGAAGGTTTCCTCGTTTTTCCAATCGTCGTAATAAGAACTGCCCAGCAGAATTCGCATATTCAGGTTGATATCGACAAGATCGGTCGTTACCAACTTCCCGTCGACCACCACCCCGGGCGTGACGTACATGGCGCGGCCCCACTGCGTCATGGTCTCGTACCTGTAGTCGCATACTTTGGGATTCTGAAATGATCCCCAACAGCCCAACAGAATACGGCGCCGCCCCACTTCCTCGTATCCGGGCAGGGCGTCATAAAAAAAGTCGAACAGGTCATCGTGAAGCGGAACAACTTTCTTCATGAACTCGACATACTTCATCAAGCGAACCATGTAGTCCGTAAACAGCTGCACGGTCGGAACTGTCCCCACGCCTCCGGGGTACAACGTGGACGGATGAACGTGGCGGCCTTCCATCAGGCAAAACATCTCTCGCGTGAGGCGGCTCATCTGGAGTGCTTCGAGATAAAACGAGCCCGTAAACGGATTTAGCGCCCGCATGATATCGGCGATCGTTCGAAAGCCGTGCTCGTTGGAGTGCGGTGCCGCCGTCGACTCTGCTTTGGCAAGAACTTTAGGGTTGGTTTCTTTAACCATCTGCTCGCAGAAATCGACTCCGACCAGGTTGTCCTGAAAAATATTGTGATCGAACATGTATTCGGCGGCTTCGCCCAGATTGACGATCCACTCGGCGATATCCGGCGGACACACGCCAAAAGCCATGTTTTGCGCGTAGGTTGCGCAGGTCGCATGGTTATCGCCGCAAATACCGCAGATGCGGCTGGTAATGAAGTGCGCGTCTCGCGGATCTTTCCCCTTCATGAAGATGCTGTATCCGCGAAAAATGGACGATGTGCTGTGACACTCCGCCACTCGCTTGGCGTCGAAGTCGATCTTGGTAAAGATGCCGAGGCTCCCGACGATACGCGTGATCGGGTCCCAATTCATCTCTACCAGATTTCTTTTTTCACTGGAGACATCGGTCTTCGGCGCAGTAATGGTGGTGCTCATGATTTCGCTCCTTTTTAATTCTCGGTTGCCTGGTTATGGCCCGGTCGCAGTCTCAGTAGGATCTTGGGTGATAGCCAGTGGTCAGTTCTGCGCGCGGGTGACGCCACTTCGGTTCCTTGTTGGCGGTATGTTGCGTGATGGAGCGCAGTGCCCGTATGGCTTTCCCATAAACGCTAATTCCGGTGCTGGAAAGATGTGCGCCAGGTGGCTCGTCCATAAAAGGCATGAATTTGTCCGGGAAACCGGGCATGGTGCAGCCAATGCATATTCCGCCAACATTGGGGCATCCTCCGATTCCCGCCATCCATCCACGCTTGGGAACGTTGCAGTTCACCACCGGACCCCAGCACCCGATTTTTACGATGCACTTGGGCGAACCATACTCTTCCGCGAAGTCGCCTTGCTCGTAATAGCCTGCCCGGTCGCATCCTTCGTGCACGGTTTTTCCGAATAACCACGTGGGTCGAAGTTGGTCATCTAGCGGAATCATCGGCGCCAGACCGGCGACTTGATACAGCAGATAGAGAACCGTCTCCATGAAATTGTCCGGTTGCACGGGGCATCCGGGAACATTCACGATTGGTAATCCGGCTTTCGAGCGCCAATCCCATCCCAGATAATCGGCAAGTCCCATCGCGCCGGTTGGATTTCCCTCCATGGCATGGATCCCCCCGTATGTCGCGCAGGTTCCGATGGCAATCACGGCGAGAGCATTGGGAGCCAGGCGATCAATCCACTCGTTCGTGGTGATCGGCTGTTTCGTCTTCGGGTCCGTTCCCATCGCCGCCCAGTAGCCTTCCTTCTTGATGTTTTCATTAGGAATCGAGCCTTCCACCACCAGTACAAAGGGTTCGAGCTTGCCTTCCTCCGCCATATAAAAGAACTTCATGAAATCATCGCCGACTTCATAGGCGAGTACCGGATTATGCAGGTGAACTTTGGGCAAGCCCGGTATCGCGCCCAACAAAACGTCTTCCAGACTAGGCTGGGATGCCGCCGTGATCGAGACGGAATCCCCGTCGCAGCTCAGACCCGCCGTGATCCACAGAATATGCACCTCTTTTACGGCGGGCGCCTTTTGCGTAGACCGGCCGTAAGGAACCGTAGCTGATCCCATATCGTGCTCCCTTCACTTCAAAACTCTTTGAAACAGGAAACTTGCGATCATTTTTCAGATAAAAATATAGAGAACCAGAACAACGATGCTTGAAACCAAGAAATCGAATCGCGTCCGAATCAGAATCGACCCATTAATAAAAGGGGACAATGGCAGGCGCCCTGATTTACCTCCCGGGAGATTCCTGCAAAACGAACCGGGGATTCCCCGAGGGAAGGAAAGAGCAATAAATCGGGCAGGAGGGATAAAGCGAGGCAGCGAGGCAGGGGTTGGAAGCCGGAATTAAGCGGTTTTTTCTTTCACATTCCACTGCACGGCGTGCTGCACAAGCTCCCGTGCGCTGCGCAGACAGAGTTTTTCCTTGATGTGCGCCTGGTACGATTCGACAGTCTTAATGCTGAGGTGCAGCACTTCTGCGATCTGGCGCGTGCCGTACCCATCTCCGATCAGGCGGAACACTTCCAGCTCACGGTCGGTAAGTTCAGAGATCGAAGAATGTTCGGAGGGAACGGTTCCGCGAACGTAATGCTGCAACATGCTATTGGCGATCCGCCCGCTCACATAAATCTCCCCGCTCAGAATGCGGCGTAATGCCACCAGCACTTTCTCGGTCGCTTCCTGCTTCATGATGTAGCCATTCGCGCCCGCCCGCAGAGCACGCTCGGCGTAGATCGACTCGTCATGCATCGATAGGATGAGCACCGGCAGATGCGGCATGGTGATTCGAATATTCTTCAGCAATTCCAAACCATCGGGCCCGTTCAGCGATATGTCCACCATCAGAATGTCCGGTTTAAGGACCGGGATCGCCGTCAAAGCCGCATGCATCTCTTCCGCCTCGCCACAGACCGCGAGATCGGACTCCCGATTGATCAACAGAGTCAGCCCCTGCCGCACAATGGGATGATCGTCGACGACGAACACCATCTTCTTTCGTGATACGAAATTTCCGTAATCCCTTTTCTCCATCATCAGCAACCTACTAGGAACTGTGACGAGGCGCTTTCCCCATCAACTGACTTTCCGATCTTGCCCTCTTGTCTCTGTCGCACGCGGGAAGCAACACGTAACCGTAACCCATCGAGAGGGCCCGCTCTCCACTTTCAAAGAGCCTCCCACCATTCGCGCCCGATAATTCATAATCTGCATTCCCATGCCGGAATTGCTTTTCGCAAGCGTGGGCAGACTGGACCCATCATTTTCGATCCGCAGAATTCCATATTCGTTGCCCGCTAGAAGAGTGATCACGATGTTCTTCGCGTGACCGTGCCGGATTGCATTACTCACCGCTTCCTGGGCGATGCGATAAAGATGGGTGGAAAGATCGGCATCGTGAATCGCAACCGGATACTCCGCTACCAAGCGGCAAGAAATATGAAACATCTCTTCCACCTCGGCGGCCCATCGGCGAAGCGCCGACATCAGTCCCTGGGAATCCGAATTCACCGGAAGCAAGCCATGCGACAGCTCTCTGGTCTTATGAATGGCTTCATTCACCAGAGCGACAATCCGAGCCGCGTCCCACGCTTCCGGTAAACCCTTCTCGGCCAGCTTTTGCTCCTGCACCTTGCTCATGAAGGCAATTCCGGTCAAGTGTTGCCCTAGGCCATCGTGCAGGTCCTGTCCAATACGGCGCTGCTCTCGTGCGCTGATCTCGAGGACAGTCTTCTCCATCCGTTTTCGCTCTGAAATATCGCGAATCGCGCTCGACACCAGGATGCCTTCATCCGTTTCGAGCGGGCTTAGGCTGATTTCTACAGGAAACTCGTGGCCGTCCTTATGCACCCCATACAGCTCTTGGCCCGTTTCTCCCATCGGACGCACGCGGGGCTCCTCCCAAAAATTGTGCCGATGTTGCATGTGCCGTTTACGCAGAGGCGATGCCACCAACTTTTCCAGCGGTTGACCCATCAACTCCTCTCGAAGATAGCCAAACAATTTTTCCACCTGCGCGTTGACCAGGACAATCATTCCCTCTTGATTGACCACGACAACCGCATCCGGCGCGGATTCCAGCAGACCACGGAACTTCTTCTCGGCGCGACGCTGCTCGGTGATATCGATCCCGGAAGCGATGATGTAAGTAGTCGCATCGTTAGAGCCGGGAAGAGCCGTCGTGGACCATGCGATCGTTCTCTTCCGCTGGTCCCGGCTCATCCATGAGCTTTCGTGTTGTTGCTGGCTCTGGTCCCGCGCTTTTTGCAGCATTTGCTGAAACTCGCCCGCCTCGGCGGGGAACCCGAACAAGTCCCAGACAAAATTTCCTTCAACTTCCGTAAACGAGTAGCCGGAGAGCTGCTCACACGCCCGGTTGAAACGCACTATCCTGCCTTGCGGATCGAGGACCACAACCAAGGCACCGACGGCATGCAGGATGGCCGAAGCCACGTTGCGTTCATTCTCCAGCGCTTCTTCGGTGCGCTTGAGTTCAGTGATGTCGAAACCCGCACCGTGAATGAACCACGGCGTTCCATCCTTCTTGCAAATTATTTTGGCATCGCACTGAAACCAGAAGATGTCGCCATCGCCCGATACTACCCGATAGGCGGAATGGAGCGGGGTGCCCGAGACAAACATTTGTGCCACGTCAACGCTCCAACGCGCCACATCGTCGGAATGAATTTGACGAAACCAGCGAATGGGATCTTCCAGCCATTCATCCTGCGAACAACCTAAACCAGCCTGGATTTGCGGGCTGACATATGCCTTGCCGGTACCTTGGTCGAGATTCGCCGTGAAGATGACCGCCGGAACCTGTTCGACTAACGCATTGAAGATCGCATCGGCATTGGGCAGTTCTGCTTCTTGCTCCTGCGCGCTGGCTTCAGCCATAGCGGGCAATGGATCCGCCAGCTTGCTGAAAAATACTGCGGCGAGATTAGCGAGAACGGATTCAGCTTGTTCCGGGGTTATCGTTAGTCGTTGGCCGGTGTCCACATGCGCCGCATGGTTCGGCTGAAGGCTCCCCATGGAGAACATAATTTGTCCTCAAACACGTTTGTTTTTTGGCAAATTCCTCGTTCACAACACTTGCGCCGTCGACAGCGACTCGCCGCTTTCGACCATGCAGACGAAGACTTCCTCCCACCGGGAGAGACTGTCGCTGCCAACGATTGGCTACATCGAGCTGATTCTTATGTAACGAACCGAATCTTTGATGGAGGCAAGAAACACATAGCTCGCAAAAATTAAGCCTGCGGTTCCCACAATATTACGCATCATTTTGAGAGCGCTCATCGTTTCACCTCGCTGGTCAGGAATCAAGGGTACGATGCTATCACGCAATAAAGGGATGGCAACTTAACATTTAAATTGGACCCGGCTCAGCGGCAGGAAGCTCATTCGTAGGAGAAGGTTAGATTGTCCAGGTAGACCGAGTAAGGCGTTTGCTCGTAGTTCCCATCCATCTGGTAGTTGATGGTCACTCCATACCAGTTCGTGACTGAACCGGGGTTGTAATACTGGTTGAGTGTGTTGGTTACGCCATTCAAGGTGATCGACTGGTACAAAAGCTGGTTGCTGGAGGTGCGCTGCACCTGAATCGTCACATGGTTCCATGCGTTGTCCACCGGATTGCAGGCGACTCCCGTCGGAATCCAGTGGGCATTCACGTTGTCCCAGATATCCCATTCGTGGCCACCCGCTATCCGGCACTCGTGTCCCCATATAAATCCCAGATTGTTAAAGAACTGATTGATGTCGAACTCAACCGCTTGCGAGAGTTCGAGATTGGTGCCATAAAAATACACGTCGTAAGTAAAGTTGTGAAAAGTAGGTACCAGCGTTTGGCTGTTATCCGGCAGACCTTGCGAAGAAAAAGGTCCAATCAGGTGATTGTTAAATAGTGCGTCCGAATAAATGGCACTTCCGCCCAGGTTGAATTGTGCCGATCCTCCGCTCATCGAGGGCGACTGAACACCCTGAGCCATCGAAAAGCTGATTCCATCGCACGGTGAAGGCGAACAATCCACAAAATCTGGAGGACCCTGGCCGTACGCCGACCAACCTGCGCTCTGTTGCAAGTTAGAAAAGGACTTCCCTCCGCTTTGTCCCGTCGTCACCGGAGCGCTCGCAACGGTTATTTGTAAAGACTGTTGTTTCGATACTTCCTTGGAATCCGCAACTGCGATGGTAAAACTGAAATTCCCGTTAGCCGTCGGGATTCCGGAGATCGTTCCGGAGCTGGCGCCAAGAACTACGCCCGCGGGCAACTGGCCCGACGCGAGAGAGAAAGTATACGGGGCAGTTCCCCCCGCCACTGTGACCGAGGCCTTGTACGCCGAGCCAACGACTGCGGAAGGAAGTGATCCGGAAATCGTAAGGCCCGCCGTTGGATTCGGTGCTGCCGCCGTAGCACTGTTCCCAGGTACTGAGACACCCGAACACGCGCTCAACACGAGAACGCAACCCAAGACAGTCAGCAGAACGGTGCAGCGCAAACAGCTTTCTGCCCTGGCGTACCGCAGGTGCGCTGCGCGGGGCAAGCGGTAAAACATCTCTATCCCTCTCGAATGGGAGCTGCAAGGCACTCGGCAGGTGAGTCCTTGATGGCAGCGTATGAGGCATTTGTGCAGCGAACCAGATAACCAAGGGCCGACGTGCGGGGTTGAACTTGTGGACAGGCTGCCGTAACCGCTGGACGAGAGCCGCGTCGCTTCAAGCGCCCTAAACCAGAGGGAGTATCATGCGGGTACCTAATAACATTGATATATAAGGGAGCATAGCAATGCCTCAATCCATCGACTGGCCTCCGCCGCTACTTTCCGGCGGCCCGCGCCGTCGCCGCCGATTCCTTATCATTCTCGCTATAGTCGTTGGACTCTTCTTTATTGTTCGCGCGGCGTTGTCGTATTACGTGGACCTACTTTGGTTCGGCTCGCTCAGCTATGCAGAAGTGTTCTGGAAAACGCTGAGCCTTCAGTCGGAAATCTTTGCCGGCTTTGCCGCCGCCACACTCCTGGTTTTGTACGGAGCGTTCCTCGCTCTGAAGCGATCTCACCTCGCGGACTTGCCGGATGGGCATACGATACTCATCGGTGGACAACCACTGAAGCTCCCGGTTGAGCCTGTCTTGAAGCTCATCGCGCTCGGCTTGTCGATCGCTATTGCCTTGGCCACCGGCGCCGCCATGATGGCAGAGTGGCCGGTCCTCGCACTTTTTTGGTATGCGCCCCGTTCTGCTGGTACCGTTTCAGATCCCATCTTTGGCAAGCCTCTAAACTTCTTTCTCTTCGCCTTACCTGCATGGCAGCTCATTCTCGGCTGGTTGCTCACGCTAGCCGTAGTTACCTGCCTGCTCGCTGTCTTCTTCATTCTCATCTCTGGCGGAGCACGAGTGCTCGCCGGACGCCTTAGCCGCCACGTCGCATTGCCATGGCGCGGCCTGTCGATTACGTTTGCGTTTCTGTTGTTGGTTCTAGCGATGCGAGTGTATGTCGGCCGCTTTGAGCTGTTGCTGGACGATCACACGATCTTTGGCGGGATCACCTACACGGACGCCCACATCACTCTGATCGGTATGCTCATCGTCTGCGCTGCGCTGGTTCTCGGCGCGATCCTCGCACTCGTCAACGCCGCACGAATTCCGAGCGGCCGTTGGCTGATTGCGGCGATCGTTCCAGCCGCGGTTTGCTATTTCGCACTTCAGGGCGTCACCTGGTACGTTAGCAACTTCGTCGTCAAACCCAACGAACTGGTTCGCGAAAAGCCCTATATCGTTTTCAACACGGAACTGACGCGGCAGGCTTATGGATTGAACCGAATGACCCAGCGCGAGTTTCCAGCGGAAACGACAGTGGAAGCCGCCGATCCGGCGAACAATCAGGCTACTCTTCAGAATATCCGGCTATGGGATTGGCACGCCCTTCAGGACACCTTGCGCCAGATCCAGGAAATCCGCACTTACTACGACTTTCCTGACATCGATATCGATCGATACAAAATCGAGGGCACCACTCGCGAGGTGATGCTTGCGGCGCGCGAACTCAATGTCGATAAGCTTCCGGAAAGCAGCCGTAACTGGATCAACGAAAAACTTATCTACACTCATGGTTACGGCATTACCTTGAATCCGGTCAATGGGTTCACACCTGAGGGACTGCCCACGTTGATCCTCAGTAACATGCCGGTGCAAAGCACGGTGCCCAGCCTGAACGTGACCCGGCCCGAAGTTTATTTCGGGGAGATGACGAACACCGATGTGTACGTCAAAACACGGCAGAAGGAATTTAATTACCCGCAAGGCGCCACAAATAACCTCACCTCCTATGAAGGGGATGGTGGCATTCAGGTCGGAGGTTTTCTACGCCGCCTCATTCTGGCGTTTGACCGCGATGATCTTGCGAAACTGCCGTTCAGCGATGATGTGAACCAGGACAGCCGGCTGCTGATGCGCCGCAACATTCGCGAACGCGTGGCCGCGTTGGCTCCATTCCTCACTTTTGATCCGGATGCCTATGTCGTACTCGGCGACGATGGCCGCTTGTCGTGGATCATGGATGCATACACGGTTTCCGATAGCTATCCGTATTCCACCCACTACCGTCTCGACAGTAGTCCAATCAACTACATGCGGAACAGCGTGAAGACTGTAATCGACGCCTACAACGGCACGACAACTTTTTACGTTTTCGATCCTGAAGATCCCATCGTTGCTGCTTACCGCCGCATCTTTCCGAGCCTGTTCAAAGACGCATCCGCTATGCCGCCTGATTTGCGCAGGCACGTACGCTATCCCGAATTGCTCCTGAAATTGCAGGCGGAGGTCTACGGCCTCTATCACATGACCGACCCGGAGGCCTTTTACAACCGTGAGGATCTGTGGACCGTCGCAACCGAAGTGGGGATGAGCGCGAGCGGAGAGCAAACGACGCAGGCCATGCAGCCGAACTTCGTGCTGATGAATCTGCCCGGCGAGACCGGCGAGGAATTCGTGGAGATTCTCCCCTTCACCCCGGCGAACCGGAATAATCTGATCGGCTGGATTGCCGGCCGCAGCGATGGCGCGCAATACGGAACCTCGGTGGTGTACAACTTTCCAAAAACGAAGCTGGTCGATGGGCCACTGCAGATTGAGGCCCGAATCGATCAGAACGCGCAACTCTCGGGGCAGTTGACCCTTTGGAACCAGCAAGGTTCCCATGTACGGCGCGGCGCTCTACTGGTGATCCCTACCGGCAAAGCGCTGCTGTATGCCGAGCCAATTTACTTGCAGGCTGAGCGCAGTCCCATGCCGGAGTTGCGCCTGGTTGTACTTGCTCTGCAAGACCGGCTGGCCTACGGACCAACATTCGAATCTGCCATGAGCTCCCTTTTTGGCGGGGCGGTGTCTTCCCTGAGCGCTCCTGCAACCAACGCTCCAGCTCCTGCTGCGGAGGCTGGAAAAAGTGCATCTCCATCCGCGGCCCCAACTCGGCCGGCGGCGGACCTTAACTCACTCATTGCAGAGGCTGCCAGAGATCTTTCCGATTACCAGCGCTTAACCTCGGAAGGAAAACTTGGAGAAGCTGGGCAGAAGCTTGAAGAATTGAAACGCGTGCTCGACAAGCTCAATAGTCAGCGGAGATAAGCGTCCCCCAGCCCGCTTTGCGGCACGCAAAAAAAACAACACACGCCAGCGAGAGAGGTTTTGCTCCGCTGGCGTATGTTTTATGTTGCGTGGACTTCGGACTGAGTGACGGTAACTACTAGGAGCCCGTTCCAGTACCGCAGGTGCAGATACCCTTGCCGCTACCGACGGACAGAATGGCGCCGCACTGACGGGCCAGTCTGGAGTCTTCGGTGGAGCTCAGGAATGAGACCTGTGAAGCCGTCTCAGTGATAGCGAAGTTGCTGTTCTGGATGTGCGTAGCCCAGCCCTGGATTTCGCCATTGGTGACCAGCGCGATCTTGTTCGGAACCGGGCAGGTGTTGGCGGTCGGAGCAGCGGCAACAACCTTGATTACGCCCGTGGCCAGAACTACGCCGGTCAAAGGATTCGCGGTGAGGTCGCTGTTGATGGAGAGGGTGCGGAGACCGTCTGGAGTTTCCAGGCAGCTGCAGCACTCGGACAGTTCTTCATTCGAATCGAATACGAAAATGTCCGCGCAGAGGTTACCACCAGCCGCGCCATCGTTGTCGAGTCTCAGGGTACCATCTGGTGCCCCCCCCGTATTAGCGTTGGAGAAGTAATCCACTCGATATGGGCTCGTCACAACCTGTGCCTGAGCCAATCCAGCGAATACCACCAACGCTACGAACAAACTACAGACTACTGCTAACTTTCGTGTCATGTCTTTTCCTCCTTAGAGATTGCGCCGTCCTTAAGGGGGAGGTAAAGGACGAAACCAGCGCTCCTGCACTGTAGCGGGATCCTGCGCTATTACAAGTCCCCAGTTGCACTAACCCAATGTCGCTAGCCCGGGCCCGGCCAGCGCCAGTCGAATATCGATTCGATTCAGGATCCGGTGCCGGTTCCACAGGAGCAAATGCCAGCTCCACTACCGACACTGCGGATCGCCCCGCATTGTTGCGCCAATCGCATCTGCTCGTTACCAGTCAGATACGAAACTTGGGAAGGAGCTTCGGTGATGGTGTTACTGCTGCTCTGGATGTGCGTTGCCCATGCCTGAATCTCGGCTTTGGAAACGGTTGTAATTATGTTCGGAATTGGACATGTATCGTGAAAGGGCGCGGCCGCCACGATTTTGAATAAACCGGTAGACAAAATAACGCCGGTCAGCGGATTTGCAGTCAAATCAGTACTCACCGACAAAGTACGCAGGCCGTCTGGAGTTTCCAGGCAGGAGCAGCATTCCGACATTTCCTCATTGGAGTCGAATACGAAAATATCGGCACATAGGTCTACACTCGCGGCAGCTCCATCATTGTCCAGCCTCAAGGTGGCGTCCGGGGCTCCGGCGGTATTCGCATTGGCGAAATAATCGACTCGATAAGCGCTCTGCGCCTGAGTCATCGAGCATATTCCGAAAAATGCCAGAAGCAAGCAGCTTAGAGCCAGCCTTGAATTCATGGCAGTTACCTCTAGAGATTGAATGAGGTAAAACTCTAGTCCCGCTTCTGACTTTGGCAAGTCCCCAGTTGGACTAATCCAACTTTACTAAGCTTCTTAATTTGTGATTCACGGAAGCTTTACTTGGTGCACATTGAGAAAATAGCCACTTGAATCGGGGTCGTAAAGGAGCCG
>Ga0182024_10015886_pt1 | contig 14349 bp, 8 predicted proteins | sample P32metaG_FD_120480 | JGI IMG/M metagenome (GOLD analysis project Ga0182024, IMG submission 120480) | Permafrost microbial communities from Stordalen Mire, Sweden - P3-2 metaG (Illumina Assembly) | ecosystem: Environmental > Terrestrial > Soil > Wetlands > Permafrost | place: Sweden: Stordalen... | reverse complement strand
TCGTTGCACCCGTGATGCGCGGCGCCGCCGAAGTCGGCATCGGTGAGATGCAGCGCCATCAGCTGCGTCCCCATCGCCCCGTCGAACAGAAGCACGCGCCCCCGCAGGGACTGCACGTAGTCGGCCATGAGGTCCATCCTACAGGTATCGGGGCCGGAACACGCCGGTGAGATGTCCAATTACTCTAGAATGGATGCAATTGGACAGATCACCGGGCGTATCGAGGCACTCGCGGCGATCGTCCGCGCGGCGCCGCCCGCGGCGGCCCTTCGGGAGACGTATGCGGCGATTCGGCTCGACGAGGTCGGCAGTTCGAGCCGGCTGGCAGGCGCGCGACTCGACCGGACCGAGGTCCGGGCGCTGCTCGAACGCGGACGCGCGCTCGGCGGCCACCGGCTCGACGAGTACCTGACCGTGCGCGGCTACGCCGAGGCCGCGAGCTGGGTGGCGCAGCAAGGGACGCGCCGGACGCCGGTGACGACCGAGGATCTGCGGATGCTCCATCGCCTCGCGGTCCGCGGCCTTGCGGACGACCCCGGTGCCTGGCGAACCCGCACGGTGCCGCCGCTGGCCGACGGAACGGTCCCGCCACCGCACTGGCTCGTTCCGTTCGAAACCGAGACCTACGTCGGCCGGCTCGCCCTCGGCGCGAGCGACCCGGCGCCGCTCGCGTTGGCCCGTGCGATCGCGCGGCTGATCCGGCTCCAGCCCTTTGCGTCGGGCAACGGGCGCGTTGCGCGGCTGGTCGCGAACCTGCTGGCATACCGCCGCGGACTCCCGCCGATCGCGCTCGACTCGCGCGCCCGTCGTGCCTATGCGGGAGCCGTTCGCACGGCGCTCGCTGGGAATCCCGAGCCGCTGGCCCAGGTCGTCGGCGTGGCATTGGCGCGTGGTCTCGAACGGCTGCGCGACGCGATCGAACCGGTCGAAGCGCTGCAGCCGTTGGCAGCGTTCGGGACGCCCGACCGGCTCTACAAGGCGGCGCAGCGCGGACGCCTGCGGGTCGTTCGGCGCGACGGGCGTCTCTACAGCACGGACTCTTGGATTGGCGCGTATGCGGCGAAAGTATCAACGGAAAGCCCCGTCGCGCCGATGAAATAAGACGTGATGAAGCAGCCCGTCGTCGCCTATGTGTCGATGGAGATCGCCGTCGCTCCGACCGTCGCCACGTACAGCGGTGGTCTGGGAGTGCTGGCCGGCGACGTCGTGCGGGCCGCAGCGGATGCCGGTTATCCAATGGCCGCGGTCACGCTGCTCTATCGCGAAGGCTACTTTCGCCAGTCTCTCGACGCCGGCGGCCTGCAGCACGAAGAGCCGCAACCGTGGCAGATCGACGCGTTACTCGAACAGCTCGCGCCGGTCGTCACGATCCCGCTTTCGGGCCGCGCCGTCGCGGTCACGATCTGGCGCTACAGCGTGCGCGGCGTCGACGGTGACGTCGTGCCGGTGTACTTCCTGGACACCGACCGGCCCGAGAACGACGACGCGGCCCGCAGCCTGACGCGGGCGCTCTACGGCGGCGACGCGCGCTACCGGCTCGAACAAGAGACGCTGCTCGGCGTCGGCACCGTCGCCGCGCTCGAAGCACTCGGCCACGAGCAGATCGCCACGTACCACATGAACGAGGGGCACTCGGCGTTACTTGTGCTCGCGCTGCTCGAACGTTTCCGTTCCGCGCCGCATGGTCCGCCGGTTTTCGACGATCTCGACCGCGTGCGCGAGCATTGCGTCTTCACCACGCATACGCCGGTACCGGCCGGCCACGATCGTTTCGACCTCGACCTCGCGCAGGAGGTGCTCGGCACCGACTACGTCACCGCGCTGCGCGCGCTCGACCTCACCGATCACGATCACCTCAACATGACGCACCTGGCGCTGCGCGCCTCGCGCTTCACCAATGCGGTCGCGCTCAAACACGGAGAGGTGTCGCGGGCGATGTTTCCGCACGCCAAGGTACACGCGATCACCAACGGCGTCCACGCCGGCACCTGGGCGTCGGCGCCGTTCGCTGCGCTCTACGATCGTCATCTGCCGGACTGGCGCCGCGACAACTGGCAACTGCGCCAAGCGATCGGCATTCCGCTGCCGGAGCTGGCCGACGCACATGCGCAGTCCAAGCACGCGCTGATCGAACGCGTCGCGCACGCGACCGGCAAGCTGCTCGACCGCAACCGCTTCACGCTTGGCCTCGCGCGCCGCGCGACGGCGTACAAGCGCAACGATCTCATCCTGCGCGACACCGAACGGCTGGCCGCGATCGCGCGCCTGTTCGGCGGCATCCAGATCGTGTTCGGCGGCAAGGCGCATCCGCGCGACTGGGACGGCAAGGGAATGATCCAGCACATCGTCGGCGCTGCGACCGCGCTCGCCGGCGACGTCGACATCGTCTATGTCGAAGACTATGACATGGCGTGGGGAGCAGCGCTGACGTCGGGTTCCGACATTTGGTTGAACACGCCGCGTCCACCGAACGAAGCGTCGGGGACGAGCGGGATGAAGGCCGCCATGAACGGCGTGCCGAGCCTGAGCGTGATGGACGGCTGGTGGATCGAAGGTGCGCTCGACGGCGTGACCGGCTGGTCGATCGACGCCGTAACCGGCGGCGACGACGAGCGCACCGCCGACGCGCTCTACACGCTTCTGCAGCACACGATCCTACCGGCCTACACCCGCGACCGCGACGCCTACCTCGAAGTCATGCGCGGCGCGATCGCCTTCAACGCCTCACATTTCAACGCGCAGCGCATGTTGGCCCAATACGCGATCGAAGCGTACGCGCCGTCTTCAACGCACACACAAACCGCAGCGGGTGGTCAGCGCCTCGCAGGCTGATGGTTAGCATGAATCCTTCGGACGCTTACTCACGCGGTGGTCAGTGAAGCGAATACCTGAACATCATATCTTCCTGAGTTCGCTTCTGCACTCAGCGCGCGCTTCTTCCAACTTTCCAGCCACCTTCAGATCGCGAAAAGCTTCAGGATGGATAAATACTCTGCATTTCTTTACCTGATCCAAGAACTCATCGTTCCACTCACGAACGACTGGGGACAGCTTCTCTAAAGCTCGCTCGGCACCGGTATATGAGATGCCAGGTTGCGAGTCAGGCAGTTCATCGAAAGCGTCACGATCATTTACTATGACTATTTGCGCTGGCTGCAGTTTATCTCGCGCACGTTTTGGAATGTCCACGATAACGACGCCGCGTTTGGGCCATTTTTCACCAAGAATCGGCTCAAGCCGTTTCGCAATCCGCTGGGTTATGTCTTGGTCCCGTTTTTCGATTAGAAGACGATAAAGATCCGGATCAACGTTGTGCGCAACGGTATCGAGCCGCTTATAAAAATCGCGCCGGCCCTCGGACAGACACGCCAGTGGATCGACATGGCTTCCTCGCTCCACGAGAGGATGGAACGCGTTTCGGAGGATTGCGGCAGCTTCAACCTCGGTTTTCCAGAACGTCCTCTCAATGTAGTCGGTAAAACCCAGGAGGTTCATTCTGATCAGTTCAGCGATGACAAACTTGTACATCGCCATCAGCGCGCGGTTGCTGTGATGCCAATAGACGCGACTTAACATCCAGTATCTCGCGAGAACGATGGACTCCGCGGCGGCGAGCCCCTTCTCCTCAATTGCTAGTACGCCGTAATAACTGCGGTCTCGCAAAACGAACCTGTTGCCAGGTCCGGGATCACGTAGCGAGGCTCTCCAACCCTGGAGATCGATGCCGCGCCCGAACGGGACGCCGCTCATCGCGCTATCCAGCGAGAGGTAGGAGAGCTTGTCAACGTCGGCCGCCGACGAAATCAGAGCCGAGAGAACGCCGTGGATGTCGCGGTCCGGCTTTTGTTGGGCAACCACACATCGGGCAATTGACCACATTGCATTATGCGCATCCGCGCCAAACGTCTTCTTGACGAGATCGTCGATAGATTCGTTACCGTCCAAGAGATTTGCAACCGCCGCTTGCGCAGAGCTAGCTGACCCCTGTCCGCCTTTCATCAACACTTCGAACAGTTGCTCATCGCTCTGAATCGGATCATCACCAACTTCGTTCGCATAATCCTCGAACATGTGCGACAGAGGGTAGTGCCCGAGATCGTGGAGTAGCGCGAACAGCAAGGTACCTTCTATATCGGCTGCGTCTACCGAAAGGCGGAAGCTTACGTCAGCAACCATCGACATTAGTGCTTCGCGCGTGAAGTTAAAGGTCAAAAGCGAATGAGAGAATCGAGTATGTTTAGCATCCGGATACAGAAGCGACATAACATCGAGCTGCGAAATCTGCCTTAAGCGTTGGTAGAATGGATGGTTTGTGATGACGTGGACTCGACTACTTATTGGAACGGTTGCCAACGAGGTTGTAATGCGACCGTACGTGTCGTTGGCGTAAGCAAGTTCCTGGACTCCCAAAGGCGCCAAGTAGCCAGGTTGGAGCTTATGAAGATTGTTAAGAACGGTTGCTGCATCCGGATATCGTTCGGCCACCTTTTCTGCTAGCAGGCTTTCAACGATTCGAACCAGACCCTCGCGAATTGCCGGCCATCTGTCAAAATGAACGCCACTCTCAGGCAACAAGGCCATACTAATGATTTTGCCAATCGCAAAAAGATCATGATCGGGAAACCAATCTCGAAGTATCGCGTCGCGCTCAAGTGTCTGGCCACGTTGGCTTGTCCGACTTTCTCTCGCAAAAGTCGGTGTGAAGCTGACGTAGCACTGCTCCTCCCGTAGCTGCCCGGGCAATGCGCCGACATTTTTTTCGAAGCGATCGAGATCCGCAACCACAGAAAAGCCGAGGTCAATTAAAACAACATTGTCAGTGCCCGCTTCGTACATGACGTTCGCAGGTTTCAGGTCCATATGGAGGACGCCACAGTTATGAAGGTACGCAACACCGGTCAGAAGTTGCTCAAGGATGCGAAGCAGTGTCGGCGCAGGCATATCGCGCCACGCCTTATCCAGTGGCGTTCCTTTTACGAGATTCATGGCGATGTAGATGTCTTGCTGGGTCAACAAACTGGGCGACAACGACCCGCGTCCAAAGTCGATGATTCCCACGATATGACTATGTCTTAGTAGCGATAGAAGTGAGACTTCCGATTCAATCGCCGCTACGTTTGCGTTGCCTTTGATAAACTTTACAGCGCAGGGGATAACCTTCTTATAGGTGCCTCTAAAGACGTCTCCCGTATCCGATCCCGGCTCGCCAAGCTGGTCTCCAAATTCGAACGCCCCCATAGCGCGAGCGGCAGGTTCCGATGGACGATGGCGAGGCGTCTTTTCATCACTCACTGCGCGAGCTACCCTTCTCAGTCGCAAATACCGTAGACCGAGGTGCTACGGCTCCCTTAAGTCACAACTCGTGATCAAACGCCGCAGCCAGGCCTACGCTTGCTCCCCCGTCCTTGGCATTTAGCTGGGGCGGCCGCATCACCTTTTTTTGGTGCAATGACGGTCGACGGCTAGGCGGGTCGTAGAACCCGATCAAAGCCTTGGATGTGCCGTTGTAAGCAACTGATATGCTGCGCCAACCCTGAGCAAAACAAAATGTTTAGGTTATCGAACTCGCCGACCCGAATCTCAGCACGCCGTATTTTCGACAATCTCAGGATGATAACGAGCTGACCGCGTTCTCGTCCAATCCCACTGCACTGAGTACCTCGATCGTGTGCTCGCCGAGGCGCGGCGCGGGACGGAGCTCGGGTGCGCCCGAGGTGCTCATTCGCGCGGGGCGGCGGACGTTGCGGAGCGGGCCTTCCGTCGGATGCTCGTCGTGCTCCCAGAACGTGCCGTTCACCAACTGCTCGTTGACGAGCAGATCGGCGATGTCCGAGACGGGGGCGACCGGGATGTCGGCGGCGTCGAGCGCGGCGAGCCAGTCGGCTGTCGTGCGCGTCGCGATGATCTCGCCGACGATCCCGTACGCCAGATCGTAGTCGAGCCGCCGCGTATCGGCATCCGACAAGCGCGGATCAGCATCGTACCGTTCCACCTGATCGACGACCTCGAAGAATTTCCGCCACTGCTTCTCGGTGTAGAGCAATACGCAGACGTGACCGTCGCGCGTGCGGAAGGGGCGCCGATTCGGTGCGAGCGCGCGGTTGTAGCCGAAGTCGCCGGCCGGCGGCTCGAACAGATGCCCGCCGAGATGATCGCTGAGCACGAGCTCGGCCATCGTCTCGAACATCGGAATCTCGACGTACTGGCCGCCGGCGCCGCGCTCGCGCGCGAACAGCGCGGCGATGATCGCGTGCGCCGCGTTCATGCCGGTGATGCGGTCGGCGACGAGCATCGGCACGAATCGCGGCTCGCCGCCGACGCGCTCGAACGTCCCCGCTAGCCCGGAGATGCCCTGGATCAGGTCGTCGTAGGCCGGTTTGGCCGCATACGGTCCATCCTGCGCGTAACCGACCAGGCTGGTATAGACGAGCCGCGGATTGACTGCGCGCACGTCGCCGTAACCCAGACCCAACCGCTCCATCGCCGCGGGCCGGACGTTGGTGATCAGCACGTCGGCGCTCTCGCACAACCGCAGCAGCGCATCGCGCGCGGCCGGGCGTTTGAGATCGAGCGCGACGCTGCGTTTGCCGCGGTTCATGAACATGAACAATGGACCCATCCCGCGGTGGCGCGACGGACCCGCATAGCGCATGATGTCGCCCTCGGGCGGTTCGATCTTGATCACGTCGGCGCCGTAGCCGGCGAGCAGATAGGTCGCCCACGGCCCCATGATCACGGTGGTGAGGTCGAGAACCTGAATCCCGGCCAGCGGCGCGCCCGTCACTGCGCGAGAATGACGCCGGTTCCGGGAGCGATTGTGCTCGGCACCTGCGCCGACCAGCGCGGCTTACCGCCGCGAAACCACGACGTCGTCGTGTTCGGCACCAGCACGCGCCCGTAGGACCCTGCGACCGCGCCGATCGGTGCCGAGCCGCGGCCGGCATTGACGACGGCCGCACAGCGCCCGATCGGCGCGCCGTCCTGGTAACAGACGGCGAACTCGCGCGCGTACAAGCTCGGCGCGATGCGAAACGCGCTCACGTCGTTCGACGCCGGCGGCGCCACGCGCGGCTCCGACGGAACGATCGTCTCCTCGGGGAACGTGCCGTCCTCATTGCCCGAGCCGCTCGGAAAGTTGTACGCGATCGCTTCGACCGAATGCACGGGATCGTAGACGATCCAGTGACTGGCGAGCTGCGTGACGACGCTCGGCGTGCCGCCGTCGCCGCCGAAGTACTCGATCACGTCCTTGTGCAGCGCGTGGTAGAGGAGCGCCGCATTGGCGTTGCCGGTCCAGTGCGGCTCGTCCATCGAGCCCCACGCGCCTTCGAGCATGATCCCTTCGAGACGCTTCGAGCGGCGGGCCCAGTCCAGATTGAACGGATCGGCGTGACCGCCGTTGTTCGCGATCACCGGCCGCAGTGACGCGTCGGTCAGCGCGACCGCGTCGGCGGCGTACGCTTCCTGCGCGCCGAACGGATGCGCGGGCGAGCCATGACGATCCCACTCCGCCGCCGTCTCGCCGTAATAATAGCACCAGAACGCCGGATCGGTGTGGGCACAAGTCGGCGGCGCATACGACGTGCGGCCATACTTCGCGTCGTGTCCGCAGTAGCCGTAGTTCGGCTCGCAGTTATAGCCGCCGCCGCCGTCGTCTTCGAAGACGTCGGTTGCGACGGCGTTCTGTGCGGTCACCGCCGCGAACGCGGCGCGCACGTCGGGATCGCCGATGTTGAACGGCTCGTACTTGGTGCCGGCGTCGTCGGGAAAAGCGACCTCGTACAACCGGTTGCCGTTGTTCCCTTGGTGCTGAAAGGCGTGCGCGTAACTGCCGTGCTCGGCATGCAGGTGTCCGGCGATCTCACCGGCGTCGTGCGAGCACGGATTGGCGCCATCCTCGGGTACGCCCGGCGGCAGAAGCAGCGACGGGATGAACTTCCCGCCCGGAACGGGGAACGGACCGCAGTACGGCGCGATGTTCGGATCGGTATAGACGACGACGTGCTTCGCACCGGCCGCGAGCAGTTGGCTGCTGAGCGGGATTTGCTCGGCCGTCGCGCCGACCTCGTTCCAATCGACGTGCCGCCCCATCCAGGCCAGATCGACGTTCATGTTGCGCGAGTTCACGCAGCCCCAGCCGCGATGACACGCGTACTTCCAGTTGTGCAGATGCTCCGGTCCCGTTGCGTGCGGCGCTGCCGCGCCCATCGCCGTCAGGACGACCGCGACGGCGAGCAACGAGCCGCGCAACGCGGAACTAGATGCGAACCGGGCGCTGATCGCCCACCGACCCCGAACTGCTGCCTTCGACCGTGTCTGGGGCCGGCGCGTGCTTGCCGCGACCCATCCCCAACCGTTCTTCAATTCCGGCGATGAAGACGTAGAGCACCGGCGTGATGAACAGGTTGAGGATCGTCGAGAGGATCATTCCGCCGAAGACCGCCGTGCCGAGCGAGTGGCGCGCCGCGCTGCCCGCACCGGACGCGAACACCAACGGCGTCACGCCCAGGATGAACGCGATCGACGTCATGAGGATCGGCCGCAACCGCGTCTCGGCGGCACGGCGCACGGCCGTCACCGTGTCGATTCCCTGTTCGCGCATCTGATTGGCGAACTCGACGATCAGAATCGCGTTCTTCGACGCCAACCCGATCAGCATCACGAAACCGACCTGCGCGAAGACGTCGGTGGTGATGTGGCGCAGCGCCAAGCCGCCGACCGCGCCGAGCAGCGCGAGCGGAACCGCGAACAAGATGATGAGCGGATCGGCGAACGATTCGTACTGCGCGGAAAGAACGAGGAAGACGAACACGATACCGAGTCCGAAGATCAATGCCGCCTGCGCGCCGCTCTCGATCTGCTCGCGCGAGATGCCGCTCCACTCGTAGGCGAACCCGGCCGGCAGATGGTCGGCGAAGTTCTGCATCGTCTGGATCGCCTCGCCGGTGCCGTGCCCCGGCGCGGGGCTGCCGCTAATGTCGATCGCCCGGTAGAGGTTGAAGTGCGTGATGACGCCCGGACCTTTGATCTCTTGGAGGTGCACGAGCGAGCCGATCGGGATCGGCGCCGCCGCTACCGGCACACCGTTGAGCGTCTGCGGCGTTTCGGAGTGGACGTAGATCGATTGCAGGTCGCTGACGCGCGAGCGATACGGTGTGTCAGCCTCGACGTACACGCGATAGGCCTTGCCGTTCATGTCGAAGTCGTTGACGTAGACCGAACCGAGATAGACCTGCATCGTATTGAACAGGTCGGTGAGCGGCACGCCGAGCGAGAGCGCCTGCGAACGGTCAACGTTCACCAGCACGGTCGGCTTGTCGTCGCGGAACGTCGTGTAGACGTTGGCCAGGCTCTTGGTTTGGTACGCCGGATAGATGATCTGGTATTGCGCGGTCTGGAGCAGCGCCGGAATCCCGGCATTGCCGCGATCCTCGAGCTCGAAGTCGAATCCACCCTGGAAGCCGAGTCCGGGGACCGACGGCGGGTTGAGCATGAACGCCTGCACGCCGGGCGTAAAGAATAGCCGCTGGTTGACGCGCCCGATGACGGCGTCGATCGCGTGCGCCGCGCCTTTGCGCTCGCCCCAGGGTCGCAGTCGAATGAACATCGTCGCGTAGTTCGAGCCGTTGCCGGTAAAGCTGAAACCGGCGGCGTCGAAGACGTCAGTGATCTCCGGCTGCTGTTTGAGGATCTCCTCGATCTTGCGCTGCATGCGATGCGTGTAGTCGATCGAGGAACCGGGCGGCGCTTGCATCGCGATGATCGCGAACCCCTGATCTTCGTCGGGGATGAAGCCCGTCGGCGCGTGCGTGTACGACCATCCGGTGAACGCCAGCAGCACCGCGAAAACGGCGAGCACGAACCAGCGAGCCGCCACCACGCGGGGCAGCGACCGGCGGTAGCCCGCCCTTGTCGCGTTGATCGCGCGGTTGATCGGTCCGAAGATACGCGATTGGCGCCGATTCGTGCGGCCCAGCAGCAGCGATGACAAGACCGGCGTGAGGGTCAGTGCGCAAAACAGCGAGATCGTGATCGAGCAGGCGATCGTCAGTGCGAACTGCTTGTACAGCAGTCCGGTCGTGCCCGGAAAGAAGGCGACCGGGACGAAGACGGCCAGCAGCACGAGCGACGAGGCGACGACAGCGCCTTGAATCTCGGCCATTGCTTCGCGCGCGCCTTCGAGCGGTGACATCCCCTTCTCTTGAATGAACCGCGCGATGTTCTCGATCACCACGATCGCGTCGTCGACGACCAGACCGGTGGCCAGGGTGAGGCCGAACAGCGTGAGCTGGTTGATCGAAAAGCCCAGCGCGTTCATCAAGAAGAACGTTCCGATGAGCGAGACGGGAATGGTGAGCGTCGGGATCAGCGTGGTCCGCCAATCCTGCAAGAACAAGAAGATTACCAGCACGACGAGCGCGATCGCGATCGCGAGCGTGATCACGACCTCTTTGATCGACTCACGCACGAACTCGGTCGAGTCGAACGCCACCTCGTAACTCATCCCGGCCGGGAACTTGGCGGAGAGCCGATCGAGCGTGTCGCGGACTTGCTTGGAGACCTGGAGCGCGTTACCGGTCTGCAATTGGAGCACGCCCAAGCCGACGCCGTCTTTTCCGTCGAACCACAGCGATCCGCCGTAGTTCTCGGCACCGAGCGTGACCCGCCCGACGTCCGCGACCTTGACGAAGCCGCCATCAGGTGTCGTCCGCAGGACGATGTTCGCAAAATCGGTCGTGCTGCTCAGGCGGCCCGTCGCGCGCACGCTGTACTCGTACGGCTGATTCCCGTTCGTCGGCGGCGCGCCGATCGACCCGGCGGCGACTTGAACGTTCTGTCCCTGGAGAGCGTTGACGACGTCGCCCGCGGTCAGCCCGTTGTCGGCCAGCTTCTTGGGATCGACCCACAGCCGCATCGCGTACTTCCGCTCGCCGAACACGAGGACGTCGGAAACGCCGGTGATGCGTTTGATGTCGTTGACGACGTTGTTCTCGAGATAGTTCGTCATATAGATCGCGTCCCACCGCTTGTCGGTGGACGTGACGCCGATCGCCATGACGAACGTGCCCGAGTTTTTCGCGACCGAGATTCCGGTGAGCTTGACCTCGTTCGGGAGCCGGCCTTGCGCGAGGTTGACCGCGTTCTGAACGTCGTTGGCCGCCTGGTCGAGGTTGCGGTCGAGGTTGAACGTGCAGACGATCTGCGACGTGCCGTCGCTCCCGCTCTGCGAACTCATGTAGCGAAGTCCTTGGACGCCGTTGATCGCCTGCTCGAGCGGCGTGGTGACCGACGACTCCACGGCTTCCGCGCTCGCGCCGGTATAGACCGCGGTAACGGTGACCTGCGGGGGCGCGATATTCGGGTACTGCGCGACCGGCAGGATCGGTATCGAGATCAACCCGAGCAGCAGGATCACCAGCGACGCGACCGACGCGAAAATCGGACGGCGCAGGAAGAACTCAGTCACGTGGGCTCAGACCACGGCGCGAAACGCGGGGTTGCTAGGCGGACGGAATCCAGCCGTCGAGGGCAGCGACGCTCCCGACGACGTGCCCCGCGACGTTCTTGACCGGAACGGTCGCGTGGCCGCGCATCGCCTGGCGCGCGGCCGGTTCGAGCGCGTGCAGCGCGTCCAGCACCGCCAGAGTGGCGGGCGCGGTGGCTCGGCGCGTTCCGTCGATCACCTTGAGCGCGAGACCGAGGCCGCCGTCGAGCAGGGCGTCGCAGTGCACGCCCTCGGCGCCGGCTTTTCCGACTACCCGTCCCCCGGTCGCGCCGATCAAATCGGTGTCGAAGCGCCCGGTCCCGCCGACGTACCACGGTTCGGCGGCCATGGCAGCCGCGACCCGTGCGAGGGCGCCGGCATCGCCGTCGTCGAGTCCGCGCAGCGTCGCCAGGCGCGCGAACGAGAGGGCCGCCTTGCGCAAGGTCGTCGCGTAGGCGGGAATCCCGCAGCCGTCAACCGCCAAACGGTCGCCTTCGAACACATCATCGCTGACACGACCACATAGCGCGAGAATCATCCGTTGCGCGGGATGCGAGGGATCGGTGTACCCCGCGAAGGGTGCGCCCAGCGTCTTCGCGAGCGCGAGGATGCCGGCGTGCTTGCCGCTGCAGTTGTTGTGCAACGCACTGGGTTGCTCTCCGCGCGCCGCAAGCGCGGCGGCCGCCGGTTCGTACGCCGGCGCATGCGCGCCGCAGGCGAGATCGTCGACGCCCGCGCCGATCCGATGCAGCATCGATGCAACCAGTTCAACGTGGCCGGACTCGCCGTTGTGCGACGCGCACATGACGGCCAGTTCGCGCTCGGCGAAACCGAACCGCTCGAGCACGCCCTCGCGCACCGCGGCGGCGGCAATGAACGGCTTCGCGGACGATCGCAGGAACACGGGCGTATCGATCGTGCCGATTCGCACGACGACATTGCCGTCGACGTCGGCGGCGCACGCCGCGACGCTGTGAACCGACTCGACCCGCGTGCCGCGTCGCACGGCGACGGCCGGGACGCCGGCCAACTCCCAAAACATGACGGGGACGCCGCGTTCGCGCGCGGGTGCCTGCCTCCTCGGCCGCTGGTCAGTGCGCTCGCGTTTGCGACGACGGCGGCGCGGGTCGAGATTCCGAGCGTGCCGGCTCGGAACGCGCCGGCTCGGAACGTGTTGGTTCGGAGCGAACCGTCGGCATCGGTGCGCGCGAATCCGGCGACGACGTGCGCGACTGCGGCGTCTGTCGAGCTGACCCACCAGTCCCGGCCGGAGTGCCGCCGCCTCCGCGGGCCGCGCGGTTGATCTGGCCGCCGCCTCCACCGACGACGCCAACGGCCGGACCGACGTACGGCGGCGGCGGCGCCGTGCCCCATGGCAGTGCGTACGACGGCGGTACTGCCGAGCTCGGATCGGGACTCGCGGCGGGAGCCGGGGCGGAGCTCGGCGCCGGACTTGGCTGGAGATCGACCGGACGACGTACGACGGGCTCGCCCGGGGTCGGGTGTTCGATCGACCGCGGTACGGTCGACGCCGCCGGCGCGGGCGCCGGGTTCACCGGAACGATCACCTCGACGACCGGCGGCAGAATGATGCCGATGCCGAAATCGATCGGCGACACGCCGTAATCGTAGCTGTCCGAACCGGAGTAGACCGGCGGCGCCGCGTCGTCGTACGGCGCATCGATCTCGAGCGCGGCGAACGACGAACCCGCGTTGTAACCCACGATCGTGACGATCATACCGACCGCGAGCCGTAAGCCGCGCGGATTGATGATCGTGCCTTGGCGTAACGTGACCGAATCGAGGAACCCGCGATCGTCGCGCAACACGATCGCGTAGGGACCGAGGATCGAGTCGATGCGTCCATGGATCGTCTCGTCCTGCGCTGTCGTCGACGGGCGGCCGTACGACGGGGCGTCCTGCGCCGAGATTCGGCCGGGCACGGCGGCGACGGCAAGGGCGAGCGATCCGGCCACCACGCCGGCAGCGATTCGCGCGACGAACAACGGCATTACGTGCCCTCCCCGGACATATGCCAGTCGGCCTATGCGACCATCGTAACCTTCAATTTACACAAATAGCTGAGAACGTGGGCGCGATCACGCCAGCGATGGTTCGAAGACGTTCGCTTCTTGCTCCGCGAACAGCGGGCTCGACAAATACCGTTCACCGGTGTCGCAGATGATCGCGACGATCATCTTGCCGGCATTCGCAGGTCGCGCCGCGACCTGCATCGCCGCCCAAAGGTTGGCGCCCGACGAGATCCCGGCGAGAATTCCCTCTTCGCGGGCGAGACGCCGCGCGATCGCGACCGAATCGTCGAACGTCGCCTTGATGACTTCGCTGTAGACGTGTGTGTCGAGGATCGATGGAACAAAACCCGGCGCGAAGCCCTGCAGCTTGTGCGGACCCGGCGAGCCGCCCGACAGTACCGTCGACGTGTCGGGCTCGACGGTGATGCACTCGACCGACGGCTTGCGCTCCTTCAACAGATGTCCCGCGCCGGTAATCGTTCCGCCGGTACCGACGCCGGCGACGAGGATGTCGACTTTGCCGTCCGTGTCGCGCCAGATCTCTTCGCCCGTCGTGCGATAGTGAATCTCGGGGTTCGCCGGATTGTCGAACTGGCCGGGCTGAAAATACTTGGCGGGATTCGATGCGACGATCTCTTTGGCTTTCGCGATCGCGCCCTTCATGCCGTCCGCGCCGGGCGTGAGCACGAGTTGCGCGCCGTAGGCTTTGAGCAGATTGCGCCGCTCGACCGTCATCGTCTCGGGCATGGTGAGAATGAGCTTCAGCCCCTTGGCTGCGGCCACGAAGGCGAGGGCAATCCCGGTGTTGCCGCTGGTCGGCTCGATCAGGAC
>Ga0182024_10015885_pt1 | contig 14349 bp, 17 predicted proteins | sample P32metaG_FD_120480 | JGI IMG/M metagenome (GOLD analysis project Ga0182024, IMG submission 120480) | Permafrost microbial communities from Stordalen Mire, Sweden - P3-2 metaG (Illumina Assembly) | ecosystem: Environmental > Terrestrial > Soil > Wetlands > Permafrost | place: Sweden: Stordalen... | reverse complement strand
TCGTCGGTCATTCTTGTCAGCATGGTCGGTCCTCCAAATACCGACCACCCATGAGTCACAGATTTACTGATTCGGGAATCCCGTCCCGATATGCTTGGCTGAATCCGTCCACACGGCCTAGCATCCGGTTTGCCTCACGAAGGCTGGTCTATTGTGCGTAGCTGTTCCTGGTAGAGTTTGTTCTGCCCTGCCCCTGCGGCTTTAAGAGACTATTACAGCGCTTCCGTGGAACGACTCTTATGACGGGGAACGTGATCGAGCTTGGGGCATCAAGTTTTCTTCGATGAGAGAGCACTATCGGCCGAATTCGCCAAATCTGTTTGGTTTCAAGGAATCTATGTACTAGGCGCCCCCTCGAAAAGAGCCGGGAAATCGGGTGATGCGTCAGGGCGGTTCGTCATCCAGGCCCACTCCGCGCATCTCCTGAATGGAAAAGACGGTTCAAATCAAAGGATATCAGTGACTCTGCCGATTCGAAACCGCGTCCCCACGAGACGAGAGCCTCTGCGAAGTCTTCGCTTTTCATCGGTCTTGCGAAGTAGAACCCCTGCGCCGTGTCGTATCCCATACCGATCAAGGTCCGGAGATCGTCGGCGGTTTCAACGCCCTCGGCCACCGCCGACAACCGATTGCGATGCGCCAAGTTAACGACGGTCTGACACATCGAGCGCTTGCTTTCGTCGATCGAACATCCGTCAACGAAACGACGATCCAGTTTCAGTTCGACGAACGGTAATTCTTTGAGCCGCGCCAGCGAGGAATAGCCGGCCCCGAAGTCGTCAATGGAGACGTGGATGTTGTATAACGAAAGCTGGACGGCGACTTCCCGCGCGAAGTCCGGATCGCTGACGGCTTCATCCTCCGTGATCTCGACGATCAGCCCTGGAAACTGCGGATGCGCAGGCAGGTGCCTGCGCACGTTGTTGGCGAAATCCGCACTTTGCAGAATCGAGGCCGGCACGTTGATCGCCAGCCGTTTCGTCGTCCATTCGCCGCCGATCGAGCGCGATGCGGCGAATGTCGACCAGTCCGCCAATGAGCGGCGGACCACGAAATTGGTGAGTGGCTAGTAGAGTGGATCGCCCGCCGGCGGCAGGAATGCGGAAGGCTGAATGATGCCGTGCTCCGGGTGGCGGAGGCGAATCAGCGCCTCGGCTCCACAGACCGCCATCGACTTCAAGTCGATTTTCGGCTGGTACCACAACTCGAGCCAATTGTTTCGCAACGCAGCTTCAAGATCGGCGCCATCTGTCGGAACCCCCGTGGGCTCGGTCACCTCGGCCAACCTTGCCTTGAACTGCTCAAGCCGGAACGGCTTGCAGAGAAACGGCAACATGACAAGCCCACGTCGCTCGCCGGTCTTGCGGACCTCGTCGAGCGTGGCTTCGCTGTGACCGCTGACCATCAGGATACTTCCGCCAAACCGCGACGCCGCAAGGCTTCGCATCATCTCAACGGCATCGGATCCCCCGAGCGATAGGTCAAGAATAACGATCTCCGGCTTGTACAGCGTCAGCGCCGCTTCTACCGCCGGCACTCGGCCGAATTCGTGGGGGATGAACCCCGCGCCGACCAGGGCTTTGGAGACGAAAGCACGGAACCGAGGCTCATCATCGAGGACGAACGCGTGGCGTCCGTCAAGCCGATGCGACAGGCTGGATTGACTATCCGCGCTCACGCTGAGGCTCCGCGGCGTCTAAGCAGATCATGTTCCTAGCAAGAAGGAGATCCCATTAAAGGTCCTCACGGGGCTGGGTAGACTTTCTTACACTTAACCCTTAAGAGTCTGTCCGGAAACATCATGTGGGATTGCATAGCTTTCGCAACATGAGCCTGATGGAGGCGAGGCGCAGGAAGGCGAGCGCTTTGCGATTGAGATTTTCCCAGTCCTTGGCGAGCCTGCGACAGCGGCCGAGCCAGGCGAAGGTTCTTTCGACGATCCAGCGTTTTGGCAGGACGACGAAGCCTTTGGCCTGATCCGAGCGTTTGACGATTTCGATGTTCACGTGGGCCAGGATTTTCTTCAGCGCGCGCCGAAACTCCGGCCCCTGATAGCCGCCGTCGGCATAGAGCTTCAGGAGGAACGGAAACATTCCGAACAGAGTCGCCATCACGAGTGCGCCGCCGTCGCGATCCTGAATATCGGCGGCATGGACGACGGCGTGCATCAGCAAGCCTTGCGTGTCGACGAGAATATGTCGCTTCTTGCCCTTAATCTTTTTGCCGGCGTCGAAGCCCGATGGATCAATCGAAGCGCCCCCTTTTCCGCGCTCTTCACACTCTGGCTGTCGATGATCGCGGCGGTCGGGCTCGCATCTCGCAAGGCAGCTTCACGGCATTTCACGTAAAGCGTTTCATGAATGCGATCGAGCGTGCCATCCCAACTCCACAGCTCGAGATAATCGTGCACGGTCGAGCGCGGCGGCAGGTCCTTTGGGATGGCGCGCCACTGGCAACCGGTGCTCAGCACGTACATCAGCCCGTTGACGACCTCGCGCTCATTCACATGGCGCTTGTTGCCGCCCCGCCTGGCCGGCGGAATCAACGGCGCCAAAGGCGCCCATTCTTCGTCGGTCAGATCACTCGGATAGCGCAGTCGGCTGCGATCGTAACGTCCGCGATTTTCGTTCGTCCACATCGGCGACCTCCCAAGAATCAAGTCGCCTCCCTTGAATCACAAATGACTCCGACGATTCAATATGATTTCGGACGGGCTCTAAGGAATCAATAATTCGCAAGCCAGCAGTCTTTGGGCTGCCAGTTCCCAAACGGAACGCAGATTGGATTGGACGACATTCACCTTATCGTTGACAGCACGGGGATGAAGCTTTGCGGCGCGGGCGAATGGCTGCTTGAAAAGCATGGAACTGCGAAACGCCGCGACTAGTGCGAACTGCACACTGGCATTGACGAAGACAGCAGTGAGATCGTCGCGTTTGATTCGAACAACAGCACGTTGACGACGCTTTGCATATCGAGCGCTTACTAGATCCTTGGCCGGCGCACGGGCCTCGTTCATCGCCGCCGACGCTTATGATCGGAGCGCAGGTTTCGGCGCCGTTCTGGCCAGTAGCCGGAGCGTCAGATTGATCGTTCCTCCATGCAAAGGAGGCCGTGCCGGAGCCGACTGCGGCGACATCGCCGACGCAGCGCTCGCCGCGAAACTGAGGTTGCAATTGCGGTCAAATCTCTCATCCGAATGAGCAATTTCTGAGCCATTCGAGTCCGTGTTGCGTAAAGGAGCCCGCGCCGACGCGCGCCCGCAATATCCATGAACAAGATCACGCGGGGTGTCGCCCATGCCCCCATGGGCCTGTGGCCAACGCCCATTACGGAGAGATTGCGTCAGATCAAGGCGCATTACGTGCTGGCGCCGTAGTCAATCAGCTGAGCCAATCGAACTAATGCTGCTCCAGAGTGAGGACCACGCATTTGCTTACGGACTTAATCGTTCACCTCGACGGCGGTGCAGAAGACGAGACGCGCCTCAGCCATGCCGAGATGATCTCGGCAAGCTTCGGCGCTCGTGTCACTGGTCTCTACACCAATCCACTTCCGGAATATGCCATGGCGTCAGGCTTTGATCCGAGGTTCTCGACGGTCGCCGGTGTCTTCCAACTGCACGAGCGCATCCATGAGGAAGGCGATGGCGTGTTCGCTCGCCTTATGGAGCGTCTTACTAGGAACAACGCCAACGATGAGCTACGCCGATTGGAGGCTGGAGCCGGCACGCTGCCTCAACTCTGCGCGTCGGAAGCGCGTCGGGCTGATCTTTTCGTTGCTACATCCTATCCAAACGACGCACGACCCGACTGGGGCAGACTGGTGAAAACCGTTATCTTCGAAGGCGGGCGGGCCGTTTATCTGGTTCCACCAGGCAGAAAGGCCGGACATGGTGTAAAAAATATTCTTGTCGCGTGGCGCGACACACGCGAATCGACGCGGGCCATCGCGGAGGCCGTTCCCTTCCTAAAAGTGGCGAATGTCGCGAGAATCGTGACGGTCGATCCGAGGGACGTTGAAGAACGAGAGAGCCAAGCTGTCGACATCGCCGCGCATCTCGATCGTCATGGCGCCAATGTCGAAATCAGCGCGATTGACGCAAACGGCGGAACCGTCGGAGCCGTTCTCTTGGATGAAGCGCGACGCATGAGCGCCGATCTCATCGTTATGGGCGCCTACGGACATTCGCGCTTTCGCGAATGGATACTCGGCGGTGTCACGAGAGAAATGATCGCACAGTCGGATACGCAGATCTTACTGGCTCACTGAGGGATTGGGTTTTATGAGGCTCCGTTCAATGGACCTTATTTCATTTCGAGCTCGCGATGCTCAGCAGCTCGCCGTACGCAGGGGGTGACCAAGACCGGCCTCAGCGAGTTTTAGGCGGGTCATGATGTTGCCTCCCACAAATGGTCGGCAGCCCGCTCCAACCCGAATTTTTTTAGAAGGGCATGGCGCGCTCAGTCGCCCTGCCCGGGCTGGGACGAGAAATAGCTCTCGAGCTTTTTCGGCTTGCCGTCGAACTCCTTGGCGTCAGCAGGAGGCTCGCGCTTGATCGTAATGTTCGGCCAGACTTGGGCATATTCGAGATTCAGTTTGAGCCAATGCTCCAGTCCGGGTTCGCTGTCGGGGGAGATGGCCTCGGCGGGACATTCGGGCTCACATACGCCGCAATCAATGCACTCATCAGGATGGATGACGAGCATGTTTTCGCCTTCATAGAAGCAATCGACGGGACACACCTCGACGCAGTCCATGTATTTGCACTTGATGCAGTTGTCTTTGACGACAAAGGTCATCTCTGTTCCCTTGTAGAGGCCCGGTCCAGCCGGAAAAACAAGGCGAGCTTCAGGCTCTCCGCGATGCGGGTGGCCTTGGCGCGAAATGCCTCGGCGACCTCGCCGTCAAACAATTCGTCGCACGTCTCCTCGAAGAGCTGAAGCCAGCGATCGAACAGCCGCGGCTCAATGTCCTTGATGCGAAGATGCGCTGGCACTGGGGCGCCCTTGTAGCGGCCGGTTGTCAGCATTACCGACGACCAGAAGTCCCGCATCTTTTCCAAGTGCGAATCCCAGTTGCCTCGCACGACGCGCTCGAAAATCGGCCCAAGCTGGGGATCAACTCGAACCTTTACGTAAAAGCGATCTACGAGGCGGGCGATTCCGTCCTCTGAGATGCTATCAATTTTCATAACCGCCTCCATCACACGGTCAATGCCGGCGCGGCGACACTGACCATCGTCCAAACCAGTGAGTTGACCAGCATGCGCGAAGCTGGAGCGGCCACGCGTAGTCGTCGCCAATCGCGGCGCCAGTGCCTATCCGAACCTGGTAATGCAAAACATGTATCGTTCGCGCATGTTACAATGCGCTTGCAGAAAAGCAATACTTAAAATATATGTTTTCGTTAACTACATCGCTGGAGACACCCCATGCGTCTCACCGTCTACACCGACTACTCGTTGCGCCTGCTCATGTATCTTGCGGTCAAGGACGATGGGCTCGCGACGATTGCCGAGGTCGCCGAAAGCTACAGCATCTCGAAAAACCACCTCATGAAAGTCGCTCATCAGTTAGGTGTCGCGGGCTATGTAGAGACGGTTCGCGGCAGGGCCGGCGGGTTGCGTCTGGCAAAACTCGCGGAGAAAATAGGGCTCGGGGAGATTGTGCGCCGCACCGAGCCCGACATGGCCCTCGTGCCGTGCTTTACGCCCATCGACGCCATTTGCGCAATCCGGTCGTGCTGCATATTGCGGAGCGCGCTGGATAAGGCGCGCCTTGCGTTCGTCGACGTGCTTGATGGTTACACCCTAAGCGACCTCGTCCGGCCTCGCGGTCCGCTACGCGCCTTTCTGGCTATTGCACCCGTCACCGAAAAGCTGGTGGCTGCCGACAAGCGGCGGTCGGGGCGAGCAAGGGCCAGTGGGCGAGCCTAACCGCTCGATCATTCGAGCAGAAGGAACGCGCGACGCCATCGACACAGACGTCAGGGAGGAGAATATCATGTCCGACTCGCCTTACCCCTCATCCTCACGAGCCTTTGCCGACACGCGTAAACAACTCGCTCCCGAAATCCACGACGCGTTCCAAGCGTTCAGCCAAAAGGTATTTGCAGATGGCGCCCTGCCCGCAAAGACGAAACAATTGATCGCCGTCGCGGTCGCCCATGTCACGCAGTGCCCTTACTGCATACGCGGCCACACCAAGGCCGCAATGAGACATGGAGCGACACGTAAGGAACTCATGGAAGCGATCTGGGTGGCAGCCGAGATGCGGGCGGGCGGCGCCTATGCGCACTCGCTGCTGGCGATCGAAGAGATGGAGAAGGCGTCGCCAAAGGGCGAATGAGGTCGGCAACGTCATTCACTTCAAACGCGCCTGCGATTCAATGGCGAACAATGGGATTCCGGGTGCACGTCGAACGCATCTGGCGTAGCGCCCCGACAGGCCTGCAGCGCTTCGCCTGAAGTTGAGGGAGATCGTTCCTTCAAAGCAGTCGTGGCGGCTGTTCTCAATGCTCGACCAAGTCGGCGGCGCTGAAGGCGCCGCGGTGCCGGGCTATCCTCCTTACAATATCGAACGTTCGGGCGAGAACGCCTACAGCATCTCGGTAGCGGTCGCCGGCTTCGCCGATGCTGATCTTTCGATCGAGGTGAAGGAGAACACGTTAACGATCCGCGGCAACAAGCAGACCAACGGTGAGGAGAAGAGCGGCGATATGGTCTACCAGGGCATTGCCGAGCGGAATTTCGGACGCAACCTTCAGCTCGCCGACCATGTCCAGGTCAAGGGCGCGAGCCTGGAGAACGGGCTTCTGCGAGTCGACCTCGTGCGCCTGGTCCCCGAGGCGATGAAGCCCCGGGCGATTCCCATCACGACCGCCAGCAAGGTCCTTGAGGGCGCGGCGGTCAAGATCGCCGCGTGAGTGTCTGACGATTGAAGTTTGGGAGCGTCTTGCGGGAGAAAGGCGTCGTCATTCCCGACGAGACAAAGGCCAGCTCAGTCGCCATGTCTGCATGGATTGAATCGAACCATCGCAAGAAGGATATCAAGGGTCGTCGCAAGACCGCCGACAAGCCGACGAAATCAACGGCGCCTGAAGCGCGCCAACGAAGAAGTCTCGGAAAAGGAAAGCTGATGCCGTTGCAGTTCCACCAGCCCCCGCGAATTCGGGAACCGATACGCCACTGCGGATTCCCTATGGCAACAAGGAGGACGCTCTGAAACTCGGCGCCCGTTATCGATCAGGGTGATGGTATGCGCCGCCTGGAGTGGATCTAGGCGCCTTCGCAGAGCGCGGATGGCTATAACGCTCGGCTGTCCCTCGTAAGCTCAGTCCGACTGGCGCCAAGGCGCGAATCGGACGATGCATTGTCCCACGGGAGACATGCACAAACTGATTTGGTGGGCAGTCATCGCTCCACAAGGCGTTGTCACGTTGTCGAACAAGGAACGCGAAGAGCCTGCGGCCCTTGAAATTTCAAGCAGCCGTGACCGCCTCGCGCCACGTGTTCATTGCCGCGGCGCGGAAGGCGCGGTGGGTTCGTGCTGAAGTGAGGTGGCGTTGGACGTTGAAGGTGTTATAGACGGCGGCATGGGGTGCGAGGAATTTCAAATCCAGGCCTTTAGTGGCAACGCCGCCGCCGCGACCGCCCACGCCAACCGTGCGCTGCGGCTCAGCCCATTCGATCCCTTGGCTTTTACGGCCCATATAGCGCTCGGAGTGGCTGCGATCCAAGAGGCGCGCTACGACGAGGCGGCATCTTTCTTTGTCACGGCGCTGCAAGCCAATTCTCGCTTCAGCTCGCTCTATTTCGCTCAGGCCATCGCGCTGGCGCTGGCTGGACGCGTAGAGGAGGCAAAGCCAATTGTTCGACTGGGGCTGGAGCTTGAACCGGCCTTTCGGACCAAGCTGTACGCCGAGATAGGAATGGCGCCAGCAATCGTCAGCAAGCTCGCGGAAGGTGGACGACTCCTGGGGTTGCCGGAATAGATCTGCGGCAGAAGAAAATCTGCTGACGGCGAAGGCCATACGCTATTAATGCCGCGCTCGCGAACGGCCGCTATCCCCTTTGCGGTCGAACCCAAACAGACCGGGGTCCCTAAGCGGAAGTTCCCGCCAGCTTAATCTTGATCTTGCCGTTGAGGCGTTCGGCGCCGGCCGCCAGGTCAAAGGTGTTTGTGGTGGTGTCGCACGACTTCGCTTTCGTCGGGCGCACAGGCCTATATGTGGTTCAACTTATGGGGGTTGCGCGTTGGTGATATGGTTCCCGAAGGCGAGCGCTTCGGTTGGTTGAAAGCTGACTAACGCCGCCGAACTTCTCAGCCAATTTAGATGATGGCAAGGAACGATGTTTCTCTCAAGAACGACAGACTGAAGATCGGTCGCCTATTCAGCAAGAGCGCATGATAATCTCTTTTATCAAAGTATGGAGACCGCCTTGCCTCGCGCGCGACACAAGAAAGATTTTGCTCGTCGTCTGGGTAAAAAAAGACCGACGCGTTCGAGGAGCTAAAGTCGGAATTGGTATCGGTCGCTGGCAGCGGGCCCGAAGAATCGACGGAGTACGAAGGCATGATCGACTTCCATTGGCGGTTCGATTCCCACGGAGAGGCAAAACGTTTGGCGAATTCGCTGCGAGAGATTGCTCGCAAGCCAGAAATCGTCGTCTTCGGGCACGCCGAACACTGGGTCAAAGCCGAGGTCGCGGGGTCGCTCGAGGGTAGAGACTGCACCATAACCTGTCGGCTCGGAGGCCAGAAGCTCGCGATGGCCGTGGTCCATTGGGATCTCGAAGGCCTTCGTGCGGAGGTCGAGTTCGAACGGGTCATAATGAAGAGTAGCTCGGGTAGCCGGACGGTCAAAAGCGCGGCGTCGCCGGCGCAGCAAGCTCAAACCGCGATCGGAGGTTCATGATGACGAAACGATTCAAAGTCGGCGATCACGTGACCTGGAACTCTGAGGCCGGCGGGGCAGGTAGCGCAGATTTGTACCCGCTCCTCGATCTTCTTGGGATCGCTTTCGACGCCGATTTGCGGATGACCCTCCCAATCTACCCGCCGATCGTGTGGCTCGGGTTCAAAGTGTCGAACGGATTCTGGAAGATCATCTGCTGAGGGGAGTCGAGGGAACGCTACCCAAACGCCTCGACTCGGCGTCGATGCCGATTGCGACGCGTTCTGGAGCAATTTGCTGGAGGGCGCATTCGGATGCTGTCCGTTGCCGATCGGATTGCGCGGAACTGCGCAAGGTCGTCGATTTCATGAACGTGCAGATGCGCCCCGCGGAAGTTCTGGCCGTTGAGCTGCGCCAGTATCAAGGCGGCGCCTTCGTTTATCAGTATTGAACCGGCATGCCGGCGCGGCGTGCGCCGGGGGTGCGCGGCGGCGCACGTCTTGGTCGAGATTCCTTTCCCCGCGCGAGAATTGCTCATAAATCGATAGGGTTCAACGACGGCTCGAACCGGATAGCTGGTCCAGGGCGGCGACAAGATCGCGGCGCCTGGGGACTATTTGCGCTGCGCCAGCAACGCGGTCAGTTTGGCCAAGAGCTCCTTCGAACTCGCCTGCGTTCCGCGCTGCTGGAAGACGATCTCGCCCCTGGCGTCCAGCAGCGAAATGACTGCGGCGTGATCAAAGCCGCCCTGACCGTCCGGCCGGTAGCTGACGCCGAGCGCCGCGGCGAGTTCGCGCACGGCGTCCTCATCGCCGTGAAACAGCGTCCAGCGGTCGGGATCGAAGCCATGCTCGTCGGCGTAGGCCTTCAGCTTCGGCGGCGTGTCGACCGCCGAGTCGATCGAGAAGAAGGCGAAGCGCACGCGCCCCGCCGCGTCCGCCGGCAGATGGTTCTCCACCCACATCATGTCGGCGACGATCGCCGGGCAGATGTCCTTGCAGGACGTATAGCCCATCGCCGCAACGACCGGCGCCTCGGCCAGGACGTCGAGGCGGACGCTCGCCCCGTCCTGCGTCGTCCATTGCGAGTCGAGATTGTAGAGCGAGGCGCTCGTAGGCACCGCCGCGTCCAGCTCCATGTGCTGCATGTCGTGCGCGCGCGCCGCCGCGGCGCCGAACGTGAGAGCCGCGACCGCAACCGCGGCGAAGACAAAACGAAGTTTCATGGTGCGTCTCCCGCGCAACGGAAGCCGAGGTTGTCGGCGGTGTAGTTGGCCTTGAGGCTTGCGCGCATTGAATAGCGCATGAAGGCCGGATAGTCGGTCAGGTCCGCGACTCCTGCAGCGGCGCCGCCGCAGAATTGCGCGTTGTCCTTGCCATTCGGATCGCGCGATTCCGCCGTGGTCGCATAGGCGTCGAAGTCGAGCGTCCACTCCCAGACGAGCCCCGTCATGTCGCTGATGCCGAAGCCATTGACGGGACCTTTGCCGACCGCCGCCAGGCGGGTGTCGTTGGGCCGCGCGAACCATTCGAACGATCGCTGGCGCACCGCGTCCTGACCCCGCCCTGCGTCGGCCAGCGCATATTCCCATTGCTCGGTCGTCGGCAGGCGAAACCCGCGCGCCTTGCAATAGGCTTCCGCCGCGAACCACGAGACATTGGTCGCCGGCGTATCGCGCGCGGCGGCCTCAGCGAGCTCAAGATCCGACGGCCAGCGTCTGAGATAGCTCGGGTCGGCGAACAGCGTCTTGATCCGGGACTTCCGCCATTCCGGATGCTCCGTCACGAACGCGAGGAACTCGGCATTGGTCGCCGGCTCGACGTCGAGCCGAAAAGCCTCGACGCGTTGCGGAGCGGCCGCGTCCGGGTTGCTCGCGTTCGGCGCCTTGACGCGCACGAAGGGTGTATAGCGCCCGGCGGGCACGACGACCATGCCCTCGGGCTTCCATTCCCCCGCGAGGCAGTCGGCAAGTGAGGCGGCGAGCGCCAGCGCCCCGAGGAGAATCGCGCCTGCGCCTCGCATGACTACTTCGCCTTCTCGCGATAGGCCTTGACCTCCTCCAGGGTAACCTCTTGGCCGGAGTTTCCCCATTGGCTGTAGACATAGGTCAGAACGTTCGCGATGTCTTCGTCAGAGAGAGTCCAAGCCGGCATCACGCCGTTGAACTCATGTCCGTTGACGGTGAGCTTGGCTTCGAGGCCGCCGGTGACCGTCTTGATCGCACGGATCTTGTCGCGGTTGAGATAGTCTGACTTGGCGAGCGGCGGGAACGCATCAGGCACGCCTTCGCCGTTCGCCTGATGGCAGGCCTGGCAATTGTTCGCGAACACGCCCGCCCCCAGTTCGATCCGCTCGGCCTTGGTCTTGGCGACCGGAACGCCGCTCACGTTCTGATCGGCGACGCGAATCCCGGCGCCCTCGGGCTGGTAGACGAGATCGAACGTCTTTCCGGAATAGACGAGCTTGTTCTCCTCGCCGCTGACCTTGAGCTGCGCCAGCGCGCCGCGGTTGAACGCCCGCTCGATCGAATGATCGACGATGATGAAGGTGCCGGGCACGCTCATCTGGAACTGGACGATTGCAGCGCCACCTGCCGGAATCATCGTCGTCTGAACGTTGTGGGTGGGCGTGCTCAGGTTTCCTTCCGGCCACACCGTATCGAAAATCTGACCGATGACGTGGAAGGAGCTCACAAGGTTCGGTCCGCCGTCGCCGACGAACAGGCGCACGGTCTCGCCGACCTTCGCGGTCAGCGCCTTGTCGCCCACCGTCGAGCCGACCGATCCGTTGAAAACGACATAGTCCGGCTTCTCGTCAATGACTTTGGCCATGCTGAACGGCTGCAGCCCCTGTTCGCCGTTTGCACCCTGGGTGTAAAAGTCGCCTTGCATCAGATAGTATTCATGGTCGACCTTCGGCAGTCCCTCGCGCGGTTCGATGAGGATCAAGCCGTACATGCCGTTCGCGATATGCATCGCGACCGGCGCGGTCGCGCAGTGATACACGTAGAGGCCTGGATTAAGCGCCTTGAACGAGAACACGGAGCTGTGCCCGGGCGCCGTCAGCGAGGCCGCCGCGCCGCCACCCGGGCCGTTGACCGCGTGCAGGTCGATGTTGTGCGGCATCTTGTTGTCGGGATGGTTGTCGAGATGCATCTCGACTTCGTCGCCCTCGCGGATGCGGATGAACTTGCCCGGCACATGGCCACCGAAGGTCCAGAACGTATAGCGGACGCCGTCGGCGAGCCGCCCCTCGAGCTCCCGCACCTCGAGATGCACGATGACCTTGGTGGCGTGATCGCGATGGATGGGAGGCGGCACGTTCGGCGCGTCGGCCAAAGTCGCGTTCTCCTCGCCGACGACCGGATCGCTGAGGTTCTCTTCGCGCGAAGCGCCGAAGACGGATCCGGCGAGCAGGATCGCCGCAAGGGCCACGCCTGACCGAAACAATCGAATGCCCATCGTTGGCCTCCCGTGCTCGCGCGATCGCGCTCCAAGTCCTCTAGCACAATATGCCAAGATCCAAGGCAGGCGACTTGACCTCCGTCAAGCTGGCGCAAGTGCGGCTGCGCCCGAGCGCAATTATCCCGGTGCGGAGCCGCTGGCGCGCGGCTTTTTTCTGGGAGACCCGCTCCGTGACGTCGTGCGCCACCGCGACCGCTCCTGCGCGCCGCCGTCGAGCGCAACGAGACCGAAAGTCATATCGATAGAGAGCTTGCGCCCGCAAATCTGCCTTCCACTTTTCCGCAAGGGTCGTTCATGTTTGGCTTTTTTCGGAACGGCTGAAAAGCTCCATCGAACGCCCTTGTCGGCGATCATTTTGACGGATTCTTCATTGGTTACCTGACCATGCTCATCGATTCCAAGCCCACGTAGATGTGCCGCCCTCCAGTCTACGCCGCCATCCGTCGTCACGACGGCGCGCGGAAGAGGCCTTTCTGTCCGTTGTCCATCACTTCCATCTGCCGCATCACGATCGCATCTCCCGACACCGCGCCGCCGGCTCCAGCCTCAGCTCTGCGATCCGCTGTCGCGCGCAGCGTCCTGTACTCCATTGACCGTTCAAGGGTCCAACTCACACCACCGCGTCGTGCGTGATCGCTTCAGGGCTCCATTCGTCCCCTTCTCTGCCCACGAAACCCATCACGCTCTCATTGGCGCAATCTGCGCGCGCGGCAGAGCCGGGCGAACTCTTCGAGATTCTCGAAAACTCCTGCCTATCTCGGCGAATGGATCGCCGCGCAACGCCGTGCCCTTGCCGCCGGCGAAGCTGGTGCGGAAGAGCGCCTGATTGCGGCCGAGCACCTGCGCGGCGAGCTGACGAAGATCATCGAGGGCGAGCCCCCCGGCTTCTCCGCGCTGGTCAACTACCACCGGCTCTGCGAACCCGACGGCGCCGGCCGCCGCCTGCTCGAAAAGCTGCGCGACTCCATGACGCGGCGACGCGGTTGCGCGACCTGATCCGCGCCGTCTGGGAGGCGGACTATGGCGAAGGCACGATCCGCGATTTTCTTGCGGCCGAAGAGGCGAAGGCCACGGATCTCCGCGCATGGTTCGCCGACGAGTTCAACCAGATTTTGCGCCAACGCCCCCGAAAGGACGCAGCCCCCCATCGCGAGCCGCACCGGCACGGCGACGAGGCGGCACGGCGGAATAGTCGCCGACTGACGCCGCCTCACCCTTCGCCGCCTTAGGGGCAATAGCCCCCGCTGGCGCCGCCTGCTCCCCGGGCGCGTCGCAAAAGGGTCCGCCTGCCCATCTCACCGAGGTCGAGGACGCGCTGTGCGGCAGGATCGAAGCCAGAGCCCCATAATTTCCTGCACAGCGCGATGACTATATCGGCAACGACAATCCCGTTCGGGCTATCGGCGTTTTCGTTGATGAGCCTGTTCCGGGCTCACTGGTGTTCGATGGTGTTCAGCCGCAAGCGACGAGTCGGCAAGGCCGTCGAACTGGCCTGGTTTGACTTCCTGGAGTTGACTTTCCACCTGGTCATAGACTTCCGCAGCCCCTTCCACGAAGGCCACCGCATGTTCATTCGACATATCCCTTTCTTCGACCCCGATCAGGTCGGCGAATTGGATCCAGGCCGGCTCGTTTTGCGAATAAATGGCGCTTTTCAAGCTGTCCAGCGCAGCCTCGTCATTAACGCCAGCCAAATCTACAACCAAGCGCAGCTCGTCCCATTCCGCTTTATCGGAAGCCCAAAGGCGCCCCCGCTCTTTCGCAGTTTTCAGAAGATACTTCTCCTTTGACGCCTTCAGGCGCTCAATGACAGCATTCATCTTCGCTCCTTTGCGATGTTCATAGGAAGTGAGCAGACAGGATCGCAGGGCGTACAACTTCTGACCAATTCGTCGCGTCGCGAACCCTGTCCATTCTCGCCTTTAGATCGACCGGGACGTAGATGCTCACTCTGGCCATTGGGCGTCCTTTGTTATGCGCCTAGACG